>Ga0351839_1165_pt1 | contig 10016 bp, 5 predicted proteins | sample BONcelHFGM3001E4_FD_206881 | JGI IMG/M metagenome (GOLD analysis project Ga0351839, IMG submission 206881) | Enriched cells from coal bed in the Powder River Basin, Montana, United States - BONCAT cells FGM rep1 HSBNCT.FGM.300.1.E4 ... | reverse complement strand
GGAGAAAGCCCCTCCCAGCACCAGCAATGCTGCCAACACCAAAGTGAGGCGTTTTGTTTGAGGTATCATCGGGATCCTCCTACGGTTTGGTTTCCCTGGCACGGGTGTGACTGCATGATATACGATCCCCCACCGCCCGTTGTTACAAATTGGTGAACACCCCACCAGACCGCGACTTCCTGATCTCGTCGATCCGCCGCTTAGAACCCCGACACCCTGGCCATATCTTCACCTCGATGATCGTCGCGATCGCTTCGCAAACCCGGGGCCAAAACGGAGGCCGTCCCCTGGCGGGAGATGGCCTTTCCGAACGTTCAATAGACCGGCTTCGTGGCGAGTTTGAGGTCCAGGTTGTATCCATCATAGTAGCTGACGAAGAGAGATCCCGAACCTCGGGCGATACTGCCGAATCTCCCGGTAAAGGACTCATCCACCGTCGATATCTGCCATGTGCCATACATGTTGGTTGCATACCTGAAGCCACTATAGGATGCGTACGTCAGGTGAACCTTGTTGTTGGCATCGAGGGCAATCGACGCCTCTGAAAGCCCGCCCGAGCTGTTATCCACGACCTCCGTCCGCCAGGAACCGGAGACATTCGAGGCGATCTTCAGGACATCGCCATCCCAGCCGTAGTAGGAGACATGGATCCGGTTGTTGGAATCAACCGCCAATGAGGTTTTCCAGCCTGCCGCAAATCCGATGGCTTCCAGGGTCGTAACATCCCATGTCCCGGCAACATTGGAGGCATACTTGATGCTGTCTGGCGAAGCGTCATCGTAGTAACTGATATGGATTTTACCGTTGGAATCCAATCCAATCGAGGCGGAGTATCCCGGCAGAGTCCCGTTGGAGGCTCCGCCATTCACCACAACGGAGGTCACCCAGGTGCCTGCGGCGTTGGTGGCATATTTCAGGTCGAGATCGGCCGAGTGGAAGTAGGTGATGTGGGCTTTGCCACTGGAATCCAAGGCGATGGAGGTATCCCCGACAACCCCTGAGTAAGCGCCGCTCTCAATCGTGGAAACGATCCAGTTTCCTGAAGCATTGCTCGCATATCGGAGATTCCCACCGGTGGCGCCATCGTAGACGATGTGGACATGCCCGTCAGCATCGAGCGCGAGAGAGGTATCATAATCACCAGCATCATCGATGATTGTGGTGACCCAGCTTCCCGAGACATTGGTGGCGTATTTCAGCTTCTTGTTGGTCGTGTCGAGGTAGCTGATATGCACGTTCCCTTTGGCATCCACGCCAAGAGAAGTCTGTTTGCCGATATCTCCGGCACTGTCTATGATGGTTTTGGCCCATTCCACATGTGGGGTTGCCGCAAACGCATTGACGGCGTCGAGATAGGCGGTTGGTGACGAGATGGTCATTTCACCAACGATTCCCGTGACGACGCCTGCCAGCCCCGGCATGGCCTTGGCGAACAAGCTCGGTGAGGCAATGATCTCCTCCATCGTGTTGGCAACGATATCGATAACGTCCTTCGACCCCTTTGGGGAGATGGGAACAATGTTTTCAACGCCCGGAGCAAGATCGAAAGCCCCGTGAAACGCCGTGTAGGAACCAACCCTTCCCCCATTGATGGTCAGGTTCCCGATACACGTCAAGGCAGGAATGCCCGCGAACTGGATGGTCGCCTTTCCGGAACCGTCAACCGACGCGGTCTTCGTCAACGTTGTGGTCGGTTGGTTCGTGTTTCCGACATTCACCAGGCGGAGTTTGCAGGTAACCGTGGGACTTCCGGTGAGGTCCGGCAGAAGGTTCGTCAGAACCATGTCCATTCCCTCGTGAAGCGCCGGACGGGAGAGCGGTTCCTCCGGCAGGACGATGTGAAACCTGACGGATGCGGCATCTCCGACACCGGGAACCACCGCCGGCAATTCATCAGAGGCTGGACCAGCCGGGATTCCCGGGTGTTGAGACAAGCAACCGGTCTGAAAACACAGGCCGGCGAGCAGGATGAAAAACAGTGGCGCAAGAAAGGCCCTCTTCATGTTTGTGTCCTTCCCTTTGGGAACTCCCAAAGTAACCGACACGGAATGGTACCACCAGGGGGGTGCATGGTCCATCGGAAAGCCGGGTCACTCGAGTGGGGAGGTGTTTCCGATGATTGGCGCCCCCCCCGAAAGATCGACGGCTTCAATGTTCCATTGGGGAATGACAACGGATGCCCTGACGTCGGCCGACTCGGATGGATGGGCAACACTTCACGTCGAGACGCTCTTTCCCCTCGACTCGGAACACGATACCGATTAAGCTCTTCTGGTCGAGCCGACAGATGCCAATCGCTGAGGTTGAATGACGATGGAATGGTCCCCAGGGAAGAGAGATCCCGGTCAGGGGGAGCAGATACGCTTCCCCGGTTTTCAGGCGGGTGGTCGAACCCCGCAGCCCAGGAAGAACCTGACTGCCCTCGTGCTTTTCCTGATGGGAATGATCAGCGCGGCGATGGCGGCCGAACCGGTTCCTGGCACCGGGTCGGGACCACGGAACTTCGTCTTCTTCGAACGGCAGCGGCAACGGATCACCGAACCGTCATTCCTCGACAATCCTGATCTGATCGGGGCCCAGTTGAAATACACCTGGCGGGAACTTGAACCCGAGCGGGATCGCTATCACTTCCAGCCGGTGCTCGACGATCTGACCTTCCTGGAGAAGCACGGGAAGCGCCTCTTCATCCAGATCCAGGACGTCTCGTTTGACGAGGAGGTGCTCGTCCCCGGCTACCTCTGCACCGACCCGGCCTTCGCAGGCGGCGTGGCCCGGAAGGTTGCCGTCGAGAATGATGACGAATCCCGCGCCACCTTCGACGGTTGGGTGGCCCGGCGCTGGGATCCCAACGTGCGGTCCCGGTTCCTCACGTTGCTGTCTGAACTGGGGAAGGCCGTCGACGGTCGGATCGAGGGAGTGAATCTCCCCGAGTCCTCGATCGATTTCGGCGTCAGTGGCCGGTTGTTCCCACCAGGGTTCACCTGCGCCGGCTATGCCGAAGCCGTGAAGGAGCAGATGAGCGGGGCCCGGCGCGCCTTTCCCCGATCGGTGGTGATCCAGTACGCAAACTTCATGCCGGGGGAATGGCTTCCGGGGGAGGATCACGGATTTCTCCGGTCGGTCTATGCGCACGCCGCCTCGGCCGGAGTGGGTGTAGGCGGCCCCGACCTGCTGCCCTTTCGCAAGGGCCAGCAGAACCACGGTCTCGCCCTCATCGCCAGCCGGTCGCCGGAAGTGCGGGCAGGCCTGGCGGTCCAGGATGGGAACCTCGCCGAGAAGGATCCCGCCACCGGCAGACCGGTGCAGGCCGCGGTCCTGTATCGGTTTGCCCGTGACCGTCTGCGCCTGGACTACCTCTTCTGGGGAACCGAGGAACCCTGGTATTCCCGCGAAGTCCTTCCCTTTCTGCGCCGTCTCCGAGGACTCGGTCGCTGACCCATCCACCGGTTCGGGGCGGTGGTCCGCACCATCACACCAACCCGGCCTTCTTCAACTCATCACGGAGAATGCCGTATTCGACCTTCGAGCGATGCCGCAGATCCATGGGAATGTCTTGATAGAAGATCACCTGGTCCACCGGGATCTTGTTCTTGGCCATGACCCGCCGGATCTCGGCGTCGCGATCGGCACAGAGTTTCGTGTTCATGATTTCGGCGTTGTCCTTGGGGGCGATCACGCAGACGGTCTTCTCGCCGAGTTTCGGATCGGGCACGCCGAGATAGGCGGCCAGCCGGGTGTAGGGTTGACGCTTCAACACGACTTCCGCCTGCACGGGGAAGAGGTATTTTCCGTCACGCTCGATGACGTTGTGGATGCGGCCGACGATCCAGACATTCCCCTTCTCGTCGAGACGTCCGAGATCACCCGTTCTGTGCCACACGATGTCGGCGTGGTCGCGGATCTTCGATTTCCGGAAGGCTTCGGGGTCATTGTAGTACGCGCGGCAGACATGTTCCCCGGCGACCAGCAATTCACCGACGCTTCCCTGCGGAACCTCGAGTTCGGCCCACTGTTGGTCAGACGCGATTTCGACGGGCCCTCGTACGATCTTGATGAACTTGGACTTCAGGCCATCGGCGAAGTGTCCCACGTTGACGCCGGCGTCGACGAGCTCGGGATCGTCCTCGGAGACGCTTCGCTGGGCGAGCATCTCCTTGCCCGTGATATGGGTCATCGGTTCGGCCTCGGTGGAGCCATACATGACGACGAGTTCTGCGTTGGGCGCAATCTTCGTGAACTCCTCCACCACGTCACGCGACACGGCCGCTCCGCCGGCGGCGACACGACGCAACCCGGGAAGGGTCTCGCCCTTCTCGAGGCAGTATTTGTTCAACCCGTTGAGCAACGAGGGGTTCAGCGTGAGGGTGGTGATCCCCTCCCCCTTGATTTGCGTGAAGAGCACATACGCATCATTGGCGGCCGGTTCCGCCACGTTGATGGCCGGCAGGATGGTGGTCACACCCGCCGCGAGATTGTTCAACGAAAAGATGGGAAAGACCGGCAGGTCCTTGTCGCTCTCCGCATACGGGAGGCAGGCGTCGATGGCGTAATGCTGCGCGGCGAGGAACCGATGGGAACGGTCGGCCCCCTTGGGCGTTCCGGACGAACCGGTGGTGAACGTGATGAGCGCGGTGTGCTCCTGGGCGACCGGAACCGGCTCCGCGACCTCGGGGGTCTTGAGAAGATCTTCGAAGCGGGCCGTCCACGTTTTCGTGCAAGGCCCCATGTTGATCTTCACCGGAATGGCTTCGAGGGAAGGTTTGCCCGCCCCCATGGCGAACCCACGTTCGCCCGACAACATGACCTTGGGTTTGCAGAGGTCGGCCACGAATTCGAGCTGATCGGCCCGGGCGAAGGAATCCAGGAAAATACAGGTGGCCCCCAACATCTGGAAGGCGAACATTCCCGTGTAGAGCCACGGAATCATGGGAACGTATACCAGCGCACGGTCGCCCTTTTCGACACCGAGCTTTTTGTAGCCGGCGGCCACATGGACGACCATGTCGTAGATGTCTTTATAGGTGAAGGGGTCGTGGGTCAGCGTCCGGGCGAACGGATTGTAGTCGAACCAGATCTTGTTCTTCGTGTTGACCCACTTCATGCAAATCCTGTCAGGATGCTTCTCGACATGATCCTGGAGGAAATAGAACCCGTTGTTGCGCAGACTTTCTTTTCCGATGTCGTAGCCAATCTTGGGAAGCGCCACTTTCGACTCCTTCTCGTTCGATGAGGTCCGTGATCACCCGACCGCGTTCTTTGGACGGGAGTTTGATTGTACCAACGCAGGATACACCCCCTCTCCTTGGCGGACAAGACAAGCCTTTTTCCCCTTGGTGAGGCGGTAAGGAGTTCAGGGAGGTCCGGGGACGTTTTACCGAACCCTCGAGGGAAAGAAGATCGAGAAGCCTGGCTGCGTCAAAGAGTCTTGCCGTCAATGGGCGTGGTCAGGACAAGCTCGAGGTCCTCCTTCACCCCTGGCTTTTCCACCTGGGGCACGGAGATTTCCTCCCCGGAACACCCGACCGGATCATGAGTAGTGATCAAGGTTCACACCGCGTGCAGCAGCCAACTGCAGGGCGGTTTTCCCCCGGTCATTCGTGATTCGCGGATCTGCCTTCCCCCCATTCCCTCGGGGTGGCTACGAATCAACACATGCAGAAGGGTGTCACCCGCTTCATTCTGGGCATTGGGGTTCCAGCCCATGTCCAGGAACTTTTCCACCACCCACCAGTCTTCCGCCACCCGAGAATGAAAGGTGGGAGCCATGATCGGGAAGAGCAAGAAATCTCTTCCGATGCATGAAATCCCGGAAAACTCGTCCATCGTGTTCTGGACCACTCTCGGCCGGGGTTGTACGTTCCCCCGGAAGCCGCATCCAACTCGAGAAGGGTTTTGGCTTGCCCCACATCAAGGAATGTAAGGATTGTAAGAACGGTTTACTCATGTATCATGGATTTTTATGGCTCGCAAAAGACAATAGATATTGACCTGGAGGATGTATGAGGAAAAACCTGGCGGTGCTCAGCGGATTGATTTGTGCGGTTCTGCTGCTCATTGGCTGTGGTGGCGGGGGTAGCGACGGCTCACCGGTCAGCCCGGGTGTCTGGACGCCAACCGACACCTCGACTTTCTCTCCGTTCGTTCCCGACTCCGGTTCGGTCTATTACTCGGTGCCGCTGGCCGACCAGAACCTCGACCCCAACGGCGAGAGTGCCTGCGCACCGACCTCCCTGGCGATGGCCATCGCGTATTATCGCGGGGGGGATCCGCAAGCGATGGTCGGCCGGCTGTTTGTCGAAGCCGGGACCAACCCGGCTTTCGGAGCCACCGACGCCGGAGTGGCTTCAGCCGCCTGGACCGAAGGGTTCACCGAAGCCCGGGTCTACAAGACCACCGCCCCTCTCATCGAAGGAGTCTCGTCGCTGGTGCTCGATGCAGCCTGGCTGCATGCCCAACTGACCGCCGGGCACCTGGTCATCGCCCACGTGGCCCAGCACGCCGTTCTCGCCGTCGGGTTCGAACCCGATGGCGACATCATCTATGCCGATCCCAACGGAGGGGAGGTCACCCGGAAAACCTGGGCCGACTTCGACGCCTGGTGGCGATACAGCGGTTCGACCAGGTCGGCGATTACGATCCAGTAACGGAAAAAAATACCGGGCATGGTGCCCGACCCCTCATTTCAGAAGAAAAGGACTTCCTGACGTGGGATGATCAAACGACCGGTTTCCATGGCCATGATCTGGGTCCGGGTGTCCATGACCTCGCGGCCATCCGCGTTGGCCCTCAGGACCATGCTGAAAAGCCGGGGAAAGCTCTGGAGGACCGTCGTCTCCTTGAGTGCGGTGAAGCAGACCATCTGGGTGTGGGTAAGGCGGGCCAGGGTGAACATCCCCTCCAGAAGAAAGTCGGCTGACATGCGTCCGAACGGGTTGTCGGCCAGGATGACCTTGGTGGTCCGCCCCGTGGTCCGGCGTCCACGGATATAGGTCATCAGAGAGAGATACAGGGCAAAATAGCAGAGGTATTTTTCCCCGCCGGAGAACCCGGGGACTTCTTCCCAGTTGGCGAGCCGGGGTTTTTGTGGAGCTTGCGCCGGCTTGCGGACCTTGATCCGCGCTTGCCGCAAATCACACGCTTCGTGCAGAAGCCGGGTCGGGTACAATCTCGTTTCCAGCCAGGCGCGTTGGCTGGCAGAATCGAGCCCCTGGGCCTGCAGTTCCCGGACCAGACGGTCAAGAAACTCCTGCAGCCGCTGGGACCGCAGGTCAGGGGGAACCACCGGCAGACCGATCTCGACCATCCTGACCGCACGCTCTCCAATGATGGTGTTCGATCGGACGTCGATCTGGCCCAACTCGTCGAGCAGGCGTGTGACCAGATCGGCGCAGATCCGGGTCAGTTCCGATCGATCCCGGCGCGCATGCTCGAGTTGGAGCAGGGTGTCGCGTTCCAGGGTCGCGATGACCTCGAAACACCGGCCGAACACCGCCCGGACCTCGGCCGGGTTTTCCCAGGGATCCACCTGCCCGGTGGCATTGGGGAGGGACTCCAGGAAGTGCTGCAAGGCCCGGTCCCCACCTCCCCGGAAGCGGTCACGAAGCCCCTGACGGCGTTCCTCCATCCCCCGGTGTGCCGCTCCACGAGCCTGCAACCGCGTTTGACACTGCCCGCACAATTCCTGGCATCTGCCTTCGGCCTCCAGTTCCAACTCGGGAGGGAACTCCTCTTCGCTTTCTGCTGTCCTATCCGAGCCCAGAGAGGCCGGCCAGGTTGCGCGGAATCCTTCCCACCGGTTCCATCCCCCTTCCAGACTCTTCAACCGACGGCCGATTTCCGACCCCCGGGCCTGCCGTGCTTGTTGTTGTGATTCCAGACGTGACAGGGAGCCCTTGATGGATTGGGCAATGCCATCGGGATCTTCGGGGAAATCGGTGGCGGGAGCCCGGCCCCAGGTGTTGGTCAGGCTCTCCTCGGTCGATCTGACCCTCCCCTCATCCTGATGGAATCGCTTCTCCCGGTCCCGGAGTTGGCGGTTCTGCTGCTTCGCAAGACTCTCGAGTTCCTGGGCACGGGCCTCCCACACCCTTTTCCTCGCTTCATCCGCCGGGGAAGCGCTCCGGGCATCCTGTTCGGCGATCCGCAGGCCCAGCCAGAACTCCTGGGTCTGTTGCAGGAGGACCCCGGTGCGCTGGCGTTCATCCTGTAGCTCATCCCGCTTCCGGGTGAATCCGGCCAAACCGGCTTTCAGGCTGCGCTGGCGTTCCTTCAGCTCGGGGAGGGCTCCACCATCAGGCCAAGGCTCGCTCCACCCATCCGGCAGGTGGATCCGCAGCAACTCCCCGCGCTGGTCCTGGACATTCCTCTCCCAATCCCGTTCCTGCAGCCGCAATTCCTGCCGATCCCGCTCATTCCGGTCAATGGCCTGGGCCAATCGGGAGAGTTCCTCCGAGATTTCCCGACGTCGCTTCTCTGCCACCTCCCGACGGGTGCGCTCGTGGGCAAGCTTGGGTTCCTGGGCAAGGAATTCCTCCAGGAGGCGCACCCGGTCGAGGCCGTTTCGCACGTCCAGGGCGAACCGCTCCTTCTCGCCCTGCCTCTCCTGAATTTCCTTCCGGTTGGCTTCCCGGTCGGCCTTAATGCGGTCCCGACGGTTCTCCAGGGCCGTCTGGTCCCGGTCGAGAGCTTGTTTATCCTTCTGAAACGTTGCGAGCCAACCCGGTGGAAAGAGGCGGCGGAACTCGTCGAGTCGACCCCTGGCTTCGGCCAGGTCATCAACCGCCCGTTCCAGTTCCTGCGCGTCGGCGTTGACCTGGGATGCTCTCTGCTGGAGATCTTCCCGGTATGTTCGCCACTGGTCGGGATCGGTGAACAGCCCACGGTTGGAATGCTCGAGCAGGGCGATCCCCGGGGCGACGGGTGCCAGCCCCCCCGGTGGAACGGGTTCCCCAGGAAGCAGGTTTTCCCTGAACAGGAGCGGGACTCCAGCCCGAATTGGGATGTCCGGAAACGGCTGCATGCCGGGTTTGTCGAATTCCGCCCGGGACACGACCACTCCATACGGCAACAGGGGTGACCCGGCCAGCATCCGGCGGCGCGTCTCCAGATCCGGCAGGGTGGCCAGATACTCGGTTCCTGTCTGGGCCGCCAGACCGTGTTCCCGCAAGCCATCGCGCACCCGTTCGAGATCGCCGTTCACCAAAAACCAGTCTCGATCCTGTTCCAGGGCCAACTGCTCCTGGAAGGCAGCAGCCTCCACCTGAACCTGGCGGCGCTGGGCGGTCTTCTCCGCCCATCTTCGCTCGAGCCGGGCGGAGGTTTCCTCCGCCCAGGGATCGGGATCTTCGAATTGGAGGCGACGGAGCAAGCTCAAAACCCGCTCCCGCGCTTCCTGGAGACTCCGTTCCCGGTGGTGGTGGTCGGTCAGCCGGTCGTGCAGTTCTTTCCGGGAATGGTGCAAGGCCTCTTCGGCTTTGTCCATGTCCCCCTGATCTTTGGAGAGTTGGAAAAGTTGCTCCTCGAGTTGCCGCTGCCCCTCCTCGAGCTGGGCCACGCGAGCCCGACAGGCCGCCAACGTGGCCGGAACGTCCAAGCGTTCTTCCAGGGTGAATGGGTCCAACAGCCTGCTCTGTTCGATCTCGAAACGCTTCAAGACTTCTTCCAGAGTCCCGAGGGTCGTGGCGATGCTCAAGCGCTCGGCCTCATGGCGATCCCGACCTGCCCGGTTCTCCTGGAGAGCGGCATCCAGAGCGATGAGACGGGTTTGGGCATCCGAAAGTCGGGTTTCCTGGGCGGCCAGCTCCTCTCGCAACCGCTCTGACAAAGAGAATTCGCACCGGTAGAGGTCCCCAAGCAGTTCACTGTGCTCCCGGTTCCGGTCGAGCCCGTCCAGTTCCTCGGCCAGGCGGTTCTGCACCGCCCGCAGTTCATCGAGCTGTCGGATCGTGGCTGCCGCCTGCCCCAGGCGACGCTCCCGGTCCAGGCCGTCCCGTTCCTCTCCGATCCTCTGGCCCTCG
>Ga0351839_1163_pt1 | contig 10219 bp, 9 predicted proteins | sample BONcelHFGM3001E4_FD_206881 | JGI IMG/M metagenome (GOLD analysis project Ga0351839, IMG submission 206881) | Enriched cells from coal bed in the Powder River Basin, Montana, United States - BONCAT cells FGM rep1 HSBNCT.FGM.300.1.E4 ... | reverse complement strand
GTTTTATTTTCAAGAGACTATTTTTTACATATAATCAATTCAATGAATTTCAAGTTTTTAATTGCAACAAAGGCAGAGTAATAAATAGAGATAAGGAGCCGAATAGAGTAGTTTTCGGAATAATGAATTTCATTGCGTTCTTGCCCATAGACTATTTCTTAGAGTTCAATGGAATCAAAATTCGAATTCGGCCAAATGAACACTTCCACCAGAACCAAGAAGACACAATAAGAAGAATTAAAGAAGACAAAGAGATTCTCCTGACATCAGAAATTGAGATAACTGGTGAAGAATTTTTCAAATTGTCATTCGAAGAGCAGAATCGCTTTGTTGATTATTTGATGTTCATTCTTTCATTCGTTTGTCGTCTTTATTCTGTATGGTCCTTTCGCAAAGATTATTTGGAATCTCAAGAAATTTCGAGTTATCAAAGAGATGTCGGCTGTCTTCCTTATTTTTCGACCTATAAGGGCTTGGTAGATTACCATCGCAGATGTGAATGGCAAACAAAGAAAAGCTGGTTGGAAAATCTTCTTGCAAAATTCATTAGGCGCAGCAAGGATGAAAAAGAGCAGCTGACAACAGCCATTGATTTCTATTTGCATTCATTTTCGATTAGTAAATATGAGGTAAGCCTATTAGTGCTTTGCACCAGCTTAGAATGCATTGAGGATTTCTATTATAAGTCAAATATTGATACCAGATTTACCGTCGTGGGAACCAAAGTAATGCAAGGAAGATCCAAATTGACTCATAAAGAAAAACTGATTTTTATGCGGGATTATTTAAACGTCCCCGATAAAAGTAGGTATCCCGATTTAGAATTGGAGGAATTTCTTCAGATACGCCACGACTTAGTTCATAAGGGTGAAATGGATGTAAATCTGATTGACAAGATATGGATTCGCTCAACACTAATTATCAACTTAATTCAGGAAATACTTATAAAAATTCTTCTAAATTCTTGATTTCTAAAACGAAGAGAGGAATCTAATTACCGAGAGAACCAAGGAAGGGCTTGGCCAGCGCCAGGGCCAGGGGAAGAAAGGGCGGAAGGCCGAGGGTAAAGGACAAGGATATCGAAAAGGCTTTGAAGATTGATAAATCAAAGGAATACAGCATCAGTGAGATTGTCCATCTGTCCGGAATAAGCCAGGCAACGCTTTATCGGTATATAAAGAACGAGAAATAATTGCAGAAACTAAAAAATTAGAGATGCTGGCGTTACTGTAACAACGCTATGCTTAAATGCATAGTTCATCGTCATTTAGTCTGATTTATTGAATTCTGATCTTGACTATTGGGAACAAAGATACACTCATAGAGATCTTCACCAAAGCTGGTGGTCAGAGGTTTTCCTTCGGCCAGCTTGAAAGTCTTCGTTCCATCGTCTTCGCGGTTGGCTCTCAGAAATAATGAATTGTCGTTTCCCCTTTCGTAGAATCCGTTCGCCAATTCATAGAGATGCGTAACACAAATGACTTTCACTTCTTTTTCAAGCAAGGCGGTTATGACTTGACGGGCTATTTCCGAGCCTTCACGCTCATTTGTTGCAGCGAATGATTCATTGAATAGAATCATCGAATGACGTTTGACGTGCTCCACGATTTCGCTCATCCGGCTCAGCTCCTCATCGAACTTTCCGCTCTCCATGCCGGTATCTTCTTCCCTTTTATAATGTGTGAACAGGCCATCGCAGAGGCTGGAAGAGAAAGCTTCCGCAGGCACGAACATCCCGCACTGCATCATCAATTGCGCCAGGCCGATACTGCGAAGGAATGTAGATTTCCCCCCGCTGTTAAGGCCAGTTATGATTATTAGATTCCTGTCATCAGCATTGACATCATTCCCCACCACCCGTTGATTGATGCTCAGCGTGAGGCAGATGTCGTATAAACCACAAAATGACAACCGCTTCTTTCCAGCCGCTACTGGCAAAGGAAGGCAAAAGGGTTTGCCCTTGAGCTCCAGTTGCTCCCGCAAATTTATGCAACCGACATAAAACGCAAGTTCTGCCCTGAGCATACCGAAAAAACTGCGCACATTTTCCGCAGATTGGCCGAGAGCGGCAGCAACGTCGCATATACCCCTATCTCGTATCTCCCCGAGCGCCTGGGACCCGGCAACGTCACGGGGATCAAGGGTGAAGCCATACTCCGGCGCCTTATCCACGAAGAGGGACTTCAGCCACTCCTGCCAGGTTATTCGATGGCTGGGCGGTTGATGGAGCATATAACCGCTTCCCTTGTTCGCTTTGCCCAGTTGTGCACTGAGCAACAAAGACTTGTTGCGTTGCTTCAGATGATCCAAGTGATGTTCGACAGCAATGAGATACTCGTTATCGAGATCCCGCTTCAACATCGCAAAGAAGTTTGTCCATCCTTCTGACTTGAACTTGTCTGCATGAGAATCGGCAATACCGCTCAGGCTTTTCAGTGATTCAAGGAGATCCTCCATCAGGTCGATAGATTCCCGCAAAACAGAATCCGGGTAACGCGATAGAAAGCCGCTTAAATAATGTTTCTTCTGCTTCTCCAGGGCTTGAACCGCTATTGCATATAGATCCCGCACAACAGACGGGAGGCTGAGGCAATCCTGCAAGATATCCTGTCGATACCGGATAGTATCGCGGTCGTTCTCAACGCCAGTCAGGATAACCTTCCTGGATGCTTCAAAGATGTAATCGTCATCTTGCGCCATGGCGTTGAATAAGGTGTCAAGAGCGAGATCCTCTGTCAATGCCTGCTCATTCCAAGGCAGCCCAATCCGTGGATCGAAACTGCGGTCTTGATATCTCCATTTCTCGCGGCTTGCCTCACGGGCTGCCGCTGCCCGACGCACCCATTCCCAGTCAAAGTCCTTGTTTCGATAGAATAGATATGTCTTCACAACTTGATACGCTCCTTGAGTAAGGCATAAGTGAGCCGGTGTTTCTCGGCTATCGACAGGGCGCAGGCAAGACCGTCGGCCTGCTTTCTGACAATCTTGAAGGTTCGCAGTTCTGGATTGTCGGGCATCACCATGCCGCCCATGCTCACCGTTTTCTCGTTCAGTGACGACATCTCATCGATGAACGTTACCCAGACGCCTATAACATCAAGCTTATAGAGTGCGGCCCCGATGTTCTTACTGAGGATGATGGCATCCTTTAGAGCGGTGGACGTAAATATCTCATTGATTATGACGATGCTCTGCGGCGTTGCAGATTCAAGAATATCGTGAATTCTTACAAGATCATCCTGTAGCTTGCCTTGGAGGTTGGTCATCTGCTCCTGTTTCTCAAAGTGCGTAAAGAGTCTATCAGGGAGGTGGAGTTGAGCCTCGGTGCCGGGGACGGGGCAACCCAGGCTTGCCAGGTAATGCAACTGGCCGAAGGTGCGAGCGAATGTCGTCTTGCCGCTCTGGTTCGGACCAGAAACCACGATGATGCGCTCCGGGCCTTTTATGTAGAAATCGTTGACAACAGGTATGGCGTTCTCGCCAATGAGTTTGCCCGCCAGGGCCAGATCAAAACACTTATTGACCTGTTCTCCTTTCTTCTCCACACTTACGCCGGGGTAACAAAAATTCAACCCGGCCTTCTTGAACCTGGCGATGTATTCCAGCCAGGCGGTATAAAATTGAACATCTCTATCGAATGCGACGATGGTGGGATCCAGAAAGTCTTTGTTATCGGCACAAAACGCAGTGAGTTTTGAGAAAATGTCCTGGTGAAGCTGCGCAAGCAGGTCCAGAATCTTTTCTTCCACGTGGTTCATTTCGATCGAATTATGGAATTCGAACTTATATTTGACGATTGCGCCTTGGATGAACTTCTTGAATATGTCTTTGACTTCCGCGCTATAGTCGGGTTCATTTTGGTAATGGCGAACTTCAACGGTCAGCCCCTGAATAAGGAGCGTGTAACGCAGCTTTGAGAGTTTTGCTTCGAACTCTTGGGTCTGCCCGAGAATCGAGACGAATCGGTCTGAAGCTACATATCGGCTCACGTATTCCCTGAATGCCCCGAGCCTGCGGGATTTGAGTCCGCTGGCGGACAGGTCAAGCAACAACCGGCCCACGGCATTACAATAGATATTTACTGCATCCAGGAACCAGCGCTCATTTTGACGCTGGCAGTATTGCTTCCCGGTCTGGGCAAGATTTTCCCGCACCTGTCGCATGCTATCGGCAAAGGCTTTGATATTGTCGAACAAGCAGGCGTCTTCAAGATCGCGCATGATTTCATGGCGGAATACTACTGCATCAGGGTCTTGCAATGGCATATGAAAGAATGGCAGCAGGTTATATTCCTCTTTGCCAGCGATAACGGCTGCGACGACCTGATCGAGATTGAGATCTGTAAAAAAGTCCGGGGTGGCGAGTTGCTCATCCGGAACACAATCGGGTGAGCCTTTGAAGAGGACTCCATGATAATCCAAGAGGGCTGCGCTTTCCTCACCATTATTCATTGCTCACACTCCCGCAGTGGCTTATTTCATTCTTGGACCCAATTGCCTGGCCGCTCATTTTAGATGGCTTCGTATGGCCTTCTATGAAGAGCAGGGAGAGAAGATAACCTTGTGAATACATGAAAATTCCCTTTATGATTGACGAAAGATGAATGATCCCCATCAGCCGTTTTAATGGAGTTATATCTTGTTTCTTCAGGATGTCATCCATCAAAATCTTGATAAAATAGGGTTGAACGCCCGTTGCCGCCCCGTGAGCTATGGAGCAGATGATACCCGCCATGAAAGTTCCGATAAAGGGTTTGGGATATTTGCAGAACCTGAATGCAATCTTCTTCAGATCTTCGTCGGTGAGGCTCGAAGTATCGATGGATTGAAAACCCCTGGCCGGATCGCCAGCGGCGCATTTTTTCTGTTTTTGATTATTGTCAAGCAAATCCATTTGTTCGTCCCATAACCAGAATATATATAGTAACTTCAATAAGTCCGTAACGGAATATTCTCGGCGGAAGCCTTTCGTACAGGCAAAGGTAAGTCCGGATTATGTTTCGCCATTTTTAAAATGGCTATAAAAGCAGGGCAGATAGATGCAACTGATGGTCTAAGCTTTTGCAGTGAATCAAAAATCAGGACATGCTATGCACAAAATAAGATGAACCCTTTGCGTGGCGTGATTTTGGGTGATGAGTGAGGCAATTTTTCTGATCATTGCTGGCTCCTCCCATTGTGGATAATAGGTAGGAGTTATCAGCTATAGAATAGCGGTTGCGGACGAACTCCATCGTCTTCTTTTGTATTCATTTGAGAACGTCGAAATCCTCCTGGGTTGTTTTTTTTCTTCCCGATTCTTTATGAACTCACCGGATGGAGATAGATTCTCTCTTTGCATTTATTGGCAGGAAAATGACAATTGCTGAAGAAAATAAATCCGATTTACCCTATATATAATAACTTCAATAAGTCCGTAACGGAATATTCACGGCGGAAGCCTTTTCTACTGGCAAAGGTAAGTCCTGATTATGTTTCGCCATTTTTAAAATGGCTATAACAGGTGATGGAGTTCACCATAAAAAGCATTTAAGCTGATGACTCCTACGAATGAGCTTGCACTTGTAGGAGTTTCATAATGTCTGTTGATTCATCGAGGAAGCCTCTAAAAGCAGGGCCCGTATTACACGAAATTCCCATTCTTGCCGGTGAAATTCTCGGCAATCTCCTGTTAACATGCCCACTTTTTTTGTTATTGCAGGTTTCGCCCTTCTTCCGTATTTGTTTATTTCCTTTTTGTTTGAGCCCAGTCTTCGCTTCTGACGAAAATTGGTTTTTTGTTTTTCATTCCAATTAAAGAAGGGAGTCTATTATGAGTAAGATTACGGCGGTAAACGCAATGGAGATTCTTGATTCCAGGGGGAATCCGACAATCAGGGTATTCGTTCAATTGGAAAATTGGAGTTCATGAACAGACTTTTGAAGATTTCTTAGTTTAGGAGGGAAGACATGAATACTTTAACAATGGAGAATCTGATGGTTTATGTTCCCTGGCTTGGCATACTGGCAATGGTTTTTGCCGTGGTGAATTTCATTATCGTCAAGAAATATCCCGTAGGCAGCGAGAAGATGAATACCGTTGCCGAGAAGATCCACTCTGGCGCAATGGTCTTCCTAAGGAAGGAATATTCCATCATCGCCATATTTATGGCCATCGTTTTTGTCACACTGGGGCTGGTCATCAAATCCCCCACAGGTGAGGCAGTGGGCTGGTGGACCGGCCTTGCTTACGTCTGTGGAGGGCTTTGCTCAATGGGGGCGGGTCTCTTTGGCATGGAAGCTGCCACCCGCTCCAGCGTTCGATCCTGCAACGCAGCGAAAGAATCCGGGACGCCCCAGGCTCTTATGGTGGCATTCCTGGGCGGATCCGTTATGGGCATCTCTGTTGCCGCCCTGGGGGTAATCGGCCTGGGAGTTGCATATCTCCTAAACAAAGACAACCCTACCGTAGCACCCATTATCATCAATGGGTTCGCAATGGGAGCATCCAGCATCGCCCTTTTTGCCAGGGTGGGCGGAGGAATCTATACCAAGAGCGCTGACGTGGGATCAGACCTTGTAGGTAAGATTGAGGCGGGAATCCCCGAAGACGACCCCAGAAATCCGGGCGTCATAGCCGACAATGTGGGAGACTGCGTGGGAGACACGGCGGGAATGGGCGCCGACCTCTTCGAATCATACGTGGGCTCAGTGGTTGCCGCAATAGCTATCGGCGCTACAATGTCCACTGTGGCAGTGGAGCAGCTCAAGCTCATGTCGTATCCCATATTTCTTATCGCTATCGGCCTCGTGGCCTCCCTCATCGGAATCTATTCGATACACATCCTGAAGAAGATCGATCCCCAATCGGCCCTTCGATATTGCACGTTTATATCCGGGGGCTTCTTCCTGATCGGTGCCGCCTTCCTGACGCAAAATATGATGGGGAAGCTGGATTTCTTCTGGGCGACCCTGGCAGGAATGGTGTGTGGAATCTTGATTGGTGTTGAAAGCGAATACTTCACTTCCGGCCCTCCGGTAAAGGAAGTGGCGAGGGCTTCGCAATCCGGCGCAGCAACCACCATGATCAGCGGCCTTGCGGTCGGCTTCAAGAGCACCATTCTTCCCGTGGTAACACTTTGCATAGCCATATTTCTCTCGTTCAAATTTGGTCATCTTTATGGCATCGCACTGGCTGGTATCGGAATGCTGGCCACGGTTGGCGTTGTTATGGCGACGGATTCCTATGGCCCGATTGCTGATAACGCAGGCGGAATTGCAGAGATGAGCGGCCTTGGACCGGAAATCAGAAAGATTACTGACAAGCTGGACGCCCTGGGCAACACAACCGCCGCCATCGGGAAGGGCTTCGCCATCGGCTCGGCGGCGCTCACTGCCCTGGCGCTATTTTCCGCTTTTCAACAAACCATTAAGGCGCTGGCCCCTGAACTTGGATTCTCAGGAATCGACATAACCAAGCCCGAAGTCACTATTGGGCTCTTCCTGGGCGGTGTAATGCCCTTCGCCATTGCAGCCCTGACTATGGAAGCGGTCGGCAGGGCCGCCAACGTGCTGGTGATGGAAATCCGACGTCAGTTCAAGGAAATCGTGGGAATCATGGAAGGCAAGGCAGAACCTGAAGTTGAGAAGTGCATAGCCATTGTTACAGAGGGTTCTTTGAAGGAAATGATTATCCCTGGAAGCCTTGCCGTTATTTGCCCCATAGCGATGGGCCTTCTTTTTGGGCCGGAGGCGCTGGGTGGATTTCTGGCTGGCGCTACAACGACGGGACTTCTCCTTGGCGTATTCATGGCCAATAGTGGCGCCACATGGGATAATGCCAAGAAATGGATCGAGGAAGGAAACCTGGGCGGCAAAGGCACTGAAACTCACAAGGCCGCCATAGTAGGAGATACGGTGGGCGATCCCTTTAAAGATACGTCCGGCCCGTCGATGAACATATTGATAAAGTTGATGTCCATTGTCTCCCTGGTTTTCGCTCCGGTGCTGGCAAAGTTCACCCCGCTGCTCCTCAGGTTCTTTGGGAAGTAGAAACCGGAGCGTATCAAATATAAGACGTTATGAAAAAAGGGGGCTGTTTTCTCAAACAGTCCCCGCATTTATATCTTTTTTCTTTCATTCTTTGTAATACTCCGTCAGCTTTTCGCTGACATCCTTTTTAGAAAGCTTGTTGAAGCCTTCCCTTTCTTCTTCCGGGACTTTCAGCAGGTCAGCCAGGTCGCCCAGATATTTCAGTTGTTTTTCTGTCGGCCTGTCCCCTGCCCTGTCCTTATTTCCAGCCTTCTTGTGGGTTCTGGCTTGTTTGCCATTGCTTTCCGGCCTGGATTTTTCTTCCTTCTTTTTCACCGGCCTGGGGGCGGATTCTTCCTCTTCCTTTCCTTCATCCTTCGGGATCAGGCTGCCGCACTCGGCGCAGAGCCAGGTTTCAATCCGGCTCATGCCAGCCTTGAGCGGTTTGTCTTCCACCAGGTCGCCATCTTCATCGTAGGTTCTGGAATAGACCTTCTGAATCGTTCTATAATGATTCCCGAAAATCGGTAACGATTGCATGATTTTGTTAATTTTTGTCGAAAGTGTTTTTCATGGCAAAGCAGCGAATGTTACCTGATACGAAATATGGCACACCGGAGAAGCTATTAACGTGGTCTTTGGAAACGAAGGAGCCGATAGAGGCAAAGCGCTTTCTGGGCATCAGGATGCTGATGATGGGCTCCCGCCGGGAAGACGTGATGTCGGCCTTTGGCATAACCTGGAGCACTCTTTGGAAATGGGTAAGACTCTGGAATAAGGGAGGCAGAGTATTTTTGAAGGTGGGCAAACCCTCGGGGCGCCACGTTCTGATGGTGATGGACAACGCCTCGTGGCACAAGTCGAAAGGTCTCAATTGGGGCACAGTTTTGCCGATATACCTTCCCCCCTATTCGCCGGATCTCAATCCCATCGAGGTTTTGTGGAAGGTGATAAAAGACAGGCTGCTTGACGTGATGCCGCCCAAAAACGGCGAGGAGCTCCAAGACCGCATCCAGACGGTCATTCGCCAGCTCTACAACAACCCGCAAGAGGTAATGTCAATATGCAAAGTTAAATGCTGACTCATGACGGATTAAGTGGAAATAGTATAGTACCCGTTTCAAGCGACGCAGGTTCGATTACGGGCGGGATTTGTTCAGCAGCCTCGACATAGTCTTCTTCGATACGACCTCCATCTATTTCGAGGGTGAAGGTGGAGAAACGCTGCGCAATGTTGGGGCCCTCCTTTCGCCCACGAATGGGGGCGAGTGGCCGCCGTGCTTGTGGGTTCAGTCAGGCTACGCCTTCCTTCACCCACAAGCAAATCCCTGGAAAGAGACAGGTGTACCCTGGACAATTTTGGAGTGGAATTCGGTGGAAAAAGTGGACACTTTTCGAGAGGAATTTACACATAGAAAGACAAAGTTTCGTGCCTCCTCCCCTGATCGGGGAGAGAACGCGCGTGGCGCCAAGGTGTTTGAGAATGGCTTGGATAGTGATACTCAGCTATCCAACTGTAGAAGATGGGTTATGCTCACTAATCAATAAGCAGTTCGTGTATAGTATCCGGGGCAAGTGTTTCAAGATGCGCAAGGCTGTTTCGAATAAATTTGAGTAAATTTATCACTCGCCAAGCTTTCTGCTCAACCCTAATGCCATGATTAATCAACAAAATCGGGAGCTGCCCGATCTCAACATCATTGATGTCTTGAACTGTCTCACAAGTTCGGATCCTAAACGGAGGTTTAATCTTTTGGCCAATATTTTCTATAATCTCGGCTCGCTTTTCTTCGATAAATGGTAGCAAAACACCGATCTGAGCACTCCATATTCTTCTCCTGATTTCTCTTTCTGCGCCAAATAACATCAAGGCCGATGAATGCATCCGTTCAGCCCCGTCAAAAATGTTCTTCATCCCATTCTCCCAAGACGGCCCTACCTCTCTGCAATCCCATCCTCTTTCGTTGGCGATAGATCTCAATATCGAATCCGGTTGAAGGATGGTTTCAAACCCCTCATCCAATAGACGATCGCTGACCACCGGATCCCAAAAGGCAATATTGGTAACAATTGATGCGATAAGTTTCCTTTGCAGATCTTTCATGCATTTTCTCTTCAATTGGCCTGAAACGTACAGAAACATATCAAGACTTGAGACATAATTGCAGAAATTGTGCTTTGATAAACAGACGTCATCGATGAAAGGCAAA
>Ga0351839_1061_pt1 | contig 10590 bp, 10 predicted proteins | sample BONcelHFGM3001E4_FD_206881 | JGI IMG/M metagenome (GOLD analysis project Ga0351839, IMG submission 206881) | Enriched cells from coal bed in the Powder River Basin, Montana, United States - BONCAT cells FGM rep1 HSBNCT.FGM.300.1.E4 ... | reverse complement strand
GATTTTGACACTGGTATACAGTTTTCAATAATTTTCTTATGAACGGATGTTTGCTTTTCTATAGGCACGGATTACAAATCCGCGCCAGCGGGGGGCGGCAGCGGGGTTAACTAATCTATGAAACATGCGACCCCGCCAAGGTTGTGGTTGTTTTATCTGCCTTTTTCTTTACATATGCGACTCCTCCGGAGTCGGGGCAGACGTTTGGGATTTCCATTGAAGCGCGCCTGTTGACCCCCAGAAGGGTCAGATGTGTATAGATAAAGATTTAATGAATTCCATCTACCCCGAAGGGTCGCATGTCGTAAAAAACCAACGACTTAAAAGACAAAAAGCAGGTTGTGGTTGATCGCAAATACTACAGAGATAAAGAATTGATTTGCTTTAAAGCTATGATGAAAAAAAAACTATACGTACAAAGGATAATTTGGCCCTTTCAGGTCATATATTTGCGTATAATTATTACTAACCTGACGAACTGTTCTTGATAAACTTACAGCTCATGATAAAAAGGACATTTTTGACATTGTCTGGATTTTCACCGGCTGTGATGGACAATGGAAATCACGGACCGGCGATCATATTTCTTCATGGAAATTCCTTAAATTCAGAAACTTATTATCATCAGTTCAACGACAAAAATCTTTCCGGTTACAGACTTGTTGCCATTGACTTTCCGGGCCATGGGGCTTCACCTGCCGCCAATGATCCATCAGCAATGTACAACCTTTTATATTTCAGAGACCTGATTGCCAGAATTATTGAACAATTAAACCTTCATAGTTATATTGTAGTTGGCCATTCCCTTGGAGGGCATGTTGCCATGGAACTGCTGCAAACTGTCAAAAGGTGTAAAGGATTGTTTTTGACTGGAGCCCCACCTGCCAGGCTTCCACTCGACACAAGCCAGTTGTTTCAGGCTGATGAGCGGGTCGGCCTTCTTTTCAAGCCGGCTTTATCACCCATTGAGGCTCAATCGCTCGCTTCTCTGCTTACTTGCGGCAAACATCAGCAGCAAGTGAGCAGTTGGCTGACGGCCACAGACCCTGCCTTCAGGGAGAACTTTCCTGTTTCACTGGGCGCAGGCTTAGTCTCGGATGAATTTATCCTTCTCAGGGATGCAGAGGTACCTTTTGCCCTTGTGCAAGGCGAAAACGATCCACTGATCAACGCTGTTTACCTGGATGGTATTCGGTTGAATAACTTATGGCAAGGAAAGGTCATTACCATCAAGGACGCCTGTCATCTTCCTCAGGTAGAAAACCCCTTGGCTTTTAATGCCATATTAGACAATTTTATTCGCAGTTACCTCAACTCTGTCTGATATGGAACAAAGCCCAGCCCAGCAATTTTTGACCTTTTTCAGGGATTACGCCATAACCCTGAATGCCTGCGATTGCAACTGTGGGGAATCAGGCTATGCAAAACTTGATAATTATCTGCTGATGCCCCGGCAGGCGGTTTATGTATTTGACTGGAAAACAAACTCGCTGCCCTACAAAAAGGGCATCCATAAGCTTTTGGGCTATACCGATAATGATTTCACCCCTGAGGTTCTTGCCAGTTATATCCATCCTGATGATGCTGTGCGATATACAAAACTGATCAAGCTGACCAACGAATGGATCCGCGAACTGAAACCAGAACCCTTCACAGTTGAGGTAGCCATTGATTACCGGATTCGCCATGCGAGCGGCCATTATCTGAAAGTGATGCGGCAGAGTACTGTGTTCGAGCGTTGCCGGAATGCATCACCAAAAAGTGCCTTAAACCTGATTACCAACCTCACCGGGATTAAAAATGAAACTTCTGTTGAACTGGCTGTAACTAATTTGCATACAGGTGAAGTTATCCTGGAAAATAAAGTCAGGACTGATGACGTACATCAGTTCTCGTATCGTGAACTTGAAATTATGCGCATGCTGAAAGAAGGAAAAACCAGTGAAACCATCGCCGAGCGTCTCTTCATCAGCCGCCACACTGTGGATACCCACCGGCGCAACATGCTGCTGAAAACCGGCTGTAAAAGCACCATCGAGCTGATACATCAGGCTACACAGCTCGGAATCCTTTGATGGTAATAATCATTACCTTTACAGCTCAGTCCACCTGAGAAATTGTATCCTACATCCGATTGCCAAATTTAATGGCAGCTTTCAGTCCTCCACAACAATAATTTAATATGCTGAATCTGAAAATACTCAATATTGAGTATTGGTGTTAAGCTATGCCAAGCTATTATTGTTCAAAATTTTAACATATACTTCTAAGTTTTTCAAATAATATTAATCACTAAAGTACCTAACATGAAAACAACCATTTTCACCAAGCTATTTACTATTACTTTAACAGCAACCATATTATTAAGCTGTAATAAAAAGGATGACGCCAATAATGACTCCAAATCAGCCAACCAATTAACGTACAACAACAAAACCTACTCGCTTGATAAACTCATTCTATTGTATTTTAATAATAAAGATATTGATTCAAATGACACTTTAATGTATTACACCTTTGCTCTGTGCTCATCAGGAATCAATTTTAATTTAACTAATGGATTTTCTGGTAAAGGAAACTACCTTGCTTTTCATATTGCCACCACTGAGTCATCAGGTATTCAGGGTTCTTACAGTCATTTTAGTAATCTTTTTTCACCGAAGGCATTTTACGGTGATATGGGAATAAATTGCACTTCAATAGATAATGATGAATGTGATTTAAATGCTGAGACTGTAAATGGAACACTTTCCATTCAAAAAATCAATGAAGAAACACCTCAGGAAGAAGTTCAATTAGTTTATTCATTTACAGATGAATTCGGAAAATCTGTCAGCGGAACCTACAAAGGCAAGATAACGGAATACCATGAAATATTAAACTAATGTATCACTCCCCCCTGCCGCGCGATTCCCATCGCGTGGCTTTAGTAACATTTAACACAATCAATATCATGTTCATTGCCTTGTTGCCATCCGAAAAATTTGCGCGGCAGCGGGGGTGAATTTTTCAGGTTAATCCGATATTTTAACGCTAATTCATCAGGTTGACCTTAATTTTTCACGTGAATTTTTCCGGTTTGACCAATTTTTTCAGCTTAAGGACTTCTGTTTTTCTTTTACAAATTGTACAAATCGTCCCGAAAAGATTAGCAGCAGTCCCCCGCTGCCGCGCGATTCCCATCGCGTGGCTTTAGTAACCCCCCCCTGCCGCGCGATTCCCATCGCGTGGCTTTAGTAACATTTAACACAATCAATATCATGTTCATTGCCTTGTTGCCATCCGAAAAATTTGCGCGGCAGCGGGGGTGAATTTTTCAGGTTAATCCGATATTTTAACGCTAATTCATCAGGTTGACCTTAATTTTTCACGTGAATTTTTCCGGTTTGACCAATTTTTTCAGCTTAAGGACTTCTGTTTTTCATGAACAAATTGTACAAATCGTCCCGAAAAGATTAGCAGCAGTCAGGTGCAAGTTCCTAAATGGTACTTTTGCAGCATGAAGCAGATCGAAATCATGTCGCCGGCAGGCTCTTACGAGTCGCTGAAGTCTGCCATTCAGGCAGGTGCCGGTTCGGTTTATTTTGGCATTGGCAAACTCAATATGCGGGCCAAATCATCGCAGAATTTCACCCTCGACGACCTTTCGGAAATAGCTTCCATATGCCGCAATAACGGAGTGAAAAGCTATGTGACCATTAACACTGTGGTGTTCGACAGCGAACTTGAGGAGATGCACCAGCTGGTGGATGCCATCAGCAGACACGGCATCACCGCAGTAATCGCTTCTGATCAGGCGGTGATCCAGTATGCCCGTGAAGCCGGGGTTGAGGTGCATATGTCCACCCAGACCAACATCACCAATATTGAGGCAGTGCGCTATTATGCCCGTTATGCCGATGTGATGGTCACCGCACGTGAACTTTCGCTCGGTCAGGTTGCTGCCATTACACGCGCCATAAAGGAACAGGACATCAAAGGCCCTTCGGGTAAGCGTATACGTATCGAAGTTTTTGTGCATGGTGCCTTGTGCATGGCTGTTTCGGGCAAGTGTTACCTCAGCCTCGATATGCTCAACTCTTCCGCCAACCGGGGTGCCTGCCTGCAGCCCTGCCGCCGGACTTATGCAGTTCATGACGCTGACAATGAAGCTGAAATGCTGGTTGACAACGAATACATCATGTCGCCCAAAGACCTCAACACCCTGCCGTTTCTCGATAAGGTACTGGCTGCCGGTGTCGAAGTGCTGAAGATTGAAGGCCGGGGCCGCTCGCCCGAATATGTGAAAACCGTCACTCAGGTGTACCACGAAGCTGTTGAAGCCATTCAATCTGGAGAATTTACGCCTGACAAGGTTGAAGCATGGGGCAACAGGCTGGCTTCGGTCTATAACCGCGGATTTTGGGATGGCTATTACCTGGGCAGAAAAACAGGCGAATGGACCGAAAATTATGGTTCAAGAGCCACACAATATAAGGTATATGTGGGAAAAATAAACAACTACTTCGCCAAAATTGGGGTGGCAGAAGTACTTGTCGAAGCACAGGAACTCGTGTTGGGCGACGAATTGCTGATCATTGGGCCAACAACAGGTGTGGCAGAAGAAACAGCAGCCGAAATCAGGGTCGAACTTCAGTCTGTTGACAAGGCTGGCAAAGGAAGCAATTGCTCAATAGCAGTGAAAAACACAGTGAGGAGGGGCGACAAAGTGTACAAAATCCTGCAGCGTGAAGGAGCCTGAACCAAAAGCGACGGGTGTTTCTCAATGGAAAATTATTGTACTTTTGCTGTTAATAAATAAACAATAGATGGATCCGATCATTCGCATTATGCTTGTTGACGACCACGAGATATTCCGAATTGGTCTTAAACAGATAATCAGTTCATTGGGTTATGCAAAAGTGGTCGGAGAAGCCGAAAACGGCCTGGACTTCCTGAGGTTGATCGAAACCACCGAAACCGACATAGTGCTGATGGATATTCAGATGCCTGTTATGGACGGGATCGAGGCCACAAGACGTGCCAAAGAAATGAAACCCGGAATTAAAATTCTGGCTTTAAGCACCTTTAAAGAAGAGACCTACATCCAGCAGATGATTGCCTTAGGGGCAAGGGGCTTTCTGCTGAAGAACATCCGCAAGGATGCCCTCGACCGGGCACTGCAGGCTGTGTATAACGGACGCACCTATTATAGTGAGGAGTTGTGGGACTATTTCACCCGCAGCATGGCCCGCGAAGACGACAAACCTCAGATTGTTTTTACCAAACGCGAAAATGAAATCCTCCAGCTGCTCGTCAAAGGATTGAGCAACAAGGAGATTGCTGAAATACTTTTTGTAAGTGAACGGACTATTGTCGGTCATAAAACCAATCTGTTGTCAAAAACCAACTGCAAAAACACCGTTGCATTGCTTTCTTTTGCCATCCGAAGCGGATTGGTTCATATGGAATAAGCATCCCGATCCAAATAACTGAATACCTGTTGTTTTCCTAATTATATAGGAATAATTGCGTAAATGTACTGCTTCCCCCTTCCTCAAAGCGCTGGTTTTTGATTGTGAAATCAGTAACAATAAACCTGTTCCGGTTGGTATTAACAGTGTAATTTTGTCGTGTAATTGTTATCATAATAACAAACCCCTTAAAAACTGAACAACATGAAAAAAGCTAAAATTCTGGTGGTTGATGACGACATGGACGTGATCACCATGCTTGAGCAGATCCTGAGCAAAGAAGGATATGAAGTCGTATCGGCCTTTAACAAAAAAGAAGGTATCGAAATGGCCATATCGGAAAAGCCCGACCTGGCGATTATTGACGTGATGATGACCACGCATTACGAAGGCTTCGAAATGGCCCGTGAATTTGCTGACAACCCTGAGCTGAAGGGAATACCCACCCTCATCGAAACCTCTATCGAGGTGCTGATGACCACCAAACCAAGCGTGCAGGCTATGGCAAGGGAGTTCCGCAACGATCCTAACTACAAGGAGCTACAGGTAATCCTGATCCGCGACATCGTCACAGGTAACTCAGGTATTGACTACCGTGCCGAAGACGGACGTTCGGTTTGGGTTCCGGTGGATGGCTTTGTGCGCAAACCCGTTGACCGCAACAGGGTTCTCCCCGAAGTTGAAAGGCTGCTGGCCAAAAAACATGCGATGAACGCCTGATCTGCGATGCTTTCGATAAGAAGGCACCTATTATAAACGAATTAATTACAACATCATGACAAGCTCAATTCAGGAAATTTTGAACAAGTACCCGAATGCAGGGCACGACAGCCTGATCCCTATCCTGCAACATGTGCAGGAACACATAGGGTATCTGTCGGAAGAATCCGTTGTTGAGGTAGGGAAGTATCTGAATATGCCCACCAGCAAAATCTTTGGTGTAGCCACGTTTTACAATCAGTTCAGGTTTAACCCGCCCGGCAGGTATCATGTACAGGTGTGCAGGGGAACAGCCTGCCATGTGCTTGGTTCGGCAACCGTGCTCAATGAAATTGAAAAGAACCTGAAGGTAAAAGCCGGGCAGACCACCAAAGACAAGCTGTTCAGCCTAGAAGTTGTGGCCTGCATCGGCGCCTGCGGATTGGCACCGGTAATCAGCATCAATGGTGAATTTCACGCCAAGGTTACTTCCGAAACTATAAAAACTATTTTCGAATCATACAGAAACAAGGAGGTTGTATCATGATGGCCGATAAAAATTATCTGATCGGGAACGTTCTCAATCTCACCGAAAAGGAACAACTGAAGCCCGAAGTGCTCCAACAGCTCAAAGTGCTCAGGGGCGATGAAAACACAAAACCCATCCTTTATGTAGGGGCCGGAACCTGCGGACTGGGAGCAGGCGCAGCACTAACCATGCAGCATGCCCGCAACTGGCTGGCCGAAAAAGGCATCGAAGCCGAAGTGATCCCGGTAGGCTGCATCGGGCTGTGCTCGTCAGAACCCCTGCTCGACGTGAAAATCCCGGGCAAAAAACGAATTTCGTTCGAGCATGTGACTGCTGAAAGAGTTGCTCCCATCCTCGATCAGGTGTTCGAAGGCAGCTTGCCCCAAAGCGATATTCTGGGTCAGTTTTCAGAACAGGATTCGCAGGAAACCTGGGAAGGCGTTCCGGCACTAAAGGACCATTTTTTCTTTAAACCACAGGTGCGCATTGTGCTCGAAAATTGTGGAATCATCAACCCGGTGAGCATCGAAGAATACATCGCCAGGGGAGGTTATCGTGCTTACCTCAATGCCATGAAGGTTTTCGAAAGAGCAGACTTATGCGATTTCGTTGAAAAAAGTGGTCTGAGAGGCCGTGGCGGCGGAGGCTTTCCTACGGGCAGAAAATGGAAGTTTGCCCTGGGCACCGAAGCTGATCAGAAATACCTTATTTGCAATGCCGATGAAGGCGACCCTGGTGCTTTTATGGACCGTGCCGTTATTGAAGGCGACCCGCACAAACTGCTTGAAGGCATGGCCATCGCTGCCTATGCTATAGGCGCTTCAAAGGCTTATGTGTACATCCGTGCCGAATACCCCCTGGCTATCGAAAGGCTGGTGATTGCCATTGACCAGGCCAGACAATACGGTCTGATCGGCAAAAACATCTTCGGTTCCGGCGTTGACCTCGACATAGTAATTAAAAAAGGAGCCGGTGCTTTTGTGTGCGGGGAAGAAACTGCCCTCATCCACAGCATCGAAGGCAAACGCGGAATGCCCAGGCCCAGGCCTCCATTCCCGGCCACCAGTGGTTTATTTGGCAAACCCACCATCATCAACAACGTGGAAACCCTCTCGAACCTCCCCACCATCATCAACAAGGGAGCGGACTGGTTCTCATCCATGGGTACAGCCACCAGCAAGGGAACCAAGGTATTTGCCCTATCAGGAAAGATCTCATTAACAGGACTTGTTGAAATCCCGATGGGGACATCCATCCGCGAAATCATCTTCAACGTGGCCGGAGGAGTTCCCAACGGCAAGAAATTCAAAGCTGTTCAGATGGGCGGCCCTTCAGGCGGCTGTGTTACCGATCAAAACCTCGACATCCCGATTGACTATGAATCGCTCGTGAACGTAGGAGCCATGATGGGCTCGGGTGGTATGGTTGTGATGGACGAAGACACATGTATGGTTGATGTGGCCAAATTCTTCATGGACTTCATCCAGCGCGAAAGTTGCGGAAAATGTATCCCCTGCCGCGAGGGCACAAGGCGCATGCTTGAGATACTCGAAAGCATCACCACCAAACCCAAAAACAGGGAAACACACGAACCGCTTGCACGCTTCAAAGGAGTGCTCCAGATCGAAAAACTCGGAAAAGTGATCCGCGACACCTCCCTCTGCGGCCTTGGGCAATCTGCCCCGAATCCTGTGCTGAGCACCCTAACCTGGTTCAGGGAAGAATACGAAGAACATGTGTTCGACAAGAAATGCCGTGCAGGTGTGTGTACCAACCTGAGGGTTTATACCATTGATGTGGAAAACTGTACAGGTTGCACCCTTTGTGCCAAGAAATGCCCCACCAACGCCATTATCGGCGGACGGAAACAGCCCCATTTCATCATCCCCGACAAATGCATCAGCTGCGGCGCCTGCGAAGAAGCCTGTAATTTCAATGCGGTGAAAGTCAGCTAAACTACACAAACAAAAAAAACGTGAAATCATGAACCTCACTATAGAAGTCAACAACAACAAGCTGAGTGCCCAAAAAGGAGATACTATCCTTGATGTCCTGTCGCGCAACGGAATGAGTGTCCCTACATTATGCCATATGAAAGGTTTGTTCCCGACCGGATCATGCCGCATGTGTGTGGTGGAAGTGGAAGGCCGCAAAAATCTGGTTACAGCCTGCTCTGAGCCTGTTAACGAAGGCATGAAAATCAGCACCCATTCTTCACGGGTGGTTGAATCGCGCAAAACCATCGTCGAACTTCTGCTCTCTAACCATCCCGACGATTGCCTTTACTGCGAAAGAAACGGCAATTGTGAGCTGCAGAAACTTTCGGAAGACCTTAACATACGCGAAAGGCGCATCAGCGGGCAAAAGAACAACTACCGCCTCGATGTTTCCAGCTCCAGCATCGTGCGCGACCCGGCCAAATGTATATTGTGTGGCCGCTGTGTAAGGGTGTGCGACGAAATCGAGGGAGTTTCAGCTATTGAATTTGTAGGCAGGGGAAGCAAAACTTTCATTGATACTTCATTCAACCACGGCCTGAACCTCTCGAGCTGCGTTAACTGCGGACAATGCATCATGGTTTGTCCCACTGGCGCCCTGAAAGAAAAATCACATATTGCCGAAACCAAAGACAATCTGAGCGATCCCAACAAAACCGTGATCATCCAGTATGCACCTTCTATTTCTGTAACGCTGGCCGAAGAATTCGGGTTCAAACCCGGACAAAACATCATCGGTATTATGAATGCCGCATTGCGCCGCATTGGATTCGACTATGTGTTCGATACTTCATTCTCGGCTGACCTTACGATCATGGAAGAAGCTTCGGAGTTGGTTCACAGGGTGAAAAACGGCGGCAAACTCCCGATGGTTACAAGCTGCTGCCCCGGCTGGGTAAAATTTGCCGAGGAATTTCATCAGGACATGATTGATAACCTCTCGACCTGTAAATCGCCACAACAAATGATGGGGGCAATCATTAAAAGCTATTTCGCACAAACCGAAGGCCTTGATCCCGAAAAGATATACTCGGTATCTGTAATGCCCTGCACCGCAAAGAAGTTTGAGCAACAACGCGAAGAAATGACCCAAAACGGCATTTCAGACGTTGATGCCGTACTCACTACCCGCGAACTGGCCCGATTAATCAGGCTCCATGGAATTGATATACATAAACTCGAACCGGAGATAGCCGATTCTCCGCTGGGAACACGTTCCTCGGCCGGAAAAATCTTCGGCGCCTCAGGTGGTGTTATGGAAGCGGCCATACGCACCGCTCATTACCTGATCACCGGCAAAGAAATGGTTAAGTTTCAGGTGCGTGGGGTGCGGGGTCTCGAAGGACGCAAAGAAGCCAAGGTACAGGTCGGCGAGATCGAAGTAGGTGTTTCAGTGGTAAGCGGCCTTAAAAATGCCAGCATGTTAATGGACGAAATCCGCAACGGACGCGATGACATCCACTTTATCGAAGTGATGGCATGCCCCGGCGGTTGCATTAACGGAGGCGGCCAACCCATTGGTGCCGATGAGGACGCAATCAGGGCACGCATGACCACCCTCTATGACATTGACGAAAAAGACGCCATTAAAGTTTCGCACAAAAATCCGTATATTGTTGAACTTTACGACAAATTCCTGGGCAAACCACTTGGCCATAAAAGCCACGAATTGCTCCATACACATTATCAGAAACGTGACGTAAAGTAAAATTCTCAACCGAAAATACCTGATCCTTGGCACACAACAGCAGACATAAACAATTGGTTTTCACGGTTAAAGACCGGTGCAGGGTGTGTTTCACCTGTGTTCGTGAATGCCCCGTGAAAGCCATCCGCATCATCAATGGCCAGGCCGAGGTAATCAGCGAAAGGTGTATTGGCTGCGGCAATTGTGTGCGCGTTTGTCGCCAGG
>Ga0351839_1132_pt2 | contig 10873 bp, 6 predicted proteins | sample BONcelHFGM3001E4_FD_206881 | JGI IMG/M metagenome (GOLD analysis project Ga0351839, IMG submission 206881) | Enriched cells from coal bed in the Powder River Basin, Montana, United States - BONCAT cells FGM rep1 HSBNCT.FGM.300.1.E4 ... | reverse complement strand
AATCAGAGCGTCTAGCCATTAGTGGATATGCCAGAGCCATCATGGATGCATCAACGGATGGCTTTGTTCTTATCAATAATTCCGGAGAAATTCTTGATTTGAATTTATCAATGGCTGCCTTTCTCGATAAGGATAGGGATGATTTGCTTGGCATGAACTTTTTTAATCTGTTTCCTGAAACTGCAGCAGAAATAGCTGATCAGTTTATCGAAAAAGTATTTAACTGTCAGATTCCCTTTTCGGACGAAGTCAAATACAGGAATCGCTGGATTTCTTATGATGTAAAACCTTTGTTTTCTGAACATAATGGTGTAGATGGTGCCGTGATTTGCGGCAGAGACATTACAGAAGAAAAACATATATTACGCGGCCTGCATGAGGCACTTGAAGCCAACAAGGCATACAAGGAATTTTTAGAGCAATTGATTAATATAATTCCTGATGTGATCGGGATTCAGGATTGCGAGCACAGGATAATAAGGTACAATGAGGCAGGATATCGGTTTTTAGACATGACGCATGAAGATGTAGTCGGCAAAAAATGCTTTCACCTGCTTCATAGAGATGTTGAATGTGAGGATTGTGCAACCAGGGAGAGCTACAGAACTAAAAAGCCGGCAACACTTGAGCGGTTTTTCCCTGAAAAGGGTGTTTGGTTTGATGTAAGAACTTATCCGGTTATTGACGAGCAGGGAGAAATAAAATACATAATCGAGCATCTGCGTGATATAACAAAACTTAAGGAAATTCAGATTGAACTTCATAAAAGTGAAGAACGTTACCGCGAGCTTTTCAACTCATCGGCAGGAGGTATTTTACTTGGCTCAGAAAAAGGGGTAATTATTGAAGCAAACCAAACTTTTTGTACTATGACAGGTTATTCAAGAGAACAACTTGTTGGCAGACATATAAGCGAGAGCCTGTTTACCGAAGAAAGCCTTAAAGCAAGTCCCTTTAGGTTCGATATGCTAAAGCAAGGGGAAACAGTAATTTCGCATCGCGATCTGCATACCGCTGATGGTAAAATACTTCAGGTTGAAATGCGCACCCGCATTATGCCTGACGGATCTTACCAATCCATTTATCATGATATTTCGGATCGCAAGCGTGCTGAAGCGGAAATAAACAGGCAGAATGATGAGCTGAAAAACGTTAATGCCGAGAAAGACCGCTTTTTCTCGATCATTGCACATGATCTGAGAAGCCCGTTTTCTGCAATATTAGGGCTTACTGAAATGATTGTTGAAGAGTTCGATTCAATGAAACCAGCTGAAATAAAGGAAATTCTTGGGGAACTAAAAAAATCAGTTGGAAATCTTTACAAACTTCTGGATAATCTGTTGGAATGGTCAATGGTTCAGCGGAATAAGAAGCCATTTAATCCAACAGAAATTATTCTTTCAGATTTGATTGAATATGTTCTTCAATCCCTTATGGATAGCGCCAAAGCCAAGTCAATTACTGTTTTTGTTGATATTGCGCCGGATATGAGAGTCAGAGCTGACAGAAATATGCTTGAATCTACGGTGCGTAACCTTTTCTCCAATGCTGTTAAATTTACACAAACCGGAGGGTCGATATTGGTTGATGCGCTGCAATCAGATAACAGCCTGGTTACGGTAAGGGTCAAAGACAGTGGAGTTGGTATTCCCACCCAAATGCTCAGCAACATATTTTCTGTTTCTACCCGAAATAACAGAAGAGGCACATCGGGAGAGCCAAGCACCGGACTTGGGCTGCTACTGTGCAAGGAATTTGTTGAGAAAATCGGAGGAGAAATCTTCGCTGACAGCATTGACGGGAACGGGAGTACTTTTAGTTTTACTGTTCCGTCGTTATAATCAGAAAAGCATTACCTTTAAAAATATGAAAATAAAAGGACAGCATCTCTCACTCGTTTCAATATCTTTTGATACTTTCTCGGGTTTTAGTGAGTTGGTTTGCATAACAGATGTTGCTAACGAAATATTATATGTTAACCCTGCACTTAAAAAAAGGGCTCATCCCGATTCTGTAATTGCCGGAAAACCATTTTTGTGGGAATCTGTTAGTCTGTCTGATTTTGTTGATGACAATACTCCTCAGGAGTTTCGCAAAGTACATTCTGCCGCGCTGAATGGATGGTTTGATTTACGTGTCCATCTTTCAAAAGCAGGGAAAGATAAGCCTGTAATTGTCTGGATTGCCAAAGATGCTGATTCTCAGCAAGTGAAAGTCAAGGCTCCTTCGAGAGGGAAAGAAATAAAAGCCGGCAAAGATATTTATCATAAACTTTTCGAAACCTCTCCCTCAGGAATACTTCTATTGGACGAAAACGGAAACATCATTGATGTTAATCAATCCTTGTGTGCCTCCACTGGTTACAATCCCTCAGAGCTCATCGGAGAGCATGTTAGCATACTTGCTCTGCCAGAGAATTTCAAACATATTGCACCTCACATTAATCAGATACTTTCAGGCAAAATTCTGAAACACGAAGTTACCAGCAGAAGAAAAGACGGAACCTATTACTATTCCCTTCTGGTTGAATCTGCGGTTTCTATGCCTGATGGGAAATTGGCTGTTCTTTCGGTATCCAACGACATATCTGAGAGAAAACGAGCAGAATTCGCGCTCCGGGACAGTGAAGTATGGTTCAAGGCGATAGCAAATTACACAGCCAACTGGGAATCTATGTTCAGCTCAGAAGGGCGTATTGTATGGACCAATCCCGCAGCTGAAAGATTTACAGGCTATTCGCCAGATGAAATAATAGCAATGCCTGATTTTATTGAAGAACTGGTGGCTCGCCCTGACAGACAGAAAGCCAGAGAAGTATTGATGGCAGCGCTTAAGGAAAGTGAAGGCCAGGACCACTTCTTCCGATGTATCAGAAGGGATGGCACATTCTTCTGGCTTTCAGTTGCCTGGATGCACATCAGAGATGAAAAGGGCAATCTGATAGGAATTCGTACAAGCGGACAGGACGTTACACTCAGACTCGAAGCGACGCAAGCACTGAAAAGCAGTGAAAAACTTTACAGGCTGATGACAGAAAATGCCCCGGCAATTGACCGGTCGAAGAAAGCGGCCAGTTCTATGTCGAAAATCTCACGAGTACTTATTTCAGTCAGATCCTTATCCAGACTAAACATGACTTTTGCCTCTGCCAGGCAACTTAGGAAAACACCCTCCCGGTTTAATCTGAACATGATATCCTGTTCAGCAGTTAGATTTGTCACATCAGCAAAACGTTGGATGGAAACTGTTTTCCCATTTTTAACTACTGCCTGAGGTGCTTTGTATTGTGCAGGAGTCTGGTGTTCTTTGCCCGAAAATTCGTCAGGTGCTCTATTTATGGAGCTGTTTCCAGGGTTTTTGGGACGCATAGCAAATGAATTTTCGGATGATTAGGGGTTAAATTTAATAAAATCTTTAACATGAATGACGATTCTTAAAAAATAATGCAACCATTAATACTCAGAAAAACAATTTCATTGTTCTTGTAATAATGAGCCGTGGAGCCAATGCTAAGGATTACAGATCTTTTTTGAAATATTCGATTTTTTAATGAAATTAAATATGAGATAAAACCTTATTAACGCCAGGGTTTTATAATTTTGCAGTTTATTAAAATTGATTCTATTATGTTGAAAACAATTATTTCTTACGTTAAAGAAATATATCACCCCAAACTGATTACCACGCTCAAAACTTACAATCTCAAAACCTTTATCTCTGATCTGATAGCTGGTATTATTGTAGGCGTGGTTGCACTTCCGTTGGCCATTGCGTTTGGAATTGCTTCGGGGGTGAGTCCTGAGCGGGGTCTGATTACCGCGATAATCGGTGGTTTTCTCATTTCTGCGCTGGGAGGAAGTCGGGTACAGATTGGTGGTCCAACCGGTGCTTTTATAGTTATTATTTACGGAATTGTTGAAAAGCACGGAGTTGAAGGTTTGCTCATAGCCACCATGCTGGCAGGTTTTATGCTTGTTGGAATGGGACTGCTCAAATTGGGAACCATAATTAAATTTATGCCTTATCCAATAGTAGTTGGGTTTACCTCTGGTATTGCTTTGGTCATTTTCTCATCACAGATTAAAGATTTTTTTGGGCTTGAAGTTGCTGAAAGCATTCCTGCTGATTTTATAGAAAAATGGGCTTTCTATTTCGAACATTTTACAGATATCAATTTATATGCACTGGCAATTGGAGTATTCACCGTCCTGATCTCATTTTTATGGCCAAAAGTCAATAAAAAAATACCGGGAACACTCATTGCCCTGGTTGTAAGTACGCTTGCTGTCACATTTTTTTCATTACCGGTTGAAACCATTGGTTCACGCTTTGGAGAGATAAAAGCAACTATTCCAGCCCCTTATATTCCCGGAATAAGTTGGGAAACATTCAGACTGTTGCTTGCACCTGCCTTTACCATTGCGATACTTGGAGCGATTGAGTCGCTGTTATCGGCTATGGTTGCCGATGGCGCTACAGGCACCCGGCATCGATCGAATACCGAGCTGATTGGCCAGGGTATAGCCAACATAATTACCCCGATTTTTGGCGGAATTCCTGCTACAGGTGCCATTGCCCGAACCATGACCAATATTCGCAATGGTGGAAAAACTCCGGTTGCCGGCCTTATTCATGCAGTTGTTTTGCTGCTTATCATGCTGTTTTTCGGGAAACTTGCTAAACTTATTCCAATGAGTTGCCTTGCTGGTATTCTGGTGGTTGTTTCTTACAATATGAGTGAATGGCGTTCTTTCAAAGGACTATTCCGCAACAGCAAAAGTGAAGTTGCTGTACTTTTGACAACCTTTTTTCTGACTGTTATCATCGACCTTACAGTTGCCATTCAGTTTGGATTGTTGCTTGCTGTACTTCTTTTCCTGAAAAGGGTTATCGATACTTCAGGTGTTGAGGTGCTGAATATGGCTGTGGAAGATGAAAATTCCAGCGAAGCTGAAGGAGGACTAAAACTTGTACTTCCTGAGAAAGTTGAAGTATTTGAGGTTAACGGACCCTTCTTTTTCGGAATCGCCAACAAATTTGAAGAAGCTGAAAAACAAGTTACTTCGAAACCAAAAATCAGGATTATCCGCCTTTACAGAGTTCCATTTATTGATTCTACCGGATTAAGTAACCTTAAAAGCTTTATACAAAAAACACAGGCCAATGGCATTAAGGTAATTTTGTCGGGACCAGTAAAATCGGTTCTTGATGCATTGGATAAAAACGGAATTACCAATCAGGTTGGCAAAGAAAATGTTTGTGCCGATATCACCGTTGCTATTTTAAGGGCAGAAGAGTTACTACATACCTTAAAGCACTAGTAATCATATAGCTATCTGAAATAATAAGGCTGTCTTAAAATCCGGGAAAAAATCTCCGTATTATAAGACAGCCTTTTCGCTATCAAATCAATTCCCTGAATCCGCGATTTTGTGACTTGCGGATCTAAGGAATTTATAGAATCAGTTCAATCCCCGCTTCTTCAGCAATGGACTCAGAGAAGGTTCCTGTCCCCTGAATTTTTTATACTGAATCATTCCTTCATCGTTGCCGTTTTCGGCAAGGCAATGTTTGCGGAAAGCTGCAGCCAGTTCAGGATTGAAAATGTCACCAGATTGTTTGAAGTAATCAAACGCATCGCTATCTAAAACAGCAGCCCACAAATAAACATAATATCCGGCAGCGTACCCGCCATCGAAAATATGCGAAAAATAAGTGGTGCGGTAACGGGGCAGAATTTCAGGAATCAGACCGATTTTGTCCATGGCTGTTTTTTCAAAAGCAACCAGATCATCAACCTGAGCAGGCGCTTTCAATTTATGATAATCAAGATCAAGAATTGAAGCAGCAATGTACTCCACAGTGGTAAAGCCCTGGTTGAAATGACTGCTGTTGGTAAGTTTATCAATCAATGCATCAGGAATGATCTCCCCGGTTTCATAATGTCTGGCATACATGCGAAGCACTTCAGGTTCACCAGCCCAGTTTTCCATAATCTGCGAAGGAAGTTCAACATAATCCTGGGGGACATTGCCTGCTGTGCGGGTATATTTGCCTTCGGTGAAGAGACCATGCAACGCATGACCGAACTCATGGAACAAAGTAGTGGTTTCATCCCAGCTCAGCAAAGCAGGAGCACTGCCTGACGGAGGAGTAAAATTGCAGACGATGGAAACGATAGGGTCAACTTTCTTACCATTATCCCAGCCAGCAGATTGAAAACCTGTACACCAGGCGCCACCGCTTTTTTCAGGACGAGGGAAATAATCCATATAAAGAATACCAAGGTGAGTTCCATCGGCTTCCTTTACTTCAAAAGTTTCAACATCTTTCTGATAAACAGGGAGGTTGGTTAACTTTTCGAAAGTTATTCCATAGAGTTTCTGCGCAACTGTAAACATTCCGTCACGAACATTTTCTAGCTTCAGGTAGGGTCTGATCTCATTTTCATCCAGATCATATTTTTGTTTGCGAAGCTTTTCGGCATAAAACCACCAGTCCCATGACTGGAGTTTGAAATTTCCACCTTCTGCATCGGCAATTTTTTGCATTTCTGCGAGGTCACTTTTGGTAACGGGCAGTGCTGAATTGAACAGTTCACTTAGAAATTTATCAACGTTCTCCGGCGTTTTCGCCATATTCTCATCAATAACATAAGCGGCAAAATTGTCGAATCCAAGCAGACTTGCTTTTTCAGCTCTCAGTCTTACCATATCTTTTACAATTTGCTTGTTGTCATTAGCATTGTCGTTGTTGCCCCGCATAAAATAGCCACGGTATAGTTTTTCGCGGAGTTCGCGGTTTTGGGCATATTGAAGGAATGGAATCAGACTGGGTTTAGCCAGGGTGAATACCCATTTGCCGGTATCACCGGTAGTATTGGCAGCTTCGGCAGCAGCAGAAATTACCCCTTCAGGTAATCCAGCCAGATCAGCCTTATTCTCCACAACCAACTTGAAATTTTTGTTGACTTCTGCCAGTTGGTTTTCTCCAAACTTCACCTGAAGCATGGCAAGTTCTTCGTTTATCTTGCGAAGTTTGTCCTGTTGTTCAGCTGGAAGATTGGCTCCATCGCGCTCAAAATCTTCGTAATATTTTTCAACCGCTCTGATTTGCTGATCATCAAGACCGGCAGTGAGGCGGCTTTCGTAAACAGCCTTTATCCGCTCAAAAAGTTTCGGATTCATCGAAATATCATCCTGATGCTTCGACATCAGCGGTGATATTTTTCGGGCAATTTCCTGCATCTGATCACTGGTATGAGCTCCGTTCAGGTTATAAAAAACGTAGCTTACCCTGTTCAGCAGTTTTCCCGATTTATCGAATGCAAGAATGGTATTCTCAAAATCAGGGGTTGCAGTGTTTTCGACAATTGCAGCTATTTCCTGATCGTGCTGTTTGATGCCTTCGATAAAAGCAGGCAGGTAGTGTGAGGTGTCGATTTTGTCGAAAGGCGGCACCTGAAACGGAGTAGTGTACTCCGTGAAGAATGGATTATTGGCGTCCATGGTTGGTTTTTGGTTTTTGCAAGCGGTGATTGAAACTATCACCAGCGCGAGCATAGGCAAGAGAACTCTTTTCATAAAAAAGTGAGTTAAAGATTGGGTATAAGAGTGTTAAAACAGTGATGCAAATGTATCAGGTTAAAAATCAATTTCAAGTTAGTTTTGAAATATTTTTCTGAGTGGATTGAAATAAAATTAAACGGTAAATATTGGATGTTCAGGATTCAATCGGATTGCCTTTCCCGATAAACACATCACGGGCTATATTCCCCAACAGGTTGGTCATCACTGTATCAAATGAACCCCCGATAACTCCTCCAACCAGTGGCACGGCTTTCCCAAGATTAACAGCACCTTTGCTTCCAGATTTTGCCAGCAATTGAAATCCGACCTTCTGGTTTATGGAAATGATGGTTTGCTCCGATATCCGACCGATCAGATGAGCAGTAATCCTTGTTCCCAGGTTTATACCAATTTCCTGAAGGATATCTTTGGCTACATTTCCCGCCAGGCAGGCATAAACCAGCGATTTTACCCTGTCATCGCGCAGATCATAACCTCCCATATGTGCAATGGCGGCTATCATTCGGATCTGGATGAAAAGCACACTTGCAAGATTTGCCGGAATGGAAACCGGCAATGTCATGAATCCGCCAAGACCGGTAATAAACCCGCTTGAACCTGATTTCACGTTCTGCCAGCGGATGAGTGCATTGGCTTTGTGGCGAAGGGTTCCCTCCTGCCTGAGATACGATTCGCTCAATTCAACAGCCGAATTTAATCCTGGCAAACCAGCCACCGCTTTGTCGTATGCCCAGTCGAGAACCTGAAGCATAGCTCCGGAGGATGGTTTCTTTTTCAAACTGTTTGAATTACAAGTCACAGATAATAAACCCGAAAGGGGATATTATATTGCAATAAAGGTTAAGTGATTGAAAATCTAATTCACTTTAATGGAATGGTTTTTCATTTCCACCCTCAGAGTTAACAGCAGAAAAATGGTACCAATCACAAAAAAGACTGCGATGGTGAGCACAGAAAATCTCATGCTTCCGGTAAGGGCTTCAATAATCCCGAAGCTGAAAGTTCCGGCAACGGTAGCCAGTTTTTCCATCACATCGTAAAAACTGAAGTAGCTGGTATGATCGGTGGTTGATTCAGGAAGCATTTTGCTGTAGGTTGACCTAGCCAGCGCCTGTGTACCACCCATTACTATTCCAATAAACATTGCTGCCAGTACAAACTGTATGGAGTTACTGATGAAATAGGCTCCGACAATTATAAATATCCACATGATTACAGAAAGCAACAAAGCCTGAAGGTTTCCGAACCGGGCCGATAGCCTTGAAAACATCCAGGCACCCAACATTCCAACCAGTTGAATGACCAGAATTGTCGGAATCAGAATATCTTCTTTAAGTCCAAGCTCCTTTTCGCCATAAGTTGCAGCCATAAACATGGTGGTGAGCAATCCCATCATCACAAAGAAAAAACCAATCAGAAAATAGCTTAGCCTTTTCGAGTTTCTAACCTGTTTAAAAACTTTATCAAGTTCACGGTATCCTTCAAAAAATATATTGGTTTCTTTGTCTTTCCGTCTTTTCCGGAAGGTATAACGGGGCAGGCGGCGAAAAGTAATCTGCGAAAAGCCGATCCACCAGAGGAAAACTGTAAGGAATGAAATCCGGGCAGGAAGAAACGGATCAGTGATGCCGAATAATCCTGGTTTCATAATCATCAGCAGATTAAAAAGCAGCAGAACAACGCCACCCAGATATCCCAGTGAATAACCACGGGCACTCACCTTGTCCTGATCTTCGGGGGAACAGATTACCGGCAGAAATGAATTGTAGAAAACAATACTGCCGCCATAGCCAAGAGTTCCAAGCGCAAAGGCAATGATTCCCAACTCAATATTAGACCCATCGAAAAAGAAAAGCGCTCCGCACGAAAGGGCTCCCAACCAGGTAAAAAACTGCATGAAAGATTTCCGTCGTCCGGTATAGTCAGCAATTGACGATAACATCGGCGAAAAGACGGCCACCACCAGATAAGCAGCTGCAATTGCCCACGAATACAACACTGTGTTGATTACCTCCAGTCCGAAAAAACTGACCATATAATCATCCGGACCACTTTTGGTTACCTGATTATAATAAATGGGGAAAATTGCAGAGGCTATTGTTAGCTGATAGACCGAGTTTGCCCAGTCGTACATGACCCATCCGCGAATTACTTTTGGGTCGCCCTTTTTGATGGGATTGTTTCGTATTGCTTTTTTCAAGGCTGTTTTTCTTGGCCGCTAAATTATAAAAATAATCGGGAGAATAAATCTGAAAAATAATATCATAAATGTAACCAATTTATCCAATATTATCACTTTTATGACTTGAATTGTAAATATATTTATCTTTGCTTTTTCTAAGATAACTAGAAACTGTTTTTCAAGATTGAAGACATGAATAATTCGTGGTTATTACCAGCCATTCTGGTGTATATTTTACTGGTTTTAATAATTTCATCATTCGCTAACCGCAGAAAGATTGGCAGATTAAAAGTTTTTTTTATCAGTCTGTTCTTTACCCCTTTGGTTGGATTGGTATTCTATAAGCTCTCTCAACCCTCTTATGTGCTTAATTTTACACGCTACCGCTGCCCCAAATGTGTGGTCGATTTCACTGAACCTCACAATGATTGTCCGCTTTGCAGAAAAAAAGGACAACACACAAGATTGATTGTTGTAAAATATGCAGGAATATGAATATCTGAATTGGCTGATAAACATATTCTCCTCAGGCTTGATGATAAAGCTCATGGGAAATGAAAATATCTATCCATTTGATAATAAAGCATTTTAGCCTTTGATTCAAAGCAAAAAGAGTCAATAATTTTATTCAGATAAATTTTCAGTCCGCCTAAGATAAATCTGTACAGTTTTACTATCTTTCGCCGGAAAAAACCTGCCGATGAAAAAGTCTTCAATTTTATCAAACAGTCCCCTTGTATTTGGTCTGTTGTTGGCTATCACTTTTGCACCTGTTTCTTACGGGCAATCAGACACCACAGCGCCAAAGTCGAAAGAAAAAGTAAAAACAGGTCTTAACTTCGGCGCTCTGCCAGCAGTTGCATTTGACTCTGACATTGGATTTCAATATGGATTGCTGGTCAACCTTTTTCAATATGGCGATGGCTCAGTTTATCCCGATTATCGCTGGTCACTCTATGCCGAATGGTCGCGTACCACAAAAGGCAGTGGCATCAATCAGCTTTTCTTTGATTCCAAATACCTGCTTCCACACGAAATCAGGGTTACTGCTGATTTCAGCTTCCTTACTGAAAAGGCACTCGACTTTTACGGATTTAACGGG
>Ga0351839_1153_pt1 | contig 11046 bp, 8 predicted proteins | sample BONcelHFGM3001E4_FD_206881 | JGI IMG/M metagenome (GOLD analysis project Ga0351839, IMG submission 206881) | Enriched cells from coal bed in the Powder River Basin, Montana, United States - BONCAT cells FGM rep1 HSBNCT.FGM.300.1.E4 ... | reverse complement strand
TTACCTCCTGATTTCCGGCTAACTTTTGTACTGTTTCTTTTGCTATGTCAACCGGATTAATAGAGGACACGAAATACTGTATATCAGCCTGAAGCATTTTTTCCTGGTTGTATCTTACGGCCTTCAGCTGTTCGATGTTCAGCAACAAATCCTCGTAGCTTTTAATATTCTTGTGTTCCATCGTTTCAGATTGATATTGAATGATCATCCTTTGTTGTTCAGAATTCTCCGAATGATTCTTTTCCGAATAGGTGTGAGAAATATTTCTTTTCGGAAAACATACATAATCAAGCCTGTCAAGAGGTAAAATCCGGCCACGATACCGAATCCTATATAGTATTCCTGAAAATAGGCTGCCAGATAAAAGCCCGCCATCAGACTGAAGAACAGGATAAATAAAAACCCGATTAAACCTAATGCTAATGAGGAAAATAACTCTGAGCCAATTTCAGTTATTTTTGAAACGGATTCAAGCCTGATTAACTGAAGGCGCGTGTTTGTATATGCCTTTAAATCAGTTACTATATCTGCGAACTTTTCTGAGAGTATCATGCGTCTTTCAAATTTGACCGTTTCACTTTCGAAACAGAGATTTTATTTTGACTCTTGGTTTTATCGGGTTTTAACTGGCCATATTTCATTTTTAGGGATTAAACCTTAGTTATGTTGCTTGAATGATTCAGCTTTTTTAATGACGCTATTTGCCACATCGTCTATCTTGTCGTGTGCAAGTCCTTTAAGGTCTTTGGCTCTTTTGCGCAATGATCTGGCACTGCTGTCCATTTTTTTTCTTAAGTCTTCCACAGCATCCTTTGCACCTGAAGTGATTTTTTACGGGTTTTACTTCCTTTGTTTGGGGCAAACAATACGCCTATTGCTGCACCTGTGATTGCTCCCAGAGCCATGGCTCCGAAAATTTTTCCTAAGTTTTTCATGATTTGAATGGTTTTAAATTATTTTATTGCCTCTGATTATACGCAGCAATAACACGGCTATGGCAATAACAAGTAATATATGGATCAGTCCTCCTGCACTATAGGCAAAGAATCCCAAAGCCCAGCCGATGATCAGAATCACTGCTATGATATATAATAAGCTTCCCATAATAAGATTTATTTAAAGATTAGTGCCCTTGAATTATAATGCAAAGTTGCCTCTCAATGGATAAAATAACATTACACAAGATTGGAAATATGTTACATGATTCACACTTTATCGGTATTCCGGGGAAGATTGACTGGAGGAAATATATTTGGGGTGTGCATGTAAGAACATTATAATGAGGCCTTTGTTTGGTTTGAAACAAGGTTGATGGGTATTTCAGGTTTTTGGCTGCGGATTATTGAGCTGTACACTTTCTCATCCTGCTCTTTTTGTTCCATCCATGATTTAAACCCGTGCTGAGAATCCATCATGTTCATTCGGGTTAAATGGAATGGACAGATTAAAAAAAAACCGTCTCAAAAGATTCTTCTGAGACGGTTTCTGCACCCTAAAGGATCCGTTTGTTTACAATTTATGGACGATCATGACACATTATTTACCGGGAACAATGTCAATGATAACAGTCCTGTTGTAGAAACGTTCTTCGGGGAGTTTATTGTCAAACTGCGACAGACTTTCATCTTCACCAAAACCAAATACTTCAAACTCCACATTCTTTCTGCCAGATTTCGACAATGCATTTTTAATAATTTGCTCAACATCCTTAGCTCTTGCAAGCGACAGTTGCTGATTGAATTCTTCTGTGCCAATGATATCAGTATAACCGTGAATATTCACTTTGGCATTATGCGGTATTAAAGGTGCGACAATTTCAGTGAGGTATTTCTCGTATATTCTGATGGATTTCGAATCGTTAAATTCGTAAATCACACTGAACCGCCTGCCTTCTTCACCAGTAGGTGGAGTCCAGAGTGCCATTTGCACAGGCACTTCTCTCTTCACAACCTTATTGGTTTTTGTTTGCCCAACCATTGTGACTGTATAATCAGCTTTAAGCCTTTTGTTTAGTATTGATTTTCCGGACAAACTGACAGATTCCTTTGTATAAGGTCCAAACTTTTGTACTTCACCCTGTTCGTCCATGATTTCCAATGACCATGAGGAGAGGTGTTTTTCAGCACCCTCAACATGGAAGGTCACATAGCTGTCGAGTGGGGCTTCCTGTCTGGTAATAATTTCAACCGGCTTCAGAGGAGCTTCTGGTCCGCTCTGGAATTCCATGAGCAAGGCCGGTGAACCACTTTCGATGGAAACCCTGCGGTCGCCCTGACGAAGCAGTTCGAGCTCCAGCTCACCACCCGGTTGTTCCGAAGGTAGCTTTGGCTTTGATCGGCCCTCAATATTGATCCTAGAAGCTTTTATGCCAAAGATGTCTGTCAGATAATCCTTAACGGAATTGGCCATTAGTTTTCCGTCTTCAGGGCCTTTTTCTGATGCTCCTACCAGGGTAATTGTTGATGATGGGTTTTTCCCCATGCGGTCGCCAAGTATGTTCAGCACATTGTAATAAACAATCATCTGTTGCTTCGATCTGGCTTTCAGTGTGCTGATTGAATAAACTTCCAGTTGATCCTCTTTGAATTCGCTCACCTGGTTCTTCGACAGCAATACATACCTGGAAGGAATCTTGGTGGAGCCTAAATCAAAGAAAATGTAATTACGCAAAGGGAAAGTTTCTTTCACCCTGCGTTCCGAAGGAATGTTGCCTGGAGAATTCACCCAAAACTTAATATCAGAATTGTCGGCGGGTCTATAGCCAATTGTATAGATACTGGTTACTACATCACTGTCTTTCAGGTTAAAATAGTAAATATCATCATCGCCTAGTCCGCCTTCATAACGGTTGGAAGAGATGTACCCGGTTTTCCCGCTTTCCAGAAACGAAATTGCAAAGTCGTCCGTGTAAGAATTAAAGGGGTATTTCATTGGTTTTGCTTTGTCAAAGGCGTCGCCATTTTTCAGTGCAACACAAATGTCCAGACCGCCAAATCCCTGATAACCGTCCGATGCGAAGTAGAAATTACCTTCAGCATCCATGCTTGGAAACTTTTCGCGGTTAAATGTATTGATGTTTGGTCCCATATTGATGGGTTTGCCCCATCCATTGTTTTCGCGCTTGCAGTAGTAGATGTCTGTTTCGCCATAGCCACCGGGCATGTCCGAAACAAAGTATAACCTTGATCCATCAGGAGAAATAAAGGGGTTTGCCACTGAATACACATCGTTGTTTAGGACGAATGGTATTGCTTCAGTCCATCGGTTGTCCTTCAGGGTTGACATGAAAATTTTGTTTCTCTCAATCTCAAGGGTTTTCTTTTTCTTCCCTTTCAGGTCTTTTTCAACGCGTGAAAAATAGATAGTTTCGAAATCTTTTGTAAAACTTGCCGGACCACCGTGATACTCTTTGTAGATGTTTTTCCCGCCAAACGGTTCTACATCAACAAAAGTGGAATCATTTTCACCTTTTTTTGCAAAGTATATATCCAGGAAATAGTCGCCGGTTCGCGCATAAATATTATCATGTCCCGGAGATTTGCGTGATGTAGTGAAAACCAGCCCATTCTTATAAATGACAGGTGAAAACTCAGCCTCACTCGTATTGAGGCTGGCTACATTGTTGAGTATAAAAGGCTCATCCCATTGATGGTCTTCTCTGACAATATCGATAGAAGCGCTAAAGAATTTGCCTCTTGGATCGGATGGCATTAACTCATGATATTTGTTAAATGCCACTTTTGCCTGATCATACCTTCCATTGTTTTTAAGCACCTGGCCATAGTTCAGATAGAACTCCGGTTTGCTGTAGGTTCCTGCGGCATTAACTTTATCATATGCAGCAAGTTGTTCTTTATACAGATTCATTTTCCGGTAACACTCACCCAGTTTGAAGTAAATATCAGCACCGGGATTTTTTTTGGCTTCTTTTTCATAGAGTTTTGATGCGCGGTAATATTCCCAACGATCAAATAGCTGATCTGCCTTTTTTGTTTGTGCATAGGAGCTCAGGCACAACAAGGCTGCAATAATAAAAATAGATGTCCTTTTCATTGGATTATGTATAAGTTGTTTTTATTTAAAAGAACCTTGGGCTAGACATTTTTGTCTTAAAGCTACTGATATCCCATCCCAGCATAAACTCATGGGTTCCGCTGTTGTAATTACCCGAACGGTTCAGGTAATAGTCATAAGAATAACCGATTCGTAGTGAGGGGGAGATGGCGAACTCAAGTACTCCGATGAGCATATTGTCCGAACCAGGCATATTCACTCGCTTTCCGGTTCTGAAACCAGCACCAATGAACAATTTAGTAAAGAATATAAATGAGGCATTAAGTTCACTGACAAATGGACCCCCTTCAACGATCTTTAACAGGACAGAGGGCCTGAAATCAAAACCTTCGCCCAGGGGCAACACTACCCCTGATGTGAGGTAGTATTGTCTGTAGAAGCGTGCCTTGTTGGCATTATCAGCATCGGTAAAGCCCCATTTTGACTGAAGCAGGTGGTTGGCACTTAAGCCTAAGTAGAATCTGGGTTTATAAAAGTATAAACCGGCACTGGCATCGCCCACCCAACTTGCATCGGTGTTTCCTTTAAAAGATGGATCATTTTCGTCGTCAATGTCAATATCATCCCAGTTAATCCGGAGATTGTTCAGCATGCCCGAAATCCCGAAAGAAAGGATTCCCTCCTCGCTAACAGGCAGGTGATAGGCGTAAGTAAGGTTCAGTCCGGTGTTTTTTAATGGACCAGCTACGTCGTTATAGAGCTGCAGACCAAGGCCTACATTCGATTCAGGGAGCGCGCTGTGCAGACTAACCGATTGGGTTGTTGGAGAGCCGGTCATACCTGACCATTGGCTGCGGTGAACCGCTGTTCCCGAGAAAACCTCCCTGCTTCCGGCATACCCGGGGTTGATATAAACCGGGTTGAAGAAATACATGGAAAAACCGGCATCCTGTTGTGCAATAGCACCTAAGGAGAGTATTCCCATTAATATTGCTGTAATTGTTATTTTCATGGCTTCAATTATTATTGTTATTTACTTTATGGCATTAATGATGTTGGTAACTACCTTTTTATGAATACCCAACCTGTTTTTACGGTGTTATTGTAGTTGATGATATAGTAATAGGTTCCGTCGGGCATATCCTCACCATTCATATTCTTGCCTTCCCATTTAACGGATTGGTTGTTGTAATTAACACCTTTCCATATTTCATTACCCCAACGGTTGATGATGAGCACCTCGTTGTTTGTGTAGTAACTGAGGGCGGGGATTTTCCAGTAATCATTGTAGCCATCACCATTGGGTGAGAAGCCATTGAAAAACTCGAACTCCAAAACCTGGGTTAAGGTAATCACAGCTGTTGCAGTGTCTGATCCGCAACCATTGGTCGCAGTCAGGATAACAGTATAGGTGCCCGCGTTTGCATAGCCATTGGTAGGATTAACAGCTGTGGAAGTCTGACCATCGCCAAAGTCCCATGCATACGATGAGGCATGAACCGAAGTATTGACAAACGAATAGGTAAACGTTCCTGTTTCACTCCAGGTAAAACCTGCAACAGGCAAAGGATCCACCATGATTGTTGTCGGCAGTGAAGTTGCAGAACAGTTGTACATATTTGTAACAGTTACAAAGTATTGTCCCGATGTTTCAACAACAATGCTTTGTGTTGTTTCACCTGTTGACCATAAATAACTCTCGCCAGGACTTGAGGTAAGTGTTACTGAATTCCCCTGACAAATTGTTACAGGGCCTTCCGGACTGATGGTGGCTAAAGGCAGTGGATTCACGACAACAGTTACACTTGCAGAGGTAGCTGAACAATTGTCGCCATTGGAAACGGTTACAAAATAGACACCTGAAGTAGTAACAACAATGCTCTGGGTTGTTGCACCTGTTGACCACAGATATTGGAGTCCGGGGCTTGAGGTAAGCGTAACGGATTCCCCATCACAGAATGTTAATGGTCCATTAGGTGTAATGATTGCATCCGGAACAGGCAACACCGTGACCGTTGTTATGGCTGATGTAGCCGAACAACCGTGAATGTCAGTTACAGTAACGAAATAATTACCTGATGTTTCAACAAGGATGCTTTGGGTCGTTTGTCCGTTCGACCATAAATAGGTAAAAGCTGGACTCGAACTAAGTGTTACCGATGAGCCCTCGCAGAAAGTGAGCGGGCCATTGGCTGTAATGATTGCATTTGGCAACGGATAAACTGTAACAGTAGTTATCATTGAAGTGGCTGAGCAGTTGAAACCATTGCTCACAGTAACGAAATAATCGCCTGAAGTGGTAACCAGAATACTCTGTGTTGTTTCGCCTGTTGACCAAAGATAACTGGTTCCCTCGCTTGCAGTTAACAGCACCGAACCTCCTTCACAGAATGCTAAGGGGCCATTGGGTGTGATGATTGCATCGGGAACCGGATACACGGTCACTGTTGTGATATCTGAAGTAGCCGAACAACCATGAATGTCAGTTACGGTAACGAAATAATCACCTGATGTTTCAACAAGGATGCTTTGTGTGGTTTGTCCGTTCGACCATAAATAGGTCAGTGCGGGACTGGAAGTCAGTGTAACTGATCCTCCTTCGCAGAATGTTAGCGGACCGTTGGCTGTGATTTCTGCCAAAGGCAGCGGGTAAACAGTCACATTTACAGGATCTGATGTCGCCGAACATCCAAACTCGTCGGTTACAGTAACATAATAGTTTCCTGAAATTGTGACGGTTATGCTTTGTGTTATCTGCCCATTCGACCATAAATAGGTCATAGCAAAACTTGAGGTTAGTACAACCGACTCACCCTGGCAGAAGCTCGTTGGACCATTTGGGGTGATGACAACAACCGGTAAGGGATGAACAGTTACAACAGTTACAAGAGATGTTTTGGAACATCCGAATGAATTTGTTACAGTAACTGTATAGTTCCCTGAAGTGTAAACCATTATGCTCTGGGTAGTTTGTCCGTTCGACCATAAATAGCTGATTCCGGGACTTGAAGTGAGCATGACCGACTCGCCCTCGCAGAAGTCTGTCGGGCCATTTGGAGTGATTGTTGCAATGGGAGAAGGATATACGGTTATGGTTATCGGCTCAGAAGTTGCTGAGCATCCATTAAGGTCAGTAACAGTAACCGTGTAATCCCCTGAATTTTGGACCGATATTGCTTGTGTGTTGCCGCCATTCGACCAGGAGTAAAATATCGCCGGACTCGAGAGGAGGGTTACTGAGCCACCTTCACAGAATTCGGTTGGTCCGAGCGGGGTGATTATGGCAATGGGTAATGGATAAACGGTTACGATGGTATTAGGTGAAGTGCCTGAACAACCATTTATATCGGTCATTGTTACAGAGTAACTTCCGGACATGGTCACCAGAATGCTTTGTGTTGTTTGTCCGTTCGACCATAAGTAACTTTCACCAGGACTTGAAGTAAGCATGACAGATTCGCCATCACAGAAATCAGTTGGTCCGTCAGGTGTTATTGTGACGATCGGTAAAGGGTATACAGTTACAATCGTTATTGGCGAAGTGCCGGAGCAACCATTGATATCAGTTGTTGTTACTGTATAGTTTCCGGACATGGTCACCAATATGCTTTGTGTTATGGCACCATTTGACCAGAGATAACTTATGCCGGGACTTGAAGTAAGCATGACCGACTCTCCCTCGCAGAAATCTGTCGGGCCATTTGGAGTTATAGTTACGATCGGCAAAGGATAAACAGTTACAATCGTTATTGGTGAAGTGCCGGAGCAACCATTTATATCAGTTGTTGTTACAGTGTAGTTTCCGGCCATTGTCACCAAAATGCTTTGTGTTATGGCACCATTTGACCACAAATAACTTTCGCCGGGACTTGAAGTAAGCATGACAGATTCTCCTTCGCAGAATTCAAGCGGTCCGCCTGCAATAATAGATACGATTGGCAAAGGATTCACCGTTACAACGGTTATGGGCGATGTAGCCGAACAACCATTTATGTCCGTTACGGTAACGGAATAGTCACCTGAAGTGTTAACATTGATGCTTTGAGTTATTGCGCCATTTGACCACAGATAACTTTCAGCCGGACTCGATGTAAGCAATACAGATTCGCCCTGGCAGAGATTAATGATGCCATTCGGTGTTATGATCGCATTTGGCAAAGGATATACAGAAACCGTTGTTACGGCCGATGTGCCTCCACCACCACAGCTTCCTGTAGTGGTAACAGTAAAGTTGCCCGAGTTAGTCACTGTGATGCTTTGGGTGGTTGCGCCATTTGACCACAAATAGGTGCTGGCCGAGCTGGCAGTTAGAATAACTGAATCACCCTCGCAGAATGTTAATGGTCCACTAGGTGTGATTATCGGAATTCCTGTAACATTCGGTATCGTAATATTTCCATCAGCAATGGTTATGGCTCCGTTTGTTGATAAGGCTCTTCCATCGAGCGTGTCGCCATAAGCCATAGATATTGCCCCGTTGTTGGTAACAAGTGTCCCCCTGAAAATGGAGTAACCACTGATGTCAGCTAATCCCTCTACTTTCCAGTAAACATTTTTCGATTGTGTTCCGCCGCGCAACACTACATTGGAATATGTGCTCGTAGTTAATGCACCGTTGATTTGGATGACAAATACAGCATCGGGGCTGCCCTGTGCATCCAGAAAGATGGTGTCGGTGAGGTGAGCTGCCGAGCTCATGCAATACACATGAGGAGTAAGCACCTGACTATGTCCAAACTGTGCAGGATATAAAAGCTCAATATCACAAGTTAATATATTCAAAGCAGTATACAGATCAATGATGTCAAGAGCAGCCTGAGCTGTTGCACCATTGGGCGGAGAATGAATGGCTCCGTTTACCAGAAGTGGGTCAAAACCCGTAAGTGGTCCGTTGTTTGTTCCAATATCGCCATCAATATGCGTGATTCCGGTATTGGTCATAGCACCTATTGAAGTAAACAGGGCAAAACATTCTGTTGTACCCAAAGGAGGTGCCAGAGGGCCCATTAATGTCGGACTGCCGCAGCCAATGGGTGTGCTGGCTTTTACAGAAGTTACTCCAACAGCTCCCACCATCGAAAGCGCCCTGCCTTCAAGATCATCTCCAGAGGTAAGTGTGATTGCTCCATTAACAATAAGGTTGCCTTTGAAATCCACGCCTGTTGCAAGGGTAACAGCACCCTCGACTTTCCAAAAAACATTGCAGGCCTGAGTTCCATTGATTAATGCAATACTGGCTCCCGGATCTGCCGAAAACGCCCCGTTCATCTGAAAGATAAAACATGCGTCCGGATCTCCTAAGCCATCCAAAGTGAGTATACCACTCAGAACCGATGGTGCAGGCACACCGAAAACGGCAGGCGTTAATACCTGCCCCCCTCCAAGTGCTATTCCCGGAAATATTGTGGCTGCCTGACTGGCTATGTTGTTGTAAGCAATGTTCAGATCAAATGCAGCATCGCCTGTTACAGCATCGCCGCTATGCATTTGACCATTAACGTTTCCAAAACCTGTTACTGGCCCTGAATTGGAACCAACGTTTCCGGTGATTTGCGACATGCCCACATTCGTAACTGCTCCACTAGATGTGAACAATACAAAGGTAGATGCAACACCCAGGTCGGGTGCGATCTGACTTAATGTGACAATCGGCATTAACAACAGCATCAGTGCTGTTAACACATTATGTAAAGTCTTTTTCATGATTGAAATTATTAGTTATAAGTGACGGTACAAAATTATTTTGGCTTGAATGCTAAAGCGTTACACAACATGTTTTAAGATTTACATATTTCACATATTTCAGAATTCCTTCTTCCGGATCGAAGGGACAGGTCTCTTTGCTGTTATAAAATATGGTCAATTTCTCCCCAATTGCTCTTTAAATTGTGCCCAAGGCAGAGCCAACTCATACGCATGCACGCGCGATCAATAAATAGTATTAAGGGAATGTAAATAGCAAGTCTGGTTTCCTCTATAAAACCTCCTTTGGGTTTACTGAAACAGACTTATAGGGCTTAGATGGTTCCTTGGTTCTGGTTCCTTGGTTCTGGTTCCTGGTTCCTGGGTTCTTGTTTCTGGTTCCTTGTTCCTTGTTGCGTGTTACGGGTTTCGGGTTGAGCTTATTATCAGTGCATTTTCATTATTTTGGCCGAGGTCATTGTTGGGAAATTTTCACCTGATAATTCAGTAAAAACTGATTTTTAGCGGCTCCCTTCAGGGTTAGGGGTAAAACGCTAAAAATCAGCTGTACATTCAGCATAATATTTCAGTTCAATTTCTCCATTCAGTCCGTGGTCGTTAGCGGGCGGCTTTCACAAAGGGATTCAGCCACATCAAAAATCGGAAATTTTAAGCTGAGCCTGTCGAAGCTCAAAAATCGGAAATCATTCTCTTATATTAATTTACGATTGAAGATGACTGGTTCCTTGGTTCTGGTTCCTTGTTTCTGGTTCCTTGGTTCTGGTTACTTGGTTTCTTGTTTTTTGGTTTCCTGGTTCTGGGGCATACTGATCTTCAGTTCAGTTTCGCCATTTCTGCAATTGTCGTTGGAAGGTAAGTATCAATTGGTGAACAAGTTACATCATAAATCTTGAATCAAAAATACGTGAACCAACAAATACATTGATAATCGAAGGATTTACAATTTAAGATCTGGCTGAGGGTAAAAACCCGTAACCTGCACACTGAGCGATGGTTGCTGAGCCTTGCCGAAGCAAGTCGAAGTGCGCAACCCGCAACGCGAAACTCGCAACGCGTAATCCGCAACCCTACAAAAACCCCAGCTCTAACTTGGCCTCATCCGACAACATACTCTGGTCCCATGGCGGTTCGAAGGTGAGCTCTATTTCTGAGGATCTTACGCCATTGATTTCTGAAACTTTTTGTTTCACCTCGTTGGGCATGCTTTCCGCTACCGGACAATTAGGGGATGTGAGGGTCATAACAACCTTCACATCGGCTTCGTCGCTGATTGCAATTTCATAAATCAATCCCAATTCGTAAATGTTGACTGGGATTTCGGGGTCGTAT
>Ga0351839_1152_pt1 | contig 11244 bp, 11 predicted proteins | sample BONcelHFGM3001E4_FD_206881 | JGI IMG/M metagenome (GOLD analysis project Ga0351839, IMG submission 206881) | Enriched cells from coal bed in the Powder River Basin, Montana, United States - BONCAT cells FGM rep1 HSBNCT.FGM.300.1.E4 ... | reverse complement strand
GCAGGAGCCGGCCTTTGCCCGGATGGACGGCAAGGAGAAATTCTTCCAGCTGGTGGAAGGCAGAAAGGAAAAACGGACGGCCGCACTGGCCAGGCAGGCAGGCGACTGAATATGACAGCCAAGGCGAAAAAACAGAAAAAGGGAACAGGGATAAGCAAGGAGAGGGAACAGCAAAACAAAGCCGCCCTGCTTATCAGCCAGGGTCTTCACAGGGAAGCCCTGGAAGAGATCCTGGCGGGCCTGGAGCCGAGCCCCTTCCACATGGGCCTGAACAACCTGCTGATTGACGTTTACTACAGGGAAGGCACCCTGGAAGCCTTTGCAAAGGACTGCAGGCAAAAGGCCAAAAAAGATGCCAGGCCCGAGCTGTTCCTTCGCTCCGCCCTGGCATCCCTGGAATACGCCCAGGACAGGAAAGCCCTGGAAGACCTGAAAAAGGCCATCCAGCTGAACCCTGACATCCCCCAGGCATATTTCGTCATGGCCAGCCTCCAGCTCCGCCGGGGGGAGATCGCCCTGGCCCTGGAAGCGGCCAGCAAGGCAGTGACCCTGGCCCCGGAAGACCCCGACAACCACTGGATGCAGGCCCTGGCCCACAACGCAGCACAAGACCTGTCCCAAGCCGAGGCCGCCGCCGCCAGGGCGCTGGAGCTTGACGGGCAGAACTCAGAAGCCCTGTGGGTGATGGCCCTGGTGCAGCTCATGAAGGAAAACCCTGCCGGGGCACTGGCCCTCTCGGAAAAATCAGCCCAGGCCGACCCGTCCTGCTCCATGGCATACTGGGTAAAGGGGCTATGCCTTCACAGCCAGAATGACCTGGACGGGGCCGTTGAAGCCCTCAAAAAATCGGTGGAGCTTGACCCGAAGAACGCTGACGCCCACTGCCTTCTATCCTCCGTCTATCTGGACCGGGACATGCCCGGCGAAGCCTACGAACACGCAGAATTGGCCGTCAAGGCCGACTCCCGCATGGCGGACGCATACTACCTGCGGGGCGTCATTCTGGGTGCCAGGGGCTATTTCCAGGAAGCCGCCTACCAGCTGAGCAAGGCTATCACCATCGACCCCCAGAACGCCGGCTACCATTTCTCCCTGGGCGAGTCATACATGAGCATGAGGCTTACCGCCAGGGCGGAAACATGCTACCAGAAAGCCCTGGAGCTGGACCCTTCCCTGGCCGGGGCATACTTTGGCCTGGGAGCCGTGGCCCGGCTGCGGGGAAAAATCGAAGAAGCGGAAAAACTCTACGCCACGGCCATCGAAAAAGAACCCGAAAACGGCATATTCGTCAACTCCATGGGAGTGCTGCTGATGGAGGCGGGACGCCTGAAAGATGCGGGGCACTTCATGGAAAAAGCCCTGCAGATGAGCCCGGAAGACCCCATCTTCCACTATAACGCCGCAGAATATTACCTGAGAACGGGCAGCCTGGAAAAAGCCCTGGCCGGGTTCCAGAAAGCCGTGCAGCTCAACCCGTTCGACGAAGAGGCACAGCGGAAGATCGACCGCCTCCAATCCTTTGTTCCTTTCATATCCCGCCCACTTTAAAAGTGGGCAAAATTTCCCGGAGTCCGTTTGTGGTAGTTGAAAGGTTCCCGTCGAGGTAGCCACTTTGGAAGTGCCCAAAATAAGCCGGATTCCTTTCATATCCCGCCCCTTTAAGAAAGGGGGAAAATATCCCGGAGTTACCTTGTGGTAAGGGATCGGTTTGCGTCGAGGTAGCCACTTAAGAAGTGGCCAAAATGAGCCGGATTCCTTTCATATCCCGGACTTTCCGTCAGGTAAGTCTAAGGCCATCGTCGAGGTATATCAAAGAGCGAAAACGTAACGCCCCCCTTTTGAAAAGGGGGAAAAATACCCCGGACTTACCTTGAGGCAGGCGTAACGTGATCGTCGAGGTAGGCACTTAAGAAGTGCCCAAAATACCCCGGACTTAACTTGTGGTAAGTGTAAGGTGATCGTCGAGGTATATTCCAATTCTAAAAGCTAACGCTTAAAGAACTGAACACTGAACACCGACGACTGACCACTGAACAGACCACCGACCAGGCACTTTAAAAGTGCCCAAAATACCCCGGACTTAACTTGTGGTAAGTGTAAGGTGATCGTCGAGGTATATTCCAATTCGAAAACTTAACACCTTAAAAACTGACCACCGACCACTGACCACCGACCACCGAACAGGGGGGGTTCTTCTTGACACCGGGTTTTTCCCAGATAGACGACCTGATAGGGGGCGTATCGGAACTGATTGACCAGGGGGCCATGGCAGTCCCCTGCGACAGTGAAATGAACGCCCTGTCCCACCCGGTGGTGGTGGATAACCTGCTCATCGGCAATTTGCGGGGGGGAACCCCGGGCAGGGTCAACATCGTGCTGGGCTGGCGGGCCATCGGCGTTACAGAAGAGTTTGAGAGCGGCGCGTTCAATGTGGAGGAGCCCGAGTTTCTCAGGATAAACAGCTTCAGCCTGCAGCCGGACAGGATCCTGTTTTATCACGACCTTTTGGAAGACAACAGGAGCATCCTGGCGATGCTGCCCCTGGACGAGGAGCACAGGGCCGAATGGGAGGAATGGAACAGCTTCAAGATGAAGAACAGGGACGTATTCGAAGACCTGGACATCCAGATGCTGAACATCTTAAACTATTTTCAGAGCCGTCCCGCAAGGAAATCCGGCCCGGAATGAAACACGCATGACGCTATCAGCCGCCCAAAAGGGTGAGAGAACCTTTGCAAGGGCCTTTCTGGCCTGGACAGTAACACTTTTTGTCCTTACCATCACCCTTGAGATCCTGGTCAACCCCTGGGCAGACTTCTCCCTCCCCTTTTACCTGGTCAAGCCCCTCAATTACAGCTACCGGGTGGAAAAACTGCAGCTTCTCAAGAAGCTGGGCCAGAAGTCCCCGGAAGTTTTCATACTGGGCTCATCCACGGTGATGAGGATGAACCCTCTGACGGTGGAGCGCCTTACTGCCAGCCGCACTTTCAACTTTGGAGTCCTGGACGCCATGCCCGAGGACTATTACATGATAACCCGGCACGTCATAGATGACCTGGAGATCAAGCCTGCCGCCATCATCCTGGGTCTCGACCCTCTCAGCTTCCGGGGAGATGACAGCAGGGTGGTGCGGTATGCCGACGACGTTTACGACTTTTTCAGCCTCCCCGACCTGCTGCAATACCTGGACGTGCAGGATCGCCCCGACCAGTGGGAAATCATGTGGAAAAAGCTGCGGGCCACCATCGACAAGAAATACCTGTCTGACACCGTGGCATCAATTTTCATCACTGTGTCGGGAAAAAAATACGTCCACTTCTTCGAGCTGGACGAAAACGGCTTTGCCAAATACTCCCAGGCCGATTTCAAGATCAGCCGGGGAGTTTTCAACTTCGAGTCCGAGCTGCGGCAGCAGGCCCGGCTGTGGCGCAACCGCTATTCCCAGATGAGGGATCTCTCCCCTGTCAGGAAGCGTTATTTTGAGAAGTTCCTGAAGCTGTGCCAGGAAAACAACATACGCCTTTTTGTCTTCATCACCCCCATGCAGGACGGCCTGCAGGAGATATTGGAGAGAAGCCGCACCTACGGCCCGGCCAGCGCAATGGTCAGGGGATACCTGCAGGACATGAAGGAGAAATACGGCTTCCGCCTCTTCGATTTTACCGATGTGGAGAGCTTTGGCGGACAGGACATCGATTTTTACGACGGGGTGCATTTCGGCTACAAGAACAGCGACCTGATATTGAAAAAGATCCTTGAATGGACGAGGTGATATGCCGGAGCCTGCCAAACCCCAGACAGGGCAAGATTCCCCCTCCCCCGGCGGGCCCGCCTGCAGGGATGAAGCCCTCTTCAGCCGGACATTCCTGGCCTGGGCATTGACTGTGTTTGTCCTGGCGGTTCTCTTCGAGATCCTGGCCAACCCCAGGGGGGAGTTCCCCATCCTGGTCAATTTTCAGAAGACCCACAGCTACAACTTCCTCGATAGCAAGTTCCGCATCATCCAGGCCAACCTGCCCAAATCCCCTCCCCGGGCTTTCATCCTGGGCTCCTCCACGGTCATACGCATGAACCCGGCCATTGTGGAGAAGGCCCGGGGCCTCAGAACGTTCAACCTGGGCATAACGGCGGCATTCGGGGAGGATTTTTACCTGATGACCCGCCACGCCGTTGACGGCCTGGGTTTGAGCCCCCGGCTGATTTTGGTGGGGATCGACACCCTGGCATTTCGGGGCGGCATCGAAACCCTTGGTGAGAATTTCGACAACTTCGCCCGGCTTTCCAACAGCAAAAAGTTCCTGCAATATTTGGATGCGGAAGATCAGCCCCACCGTCTGATGATGATAATGACAAAGCTGAGGGGCACGGTAAGCAGGGAATACTTCTGTGCCGCCATTAAAGTGCTGACGGAAAAGCGGCAGCCGTGGAATCACAGGCTGGACGAAAACGGCTACCTGCTGCCATTCAAGGATGACCTGGACATCAGCCTGGGGGATGGCAATGGGGGCATCCTGCAGTGGCAGCGGCACTTTACCGGCGTCAAGAACCTGTCGCCCGTCCGAAAGAGGTATTTTGAAAAATTTCTGAAACTATGCAGGGACAGGGGCATTCGGCTGATTGTCTTCGTGAACCCGAAGCCCGAATGTCTTCTTCGCCTGCTTCGTAAAGACCCTGATTTCATGTGCTCTCACCGGGAAATGACAGGATACCTGGAGAAGTTGAGCGGCGAATACGCTTTTGACTTTTGCGATTTTACCAGCGTAAAGAGCTTTGGCGGAAACGATGAGGATTTCTTCGACGGTGCCCATTACGGTTATTTCAACAGCGACAGAATCTTAGAGAAATTGTTAGAGGTGTGCAGGTAACATGCAGTTTAACAGCCTCGTTTTCATATTTTTGTTCTTTCCGGTGGTCTTCATCGTGTTCCGCCTTCTCAAGGGCCGGGATCACCGGCTGGCGTGGCTGACCCTGGCAGGATACGTCTTTTACGGCTACTGGAATTACAAATTCTGCGCCCTTCTCGCCTTTCTCACCCTGGTCAACTGGTGGGCGGGCAACTTCCTGGCCCGGCACAGGGAAGACCAGGGCAAAAGAAGCCTCGTGTTCTGGCTCTCCCTGGTGCTGAGCCTCTCCCCCCTGATCTTTTTCAAATATTCCGATTTCCTGATGGGCGGCCTCCGGGGCCTGCCGTTACAGATTCCCAAGCTGGACCTGGCCCTTCCCCTGGGCATTTCATTTTACACGTTCCAGGCGGTATCATACACCATCGACATCTACCGGGAGCAGCAGGAGCCGGCGGAGAGCTTCCTCCAGTTTGCCTGCTTCACGTCCCTTTTCACCCAGCTAATATCCGGCCCCATCGTCCGCTTTGGACAGCTGAGGGATGATCTCTTTGCCCTGGACAAGCCGGGCAGCTTCAGCTTCTATCACCGGGGGATATGGCTCTTCGTGCTGGGCCTGGCCAAGAAGGCCCTCATCGCCGACAGCCTTGCCCCCGTGGCAAACCAGGTCTTTTCCGCATACCAGACAATCGGCATTGTGGATGCCTGGAAGGGCGTGCTGGCCTACACGTACCAGATCTACTTCGACTTTTCCGGCTACAGCGACATGGCCATGGGCATCGGCCTGATGCTGGGGCTGCAGATCCCCGCCAACTTCCAGTCGCCATACCAGGCGGAAAGCATTGCCGATTTCTGGAGGCGCTGGCACATCTCCCTCTCAACATGGCTGAAAGACTACGTGTTCTTCACCCTGCAGGTAAAGCTCCGCTACTGGGGGGCGGCGGGAACGGTCATAGCCGTCATGGTGGTCTTCCTCCTCTGCGGGGTATGGCACGGCGACTCGTTGAACTTCGTGCTGTGGGGGGCTTATCACGGCATCCTGATGATATTGTATTACCTGGTAAAGAAGCCCTACGACCGCATGCCCGCCGCCGTCAAAAGGATGCTGACGTTCTTCCTGGTGATGATGGGCTGGGTGGTCTTCAGAAGCGACGGCCTGGCGATGGCCGGGGCTGTCTATTCCAGGCTTTTCGCCCTGGGCACGTTCAGCGTGCCTTATCTTCTGGCCAAGATTCAGGTGCTGGCGTACATGTCCATTGTTGCGGCCCTTGCCGGCATTGTAAAGGAAACCTGGGAATACCGCCTGCCCGTAAAGAAGATTTACGCCTTTATCCTGGCGGTGATTTTTGTAATCTGCATCTTCTTTGTGGGCTCCAGCAACGCCGTATTCCTGTATTTCCAATTTTAGCCTGCCGGAAGGATATAGGGGAAACCTGGCAAATTTTTAAAATATTGTTAACACAATATTGCCATATATGGTGTATAATGGGATTATTAAATTTCTGGAGGGTGTAATATGGAAACCAGGTGGAATGGCCAGCCTGCAGGAGAATATGCAGTATCCAGATACAACGAGCTGAAATCGGTGATAAAGGAACAGGGGCACAAGGTGAGGGAGACAATCGGCGAATTCGCCGGCAACCCCACCGACCGTTACCACGCCAGCGGCATAACCCTTAAAGACGAATTCCGCATCACCCGTGGCGAAGTGGACGACAACCCCAAAAGCGATGACTTCATCAAGACCATGAAAGACCAGCTCCACCCGGCAGGGGAAAAGGGAGTGGTAAGCAAGGTTACAATGGAGGAGTTCAAGGAGCGGATGTTCCACAAAACCCCGGTTGTTACGTTCAATTACATGGAAGTCCTCTCCTATGCCGACGGCACCCGCATGACCAGCAGCCTGCTGGATCACTTCAACGCCAGGACAGGCGAGAGAATTCCCCCGAACGAATAATTTGACAGGTGCCATATATAGTAACTTCAATAAGTCCGTAACGGAATATTCACGGCGGAAGCCTTTCCTACAGGCAAAGGTAAGTCCGGATTATTTTTCGCCATTTTTAAAATGGCTATACAAAGAGGGCGGTCATCCGCCCTCTTTTTTCGTCATCCCCTGCCTTTGCCGGCGCCCCCTGGCCATCCCCCGTCAATATCTCACACCCCTGCCAAGGACATTGCCATCAGGGCAGACCTTCAGCCCAGGACTCTCCTGCTTCTAATCATGTCCCGCAGAAAGTCCAGGTTGCCTTTCAGGAACTGATCCTTTGAAAAATAGAGGTCGCCGGAGCGGAGCACCCCTTTCCTGTCGATGAGCTCCTTTCCGTTGGACGAGATAAGAATGAACTGGGAAGGGATTCTCCTCTTCTGCAGCTCCCTGAAAAGATCCAGCCCGTCCATTTTGTCTTCCAGAAAAAGGTCAGAGATAATCATGTCAGGGGTGCTATGGTTGTTGTCGATGTGCTCCAGGCACGACCCCGCGTTCTCAAAGACGCTCACGCTGCACTGCATAAAGAGTGTGTTGAGGCGATCCTTGATTATCAGGCGGTGATCCGGGTTGTCTTCCACAAGTATTATGTCTAACATATTTCCTCCAAATACTCCGGATTTGCGTTTTTTTTCTGTATCACTTCTTCTTTCCGGGGAAACTGGCCTGGCCCGGCATCCTGGGGCTTCCGCCGCACAAGACTGCCTGAAAGGATTAATCCCGTTGAGAAACCCGCGGGCCAAGAGGATAATTGAATATGGTTCAAAAGATTAACATGCCTGTATCCATTATATCAAATGCTCATCGGCATAATATCGTTCCAAAGTATTATTTGCAATTAGTAAAAAGATAGCATGTAAGGCTGAAAAACAATAAAAGAACTATCCCTGGATAGTTCTTTTAATTGGGGGAATGAATCAAAGGAAGTATAGCCATTTAAAAATGGCGAAACATAATCCGGACTTACCTTTGCCAGGCTTAAAAGGGCAATAAGACTGGAAATAACGGGCTGCCCAAAGCCCCCCGGCACGATGCCGGGAAGGGACGGGCTACTTTTTGCCCCCGCTTTTCTTTATCAGCCCGGCTGCATCCTTGTGGCCTTCCTTCTCTGCCGTTGCCAGGGGCGTAAGGCCCTGCCTGTCCTTCAGGTTGACGCCTGCCTTGCTCTTGATTAAAAGCTCCGTCATCCCCGGATAGCCGTATGTGGCGGCCCAGTGAAGGGGCGTCTTGCCGGCACCGTCGGTGGCGTTCACGTCAGCGCCCGCCCCCAGGAGCAGCCTGGCCTCATCCATCCTGTCGTTAGCAGCGGCCAGGTGCAGGGGTGTCATCCCGTCCTTGGCCCTGGGGTTCACCTGGGCCTTTGCCGACAGCAGCAGCTTCACGATGGAAGCCCTTCCAAACAGCACGGCAAAATGGAGGGGAGTCCCTCCCTGCTTTTCGTCTTTGGATTCCAGGAGCTTGGGGTCGTTTTTCAGCAGCATCTCAACTTTTGCCAGATCCCCCTTGTATGCAGCGTCGTGAATCTCCCCGGCGCTGGCACCGGCGCACAACAGGGCCATTGCCCACAAAATAAGACCAAGACAGAAAAATTTTCTCATCAGGCCGTCCTCCAGTCGTTTAATCATAAGACGATCTTCCACCGCCGCCCCGTCAATCCTGCCGGCCACGAAAGCCGCACGGGTCATCAAAAAAAAGTTTTTTTGGCTTATGGAGGTTGATCCCAAAACCGGGCCTGCCATGGGAATTTCCAGGGCCGGGCCATCTCTATGCCTTTGACGCATTCGGGCAGGAAAATATGCAGATTCTGCTGAAGAAAGGCAAAAAATACCCCTTTTTAATACTTTATAAACATTTTATTTCGAGAGGACGTGGATTTGATGATAATCGGCACAGGAAGCCACCCTTACCACTATGGATGCACCGACAAGACAGCCCCCGTAAAGCACAAGCAGATACCCGGGGAGGATCAGGACGGCTGCCCCAAGGACGCCGTGGGGATGCCCGGCCACAGGCACCGCAGGTCTGACGGCAGGCTGGTGGCCAAGAGGGGCGACACGCTGGTCAGCACCCTTCGCAAAAAGGAGCGGGTCAGCATTCCCAAGTCGGTTCCCGCCGACACCCCCCTGAAAGTGCTGCGGGAGATTACCGGCAAGACGGGAGTGCACCAGGTGTCCATTGCCATGAGGGAGCTGGAGCAGGCAGGCGCTCTGCAGGGGATGCTCCTTTCCCGCTGAGCGGGCAGGGGCTCACCCCCCCCGCCGGTTAAGATGAGCCGGGCAGGGAAGGAATGAAATTGACATTTGTGATATTTTGCCATCAAAAAAGGGCCGGACGGCCCTTTTTGATTTTCGTTATTTTTCACTTGTGCGGGTTGGTTAAAATGCCCCCCGCTGCTTCAGATACTCGGCTATGTCGTCGTGGCCTTTCTGCATGGCGCTGTATAGGGGAGTCTTGCCATACTTGTTCTTGGCGTTTACGTCAGCCCCCTTGGAGACCAGGACCACCACCGCTTCCTTGAACCCCCCCGACGCTGCGGCAAAAAGGGGCGTGTAGCCGTCCTTTTCCTTCTCGTTGACCTTGGCCTTCTTATCTATCAACAGTTTTATCATTTCAGCGTTTCCGCTGGAAGCGGCCCAGTGAAGAGGAGTGGTGCCGTTCTTCCCCTTGGCGTTTACGTCAGCCCCCTTGGAGATGAGGAATTTCGCCACGTCCAGGCGGCCGCCAAAAGCGGCGGCAAAAAGGGCGGTGAAGCCTTTCTTGTCCTTGACCGATACCAGCTTGGGGTTTTTCTTGAGATACATCTTGACCACGTCCAGCTCGCCGTTGAAGGCAGCCTGGTTCAGCTCGTCCACCAAATCAGCCCAGGCCTGGCCGGCTCCCATCAGCATGATTGCGGTCAGCATCAGGACTGCCACTGCCTTTTTCATTTTCTTGCTCCCTTCAGGAGGTAACTCCCGTAATTGCTCCCGGTGCCTGCCTCCTGCCGGCCCGGGCCGGCGGAAAAAGCACCTGGTATTTTAATCGAAATTTCTGGACAATTATTCTGTGGCCCCATTGGCCTTCAAAAATTCTGCCAGCTCCCCATGGCCATCCCGCAGGGCTATGAAAAGAGGGGTCTTCCCGTCATTGTTCCGGGCGTTTACGTCCGCCCCTTTTTCGGCCAGAATCTTTGCGGTCTTCATCTGCCCTTTCAGGGCCGCCTCGTGGAGGGGAGCCTGGCCATTGTTATCCCTGGCATCGACTTGAGCCCCATTGTCAATCAGATACTCCGCAACCCCGTCAAATCCTTTTAATGAAGCCCAGTGAAGGGGAGAATATCCCATGCCGTTTCGTGCGTTGACGTCGGCCTTCTTCTCCACAAGAATCTTCACAATGTCCGGCTTTCCGCCGGCAGCCGCCTCGTGAAGAGCCGTCTGGCCGCTTTCGTCCACGGCGTTTACGTCGGCCCCCGAGACGATAAGCCGCTTCACAATGTCCGGGGCATTATTCAATACGGCGTTCATCAGTGGGGTGCGGCTGTATTTGCCCCGGGAATTTACGTCGGCCCCCTTCTTCAGCAGCATTGCAACCACGGCACCGTTTCCTTTAAGGACGGCATTCTGGAGGGGTGTATCGCCATACTGGTTTTTCACGTTCACGTCGGCCCCGTTGTCCAGCAGTATCTCCACTATGTCGTCGCTTCTGAGCCACGCCGCTATGTGAAGGGGGGAGCGGCCGAACTTGTCCTGAGTCTTGCAAAGCCCCGGATCCCTGGCCAGCATCTCCTTTACCCGTGCCTCGTTCCCGTCGGTAACTGCAACAATTATGTCGGGAGTCCTGGACGCGCTGCCCTGGCACCCGGCCGCAACTGCCAGCAGCAAAAGGGCAACCACACAAATTACGTTTCTCATGAGCCCCCCCTTTCAAATTCCATTGCTTCATTCCACCCAAATGGCCCAACCCCTGCCGCCATCGGGGACGAAAGAAATTATTCCCGCCGCCGCCCGCTCTTAGAGCCGCTCCAGGAGCAGGCCGGCCTTACTTTATGGGCACCCTGTCCCGGCATATGACGATGTGCCTCTTTTCCAGCACGTCTTTTTTTGTCTTTATCAGGATACTCCCTGCCTCGCCCCCCAGGAACCTTCTCTTCTCCACAATCTTCCTGGTTAAGTCAACAAAGGTTATCTCGTGAGGGCCTTCTCCCACCTGCACGACCCCGCTCCAGGCGATGGGAGGCATCCTCTTCACCGGCCCAACCAGGCCGGAAAACACCGTCTTTCCGTCAAAGCGTACCTGGACTGACAAGGCGGCGTTCAGGGGGTGATCCAGGTGAATGACAACGGGAACGGGGCCGCGGAAGGGCTCCTCCCCCCTGGCCGGGCATGCCAAAATGACCCCAAGCAAGAGGAAAGCTGCAATAAATGCCGCTGCGAGTGT
>Ga0351839_1146_pt1 | contig 11757 bp, 10 predicted proteins | sample BONcelHFGM3001E4_FD_206881 | JGI IMG/M metagenome (GOLD analysis project Ga0351839, IMG submission 206881) | Enriched cells from coal bed in the Powder River Basin, Montana, United States - BONCAT cells FGM rep1 HSBNCT.FGM.300.1.E4 ... | reverse complement strand
AAACCGAATGTCCCCACGGTTCACAATCATGGTAATACCACAAACCCTTGAGAGCCTTTTCTGCCGACTGTTGGCTGTAGAAACATGATTGCGCAAATTTGGACTCCCTGCCCAAAAGCTCCGCTACTACAAAATCCTCCTTAGCCTGCGCTAACCAGCGAGCAGCCTCTTTTTTCACTTTTTCAGCGCTCATAAAGCACCTTTCCTGCTTCTAAAATCTTTTTGATAAAACGATTGCCCGACACCTTCATCCGCTCAAATTCTTCCGGTGTATATATCAAAAAATCAACGGGGTACGGTTTAAATATTTTTAATATCTTTCCGTGAATAACTTTCCCTCTGTTTAAAAAAGACTCACTAGTCTCCATGACTATCGCCAAATCAACGTCACTTCGACGTGACTGCGTCCCCAGCGCAAACGATCCGAATAAGATAATTGTTTTTATTTCCAAATGATCTTTGGCCAATTCGACCAGCAACATTTGCCAACTGTCTATCTCCAATTGGTGCAGCTTATTCTTCATGAAGTAAACATAGCTTTTACAAGCTAAGCTCCTTTAAGAACCCGCCGTGCCCAATTAAGGCAACGGGCTCGTCAAGATAACGGTCCAGTTACAGAGCGAACGCAAAAACATCTTGCTCAAAAGTGACTCTGTTTGCTAGGTACGGTCTTGGAAGCGGATTTGTTTTGAGTTTCATTAAAAGTCCATTCCATGAAAACGACCGTTTCTGGCTTCTTCTATTGAGCCACTTCATCAGTAGTTTTAGACATATGTGATAGTAATGCCATGTCTTGCAATTGTGGTGTATCGCATAATAGGCGTAATGCCCACGAAGCTTCACCTTCGCTTCTTCCCACAATATTCTGAGCTTAAACCTGTTCCGATTCTGCTGAATCCAGAGCTTAAACTCAAGAATCTTCGCACGAAACTTTTGGGCCTCCGTTTTTAGCTTGAGACAATAGTTGCGTTTTCTGTCCTTGCCCCAGTAAAATGTAAAACCCAGAAAGTGAAACACCTCGTACTGTTCTTTGGCAAAACTTACTATCTTTGTCTTTGCATCGTTTAGTCGCAAATGACTTTGCGACATTCGTTCTTTAAGCGCCATTAGAAATTCCTCAGCGCTGGCTCTTTGCTTGAAGCAAAATATCACATCATCGGCGTATCTTACCATCTGCTGATGATGGTTTGCCCAATGCTCCTCGAACCATTCATCCAGAACGTAATGCAGATAGATATTGGCAAGAATCGGACTCGCTACTGACCCTTGCGGAGAGCCGACCTCGTTTACTGAGACTTTCTCTCCGTCACGGGATTGAGCCTTGAGCAGCTTCCAGATAAGACGCAAAAATCTCTTATCCACGATTCGCTCTCCCATGAACTCAAGCAGCTTGTCATGATTCATCGAATTGAAGAATTTTTCGATGTCCACATCTATCACTACCTTTCGTTCCCCATCTTTCAGCAAATGAAACACTCTTTTGATTGCCTTGTGGCAGCCTCGCTTTGGTCTAAATCCCAGAGACGAATCCAAAAACACTGTTTCATAGATTGCCTCAAGAACCATCGCTACTGCTCCCTGCACTATCTTGTCTTCAATAATGCTGATAGCAATCGGCCTGAGCCTTCCATCTGCCTTCGGAATGTGAACGATTCGCGCCGGTTTAGTGTGGTAGCTCCCCCTGTGGATTCTGGCGTGTAAATCCTCAAGGTTTGCTTCCAACTCCTTTCCATATTGCGCCTTCGTCACTCTGTCCACACCACTTGCCTTGCTCTTTCCCAGCATCTGGTATGCGCATCGAAGAAGCGGAATACTTATCTGGTGCAATAAATTATTGAACCGGGTTTCCCGATTTCTCCCTGCGACCTTTAGCCAGACATATGCCTGTGGCACCAACATCTCGCCTCTGAGGGCGTTTGGTGTTGCCTTGTGTCTGACGTTACCTTGTTGACCCCTTCGCTCCATGGTCGTTACTCATTTCCTTCCCGATAGCTGGCTTGCTACCTAGGTGTTTCGCTACTACGAGTCAATCTGACTTCTCCACTGACTAGAATCGTATCTTGCCTTCGTTAGGGCTTGATTACGGAAGCCGCAGTTTGCACCGCTCATCTGTGGAGACCTCCCAAGTTCCTACCAAAACCTTGAAAACATGCCGAGGTCTTGGACTCCGGTGGTGCCTGATTACTCTTTCCCTGATTTCTGTAATCAGATGTTGCCTTCGGCTTTTCATAGCACCTCGGCCACCACATTAGGTCACATCTAACGGAGCTCGATACCTTCAGGCCACTTAAGGCTTTACGGCCTGCCTTCTTTCTCGCTTGGGCTTCACGCTAACCCCTCGCGGGGTATCCCGTGCCAAGTCCGATACAGCGTGCGTCAGGTCGCTTCGCTGGCGAATCTCGCATTCGCAGGTATTTGATAAACTTCTTGGCGCACATGCCGACAGTGGTACGTTTTTATTTTAATTGCTGTCAACTTTAAAAACTTTTGCCGACTTTAACTTCCGAAGGAAAAATTTCGGCATCGACACTAACAACATAAGGGCACTCTCTGGAGTTTAATCCCCATCTTCACATGATCGTCACGGACTGACTGATTGACCATAATGATATCTCATGCCCGCATTTCCAATCGGTCAAACGATGGGTTATTTTGATAGTATAGTCAATATTATGACGTTTGCATAAAATTCTTATAAATCAAACGGTTGGTCTTTATCCCTTTTTTAAATCGACAAAATACTGCCATGATGGGTTTAATGAAACCCACGGCATTGAAATTATATGGACCTATCAATCGTTTTAACATTATGAAATCAAAGGAATAATAGCGATAAATTGTATTTTTTAATCTCTGGCACGTTCCTTGCTCCTCAGCGGTGTAGGCATCGAGGAGAAGGGACTGGCCATGAAGAAAATGAGGAAAAAAGGAGTTTTTGGGACGGTTCTTCTGCTGGTTATCATTTTTTCGGGCTGCGGTAGTAGCGAGAGTTTCTCATCTCATCTTTCCAGCGGAGGGGGGACGGGAATAAGCAATATGTTCGATTCCCCCGCTGAGATGGGCGTCGGCGATATAATGGCTATAGAATTTATAAATTCTGACGAGGTGGAGGTGGATTTCAAGGGCGTGGAAAGCGGCGCCAATTTTATTCTTGCGGTGGGCTCGTACAATTATGAGGGATATTCATCCACCGTGACTCTTGCGGCTACGGACATGAGCATGCCCGAATTGAACGACCCGGATTCCGCCTCCAAATCTATGTCACTCGAGTCCGAAGGTGCATACCTAGACGATGACGATGAGTACGGGGCAAATGAAATTTTAAGCGCTTGGCTTAGGGCTTCTGAATCCACCCTTTCGGAAGTTGAAACCCCCGCATCATTTTATAGTGCAAATACCTATCTTACCAAATCGATGGGCATCAAGGCATCAGCCTTGGGGGATGTCGAAACGTTTAAGGTGTTAAACAGTCTCACCTCGGTTTCGTCTTACGTCAATGTGGATGCCAGCGTGCGTTGTGTGGGCAGCAATGTGGTTTTCTACGTCGATGTGGAGGTGCCTTCTTCGGCGCTTTCCTCGGACGATATTCAAACGCTTTGTGGAGATTTCGATGAAACTGCAGGTGCCGAGATGAACCTTCTGGGAGACATTTACGATCCGGATGGAGACGGCAAAGTTCATGTCCTCATGACAAAGCAGGTAAACAAACTTGGCTCGCTAGGCGGAGGCATAATTACGGGCTATTTCTATGCCGGAGATTATTACAAAGAGAGTGCGTCGAATCCCGTGTCGAACTATAGGGACATAATCTATACCATGGTTCCGGATCCAAACGGTAGTTGGGGCACTACGATTTCGAGAAATTTTGCCATGTCTAACCTGCTGCCTGCCGTTTTGCCGCACGAATTACAACATGCTATAAGCTACAGCGTTCACGTGTTTGAAAATGGCGGTTCGTCTGAAGAGAGCTGGCTTAACGAAGCCATGTCGCATTTTATCGAAGACTACTTCGGCGTTGGCAACGAAAACCCGTCGAGATATGCCATGTATCTAGCCAGCCCATCCACCTACGGCATAGTCACCAGTGGGTCTCCAAACCTCATGGAGAGAGGCGGCTCTTATCTGTTTCTTAGGTATCTCTACGAACAGTCAGACGATGGCGATGCATTTCTTAGGAGGCTAATCGATACGAAGAGCGTGGGCGTGAAGAATTTGGAAGAGGCATTTGATGGCGCGTCCGGCATGGAGTCATTTTCGCAGATGATGGCTAGGTGGGTGATATCCCTCATAATGACCGATCGGGGAATAAGCCAAGATCCAAGATATGTTTACAAACCGCGTACGTATAATCAGGCAACGGGAAACTATCATGGCGTATGTCTTGACTGCGATGCGGATGACAATCGAGGCACCGTGCTAAACGGTGTTAACCTGAATCAGTATGTCGGTTTTCACAGCGCGATGGTGGATGCCTCGGCCGCGAAGTTTTTCGAAATGACGACCCTTCCAAACGAACTAACGCTTAGAGGCAAGGAAAGCGACGGCAATTTCGGGATATTAGTAAGAACTCAATAAATTTTTTGAGGTTTTTGTGATTTCAGGCGCTTTTGCTTTACTTCTTGAGATGTTTTTCCTATAGAAATCAATCATGTATCCGGTGCTATTCGAAATTCCATTATTTGGAGGCATAACCATACACAGCTATGGAGTGATGGTTGCGCTCGGTTTTGTTGCAGGCATCATCTGGGCTACCCACGATGGCAAAAAAAATGGGATCGAGCCTTCCAAGATACTCGATTTTGTCTTTTATCTGCTTTTGGCCTCCATGCTAGGTTCGCGTTTGTTCTATATAGTCATCAGCGGGAGGGAGGAGTTTTTCCAAAATCCGTTGACTGCATTTCAAATATGGCGTGGGGGGCTTGTCTTTTATGGTGGGCTTATCTGCGCGCTCGTCGTGGCGGTGTGGTATATAAGAAAGTATAAGCTTCCGCCCCTGGTTACCTTCGACGTTTTCGCGCCGGCAATCGCCATCGGTCATGCTGTGGGTAGAATAGGTTGTCTTTTGGCGGGTTGTTGCTATGGCAGCGCCGTATCCGGTCATCATTGGTATGCCATCACCTTTCCGAATAATCCAAATTGTTTTGCACCTACGGGCATACCCTTGTATCCCACCCAGCTCATGGAGACGGGCGGAGAACTCCTGATATTTGGGATTTTGATGTTGATTCGCCACTTCAGGCGTTTTAAAGGGCAGCTCATCGCCAGCTATCTCATGCTTTACGCGATTCTGAGATTTTCAACAGAAATGTTTCGAGGCGATGCCGAGCGCGGTTATCTCATAGAGCCGTGGATATCCACCTCGCAGTTTGTATCGGCAATAATGTTTCTGGCGGGCTTTTATATGTACGTAAAATTGCGGGGCAGAAAAGACGCTTGGTGCGCGAGGGTGAAATGAAAAAATATAAATACATTCTAATTTCTTTTCTGCTGCTCTTGTTGTCGGCTTCTTGTGCAAAGCCCATGATCGACGGCAGAGTTATACCGGATGTGGAGTATCAAAGCGAGACCTATGCAGCCGTGCCAAACGACGCGTATTACGCCATCAGATGGGCGATGGAAAAAATGGGCTATGCTGTTGCGGAAGAAAATCTCGCCGAGGGTTTTATACTGAGCACCTGGATACCGATCAAGTCCGACTCCCACTATATTCCGTTTTTTGGAAGAAAAGACTACGGTGCCACCGGTTCATATTACAGGTTGAGGGTGCAAGTGGTGCCTGACGAAGGCCGGACGCGCATAAAAATAGGATCCGAAGCCAAAAGTTTGGTGTCGAATTTGAAAAGTTCCGGAATTGAGGAAAAAAATGTCCTGGTCGGTATAGGCGATTATCTTCGCAAGGCATCGCCGGATATAAGCAATCTTGGTATCAACGAATAGTCCGCCACCACGAAATCAACCTACAAGGGAAGTGAGATGGTCATGGAGAAGAATTATAAGGATACTTTGAATTTGCCCCAGACGGATTTTCCCATGAAGGGAAATCTCTCCGAGCGCGAGCCTAGGCAGCTTGAAAGATGGGAGAACGAAAAGATTTATCACAAGATGGTGGAGAATAGATCCGAAAGTAAGCGCTACATATTGCACGATGGCCCTCCCTATGCCAATGGCAGCCTGCATTTGGGTACGATATTAAACAAGATACTCAAGGACATCGTAGTAAAATACAAGAACATGTCCGGCTTTCGTTGCGAATACGTTCCCGGTTGGGATTGCCACGGTCTTCCCATAGAACTTGGCGTGGAGAAAAAACTAGGGCCCAAGAAAAGGACGATGCAGCCTGTGGAAATACGGGGAGAGTGCAGGCAGCATGCAATGCATTTTGTCGATATACAGCGCGAGGAATTCAAAAGGCTTGGGGTGCTGGGGCGTTGGGAGAAACCCTATATCACGATGTCCAATGACTACGAGGCTTCCATAGCCGCCGAGTTTGGAAAGTTTGTGGAAAGCGGCTCTCTCTATAAAGGCAAGAGACCGATCTACTGGTGCGCTTCATGCAAAACAGCGCTGGCCGAAGCCGAAGTTGAATATGGCGATCATAAATCTCCGTCGATCTACGTTAAATTCAAACTTTTAGACGACGATGTCCTTCGGAAGGAATGGAATCTTGGAAAGGAAAACATCTACCTCGTAATTTGGACGACTACGCCGTGGACCATTCCGGCAAATCTCGCCATAGCTTTAAATCCAGACCTGCATTACGTAGCCGTTGGCGTCGATGGTGAGGTGTGGGTTTTAGCCGAGGGCCTTCTCGATTCCGTGATGAAGGCTACCGGCCGCAGCTATTCAACGATTGTTGGAAAACCGCAGGCAAAGGAACTCGAACACAAGCGTTGCAAACATCCCCTGATAGATCGCAATTCGCTGATAATCCTTGGCGAGCACGTAAATCTGGAAGCGGGCACGGGCGCTGTGCACACCGCCCCCGGCCACGGTCAGGAAGATTTCGACATAGGTCAAAAATATGGTTTGGATATTTTGGCGCCGATAGACGATGCCGGGCGATTTACCGCGGAATGTCGCATCCCGTGGCTTGAAGGACAGTTTGTTGAGGACGCCAACAAGCCCATCATAGAGAAATTAAAAGAGCTGGGCGCGCTTATTGCCACGCACGAAATTGTGCATTCCTACCCGCATTGTTGGCGCTGCAAAAAGCCCATCATCTTTCGTGTGACCGATCAGTGGTTTATCTCAATGGAGAAAAATTCCCTGCGCAAAGAAGCGCTAAGTGCGATAGAGCGGGTGCAATGGATACCTCCATGGGGCAAACAGCGTATAAGCGGAATGATAGCTGCAAGGCCGGACTGGTGTATTTCCCGCCAAAGGTTGTGGGGAGTTCCGGTGATAGCACTTGTGTGCGAGGCCTGCGGCACATCCCACACAACGAAGGCTCTGGTCGATAGAGCCGTCGTTCTTTTTAAGGAAGAGGGGGCCGATGCCTGGTTTTCACATCCGGCATCCGATTTCAAACCCGACGATTTCAAATGTCCATCATGCGGGGAGGCCCGGAAGTTTGGCAAAGAACCGGACATACTAGATGTCTGGTTTGATTCGGGCGTTTCCTATGCCGCCGTGATGGAAAATCAAGAGGGCATAAAAGAGCAGATCGATCTCTATCTTGAAGGTTCTGATCAGCATCGAGGATGGTTTCATACCGCGCTCTTGACTTCCATAGAGACCAGACACCGTGCGCCCTACAAGCGCGTGCTTACGCATGGTTTTGTGGTTGACGGACAGGGAAGGAAGTATTCCAAATCGGCGCAAAATTATGTTCCTCCCGACAAACTGATAAAAGAGCACGGGGCCGAGATACTGAGGTTGTGGGTGGCTGCCGAGGATTATCGTGACGACATAAGATTTTCCGACGAGATTTTAAAGCGCTGCATAGAGGCGTACCGAAAACTTCGCAATACGGCCAGATATATCTTGGGCAACCTCGGCGATTTCGATCCAAACCGGGACATGCTTTCTTCGCGCAACATGGAAGAGATAGACCGCTTTGCATTGGCCCTCTTAAAGCGCCTGAAATGCAGGGTTCTCGATTCCTATGAAAATTTCGAATTTCATCAGATATTTCACGCGCTCAACCGGTTCTGCACAGTCGAGATGTCTTCGTTTTATCTCGATATACTCAAGGACAGGCTCTACACCGAAAAAAAGGACGGCAAACTCAGGCGCTCGGCGCAGAGTGCCCTGTGGAGAATCATTCATGCGATGACCAGGCTTATGACGCCGGTGTTTTCTTTTACGGCAGATGAGATATGGAGCTCCATGCCTCATCTTGAAGCCGATGAGCAGTTTGTCTTTCTGGCGGACATGCCCAAGATAGGCGAAATTGACGAGTCTCTAATTGCGAGATGGGAGAGACTTATGAAGCTGCGTGAAACGGCGCTTGCCGCGCTGGAGAAGGCGCGCGCCGAAAAATTCATAGGCAATTCTCTGGCGGCGAGGCTTCTGATCGAATGTGACGACGAAACAAGGAAATTTCTTGAAAGTTTCGGCGCCGGATTAAACGATCTCTTCATAGTGTCTGGCGTGGATTTTGCGCCGGCCGCCGGCTCGTATGTCGTGGCCCACGAGGAGATTGCAGGCCTTAAAATTTCTGTAGAAAAGGCGCTCGGCGAAAAATGCGAAAGATGTTGGAAATATTCAATTACAGTTGGGGAAAACGCCGTTCACCCTACCATCTGTAGCAGGTGTGCGGGAGTCCTTTCTTAAACGAAAGCGGTTGATAATGAAATATAAATACATAATTCTCATGATCGTGGCGCCTGTGATTTTTGTTTTGGATCAGCTTACGAAGTTTGTGATCGTTTACAATGTGCTTTTTGGCGATCGCATACCGGTGATTTCAGGATATTTCGATCTGGTTCATTTTCGAAACACCGGTGCTGCTTTTGGTTTTCTCGCCGGTGCGGCGGATTCTTTTCGAGTGCCTTTTTTCTATACGGTGGCAATTCTTGCAGTTTGCCGGTGGCGTGGCTTTTTTTCAGCTAAGACTGGAGAACAAAAAGATGATGGTGAAGGCATTCCCGTACACCACAGTTCATGCCATGATGGAGGACAAACCAGTAACGACCATTCCCGAATGATCGTGGGGCCCCATCGAACAGGTGAAATTTGAAATTTTCAAGCGCCCTTGTAGTATTCGCAATATTGCGCCACCGGGCATATTTCGCATTTTGGATTTCTAGCGTGACAGATGGCGCGACCGTGATGAATGAGCCAAAAATGTGCCCTACCCAAATCTTGTTCGGGAGTAACCCTCAAAAGTCCCTTTTCCACTTCGTCTGGCGTTTTGCCCTTCGCAAGACCTATGCGGCCAGCCACTCGGAATACATGCGTATCGACCGGCATCGCCTGACCGCCAAACGCTTTTATGATGACAACGTTCGCTGTTTTTCTGCCGACGCCCGGAAGCCTCATGAGTTCCTCCTGTGACGATGGAACTGTGCCCCCAAATTCTTCGACGATCATCTTGCCGGCAGCTATGATATTTCTGGCTTTTGTCTTGTAGAGCCCAACCGACCTTATGATTTTCTCGACATCGGATTGTTTCGCCAGACCTAGTTTTTTGGGCGTGGGATATTTCTCAAAAAGACGGGGAGTTACCCTATCCACCTGATCGTCGGTCGTTTGCGCGGAAAGCGCCGTTGCTATTACGGCATGATAGGGTTCTATCCTTCTGCCCCATAGATTTTTTTCAGCAGGACAGGATTTTTTGAGAAGTGCGAGAATTTTTTTTACTGTTTCTTGTCTCAAGATTTACCTGTCTTATTACGGTCCCATAATAGTATGAACATCATTAGGGGATCTCTAATAACCGCCCATCTGCTGCGTTACCCTCCATCGGCACGGCTTGCGACGTACTTCAAATACGACTCAGCCGGCCTCTGTCGGGATGCCTTGCGACCTTCAACGGTTTGCGGTCCTCCAAAGGAGGACATCAAATGCTGAAGTGTCAATGCGTGGGTACCGCGCATTGACCATCTGGACGATTCTTAGAGATCCCCGAAACAGTAGTTTTTAGAAGTGCCCATTAGCTAATATGTCGTCAGGCATAATAACTTCTCGCAAACCAATTCATAAAAAGGTTTGAGCTTGCATGAAAGAGCACCGGCGCAGTTATGCTGCCGGTTCTTTCACGAAGATAGCCAAACAGCAACGCCGGAAAGAAGATGGCGAAATGCCACCATTGATAAAACACTATGGTATGAGCCGCCGCAAACACCAATGCCGTTATCAACCACGCCCACCCTAGCTTAGCGCCAAAAACGTTCCACCTTTTCTTCATAAGCGAATCTAGCGCCGACTGGAAATATCCCCTAAAAAAGAATTCCTCGGGCAACGCCACGAGAAAAACCTGAAACAAAATGGCATTTAGCAACTCTGGAAAACCGGCTGCCGCAAAACCGCGATATTTAAATACCCAAAGCTGCCAGAAATGAGCGCCTACTCCAAATACGGGAAAAACGATTATGGCCGCCACAAGAAAAATCAGGAAGGACTTGAGATAACGTCGCAAAGAATCGTCCAGGAAGTCTATCCTTCGCCTTCTAATCCACAGCGCCAGAATTGGCATGTATAAAAAAATTACCGCCACTATCAACGGAAGCGCGGAGTCTATAAAATTTATACTTCGCAGAGAGAATGCCGTTCTTGAAAAAACAAGGGCCGTCACCGTGACAATGACAAGCTCAGCTATCAAAGCTTTTCGTGAAAAACCGTTATCCATTAAGCTCTCTATTTTTCTTTGAAAAAATGAACCACATCGCAATGCCTCCTAAAAAGGAAAAGAGCATCGCTATCTGGCCTGTCGATACGTATCCGCCAAACCACATCCCCCTATCCGCATCACCTCTTAAAAATTCTATAAGAAAGCGGCTTAGGCCATAATAGATAAAAAAGGATGCCAAGACCTGACCGTGAAATTTTCTTTTAGCGTAAACGAAATGGAGCACGAAGAACATTATGACGGCATTTAGCATGAAATAGACTTGGGTGGCGTGCAGCGCCACACCCAAAAAACCGTAGCGAGCAGCCAGAGCTGCGGGATTGAAGAACCTAAGGTGTATAAAAAAATCCGTGGGCTTTCCATAACAACAACCAGCCATAAAACATCCTGATCTTACAAAAAATATTATCACCGGCACCGCCACCGCTGCGATATCGAAATAGCGCCAGTAATCGAGCCCTCGCTTCTTCATGTAAATTATCCAGCCTATTATGGTAAAGATATACGCGCCTATCGATACGAAGCCGCCCTGCCAGAAGAAAAAAACTCTAATAGGTCTCTCGATGTAATAGGAAGGGTTCTCGACGATTATATGAAAAAATCGTGCGCCTATAACCGCGGCTATTATGCCTATGATCCCAAAATCAAGTATCGCCACTTCGTCCGCGCCCTCTTTTTTCGCGACATGGACGGCATAAAACGTGGCGGCAAGAGCCCCCACCATTATCATGAAGAAAAATGCAGGAACTCCAACGCCGCCTATTTCAAATACAATGGGTCTCATGAAATCACGCCTCTTTGAACTTGAACATCTTGAACACCAAAATAAACATCGCACAGGTAATGGCCATATCCGCAACGTTAAAGGCCGGCCATTCGAGAACAATCTCGTAGCCTCTTCCGAAAAACGAAAAGTCGAGAACCTCATCCATTAGGTGAAAGGATAAAAAATCCACAACGAAGCC
>Ga0351839_1142_pt1 | contig 11923 bp, 10 predicted proteins | sample BONcelHFGM3001E4_FD_206881 | JGI IMG/M metagenome (GOLD analysis project Ga0351839, IMG submission 206881) | Enriched cells from coal bed in the Powder River Basin, Montana, United States - BONCAT cells FGM rep1 HSBNCT.FGM.300.1.E4 ... | reverse complement strand
TTCTTAAAGGGGGGCGTCTGTGAAGGGGATGCGATAGACAAAGACGGGTTCCATCTTGCCCCGGGCGAAAATCTTCTTGTAAAACGTGCCCGGCACTTCATTCTTTATCTGCTCAAAGGTTTTGCCGCATATCAGGATGGAGTTTCCCGGCAGGGCCCGGGACAGGCTCTGTATGAGGGTGGCCGTGTGATAAAGCTGGGGTTTTGAGGCCATCTTGGGCAGGTTCTCTTTGATGGTGGCCTCCACGGGCAGAACGTCGGTCTGAATCCCTATTTTGAGGCTGATGCGGGAGAAGGGATCGGGCTGGCTGATTTCCCTTAGATCCTGAACGGAGCGTTGAATCATCCGGGCCGATTCCACTGCGGCCAGGGAATGGCGTGCTTCGTCGTTGGCCCTGAAGATGTAAAACGCCTGGGGGCCGCCGGACATGCTGACCCTTTTGCCGCCGTATTTGAGCACTTCGTCTTCCAGGCGGCGGTTAAATTCGTCCAGGAACTTCTGCACGGTCATGTAGTCGATGTTTTCCGTGCGGGAGTTGAAATCGACCAGCTCCACCAGAAGGTATGTAACCTGGACGTCCCCCTGTGCCGCTTCCGGGGATTTTTCCTCCCCGCTCTCTTTCTTTTGATGCAGAAGCTCAGTCTTCTCGTCGTCCCTGGGGCTGTTGGGGTCAATTTTGTCGGCGGGCGGCCTGTCGTCTTCCATCTGCAGCAGGGGAGCCCTGATTTTGGCAAGCTGGCGGGCCATGGCCAGGGCGGACTGGGGGCGCTCCTCCGGGTCTTTGGAGAGGGCCTGCCTTATAAGATCCTCCAGCTCCTGGGGGATGTCCCGGTTGTAATCCCTGGCCAGGGGAGGCTCGTTGTGGATGTGCTGGAACAGGACGGCGATGGGGTCTTCCCCCTTGAAGGGGAGTTTTCCCGTCAGCATCTCGAAGAGCATCACCCCTATGGCATAGACGTCGGAGCGGGGGTCGATCTCCTTGCCGGCGGCCTGCTCGGGGGATGTGTAAACAACCGTGCCGATGAACGTGCCCGGCGAGGTAATCATGCTGGTTTCCATCTGGCGGCGGGCCAGGCCGAAGTCCATTATCTTGATGTCGCCCGTGTACGTAACCAGGACGTTTTCCGGCTTCATGTCCCTGTGGATTATCTTGTTGCGGTGGGCGCAGTCGATGGCCTCGCAGATCTTCTCAAACTTTTCAAGGATGAAGGGTATGTGCCGGCGCTTGTTCTTGGCCCAGCGGCGCAGGTTCTGCCCCTCGGCGTATTCCATCACGAAAAATGGCTTGCCGTCAACAACTCCCTCGGCAATATACTTGATGATGCCCGCGTGGTTCAGTATGTTTCCCGCCCGCACTTCCCGGCGGAAACGCTTAAGATAGGCGTCTTTGAGGGACAGCTCCTCCTTCAGCACCTTCACCGCCACCATCTCTCTGCTGACGATGTTAACGGCCCTGAAGACCTCGCCCATTCCGCCTTCGCCTATCTTCTTCTCAATGTGGTATTTGTCCAGGAGAACCCTGTCCAGCAGGCTCATAGCTGATAAGTTTTTGACAGAATCCGCCGGATTCCTCTCGAATCGGCCTGAATGCAGGAATATGTGCCGGCTTTTTTCCGGCCTTTGGGCCGGGAGGCAGGACGGCAAATGGCAGGCATAGAAGATTTAGCGGGGCGATCAATCCATCATGTCCATTGGCCTGGCCCGTCCGGCAGGCATAGGGGCAAACAGGAAATCGCCTGGCAAAAAATTTCCGGCAGAGGACAAATGACATGAGCAGCAGGAAAATCCTGATAATCGGGGGCGTGGCGGCGGGGGCCGGCGCGGCAACCAAGGCGGCCAGGACAGACAGGCAGGCCCAGGTAACGATGATGGAAAAAGGGCCTTACATCTCCTATGGGGCGTGCGGCCTTCCCTATTACGTCTCGGGCGACATCAAGAACCGGGGCAGCCTGGTGATCCGCAGGCCGGAAGACCTGGAAAAGCAATATGGCATGCGGGTGATGGTAAACACAGAGGCCCTGGAGATACTGCGCCCGTCCAAAAAAGTCCGCTTTGCAAGGCTTGAGGACGGCACCACCGGAGAGATTGAATACGACAGGCTTATCATTGCAACGGGTGCCGACACGCTCATCCCGCCAATCCCCGGCATCGACGCACCCAACGTCTTCACCCTGCGCACCCTGCCCGACGGGGACAGGATTGTTGAGTTCATGGAGAGGGAAAAGCCCTCCCGGGCAGTGGTGATAGGGGGAGGCTACATCGGGGTGGAGGCTGCCGACGCCCTGTTCAGGCGTGGCCTGCATACCACCCTGGTGGAGATGCTGCCCCAGGTGCTGCCCCCCCTGGATCCCGACATGGCTGCACTCTTTCAGGAGGCCATGCAGAAAAGGGGAGTTAACGTAATTACCGGCGACCAGGTGGAAAAGATAGAAACTGACAGCCGGGGCCTCGCATGCCGGGTGATGACCCGGTCGGGCAGAGGGATAGACACCGGCATGCTTATAGCGGCGGCGGGCGTGCGGCCCAGCCTGAAGCTGGCCCGGGATGCGGGCCTGGAGATCGGGAAGCACGGCATCGTTGTGGACGACTACATGCGAACCTCCGACCCAGACATTTTTGCTGCGGGGGACGTGGTGCAGGTCAGGCACATGGTTACCGGCAGGGACACGTGGTCGCCCCTGGCAGGGCCGGCAAACCTGCAGGGAAAGATTGCCGGTGGCAACGCAGCCGGCGAGAGCGTGCGCTACAGGGGAGTGCTGAGAACGTCCATCGTTGATTTCTCGGGCTTCACTGCCGCCAGGACGGGTCTTTCCGAGGCGGAAGCCCGCCAGGAAGGCATTGAATACGAGTCGGTAATCGTGGATTCCCACTCCCATGCGGGTTATTATCCCGGCGCAGAGCCGATTCGCATCAAGATACTGGTGAAGAAGCAGACGGGCCAGGTCATCGGGGCCCAGGTGGCAGGCGGGAAAGGCGTTGACAAGCGGATCGACGTTCTTGCCACTGCCATTTACGCAAAGCTGACCGCCAGCGACCTGGAAAGCCTTGACCTGGCATACTCCCCCCAGTTCTCCAATTCGCTGGATCCCGTAAACGTGGCAGGGACCGTGGCAATGAAGAAATTGGGAAATAAAGGTTAGTGGATAGATAGAATCAATGTCATGTGTAATTTAAATTGCGCTTATAACGAGAATATTGAGAATGAATTGAAGAAGTTATTTGACATGTATAACATAATTAAATCTCCTGGCAAGTATTTCTCTTTCCAAGGCGAGCCCTTTAATGTATCCCTACCTGGCATTTGTAAGATTGTACCAACATTATGTTATATTTCCCTTGTCTCCATTCTCGACAAGGCAATTGAAGCTTACATTCGCAATCTCTATCATAAGAGAATCGGTGAAGAACCAAATAACAAACTAAAAACACGAATCGAATTTCTTAATGAAAAAGGACACTTTAAAGACAAAGAAAAATGGGAAACTATTCGCAAAAATCGCAACGCTTACGCTCATGAACTCAATACTTTCTCAAACTGGCAAGATTTTGAAGACTGTTTCCGAGATGCTGTAAATGAATTAACCCAGCTTGGAATTATTAAAGCTTCATTTTGAAAGCCAATATTAGTAATGGTTGTACATGCTTATTTCTTTATATTGACATAACATATTTTCTTGTCATGAAAATTCATTGAAACTTTTTTTCAACATGGCAGAAGAGAACCGGATGCAGTTAAAATGCCAGTTTCCAATTTTTGGTACCATAAATTTAACAAAAAATTAACATTTTAGAAATACAATGTCAACAGAACTAAACTATAATGAGCTTGGGCGAATGCGGAAATTTCTGAGTTTTCGGCATCAGGGCCATACGGGTGCCCCATGGGCGTGCATCCGGGGTGGCCAGGGTCTTGGAGTTGCGGTGGTTCCAACGCCCGGGGCGAGCATGAGCCGGCTGGCTCATCCCCTTGCGGCAATGGGCATATTCCGGCAATGCCCGGGGGGAGGTAGCCCCATAGCATGATTGGAACGCCTGACTTCAACAAGATGGCCAAGATGGCCGGCCCCGTCGCAAGGCCCGGAGCAGGAGCGCCCCAGGGCGGGCCTCCTGTGCCAAGGGGCCCCAGGGCCATGCCGATGCCGGGAAGGCCCCCCGTGCCCCAAAGAGCAGCGGGGCCGATTCCAAGGCCGATGCAGCCCGGCCCGGGCAGAGCGGCGGCAGCAGCAGCCACCAGGCAGGCAACAGCCGGGGCGGCTCCGAGAAGTGCAGCGGCCCAAAGCCCCCAGGGAGCGGCAGCCAGGGGGGGGGGATGCAGCCGGCACAAGGCCAGGCGCTGGCCAGGCCGGTGCCCTTTCAGGCAAGCGCACCAAAGGGTTTCACAATGGCGGCGGGCCAGTCGATGTGGGGAACGGTGGCCGACAGCAAGGGTGGCAGCATCACCCTGCAGATGGGCGGCGGCACCCTCACAACGCAAGCCAGGCTGCCCCTGACGCCAGGGCAGTCGGTGCTGATAGCCTGCACCACCCCGGCCCAGGGCGGAAAGATTGGGCTGCAATTACTGCAAACGGCCGTGTTCAGCAAGGTCAGCAGGGCAGAGCTGGGGCAGTCCCTGATGAAGATGAACATGCCCGTCAACGAAACCACGCTGAACGTGGCCAGGGAGATGGTGGAATACAGGGTTCCCCTTACTCCCAGGAATGTAAGGGAGTTTACCAGGGTAATGGCAGAGCTGCCGGGGCCTCCAGCCCCCTCCAACATGGCAGCGGCCGGTTTCCTGAAGCTGGCCAACCTGCCGATGACTCCGGCCAACGTTACGTTGCTGTCCAACTTCATAGCCCAGCATCCCCTACTGGGGTCCCAGCTCTTCGAAATGAAGAAGGGGCCCGCCGACCCGGAAGGATCCGACAGGGAAGCCCGGAACCGGGAGATGGAGCTGCTGGAAGAGATTGCAAAGACTGCAGGCGGATACGTGGTGGACCCGGGAAGGCACAACCCCAGAAAACTCAAGAAAAACCTGAAAAAACTGGCGCAGGAAGAGGGCATCGAAGGCATAACCCACGGCTTTGGCGGGGACGGAATGGAAGAAGGATGGGAGCTGATGAGCCTCATCCGCAGGCTGAAGGGAGAGCCGGGCGAAGCAGGAGAGCAGCCGCCACCCGATGAGCCCCCGGGGAAAAACCACCTGAAGGAAGCGGCCCTGCACGAAACGGTTGGCCCGGCAGGCGACGAGATCAAGAAGGCAATGGTGCTGTTGAAGGCGGTGGAGGAAAACCTGCAGGCGCAGAACCTCATCAACAGCGGACGGCCCCAGTCAGACCTGGCTTTCTACTATATGCAGGTGCCCATGAAGCTGGGCGAGGACGAAGATACGACGGCGGAGCTTCGAATCAGCTACTATGAGGAGGATGAGTCAAAGGTAATCGACCCGGAGAACACCAGCATCCAGTTCGACGTCAGCACGGAAAACCTTGGGGAGCTTCACCTGCTGCTGAGGATTGAAAGGGGACGGGCCGACCTGGACATCGGCACCACGCTGGAAGGGCTGGACGAGTTCATCGAAAGGTTCACCCCGATTCTGCGGAAAAGCATGGGCGAAATGGGATACACCCCCGGAACAATCCAAGCCTTCCTGCAGGAGGAAGAGGGGCCCAGGCCGCTGATTCAAAAGGAAAGCTTCGAAACTTTAGAAAGGCTCGACATGGAAACCTGATTCAAATGAGCGACAAACTCCCGGAAAATCCCGATGACGGCGGCAATGAAAGCCAGGAAACAGAAAGGCCGGTTTCCCAGAAATACGCCCTGGGCCTCGGACAGGACAAAGAAACGGGGCTGACCCGCATAACCTCCCTGGGAAGGGGCCGGGTGGCCGCCCAGATGGCAAAGCTGGCCAGGGAAGCGGGAATCCCCCTGATGGAAGACCCCGGCCTCGTCAGAGAGGTGTTCAGGCCCGCCGACGGCAGGGTGATACCCGCCAGGACATACGGAATAATCGCAGAGATACTGACCTTCATATACCGGATACACGAGGCATACACGAACCCCGAGGTGGAGGCAAAGCTGGAGAACATGGCAAATTGGGCGCACAGCCGGGCCGAGGGCCAAGACCCGGGCGGGCAGGAAGAAAACCGGGAAGAGAGTGAAGGGCAGGAATAAATGGACGGGGGCGGCTTCGGCGGCAGGGGCTTGATGGCTTCCAAGACGGGGCAGAGGGGCAGGCTAACTAAAAGATTGACAACCGGGCGAAAACAGGCAGAGCAAAGGCAATAACAAAACATAATAAAAATACTCGGAGGTGTAACGCAACATGATGCAAGGCATGAAAATGGCGACCCAGGGGATGATGAGCCTGCAGCAACAGCAGGAAGTCCTCTCCAACAACCTGGCCAACGTGGGCACAGCGGGATTCCGCAAGGACGTGATGGAAGTGTCGTCCTTCTCCCAGGTTCTCGACACCCAGATGGAACAGGCCGGTTACATGCCCGTCAGCGGCGGAATGGACATCCAGGGTATGCTGTCGGTGAGCACTCACACCAGCAACGCCCAGGGAGCCCTGAAAATGACCGGCAGCAGCTTCGACATGGCCCTGGACGACAACGGGAAGGGTTTCTTCACCGTTCAGTCGGGCAACGGCATCAGGTTCACCCGCAACGGCTCCTTCCGGCTCAGCACCGACGGCTACCTGGTTAGCCAGGACGGCTCAAGGGTGATGGGAAACAAGGGCCCTATCCGCCTTGACGGAAAAGAGTTCCAGGTAAACGACAGGGGCGTTATTTCAGTCAACGGCAGAGAGGTTGACCGGTTCCTCATAACCGAGTTTTCCGATCCCAAGTTCCTGAAAAAGGACGGCACCAACAATTTCGTAGGCCAGGAAGGCTTCAGGGTGTCCAACGACTTCTCCGTCAAGCAGGGCTACCTGGAAATGGCCAACGTCAACGTGGTGAAGGAAATGGTTGACATGATGCAGGTGATGAAAGCCTTTGAAGCCAACCAGAAAGTGCTGCAGGCCCAGGACAACGTCCTGAAGAAATCGGTGAACGAAGTTGGAAAGACCTAAAGGAATGCCCGCTTAATAAAGCCATAAAAGTTCAAGGAGGGAAAACCACTTATGATGAGAGGAATGTATTCGGCAGCGTCGGGGATGATGGCCCAGCAGATGAACATTGACAACATCTCCAACAACCTGGCCAACGTGGAGTCAACGGCATTCAAGCAGTCCCGGATCGACTTCCAGGACCTGCTCTATGCCCACACCCAGGATCCCAACACCGGGGCCACCGCAGGAACCCAGGTGGGCATGGGCGTCCGGGCCGCCTCCACCCAGAAGATCTTCACCCAGGGCAGCATTGCCAGAACCGGCAACAACTTTGACGTTGCCATCCAGGGAGACGGCTTCTTCCAGCTCAACATGCCCAACGGCGAGCCGGTCTTCACCCGGGACGGGGCCTTCAGGCTCAGCAAGGAAGGCGACCTGGTAACCCAGGCCGGCTATTCCACGGGCGTAAAGATCCCCAAGGATCACACCAACGTGCAGATCAAGCCCAACGGTGAAATCTGGGCAACCAGCATCAACGACATCAAGCCCAGGCAGATTGGCCAGATCAAGCTCACCCGCTTCCTGAACCCTGCCGGCCTCAAGTCTATAGGCGGCAACCTCTACAAGACCACCGACGTTTGCGGTGCCCAGTCCACCGATGTCCCCGGCCAGAACGGCCTGGGTGTGCTGGCCCAGGGCTTCCTCGAAAAATCAAACGTCAACGTGGTGGCCGAGATGATGAACATCATCCAGGCCCAGAGAGCCTATGAAATGGCCCAGAAAGGCGTGCAGGCCGCAGACGAGATGACCCGTATGGCCAACCAGCTCCACAAGGGTTAATGATCTGACAGCCTGAGCGGGCATTTCCCGGCATCCTTTCACCGGGGGACTGATTGATGGTCCTCCCTTCAAGGGGTGCCCGGCATTGCCTGCAGCAAAAACAAGATACCGGGAGGTTAAAGTATGGACATTCATGGTTTGTCGCCCAACTCCATAAGAGAGGCGGCCCAGAGCCTTCCCTCGGCCAAAAAGAGCGACGCCCAGTTGGAGAAAGTGTGCAAGGAGTTCGAGTCCCTCTTTCTCAACCAGCTGCTGACGTCGATGAGAAAGACCATACCCAAGACGGACCTTATGGCCGACGAAGAGGGAGGATCAAGCCAGGGCAGCCGGGAGAGGGAAATGTACGACAGCATGATGGACCAGGAAATGGCCAAGGCGTGGTCCCAGTCGGACGGCATAGGCATGGCCAACGTCCTCTATCAGCAGCTGAAAAAGGAAAAATCCTGATACCCGGACGGCAGTAAAAGCCTCCCGGGCGAGGCGGATTTGTATGCCCCAGGGTAAGGGGCAGGTCGGGTTACAATCTCCGATATTTGTTATGCCTGTTGATACCAGTGGTTGATGATGAAACCCCGGGGTTTCCCGGGGTTTTTGTTTTCGGGGGGATGACCAATATTTTTAAACAATTTGGCCAGAATTTATTCCCCGGCATAAAGGGAAGTTCTTGACAATCAAGAATTTAATTATCGAAGTTTTGAACAAGGAGGAGGGGAATTAATGAACTCAATATTTCAAAATGTGGCTAATTCACTTGGCAACAACACTCAGGACCTCATTATCGCCCTCTTGACCATTGTATTTGGATGGCTTCTCGCTTTTGTCCTTTCCTATTTCTTTAAAAGAATTCTGTTAAGGATCAACCTGAACGAGAAGGCCAACAGGTGGTTGGGCGAAAGAGAAGAAGGCAAGCAGTTCGACATCGAAAACTGGATTTCCCAGGGTGTCTATTACCTTACAATTCTGATTGTCCTCATCTTCTTCCTGAAAACACTCAACATCCAGGCCGTCAACGATCCCATCAACAGGATGCTTGCCAGCATGCTGGAGCATGGCCCCCGGTTCATCGTTGCGGGCATCATCCTGCTGTTTGCGTGGCTGCTGGCCAGCATTCTCAAGCTGATTGTATCCCAGATACTCAAGGCGTCAAAAGTTGACGAAAAACTGAGCGACCAGGTGGGCCTGAAGAAAGAAGAAATGATCCCCATGGCCCAGACCGTGGGAGACGCCATCTACTGGCTGATTATCCTGCTCTTCCTGCCGGCCGTCCTCAACGCCCTTCAGCTGAAAGAGCTGCTGACCCCAGTTGAGGACATGACCAAGCAGATTCTCAACTTCCTGCCCAACCTCTTTGCCGCCGTCCTCATCATGGCAGTGGGCTGGCTGATTGCCCGCATCATACAGAGAGTGGTATCCAACCTGCTCTCGGCAATGGGTGCCGACCGCCTCAGCGACTCCATCGGGCTGGCCCCGGTGCTTGGCAAGCAGAGGCTTTCCGGCCTGCTGGGCCTGGTGGTTTACATCTTCGTGATGATACCCGTCCTGGTGGCCTCCCTCAAGTCCCTGAAGATGGAAGCCATTACCGACCCCGCCAGCAACATGCTCAACAAGTTCTTTGTTTCCATACCTCAAATTGTGGCGGCCCTGCTGGTGATAGCCATCGCCTACATCATCGGGCGCATTGTAACCAAGCTCCTCAGCAACCTGCTGACCGCTGCGGGCTTCAACAACATCTTCCACAAGCTGGGCATTGGAACCAAGCCCATTGAGGGCGAGCGCACCGCATCGGAGATAGTGGGGCACCTGGCAATGGTGGCAGTGATGCTCTTTGCGGTTACCGAGTCCTTCCGCCTGCTCAACTTCACCGCCCTGTCCGACCTGCTCACCCAGTTCCTGGTCTTCCTGGGGCACGTGATAATGGGAATAATCATATTCTCGGTGGGCCTCTTCCTGGCAAACCTGGCCGCCAATACCATCCGGGCCAGCCACGCCAACCAGTCGGCCCTGCTGGCAATGACCGCCAGAATTTCCATCCTGGTGCTGGCGGGCGCAATGGCCCTTCAGCAGATGGGTCTTGCCAACGACATCATCAACATGGCCTTTGGGATGCTTTTGGGCTCGGTGGCCGTGGCCATAGCCCTCTCCTTCGGCCTGGGCGGCAGAAAGATTGCCCAGAGAGAAATCGAGGTCTGGCTTACGTCCCTGAGGGACAAGAAAGAGGACGAGCCGGAGAGAGTGCCGGAAAAGGTCAGGGAATAGACCATACAGGCAAAATCAACATAAACACAAAAAAGAGAGCCCAAAAAGGCTCTCTTTTTGTAGTCAATTTCCAAGGCGTTGCCTTTTCGAATTATGAGATACCTCGACGCAAAACGATCCCTTACCACAAAGTAAATCCGGGACATTTTGCCCACTTTTGAAGTGGGTGGTCAGTTTCCAAGGCGTTACAGTTTCGAATTTCTGGATACCTCGACGATCATGTTATGCCAACCACAAACTAAGTCCGGCGCTTTTTGCCCACTTTTTAAGTGGGTGGTCAGTTTCCAAGGCGTAACGGTTTCGAATTTCTGGATACCTCGACGATCATGTTTTGCCAACCACAAACTAAGTCCGGCGCTTTTTGCCCACTTATTAAGTGGGTGGTTGGTGGTCAGTCGTTAGTTCTCAAGGCGTAACGCTTGCGAATTTCGAGATACCTCGACGATAGCCTTACGCTTAAGAAAGAAAAAGTCCGGGATATGTTTTCCCCTTTTCCAAAAAGGGGTGGGCTATGGGAAGTTTTTGCACATTCTGTCTTCGACAATGGCTTTTTCCATCACTTCGTTATAAGGGCCAAATGTGCATCGTGGGCAGCGTCCCACATCCACCTGGGACATCAGTGCCTTATGTGCAGGGCTGCCCCAGAGGATCAGCAGCTCTTCCGGGTCGGGGTCGTGCCGGCCAAAGGCGTATTCCTGCTTGCCCCTGTGATCCACGCATAGATATGCGTTGCCGTCGGGCCCCAGGTTGATGAGCAGGGGTGCAGAGAGGCAGCTTTTGAAGTGGCGTTTTTTGTGGAATGAGGGGTTGAACTTGTGCCTCACGCCATACACTTTGAACGTGTCTGTTTCCAGGTTGAACGCCTCCTGCATCTGCCGGTCAATCTGGGCCAGGGGGAAATCCAGGCAGGCGTCTTCGCCGCCCAGGACGTTTTCTGATGCGGCGGGACGGATATGGGCATAGTCAACTCCCAGGCTGCGGGCCAGGCGGACGGCGTCCAGTATTTCCCCGGCATTGGCGGGGTGGACGAGAAACTTGAATGAAATCTCCAGCTTCGAGCCTGCCTTGTTTCTGCGGGCTACAGCTTCTTTCAAAAAATCCAGCACCCGGCTGAAAAGCCCTGGGCTGCCGCCTTTCAGGGCGGCGTATGTATCGGGGCTGGCTGCATCCACCGAGCAGCCCACCCAGCGGGAATGGCGCACCATGGCGAGGATGTCCCGGTCATTAATCAGGGTGCCGTTGGTAAGGAACGCGGTTTCCACGTGCAGTCCCCCCAGAAGATCGGTGGCCTCGGCCACGTCGGGGTGGAGAAAAGGCTCGCCGCCCCCGGCAAAGCAGACTCCTTTGACTCCCCACATGGCAAGAAAACGGCAAAGGTTCAGCAGGTGATCCCTGGTCATCATTTTGCCTTTCTGGCAGGGGTCGTTAAAAATCCTGCCCGAGTTGCACCATCTGCAGCTCAGGTTGCAGTCATACACGGGGTCGATGGATGCCTCCACGGGGGGGAGGAACTCCCCTGCCAGGATGCCTTCCATCCATTTCCTGTAAAGCAGCCCCTTCATACTGTTGAAGGAGTTGAAGGAATCAGACCATTCTCTCATCAATACGGCTCCCGGAATATCAAATAGATCGGCTGTCCCATCTCTTTCCCTGCGGGTGCCGGTTTCACCTCCTCGCCTGCAGGGGGAAGACGGCAATCCTGAACCCGTCCACCTCTCCACGGGCGGCGCTCCGGCCTGCGGGGCGGAAGACCTCCTGGTGGGCCGGGGGGCCGTGTAGCCCGGCCAGCCTTTC
>Ga0351839_1131_pt2 | contig 12356 bp, 7 predicted proteins | sample BONcelHFGM3001E4_FD_206881 | JGI IMG/M metagenome (GOLD analysis project Ga0351839, IMG submission 206881) | Enriched cells from coal bed in the Powder River Basin, Montana, United States - BONCAT cells FGM rep1 HSBNCT.FGM.300.1.E4 ... | reverse complement strand
TCCCGAAATTGGTTGAACGGTGCGAAACAAAAGTATCGAGCTCTCTGAAACTGTTTTCATCAAACAGCAATTCAATTCTTTCTCTAGCCGAGAGCTTTCCTTTTTCGTGTTGTTTCTGAACGCGGTCTTTGCCGCCCATTTCAGCAACCTTTAAACGTTTTGCCTTTAATAAGGCCAGTTTTTCAGCGACTTTCATTTATTTTGGTTTTATTTTGATTTTTATCTTGTTTTGTTCAATTGTTATCCATTCAATTACTTCACAGCTTAGGACAATACTTTATTGTGCGGGCATTTCGGTTTGAACACCCGACTGTGCATTAAAAAGCTTACGGGCCACATCGGGCGAGCTAACCCCGCCGGGTCCGGCAAGGCATCCACCGTCACAAGCCATTACTTCAATCATATTCCAATCGTGCTTCCCCGATGCAAGCCGCAAAAACTCAGGAGAAAATAAAAGAATACGAGGATGCATTTAATGTCCCTTACATCGCCGCACAGCGTGGATATATCGATGAAGTAATTCTGCCCTGCGAAACCCGGCAAAGATTGATTGATGCCATGGAAATTATGGCTTCGAAAAGTGAAATTTTACCTCCAAAAAAACATGGTAACATACCTCAATAACAGCACTATGACCTCAAGACAAAAAAAAATGAAGGCCGCTGCAATCGCGGTAAGCTATTGTTTCCTGAATAACGCGGAAGAAACTCCGTACATCTCTGACACCGAATGGCGGCAGCTGGGCAACAAAATAGCAATGAATGGACGTGAGCTCATTCAACGAAAGGGAGGCGACTTCCGGATTTCAAAGTAATAACCAGATTTTTAAAAAGAAACAATCATGCAATTCGATAAACACGGGGCTCTTGAAATGGCCTCAATGAACTACGAGGTTAACAGACCTGTAGCTGCAAACCCTATAAAAATTCAGGATCTCAGCTTCCGCGATGGGCATCAGTCACTTTTTGCAACGCGCGGCCGTACCGAAGATATGTTACCCATGGCGCAGCTGATGGACGAAGTTGGCTTTCATGCCATTGAAACATGGGGCGGTGCTACTTTCGATACCATGCACCGTTACCTGAACGAAGATCCATGGGAGCGCCTCAGAACCCTGAAAAAGCATATGCCAAAAACCCCTTTCTTTATGCTTTTGCGCGGACAGAATGTGGTGGGCTACAGAAATTATGCCGATGATGTGGTCGAAAGTTTTGTACAAAGAGCCTGCGACAACGGAATGGATATTTTTCGCTGCTTCGATGCGCTGAACGATTACCGAAACTTCGAAACTGCTGCAAAAGTGGTGAAAAGAAACAATCGTCATTTTCAGGGAACCATTTGCTACACCTTAACTGAGCCCCGCATGGGCGGTGAGATTTATAACATCGATTATTATCTCAATAAAGCCAGAGAGCTTGTAGAGTTCGGAGTGGATTCCATCTGTATCAAAGATATGGCCGGACTTGTAGCTCCCTACGATATTTATAATCTGGTGGTTGAACTTAAAAAGATCACAAATATTCCCATCAATCTTCACACCCATTTTACTTCAGGAATGGGCGATCTGGCCATTTTCAAAGCCATTGAGGCCGGTGTGGATATTGTAGATACATGTATGTCGCCTTATGCTTACCGGACTTCACATGCCGCCATTGAACCGCTGGTGATTTCCCTGTTGGGAACCAATCGCGATACCGGTTTCGACATCAAAAAACTGAGCAAAATCAGCGAAATGATGGAGGAAGTGATTCCAAAATACAAGCATCTGGCCAACAATCCGAAATATTCCATCATCGATACCGATGTGATAATGCATCAAACGCCGGGCGGAATGCTTTCAAATCTGGTAAATCAGCTGAAGCAGATGAATGCCCTCGACAGGCTTGATGAAGTTTTCAGGATGTTGCCCAAAGTCCGTAAAGACCTGGGTCAGATTCCTTTGGTTACGCCAACCAGTCAGATTGTTGGTGTGCAGACGGTCAACAATGTGCTTTTTGATTCTTACGAAGGTGAATATTCAAAAATCACCGAACAGGTAAGAGACCTATGCTACGGTTTGTATGGTAAAACCACCATGCCGATCAATGAGGAGCTGAGGAAAAAGGCGCTGAAAGATTATCCACGCGGTGAGCAACACATTGAATGCCGTCCGGGAAGTGTGCTTGAACCTGAAATGAAACAGGTTGCTGAAGATGCCAAAGGTCTGGCAAAAGACATTGACGATGAACTGATTGTGGCGCTGTATCCTGTAACCGGAAAGCGTTTCCTGAAATGGAAATATGGTCTCGAAGAAGTACCTGCCGATGCAATTCCAAAAACGCTTGAAGATGTCAGACGTGAAGACGAACTGGTAGCGAAAGCATTATCAGGAGAGCTCACCGCTAAAAAAGATTGCAGCGGACAGTTTGAAATGGAAGTGTTTGTGGATGGTGAAAAGTTCAATGTTTCCATACCCAACAGCAAATCGAATGGCATTCGTTCAAATCGGAAAAAGACTGAAATCGCAAAAACCAAAGAAGTTTCGGCTGGAGCAATGCTTGCGCCGATACCGGGAATGTTGGTTGAATATCGCAAGAATAACGGCGACGAAGTTAAAGCTGGCGAAACCGTTGTGGTAATCGAAGCCATGAAAATGATGAATAATTTCAAAGCACAGGTTGATGGCATTATAAGTGAGATCAATTTTAAAACGGGCGATTCAGTAGCCAAAAACGATGTGCTTTTCGTGGTACAACCCAAAGCTTAATTAAAACTGGCTGATTCATTATTTTTCTTGCACAAAACCAGCATTATTTGAGTGAAAGAGGCGGGATTTATTCTGCCTCTTTTTGTTTTCTGATGTCATTTTTCAATCCAAAATTCAGAAACCGGAAAAAGGATAATTTTCCCTTCCAAACACTACCTTTGCAGTCAAAAACTACAAATTCAATGATAGACTTACGCAGCGATACTGTTACCCGTCCCACTTCTGCAATGCTTGAAGCCATGTTTTCGGCCAAGGTGGGCGATGATGTTTTTGGTGAAGATCCCACAGTTACAGCTCTTGAACAAAAAACTGCTGCTCTGTTCGGAAAGCAGGCCGGGCTTTTCTGTCCGTCAGGCACCATGACCAATCAGATTGCTGCAAGGGTTCATGCTCAGCCGGGCGAAGAAGTCATTCTGCACAAGCTTTCACACCTTTATTATTATGAAGGTGGCGGATTGATGAGCAATTCAGGCTTGTCGGTTGCACTGCTGGAAGGTGATAGGGGAATGATCACCGCTCAGGATGTAATGGATCATATCAACCCCGATGATCTGCACCGCCCGCGAACTACCATGGTTGAAGTAGAAAATACCATGAACAAAGGTGGAGGAGCGGTTTATAGCAATAACGTGCTTGCAGAAATAGGGGAGGTGTGCCGCAAAAACGGACTGAAGTATCACCTTGATGGCGCGCGGATTTTCAATGCGCTGGCTGTTACTGGACAATCTCCCGAAGATTGCGGAGCAATGTTTGACAGTATTTCGGTTTGTTTATCCAAAGGACTTGGCGCTCCGGTGGGCTCATTACTGCTTGGCGATAATGAGTTTATCAGAAAGGCACGCCGTGTGCGAAAAGTTTTTGGCGGAGGAATGCGTCAGGCCGGTTATCTGGCAGCAGCCGGAATTTATGCACTTGATTTTCATGTGGAAAGATTAAAAGAAGATCACAGAAGGGCAAAATTGCTGGGCGATATGTTGTCAGAACTGAGTTGGGTTGAAAAAGTTATGCCGGTTGATACAAACATTGTCATTTTCAGGGTAGCAGCTCCGCTTACCGCCGCCGAAGTGGTGAGTCGTATTGCTGAGTCTGGTTTCAGAGCCATCGCGTTCGACAAGCAATCCATCCGCTTTGTCACGCATCTTGATTTTACAGATGAAATGCTGAACCAGGCAATGGAAATATTGCGGGATGTTTTCCGGCATTAAACGGGCTTTTGGACAGGTTTTTCCTCCTTTTCATGATTATTTTCCTATTAATCAATCAATTATTCGGCAATACCGTTTCATGCATTGTTATTGAAAGCAATTATCTGCTATGACATTAACAGGATCAATTCTATAAATGATTGTTTGTTAGTGCATTACAGATTCAGCCATATTTTAGCCTGACCGACTACGATATTAAACTAACTTTGTAGAACTCTCATCGGTTTAAAATTCCTGAATACATGCAGATTAAAAATCTTCGTCTTTTAAAAAAAGCGCTAAAATATCTGGCTCTGCTAATATCTTCAGTTTTGCTGATGGCTGTATTGTTTTTCTTAATGGTTTATTTTGGAATTTTCGGTGCATTGCCCGATAAAACTGCATTGGCGGAGATCAGAAATGAGGAGGCTTCGTTGGTTTATTCAGCGGATGATATCATAATTGGTAAATTCTTTGCTGAGAATAGAACCAACATAAGTCAGGACGAAATTCCTGAGCATCTTAAATACGCTTTGATTGCAACCGAGGATAAGCGTTTTTTTACGCACCGTGGGTATGATCTGAAAAGCTATTTCCGCGTATTTTTTAAAAGCATTTTGTTCGGAAACAACAAAGGCGGCGGCAGTACCCTTACTCAGCAGTTAATCAAGAATCTCTATGGTCGGAGTACTTTTGGATTTTTGACAACACCCGTCAATAAAGTCAGAGAAATAATCCTCGCTGCACGTATTGAGAAGGTTTATACCAAGGAAGAAATTATATTACTTTACCTCAATTCAGTGCCTTTCGGCGAAGATGTATATGGTGTTGAAACTGCAGCCCGGCGGTATTTTAATAAGTCAGCCAGTGAATTGAAAACTGAGGAATCGGCTGTGTTGATTGGTTCACTGAAAGCCAGTACCCATTTTAATCCGAAGAGAAATCCTGAAAATGCAATCGCACGGCGAAACCTGGTCTTACGGCTGATGGAAGATCAGCAGTTTTTATTGCCCGATATTGCCGATAGCCTGAAAAAACTGCCTTTGATACTCGACTATGCAAACATCAGCATAAGTTCTCCTGCGGGTTATTTCGTTTATCAGGTCAGAAAGAAAGCGCTGGAACTGCTTGAAGATTTGAGAGTCAGCAGTGGGAAGGAATATAACCTGAATAAAGATGGGCTCAGGGTTTACACTACCCTCGATATGAAGATTCAGAGAATGGCTGATTCTGCGGTGAAAATCCATATGAAGAATATGCAGAAATTGCTCGATAAGGAACTCGACAGCCGGAAAATTAAGAAACAATGGTATGACAAACAGAGGAGTCAGTCGGCCACATTTGAGCAGGATAAGCAGAAAAGAGATATGGAGGTTTTTGAATGGGAAGGTTTTCAGTCAAAAAACATAAGCAGGCTTGATAGTCTCTGGCATTATTACAGTATGCTGAATGCTGCGGTGTTGATCACCAATCCGAAAAACGGTGCGGTAATCTCCTGGATAGGTGGCAATCATTTCAGAACACTCCCTTTTGATATGGTTCTGTCGCATCGGCAAATTGCTTCGGCTTTTAAGCCTTTTGTGTATGCAACTGCAATTGAATCAGGTATTGAGGCTTGTGAGTATCTCGAAAATGAGGTGAAAAGTTATCCTCAATACAAAGGTTGGGAACCAAAGAATGCCGATCATTCCTCAACGCCCGACAGCTCCGTGGCTTTATGGTATGCTCTTGCCCATTCAATGAATCTTCCAACGATAGATTTATACTTTAAAGCAGGCAGGGAAAGCATCATCAATACCTGCAATAAACTGGACTTCCCGAATATAGTTGACGATGCCCCATCCATTGCAATCGGCACGCTGGATTTATCTCTTTTTGAGATAGTAAGGGCTTATGGTGCTTTTGCGAATCAGGGAGATGTTAACGATCTGGTAATGATTGAAAAAATTACAGATGCACAGGGCAATCTGTTGTATGTCAATAATTCAGATGCTTCAGCCAGGGTTTTCAGCAAGGAGACAAGTCAGCAGATTACAGCCATTCTGCAACAGGTTATCAACCAGGGAACGGGGTCAAAAATGCGCAGTCAATATGGAATCCGTGCCGAAGTTGCCGGGAAAACCGGAACTGCACAAAATTATTCTGATGCATGGTTTATTGCCTACACACCTGATCTGGTGGTTGGAACATGGGTGGGAGCCCGCACGCCTGATGTTCATTTTTTCAGTGCAAAAGGATCCGGATCATCGCTGGCTTTGCCGATTGTCGCTCAGGTTATCAGCGGAATTGAAAAAGATGCTCAGCTGAAAAGACAATATCTTACCCCGTTTCGGTTTTCTGCTGATGTGTACACTTTTATGCAATGTGATCCATATCGACAGAAGGGTGTCAAAGGTTTTTTTGACAGATTGTTTGAACGGAAGAACGATCAGAAGTCTGACAGGCAGACTCCGGAAGGTAGAGAAAAGAGAAAGCCTAAAGAAGACTCTTTCCTGAAAAAGCTTTTCAAAAAGAAAAAGTAATCTGATCAATTGTTTTCACAAGTATTCGAACTGACAGGCAGGGAAAAACAGAAGTTTGGTAAACTTCTGTTTTTATTAACGGGTTGTGCCATTTTAAACATGTCCTATCATTTGGTGTTAATATTGTAAACTCAACCCAATTGCAGTGCCACATGAAACTTTTGAACAAGATACTTTTTTCTTCCATTTTCTTAATGATACTTCCATTCCTCGCATGGGCGCAATCGCATCCCCTGCTTCAGGATTTCTCAGGATTTCAGCAGGGAGAAAGTGTATTTCTGCGCTGGACATTCCGCAGCGGAAGTCTTTGCGAAGGCACCCGGATCGAACGTTCTCAGGATGGAATGATTTTTACTGAGATAGGTGAGATTCCCGGTATTTGCGGTAGTCCGGAAGTTGCATTTACCTATACTTTTACCGATAGTACTCCGCTGTCCTATGCCAGCAATATTTATCGCCTCGAGCTGGGAAACACTGGTTTTACCACCAATTTACAAGTGGAATATATTGCTGTCGGCGACGAAGGTTATTCTCTGCTATCCACTGGAAATGAAGTGGAGTTGCTTATTGCAAATCCACCGGCACGAAACGGAGTCGCTCAGGTTTTTGACATTTCAGGAAGTCTGGTTTCAGAGTTCAGCTTCAATAACCGGCGCTTTCTGCTGACAGAGAAAATATTCCGCAGCGGAGTCTATATTTTCAGACTCAGGTATGAAAACAATGCTGTGGTTTCCGGGAAATTCGTCAGGCTTTAAATTAGCCTTCAGGAATGAAAATGAATCCTTCCGGGATTTTGAGTCACCGGAAGGTTTTGGTTTTTTAAAAAGCCGATTCGAACTCCTCGTCAAATCTTTTATTTACGATATCGCATCCATGCAGAAACATCGGATTATAGTTATCTTCAAAGGTAATTCTGAACTGAAGTTTACTGCTTGTGCAATACTTGGGTAGGAGCGAAGCTATTTCGAACATAACATCATCCACGCTTTCAATTGAACCCAGTCCCAGACCTGAAAGAATTGTGTTGGTTTGCTGCCATGCATCGAATTTGAGTGGCGAAGTCTTGATTTTATCAACCTTTTGAATCACCTTTTGCGAATTTGTATATGTTCCGCCAGTTTCCCAGGGAAGTGAAGCTGGCATTATAAGATCGGCCATCTTCGCGGTTTCGGTCATAAAATATTCCTGAACCATGGTGAAACCTGAATTTTCAAACCATAATTTCACTTCTTCCGGTCGAATGGCACAACCTACAGGATCTTCACCGAAAACAAACAATTTTTTGTAGTTGCCATCGCGCATGTGATGAAGGGTGCAGCCTTGCCATGCGGGCAGTTCGCCACAATTCCAGATGTGCTCGAATGTTTGCCTGAGAATCGGATCCTGCCAGTCACAAGCACCTGGGCCGAGATTTGTCATGACGCCCATGTCGTGTAAGCCGTGGCTGTTGTTCTTTTCCTTCAGCAGCATAAGTCCTGCACCGGTTTTGCCGTGTTTGCCGGTAATGCAGGCCAGATTGAAGATTTCAGCACAGGTACGGCCCGAGAGTTCCTTTTCAGAGAAGGCAATGACCGCAGCTTTTTCGTTGTTGTAATCAATGGCAAACTGAATAATGGTTTCCTCGCGGTCAACGCCGGATGCTTTTACCAGGTCATCAAAAGATTCGCTGAGCGCCTGATCTTTGTATTCGCCGAAGTTATCGATCAGATCACGGATAAACAAACCATTCTCAAGTTTATGCGACAGCAGGTAATGATTTACAGCTTTCACAAAATGATAGTAGGATTTTATCCTGATGATTCTGTCGGCTTTGTGTTCTGACGAACTTTCACTCAAAGTGGTGATAAGCTCAACAGGAATGCCTTTCATTTTCTGATTGTTCCAGATCATAAAACCGGCCACGGCATTGTCGCGGCTGACTTCAGCGCCCAACAGAATAACGCGGCTCGATTCGGTAAGCTCAGGAAACGGCAGATTGGCTTTCGATAATTTGGTGTAATTGCTGCCTCTTCCCAGATAATGGAAACTGCCGATATTGTTGGTTTTGGCGCCTGCTCTTGCAAGTTTCTGAACAAGAAATTGCTCTTCGTTGGTTAGCCTGGCTCCTGCAAAAAATGAAATTTCCTCAGGTTTTGATGTTTTGATTTCTTTGTCAAGGATAGCTAATGCTTCTTCCCAGCTGATGGGTTCATGTTTGCCGTTTTTCTTGAGCATCGGACTAGTGATCCTGCTCTTGTCATTCAGGTATTGATATCCGAATTTCCCGTAACGGCAGATGTTCCCATCGTCATTTATCAGCCCTTCAGCACCTTTAACTTCCATCACAAAACCATTGCGGTGGTGAATTTCGAGATTGCAACCCACTGAGCAATAGTTGCATATGGTCTGGAAACTTTCGGTTACAATCGGCCCTGGTTTGAATAGTTTGTTTTCGGTAAGCGCACCTGTCGGACAGGTTGAAAGGCAAAGTCCGCACGATTCGCATTTTGTATCGCTCAGCGAATTGCCCATGCTGGGCGCTACAAATGTATCGTAACCGCGGTTTACAAGACCAAGTGCATTGGCTCCGACAACTTCACGACAGATTCTTACACAACGGGCGCAAAGAATACATTTGTTGTTGTCGATCTCGATATACGGATGCCTGAAGTCAACATCATATTCATGGTGCTCGCCCTCAAAGTGTTTTTGTTCGGCACCGTACTCGGTCGAATATTTTTTCAGATCACAATCAAAGTAAGCCGTGCATCCACATTCGAGACAGCGCGCTGCTTCGGTTTTTGCAACTTCTTCATTGGCATAACCCAACTCAACTTCATTAAAATTGAACCGCTTTTCAGGATCCAGTACCGGCATTTCCTTTCGCAGCTGACTGGCAAATTTTCCCTCAAGGTCAGTGGGTTTTTGCTCCCTGAAATTGTCTTTTTTGCTGATAAACTCTTTTATAGCCGGTTTAATTGGCTGATTTGTAAGGAATTGATGACAACTCAATGCTGCAACTTTGGCCTGAGCAATGGCCTGAATCAACGTTGCAGGACCAGTAACACCATCACCGGCAGCGAACATCGAAGGAATTCCGGTTTGCAGCGTGTTTTTGTCTGCATCCAGATCGCCCCATTTATTTACAACCAGCTGGCCATCGGTTTCGTTGGAATTGATGTCATTGAGAAAATGCACATCGGTTTTTTGCCCGATAGCGGCAAGGGCAATGTCAACATCAATTTCAAATTCGCTGTCAGGAACCGGAACCGGCCTGCGCCTGCCGGAAGCATCGGGCTCACCAAGTTCCATGCGCATGCAAATCATTCCTTTGATATGCCCGTGCTCATTCTTTTTCACTTTTAGCGGCAGCGTAAGGAACATATATTCCACACCTTCGAGCTTCGATTCGTGAATTTCGATGGGATTGGCAGGCATTTCCTTTTCGGTGCGGCGATATATGACTATCACTTTTTCAGCACCCAGGCGGCGCGATGTGCGGCAGCAATCCATGGCAGTATTTCCGCCACCGACCACAACAACCGTTTTTCCTGAAAAATCAGGTTTGTCTGTTTTGTTGAGCTCCAGTGCTTTCAGAAAATCAGTTCCGGCAAAAACGCCATCGGCATCATCACCTTCGCAACCAATGGAGGTTCCTTTTTGAGAACCGATGGCGAGCACACTTGCATTGTATTCTGCCCTCAGGTTTTTGTAGCTGATGGTTTCACCCAGGCGTTGGTTGTAATGGATGTTTACACCCATTTCGGTAATGTTGTCAACTTCGCGTTGCAACAAATCGTTGGGCAGGCGATATTCAGGAATGCCATACCTGAGCCATCCGCCGGCAGCGGGACTGGCCTCGAAAATATCCACAGCATGACCTTCTTTTCTAAGGAAAAATGCGGCAGACAATCCACCGGGACCGGCGCCAATCACTGCTACTTTCTTTCCGGTATCTGGTTTAATGTGCGGCCTGAATTTGGTGGGTGAGTCAAGGTCGTAATCCGATGCGAAGCGTTTCAGGTAATCAATGCCGACGGCGGCACCTTCATCCAGAAGATTACGGCGACAGGCAACTTCGCAGGGACGAACGCAAACTCTGCCGCAAATGGCTGGCAGCGGGTTGGTTTCCTTGATTACAGCAACGGCATCATTGTATAAACCCTTTTCAATCAGCGAAATATATCCCTGAACATCAACTCCGGCCGGACAGGTTTGTTTGCACGGGCCAATGCAATCGGCGTAATGATTGCTCAGCATAAGCTCAAGCGCGGTTTTACGCGATTTCATGGCTTTTTCGCTGTGGGTCTGAATCTTCATCCCTTCAGCGATTTTGGTTGAGCATGATGGCTGCAGTCCACGCATTCCTTCAACTTCAACAACGCAGACATAACAGGAAGTAAACGGTTCTAAACGTGGATCGTCGCACAATGTAGGAATTTCGAGTCCATGTCGCCGCGCAACTTCCAGAATCGTTTCGCCTTCGAAACCTTTGGCAATCTGATCGTTCAGGATAATATTTAATTTATTCTTCATCGGATTTCTTTGACTTTGGGTTGGTAATAATCTGGCTCAGAATAATTTGATTGCATCAAACTTGCACCTCGAATAGCATTCGCCGCAGCGGATACAATCTTCCTGCCTGATAAAATGTATTTGTTTGCGATCGCCGTCGATGGCATTGGTCGGGCAGTTTTTGGCGCAAACAGTGCATCCGGTGCATTTTTCTGTGTCAACTTCGTAGGTGAGCAGTTTCTTGCAGACTTTGGCCGGACACTTTTTGTGATAAATATGCGCTTCATATTCATCGCGGAAATAGCGGATGGTGGTAAGCACAGGATTTGGCGCCGTTTGCCCGAGCCCGCAAAGCGATGTATCTTTAATCTGATAAGCAAGTTCTTCGAGCAGTTCAATGTCGCCATCGCGTCCTTCGCCTTCGGTAATCCTGATCAGGATTTCGAGCATGCGTTTTGTGCCAATGCGGCAGAATGTGCACTTTCCGCAACTTTCTTTTTGTGTGAAATCAAGGAAAAACTTCGCCACATCAATCATGCAGGTGGTTTCGTCCATCACAACCATACCGCCGGAACCCATAATGGCGCCGGTTGCGTTCACTGAATCGTAATCCACAATGGTATCGGCCAGATACTCAGGAATGCAACCGCCCGATGGACCACCCATCTGAACAGCTTTGAATTTTTTGTCGTCCTGAATGCCGCCGCCGAGTTTAAAAATCACGTCGCGTATGGTGATTCCCATCGGCACTTCAACCAAACCTGAACGTTTTATTTTTCCGGCAAGGGCAAAAACTTTGGTTCCTTTACTTTTTTCAGTTCCGTATTTTGCGTAAGCTTCGGGGCCGTTGATAATAATCCAGGGGATATTGGCGAAGGTTTCAACATTGTTGATGTTGGTAGGTTTGCGCCAAAGTCCTGAAGCAGCCGGAAAAGGCGGGCGTTTGCGAGGCATTCCGCGTTCGCCTTCCACCGAAGCAATCAGTGCGGTTTCTTCACCACAAACAAAAGCGCCGGCTCCTTCCTTGATGTGAATGTCGAAGTTGAAATTTTCGATTCCAAGGATGTTTTTACCAAGATATTGGTTTTCTCTTGCCTGATCAATGGCGATGTTGAGGCGCTTGATGGCCAGCGGATATTCAGCACGGCAATAAATCACTCCGTCGGTGGCGCCGATCGCGTAGGCACCGATTATCATGCCTTCGAGCACGGAATGCGGGTCGCCCTCAAGCACCGAGCGATCCATAAATGCGCCGGGATCGCCTTCATCGGCATTGCAGATGATAAATTTCTCATCCGAAGGATTGTTGGCTGCAAACCGCCATTTCATTCCTGTCGGGAAACCTCCGCCACCGCGGCCGCGGATCCCCGAATCAAGGATTTTCTGGATAACAGTTTCGGAACTGATTTT
>Ga0351839_1139_pt1 | contig 12435 bp, 13 predicted proteins | sample BONcelHFGM3001E4_FD_206881 | JGI IMG/M metagenome (GOLD analysis project Ga0351839, IMG submission 206881) | Enriched cells from coal bed in the Powder River Basin, Montana, United States - BONCAT cells FGM rep1 HSBNCT.FGM.300.1.E4 ... | reverse complement strand
CGTTTCCTTGCGCGAGTTCCTGGGCAAAACCGAATGGAACCCGCAGATCGGCAAATTCGGCGTTTGGGCGCTGGTGAATGCCACGCTGATGACCTCGCTGCTGGCGCTGTTGGTCGCTTTGCCGGTTGGCCTGGGGGTGGCCATCTACCTGAGCGAGTATGCCTCGGCGCGGGCGCGACGTTTTCTCAAGCCCATCCTGGAAGTGCTCGCCGGCGTGCCCACCGTCGTCTATGGCTACTTTGCGCTCACGTTCATGACGCCACTGCTGCGCAGCATCTTTGGCGCGAACACAGTGGAGATCTATAACACCGCCTCGGCGGGCCTGGTGATCGGCATCCTCATCATTCCCCTGGTCAGCTCGATGAGCGAGGATGCGCTGTCTGCCGTGCCCGGTTCACTGCGCGAAGCAGCCTACGCCCTGGGGGCCACTCGTTTCGAGACCGCCGTGCAGGTGGTATTGCCCGCCGCGCTCTCGGGCGTCACAGCGGCCTTTATCCTGGCAGCCTCGCGCGCCATCGGCGAAACGATGATTGTCGCCATCGCGGCCGGGGCGGGATCAAACTTTACGTTCAACCCCTTCCGCGCAGCAGAGACGATGACGGGGCACATTGTGCGCATCAGCGGCGGCGACCTGAGCTATGACTCGCTGGACTATAACAGCCTCTTTGCCATCGGCTTGCTCCTGTTCTTGATGACTTTGGGGCTGAATATCGTCAGCCAGCAGATCGTGCGGCGCTTTCGCGAGGTGTACGAGTGATGGGCGCCCAGCTCAACCCCGCCGAGACTTTGTCCACGGCAGACTTTGAGCCGAGGGCTGCTAGGCGCCATCGCGCCGGGCTCGTCTGGACGCTCGTGTTCCAAATCTCGACGGTGATTGGCATCATCGCGCTGGTGGCCCTGCTGGTCACGGTGCTGAACAATGCGTTTGGCTATGTGGCCATCGAATACACCGTCAACCCCGCCACGCTCACCAACGGACCGCTGGAGGACGCCTCTACGGACGAGCTGACCGCCATTCTACAGCAAGGCGTTTCGGCTGGCCTGTACCGCCGCCTAGAGGCGGATCAGCCGTTTGCAGAGCGCACCCATGCCAACGTGCTCGATCTGGTCTATGAGCGGGTTGTGGCCCCCACGGTGGTCCAGCAGTGGACGCTAATAGACTCGCTCTTTGGCAGGCGCGCTATCTTGCGTGCGGCTGCGGCCGACTATCCGAATGCCGAAATCGTTTTCCAGAGCTGGATCAGCGCACGCTTTATCAGTTCGCCGCAATCGGGGACGCCCGCCAAGGCAGGTGTGCGCACCGCCATTCTCGGATCGCTGTGGACGGTCCTGATCGCGTTTCTGATGGCCTTTCCCATCGGCGTGGGCGCCGCCATCTATCTCGAGGAATATGCGCGCGACTCGTTTGTGAACCGCATCATCCAGGTCAACATCAACAACCTTGCGGGCGTGCCCTCCATCATCTATGGCATGCTCGGGTTGGCCCTGTTTGTGCGGTTCCTGGGCCGGTTCACCAGCGGCGCCGCGTTTGGCCTGGCCGATCCAGCCGCGGCCAACGGGCGCACCGTGCTATCGGCCGGCCTGACATTGGGCTTGCTCGTGTTGCCCGTCATCATCATCAACGCTCAGGAGGCTGTGCGGGCGGTTCCTGGCGCACTGCGCCAGGCCAGCCTGGCGTTGGGGGCCACCCAATGGCAGACCATCTGGCATCATGTGTTGCCCATGGCTCTGCCGGGAATCATGACCGGAACGATCCTCTCGATCTCCAGAGCGATGGGGGAGACGGCGCCGCTGGTGGTCGTCGGCGCCTCGACCTTTGTGACAGTCGATCCGAGTGGGCCCTTTAGCAAGTTCACCACTCTGCCCATCCAGATCTTTCAGTGGACATCGCGGCCTCAGAATGTCTTTCGGAATATCGCCGCGGCAGCTATTTTGGTGCTATTGGCCATGCTCTTGAGCCTCAATACCACCGCCATCTTGTTGCGGAATCGGTACAGCAGAAAGTGATGCCATGACCGGCACAATCCAAGTAGGGGACGATCATTTCGCCATCGAGGCGCGCGGTCTGTGCGTCTACTATGGCGGGTTTCTCGCCGTGCGCGATATCGACCTAAGCATCTTGAGACATCAGATCACGGCGATCATCGGGCCATCAGGGTGCGGCAAAAGCACTGTGTTGCGCTCATTCAATCGCATGAATGAGCTGGTGCCAACGGCGCGCACCGAGGGCCAGGTGCTATTCAATGGCGTCAACATCTATGAGTCGGCGGTCGACCCCGTCCGCGTGCGCCAGCGCATTGGCATGGTGTTTCAAAAGCCCAATCCGTTCCCCAAGAGCATCTATGAGAATGTCGCCTGGGGAGCGCGCATCAACGGCTTCAAGGGCGTGATGGACGAGCTGGTGTACGAATCTTTGGAGCAGGCCGCGCTGTGGGATGAGGTCAAAGACAAGCTGAACCAGAGTGGGCTGTCCCTGTCCGGCGGCCAACAGCAGCGCCTGTGCATTGCGCGCACCATTGCCGTCAAGCCGGACATCATCCTGATGGACGAGCCTGCCTCAGCACTGGACCCCATCGCCACCTTGCGCATCGAACAACTCATGCAAGACCTGGCAAGTAGGTACACCATCATCATCGTCACCCACAATATGCAGCAGGCCGCGCGGGTTTCGGATATGGCCGCCTTCTTTATGACCGACGACAGCCGCACCGGCTACATGGTCGAGTATGGCCCCACCGAGACCATCTTTACCAAGCCCCAAGACAAGCGCACCGAGGACTATATCACAGGACGATTTGGATGATCACAATCGAGGTGCTGCGCGAGATGGGCGCGAGACCGTGATCGAGGCCTGCGACCAGGCCGCCGAAAGTTGCCCGCAGTGGCTGGGGCAGGGCAGGGTGAGGCAACTCGGCTGTGATGACACAGCAGTCGCCGCAAGAACGCGGGCCGAGCGGCTGGAGATCTTTTGTCAGGCGCGCGATTTGATTGCCCAGAAAGCAGTGTCGCATTGGCGAGATTGGCAAGAGGAGGAAGCCTTTGTTACGCGTCCCTTCTCGACATAATTCACGTTTGCAGGCGGTGATGAATGCCGTCAACGCTGACGAAGAGCTAGCGCAGCTCTACCGATGCGCCAACGTCAACGCCGTCGATCGCGGTGGCATGAATGACCATGGTGAGGTTCATATTCAGATTGTGGCCAACGCAGCGTTGCGCCTCATGAGGCTGCTGCTGGAGGCGGGCGTTACGCCCAGTGTGGTGGCGAACTATGGCCTCGATAACCTGGACGCGGAGCTGATCGTGGTGTTGTCGGCCTGCCTGCACGATATCGGCATCGCCATCCATCGGCATGACCATGAGCGCCACAGTCTGATTCTGGCCTATCCCAAGGCGCGGCAATTACTGGCTCCGCACTATGCCGAGCCGACGCTCACCATCATCACGTCCGAAGTCTTGCATTGCATCTCAGCGCACCGCTCGGATGTGGGCTGTCTCACCATCGAAGCTGGCGTCGTCAAGGTCGCGGATGCGCTCGACATGACCGAAGGCCGTTCGCGCATTCCCTTCGAAGCCGGGCAGGTGAACATTCACTCCGTCTCGGCGATGGCCGTCAAAGCCGTATCTATCGAAAAAGGCGAAGCTCGCCCGGTGCGCATCGACGTGTTGTTGAACAGCACCGCGGGCGTCTTCCAGGTCGATGAGCTGCTGCGCCGCAAGCTGCAGAACTCGACGCTGGCGCCGCTCGTCGAGGTGGTGGCGCGTCTGGAGGATGCGCCCTCTGGAGCAGAGGCGGCTGAGCCTCCCGGCCCCGGATTCGTGCAGATTTATCGTCTGTGAGCCAAATCGGAGATCACAATGCTCAGAAGAACACTCGATAGAGAACTCCAACGACTGCAGGACGAGATCGTTCTCATGGCCAGCATGGTGATGCGCGCCATCAGAGACAGCGTTAGCGCCCTCAAGCGCCATGACTTTGAGGGGGCGCAGCGCATCATCGTCGGCGATGCCGAAATCAACAAAAAGCGCTTTGCTATCGAGTCTGACGTGCTGGTGTTGATCGCCACCCAGCAGCCCATGGCAGGCGACTTGCGCATTCTCGCGGCCGTGCTGGAAATCGTCACCGAGCTAGAGCGGATCGGCGATTATGCCAAGGGCATCGGCAAGATCACGATGCTGATTGGCCTGGAGCCGCACATCAAAACCATCATGGATATTCCGCGCATGGCCGAGCTGGCGATGGGCATGCTCGAGCGCGCCATCGATGCCTTCTTGCGACGCGACGTCGAGCTAGCGCGCGCCATCCCGCGCGAGGATGACCTGGTGGACAATCTCTACAATCAGGTCAACAGCGAGCTGCTGGCGCTCATCCTCAGCAACCCGCGCAACATGGAGCAGGCGAACTATTTGCTATGGGCGGCCCACAACCTGGAGCGCGCCGCCGACCGCGTGACCAACATCTGCGAACGGGTGGTTTTCACGGTAACCGGAGAGATGAGCGAACTGGACCAGGACGTCGACAATTTCAGCGAGCCCCACGGTGATGGCGCGTCCTGATGGCCGAGTGCAACCCTTTGCCTAGGTCGGCGTAGTGGGAATAGACAACCGCAGGCAGGCAAGAAGGGATAACATCATGAGTGACAAAGACACCAAGAGCCGGACGAGCGCCGAGGAATGGCGCGCGCTTTTTGCCCAGATGGGCGAGCAGGTGCGGCGCGAGGCGGCGCGCACGGTTGGCGCCGATGAGGATGCCGACTGGAAAACCATTGGGCGCGAGACGGATGACGCCGCCCGGCGCACCGCCGCCAAGGCGGTCGGAGCAGGCGAAGAGGCCGAGTGGGACGAGATCGGCAAGGCAGTAGAGCGCTCCAGTCGACGCGGCATTGCGCGGGTGGTAGGGGCCACGCCTGAGGCCGACTGGCCCACCATTGGGCAAGAGTTTGAGACCAAGCTGAACGCATTCTTCAAAAAGGTCTTTGCCAAGCCCAAGCCCCAAGAGGTCGACAGAGACGAAACAGACGACGTGATCGATCCCTGGGCCTGATCCACCCCCAACAAAGCGCCCGCTCACTTGAGATCAACAGCTCGGGTGAGCGGGCGCTTTGGTTTTGAGCCGCCCTGGGGCTGCTAGGATAGCGCTGCTAGGACAGCAGGGCGTCTAGATACCCGGCTGCGTAGAGCGCCTCAGAGGCCAGGTCGTCGCCCCAGCGGCACTCGATGGACACGCCGCCCTGATAGCCTACGTCAATCAACACGTCGAAAAGCTCACGCAGGGGATAGCGGCCATAGCCCGGATAGCGTCGCTCGTCACCCGAAATGTGGACGTGGACCAGCCAATCGGCTCCCTGACGGATATCATCGAATGGCTCGCCCTCTTCCACAAAGTGAAAGATATCCGCCAGCACGCGCACGCTCTGGCGATCCACGTCACGGGCCAGTTGCAGCGCCTCAGTGAAGCTGTTGATTACATTGGACTCGGGGCGTCGCAGACCTTCGATGGCAAAGATCACGCCGCGAGGATCGGCATAGCGCGCCCCCAACGTCAACACGCGCACCAATTGACCCCACGCCACAGTTCGCGAAAAGCCATCAGGAATGTTACGCGCGCCGCCGCTGCCAAACACCAGCACCTGCGCGCCCAGGTCAGCGGCGCGGTTGACGGCGCGGTCGAGGTACTGCTCGACGCGCTCCCAGTCGACCATGTCGCCCACCAGCTTGAGCTCGGAGGGGAAGAGCACGTTGAATGCCTTCACGGGCAGAGAGCTAGCCTCGAGCACCGCCTTGTGGGGCGCATAGGCGGCCTCATCGCCCAGACCCGCCAGCACGCGCGCTCCGGGCGGCTCAATGAAATCGTAGTAACCTGCCAGAGACGTCACTTGATCGGGCGTCGCACTTACACCCAACGGAAAAGGTCTTTTCATGGCATTATCCTCCTATCGCAAAAGCCCTGTCAGGGAGTAACCCACTGCCGCTCACGGCCGGTGCGGAGCGACGCCTGCACATTCATCAGGTGCAGCAGTTGCATGATGTTCATGCGCGGCACCGGCTTGCCCGCCAACAGCGACTCACAAAACAGGCGCAAAGAGCCCAAATACCCGCTCGCCTCTAGCCCCAGAGCGGCGCCGGTGGCGACCCCCGGGCGGCGCACCAGCATGCCGGTCGGCGGAATGTGCCCGGCGCCCGCTCCCAGCGCCACTGACGCGCCTTCTTGCACCAACTCGACGCCATCCAGAACCGACAGTATAACGCCGCCGGCCTGCACCTGAAGTGTCTCTCGCGGCGACGCCCCAACGGCCAATACGCCCTGCACCGTGCCCACCAGCCCCGACGCATAGGTCTGCGTCAGTGCGACGCCGCGCTGCTCGGGGTGCCAGACCCATTGCATCGACTTGGGCTCACCGAAAAGATCGAGAAGCAACCCTAGCGGGTGCATCAACCGGGAGACCAGATCCGCGCCCTGATCGATCGAATCCGCAACGGCCAGATCAGGCAGAGCGGACCAGAGCGCGTAGGCGGTGGGTTTGAGCCTGGCCGACTCAATCAGCGCTCGCAGCGCCTCATAGCCCGGCATGAACGATCGGCGAAAGCCGGCCATGAGATAGACGCGCCCCTTGATGGCGCTGTCGGTGTACTGTTTGGTAACATCGATGGCTGCGCCTGCGGCGGGGGCATCGGCCCACACATGCGCGCCGCTGGCCAGGGCCGCTGCCACCACTGGGGGGTAGGGCGAGGGCGCATTGGCAGCGACCGGCAATGAGACGATGACGGCCTTGACGTTTTCTTTGTCGAGCAGAGTCTCATAGTCGGGATAAAAGCGTTGCGCGCCAAACTGTCGGGCAGTGTTCATGCCGCGACGGCGGTCGGCCTCGGCCATCGCCACAAGATCGACCGGCAGGTGCCGCAAACAGGGCAGAATGTGCCGGGCGCAATGATCGCCTGCACCCACCACGGCCACCGGCAAGCGCTCGGGATAATCGTAACTCAATCTGGGTTGCGCCAGCGTCATACTTGCCCTCGCTTACTCTACCTCTGGTTCGCGCCCGCCGAGCGCAACGGCCACAGCGATGCCCGCCAGCAGCGCCAGCACCAACACCCACCAGGCCACGTTGGGCGCCTGCGTGGGTCGCAGCGCCCACACCGAGCCCAGCACCAGCCCCAGCACGCCGTAATAGGCCAGGCTGGGCGAACGCTTGATGAGGGCGTCAATGCTCTTGGAAAAAGCGACGATGCCCACCACCACGCCCAGCGCGGTGCAGGCCAGGGGAATCCAGTTTGCCAACCACAGCATGGGGTGCTTGACGATATCGAGGATGGGCTTGTAGGTGCCTCCCAAGATCAGCACCATCGAACCATCGAGGCCAGGCGTTACGCTGGCGCCGCCGCCCAGCACGCTGATGAGCAGGTTATACGCCGCGCCAGGCAGTCGATTCAGGTCTGCCAGGGTCAGGCCGCTGCCATCAGAGATGCGCGCCTCGAGCACGTTGAGCCCGATCACCACGGCGATGCCTATCACAGCCGCAACCATGCGATCGACTCGCGGCCGCATATCGCCGTGTAGCCGGATGATGCCGGGAATCGTGCCCAACAGCAGTCCCATGAGGAACACATTGGTGGCCGTCGGATAGCTCTCAAACAGGCCAGCCAAAATCTTGGCAGCTAGCACGATGCCGATGACCATGCCCACGCCCAGTGGTATCAGAAAACGCAGGTATCGGCCCCAACTTTGGCGGTCGGTGAAAAAGTTGCCCACCGCTTCGACAAAGGGCTCATAGATGCCCATCATCAGCAGGGCAATGCCGCCCCCTAGGCCGGGCAATATGTGCGTGATGCCATAGACCACGCCCTTGAGGGCGATGATGATATATCGCATTCTATCTCACTTTTCCCCAGTGAACTGCTCTAGAGGGCTGTCGTCCATCAGTCCTGATCGCAACGACCGTTGCGATTATAGCAGAGCACAGCACGTGCCACAAAGGGGGGAGCGCGATGCGCGCGCATTGTGCTATAATCGTTCGGTATGATATCTGAACATGCTCTCGATCGCGCCAACCTCGACCAGCCGGCGCGGCATCAACTGGAAAAAATCATCGGCGATCTTGGCTTGCTGTGCGACCTGGCGCGAGCTGATCTCCTGTTGGCCTGCCGCAACCGCCAGGGGCGCCTGTTTGTCGTCGCACAGGCGCAGCCGCATTCAGCCACCGCTCTCTATGCCGAGAGCAGGGTAGGGCAGGCCCTTCCGGCTGAGGATCGCGAGCCAGGCTGGTGGCAGGTGTTGGTGTCACGCTATCTGGTGCGCACCGTGGCGGTGCGCGGGGCAAACGTGGCGCGGCAGTACTTTCCGATTTGGGACGATCAAGGCGCGCTTATCGCATACCTCGTCAAAGATGCCTATTGGCTACAACATGAGCGGCATCGGCGCCGCAGTCGGGTCTTTCAGCATGCCCTGACGCTGTTCACCGAAATGGTGGCCAGGGGAGAGTTGCTCGGCGCAGAAAACCTGACGCCCTTTGGCGAGCACGACGGCATCATCTATGTCAGCACCGACCGACGCATTCAGTATATGAGCGGCATCGCTGCCGAGCTGTACCGCAACCTGGGCTATCGCGACAGCCTGATCGGGCGCCGCCTGAGCGAGCTGGACACGGTGGATCACCAGATGGCGCTGAAAGCCATCAATGAACGCATGTGCATCGAGCTACAACAGCAAGAGCATGGGCGCGTGTATGTGCGCAAGGCGACGCCGGTTCGCTCGCAGCCGGGCTACTATGGCTTTGTGAAGAGACCGCCCAGCAAACACCGCACCTCGCGCTCGCGCGGAGCGTTCATCATGGTGCACGATGACACCGAGCGGCTGCGCACCGAAGCCGAGCTCGCCAGCCGTATGTCGTTGCTGCAAGAGGTGCATCACCGCGTCAAGAATAACCTGCAGGTTATAGCGTCGATCACCCGCATGCAGGCGCGGCGCGCCAGCCACCCCGAGACGCGCCAGCTTTTGGGCGAGACGGTCAACCGCATCATGAGCATGGCCGTGGTGCACGAGTTCCTATCGCAGAACGACAAGGGCACCATCGATCTCGAAGACGTCGCGCATCGGATTCTCTTTCAGGTGCAACAGGGGCTGATCGCGCCCGATCAGCAGATCGTGCTGCGGGTCGAGGGGCCCAGCATCTGGCTGCCGGCGGAAAAGGCCACGCGGTGCACGCTGGTCATCAACGAACTCGTGCAGAATGCCATCGAGCATGGCATGGCGTCTCAAAGCAAGGGCGCCATTGGCGTCGAGCTAGTTGACCACGGCGATAAAGCCAGTATTATTGTTAGTGATGATGGTCAAGGGCTGCCAGATGGATTCGATCTGGCCATGCATGCCAACCTCGGCCTGCGCATCGTGAGCAATATGGTGGAGCGTGACCTGAGCGGCACGTTCTCCATCTCAAGGTCGGAGGGAATCACCAGAGCGGTCATTGAGTTTGCCAAATAGTCCACGGAGGTGCTGAATTGGAGCGCATTCGCGTTGTCATCGCTGACGACGAATCTGTCATTTGCATGGACCTGCGAGAGATGCTCAGTAATCTGGGCTATCTGGTGGTCGGAGAGGCCGGCGACGGCCGTAGCGCCGTGAGCCTGGCACGTGAGTTGCGCCCCGATGTGGTGTTGATGGATATCATGATGCCCGACATGGACGGAATCACGGCCGCCAAGCACCTCACCGAGGAGCGCATCGCGCCGGTGGTGTTGATCACCGCTTATAGCCAGCGCGACCTGATCGATCGGGCCAAAGAAGCGGGCGTAGTGAACTACCTGGTCAAGCCCATTCAGGAGGCCGATCTGGCGCCGGCCATCGAGATCGCGTTACAGCGCTTTGGCGAGTTCAAAGAGCTACAGAAACATGTGGATGATCTCGAAGACCAGCTCGAGACGCGCAAGCTGGTGGATCGCGCCAAGGGCATCTTGATGGATACGCAGGGGTTGACCGAGTCGGCAGCGTTTCGGCGCATCCAAAAGATGTCGATGAACACGCGCAAGTCGATGAAAGAGATCGCCCAGGCGATCATCCTCACTTACGAGGCCAGCGCCTAAGTTGACATAATAACGAGACCGTAAGAAGAGACCAGCGGGGAGCGCCCGCTGGTCTCTTGCATTGTGCTAGGGCATGGCGACTAGATGCCAGCACCGCCGCTGGGGGCGCCGGGGTTACGCGAAGCCTCATATTCCTGCGGGGTGAGCAGGACGCCGCCTTCGACGTCGGCCGTAACGATGTTATAGTTGGCGTCGTACCAGACCTCGGCGCGCATCAGGCGAAAACACTTGTTGTCCATGACCTCTTTGCGCACAAAGAAAACACCGGGGCCGTCATCTTCGCGGCCCAGGTCATTGCGCTTGTTGAGGCGCACAGCCACGCTCTCGCGACAATTGTTGCACCTGACATAGAGCATGAGGCCATCAGGGTCGCCAGCAGGGCCGCGGCCGCTTCCGGTCGATCCGCCACCCAAAGCCCTCTTGAGTGTGTTCCAGAAACTCATCGTCAACTCCTCACATGGCACTGTCCGCGAGACAAAACGCTGGCCGAGATCTCTGCGGTCAGTATAGCATCCGCCGCAGCGAGAGCCAAGCCGATTTGCACCTGCTGGCGACCCCTCTCGGCGTGTGGGGCGCGAGAGGGGTCGCGAAGAGGGGTCCAACCCCCAGATAGCCTGCAAAAGGCTTGACAGAGCGTCTTTTCTATTATATTATTTATTAAAGATTAAATAAACTATTCATGGCATGCGATCAGGAGCCCGACCATGACCACCGATCCTACTGCCCCTACCCTGGCGCCCAGCGAGAGACAAGGCGCCCTGGCGACGCAGGCCGATGAGATGCTGCGAGCGCTGGAATTATCTCCGCTGACCAAACGCACCTACCGCTGCGGCATCAACGCCCTGTTCGCCTTTCTGCGAGAAACGCAGCCGGCCAGCGGCGATCTCGATCTGAGCCTGATCGATGAGAACACCCTCCAGCAGTTTGGCGTGTGGCTGCGCGCCCGCTACCCTGACCTGCGCGCCCGCGCGCACGGTGAGGCGCGGGCCACCCGCACCGGGCGCACCTATCTGGTGGCGGCCAAACGCCTGTTCAACTGGCTGGATCTGCACGCCCTGCTGCCCGCCGGCGTATCGTATGACCGCATGCTGCGGCGCATCGACAGCGGCCGAGGATCGCGACGCACCGGTTACCAACAGCGTCGCACCGACCCTGACGTGGCGCGCGTTATCACGCACTTTACGCGGCAGCCCCTGCCCGCTGCGCTGGGTCCGCGACGGCTGGCGCTACTGCGGAATCGCGCCCTGATGTGCCTGCTGTATGACACCGGCCTGCGCATCAGCGAAGCCTTGGCCCTCACCCGTGAAGATGTGCTGGACGGCCGAGCGCACAAGGTGCGCCTCACAGTGACCAAGAATGGCAAGCCGCGCACCGTGTTCCTCTCGGAGGAAAGCCAGCAGTTGCTACAAGCGTACTGTCGCGAGCGCGATGATAGCCCCTATGCCGCGCTGTTCGTCTCGCATGGGCGCGGCAAGGGCGCCGCAGATGTCGCTGACGATGACAACCTGAACGAGAGGATGAGCGGGGTCGGCCCCACGAGCGCCATCACACCCCAATACGCCTGGCAGCTCGTCAAAAAGGCCGCTCAAGCCGAAGGGCTCTATGATAACACCTCGCCCCACTCTCTCCGACACCGCCGCGCCCAAGACCTGCTGGATGAGGGCATGCCGCTGGAATGGGTCGCCGCGTTGCTGGGGCACCAACATCCCTACACCACGCGCGTGGTCTATGCCTGGGAGACGGACGAGGAGCGCCTGGCCGACATGGTGACGACCTATGGATTGACTCCCACCGAGGCGCAAAAACGGCGGGGCGCCCCTTCTCAGAAGGCCCCGCCGCCCAATGGCTAAGAACGCTTGTCAGCGTCAGCCGCCAGTGGTTTTCGCTGCGCTAAGCCAGCCGCTGGCTGGCCAACACAGCCGCGCCGATGACGCCCGAGTGATCACCCAGCTCGGCGCGCACGATGCGCACACTGTCGATGTTATCCTTGTTGATGAAATGCTGTTGCGCCACAGCACGCACCGGCTCCAGGTAAGCGTCGCCTAGCTTTTCTAGCACGCCGCCACCAATCACCACAACCTCTGGGTCGATGATGTTGACACAGTTGGCCACCATCAGCCCAAGATAGTGCTGAGCCAGCGCGATCGCGGCTCGGACGGCCTCGTCGCCGGCCTCCAGCGCCGCCAAAAGATCGCCAGAGGTGATCTGCTCCTGATCCGTCGCAGCGGCCGACGCAGGTTCGGCGTGGGCCTCGCTGGCGTCAACGGCGCGGGCCTCCACGATATAGCGCTCTATAGCGGTGCGGCTGGCCAGCGCCTCGGCATGGCCGCGCTCGCCGCAACCACACAGAGGGCCGCCGTC
>Ga0351839_1057_pt1 | contig 12731 bp, 11 predicted proteins | sample BONcelHFGM3001E4_FD_206881 | JGI IMG/M metagenome (GOLD analysis project Ga0351839, IMG submission 206881) | Enriched cells from coal bed in the Powder River Basin, Montana, United States - BONCAT cells FGM rep1 HSBNCT.FGM.300.1.E4 ... | reverse complement strand
CGCTAAGCTACGAAAGTAGCTTATATTCGAGTCACCCCGTCACTCATCACCCGCTAAGCTACGAAAGTAGCTTATATTCGAGTCACCCCGTCACTCATCACCCGCTAAGCTACGAAAGTAGCTTATATTCGAGTCACCCCGTCACTTGGGGTGCGAGCTGCTCCCGCAGCAAATCCAATGCAGCCAAAGCGGCTCTGCGTATATTCCGGCCGCGGTGCTCACCAAAAGTAAATTTTTTGGTTATGGAGCCCGATGGTGTTTGCACACAAATCCATGTTGTGCCGACAGGTTTTTCTTCGTTTCCTCCATCTGGCCCGGCGATGCCCGAAACAGCAATGGCGCAGTCAACCCTGAACTTTTCGATGATGCCTTCAGCCATTTCCTGCACGGTTTGTTCGCTGACAGCTCCGTATTTTTCAAGGGTTTCAGGTTTTACCCCGAGAATGTTTTCTTTAATCTCATTGGAATAAGCAACCACCGACCCCTTAAAATACGCTGAACTGCCTGCAATTCCTGTAATCAGGTGGGCTATGTAACCTCCGGTGCAGCTTTCAGCAGTTGCCAGCGTATAACCATGTGATTTTAAAAGTTTGCCGGCTATTTCTTCAAGTGTATCATCTCCCTCACCAAAAATGTATTCAGGAATCAGTTGATAAAGTTCTTTCACGCTCTCATCTACCTGTTTTTCAAGGGAGTGTCTGTCATAGCCTGAAGCTGAAAGTCTGAGCCTGACGATTCCGGGTTGTGGCAGATAAGCTAGTTTTATGTTAACCGGTAGATTCGTTTCCCAGGCTTCGATTTTCGCAGCCAGAAACGATTCGCCAACCCCCTGGGTCAGGATGGTTCGGTGTATAATCGATAGCAGGCTTAGTGGTTGAAGACGGGGTAAGATATGGTCAGCCATCAACGATTTCATTTCAAAAGGAACGCCGGGCATTGAAACATATATTTTGCCGTCTTTTTCAAACCACATGCCCGGCGCTGTGCCATTTGCATTTAAAAGCATCGTACAATTTTCAGGGATTTCAGCCTGAGCGCGGTTAAGGGGAGTTATCCGGAATCCCCGCAATTTGAATATGCGTTCAATATTTTTATATGCATCCTGATTAAATGCCAACTTTGTGTTGAAATATTCACACAGCGCATCTTTTGTTATATCGTCTTTGGTAGGACCAAGGCCACCGGTCATCAGTATGATTTCTGCACGGTTTGATGCCTCTTCAAGTGCTTTTATAATGTGCCCGTTATGGTCGGATATGCTAGTAATCTGAACAACCCTTATTCCTATAAGGTTCAGTTGTTCAGCTATCCATGCCGAGTTTGTGTCTATGACCTGACCTATCAGAAGTTCATCTCCGATAGTAATTATTTCAGCTTTCATTTTATTTGCTTTATTAAGCTGCAAAATAAACCAATTTATGGGCTGAGGGGTCGATAATAAACGGTTTTTTTATTCCAACTTTCTCGGATTAATAATGCTGTTGGAATTTTAAGTCTGCATGAGTCTTTTTTGAACATTTCTCAAAAAAAAGCGTTAAATTTGATTGATTCTTTTTGCAATCCAATCAAACCTTAATATTGAAGTAGCCCTGTCTCTTCTGCTATGAAACTGATCATAAACGCATCAAATATTCATATTGGCGGACAACTTCAGGTTGCAATTTCGTTTATCAGTGAACTGATTCATTTTTCGGAACATGAATATCATGTCTTTTATTCCGTTGAAATCGAACAACAAATAAGCAAAGACAGATTTCCATCAAATTTTTCATTCTACTCATTTTTGGCATATTCCGGTTACTCTGACCGGATTATGCAAAAATGGATGAGTTTCAAAAGACTCAGACGAATGCAAATGCTTGAACGTGTAATTCACCCTGATGTGGTGTTTTCAGTCTTCGGTCCGGTTTTCTGGCGGCCGGTTGCCCCGCATGTATCCGGATTTGCCATTCCTTCTTTTGTGTATTCTGATTCTCCGTATTTTGATGTGATTCCAGCTTTCGAGAAATTGAAAAGGCGGATTATGAATGAAGTACGTTCACGATTTTTTATGCGGCATATCGATATACTTGTGGTTGAAACCGAGGAAGTAAGGCAAAGGCTGATTAAACAACTGATTATAAATCCGAAACGCATTTTTCAGGTCTCAAATACTTTTAGTGATATTTATAATCACCCGGAAAGGTGGTCAGACAGGGTGAAACTTCCCCCAAGGGTGTCGGACGAAATCCGCCTTGTTACCATTTCTCCGAATCACCGATTTAAGAATCTTAGCGTCATTAATGAAGTAATTAATCAATTACGGATGAAACGACCAAACCTCCGGATTAAATTTATATTGACCATACATCGTATGCACTTACGGAATCTTGGGACTGCAAACCGAAGCTATGTTCATTTTACCCGAAAAATAAAAGTGGAGGAATGTCCTTATCTATACAGTCAGTGCGATTTTATGTTTCTCCCATCTTTGCTCGATTGTTTCAGCGCATCTTATCCTGAAGCCATGAAAATGGGATTGCCCATCCTCACTTCCGATATGTCATTTGCGAAAAATGTTTGTGGTGAATCCGCACATTATTTCGATCCTCTTAATCCTGGAGATATTGCGAAAAAAATTATTCAACTGGCCGAAAACCCGCTTTTACGTGCACGATTGATTGCCAAAGGCAGGGAACAATTGAAAAAATTCGGGTCGGCAAATGATAGGGCTTCACAATATCTTCAAATCGCAGAAATGGCAACAATGAAGCCGGTTTTGGAAAACAGAGGCTTAAATCCGGAAGTCAACGTACCAGCTTTATCGTAAGATTTTCGTTTTTAAAGCCCGTGGTGTTCAATAATTATAAAAAATAAATTCCGGCAAGCTGGCTCATTTTTAGAAACGCCATAGCTGCTGAAACAGATCTGCTCCCTTAGCATATTCAATACAGCCCAAGCTGCTCTGCTTATGTCCCAACCGCGGTGCTCACCAAAAGTGAATTTTCGGGAAATTTTAAATGGTGTGGTTTTCACATAAATCCATTTAGTACCAACTGGTTTATCATAGGTTCTGCCATTTGGTCGGCAATTACTGAAACAGCAATGGCGCAATCAATCATGAACTTTTCAATGAAACCTTTTGCCATGAAGGTCATTATTTCATCATTCCAATCTTCCTGTTCTGAATTCTAAATTATTTTCTGCATTTTTCCTCCCTGATAATTTCTTAATATTGCATGCAACCATTCCCGCAATTATGCATCTCTTTATAAGTCCGGACTTAAAAATGTTTCTGAGTATCTGATGGATGAACGACAACTCCTGAACGATTGCCTTGATGGCAACGTGCATGCCCAGAAACGTTTGTACGAAAATTATTCCCGAAAAATGTTCGGGGTTTGTCTTCGTTATGCTCCTGATTATGGCATGGCTGAGGATTTGCTTCAGGAAGGATTTATCAGGGTTTTTACCCGTTTGAATACCTTCAGGTCGCAGGGTTCGCTTGAAGGATGGATTAGAAGAATTATGGTTACGACTTCGCTTGAGATGCTCAGAAAAAAGGATGTACTGCGTTTTGGAGTCGAACTTGATCATGTAGAAATGCTGAATGATGATACTGAAAATATTGCTGAACCAGCTGATCCTGAAAAGGTGCTGAAACTGATTCAGGAAATGCCACCCGGATTCCGGACTGTTTTTAATCTCTATGCCATTGAAGATTACAAACACAGCGAAATAGGGCAACTGCTCGGCATAAGCGAAGGAACTTCAAAATCTCAGTATGCAAGAGCACGTGCATGGTTGCTGAAGCGATTGACAGAAAGTAAGTGATTGAAAATGAACCAGCAGGAAGATAAAATAAAAAAAATCATGGGTCAGGTATTTGGTGGTTTTGAACCAAAACCTCCTGATGGCATGTGGATTAGTATTAACCGGCAACTAAAACGCCGGAGAAGAATTGTTATGATCAGATGGGCAGCAATTGCAGCGTCAGTTATCATACTTTTGGGTGTTGGATTTTCGCTGAGGGATGCTTTTTGGACACCCGATAATGACTCTCATCGGCAATCAGCTTCCCGGAATTTCAAAAATGATGACGAAGTCAGACTGAACGGGAAAGAAAGTATCAGCCATCAAGGCATTCAAAATGAAAGTCCTGAAGATGAAGAAAGAATATTTTTATCAGAAGCTTTCAAAAAGCCTGAAGAAGTTATTCCGACAAAGCGTTCAGGCCAAAGGACACAAAAGACCCAATCAGCTGCTGATATTATTCCGGAAGTAAATGCAGGAACTGATGTCATTAAGGAAACGCCTGAATTAGGTACTGAAGAATACATTCAAACAGACGAATTTGCTAACATTGAAATTAATATTGAACCAGCCCAACCTGCTGATCAACACGCAATAACAAATCAGCTTCCTGAAACAATTCCTATAAACCCGGAGCAATCTCATCCAATGCCTGCAAAGGACATAAAGAACTGGGCAATCGCGATGAATTATGGCATTAATCCAGCGATTGATTTATCGCAGGCCGATTTTGCTTTGAATCCGGAAAAAAGCAATTACCGTCATGATGCCTTATCATCAGGAGTAGCTGGTGAAACTTCTTATTTTTATGAAGTTGAACAAACTACGCACCAAGCACCCATTTCGATCGGACTTATGGTTAGTAAGCAAATTGCCCGGAAATGGAATCTCGAAAGTGGAGTTATTTACACAAAGCTGGCTTATCAGGCTAAAACCGGCGAAATGAATTTTATCCGCCGTGAATATAATACTGAAATCTTTTATCTCGGGCTTCCTCTCGGAGTACGTTATAAAATTGCCGGACAAAAGAGGGTAGGGTTATATGCAACACAGTTGTTGATTACCGAAAAGGGCATCAACAGCCGTATCACAACTGAAACTTTTACTCAGGGCAGGTTGAATAATACCGATGATGCCAGCTGGCCGGTGCGTGGAATTCAGTTATCAACACTTTCTGCTCTGGGTGGCGATGTTAAACTGGCAGGAAACCTCTCTTTTTATGGTCAGGCCGGGGTTCAGTTCTTTTTCTTAAACAAATCGCAACCCTACAATATTCGCAGTGCCCGGGTGGCATGGCCTTCAATTCATGCCGGACTGAGGATAAATCTGAAATAATACTTGCACGAATTTAAATTTAAATGCAACCTTTTAAAAAATCTGTCATCTTAACAACAGAAAAATAAAAACAAAATGAAAAAAATAAATCATTCAATTCCGGGAATGTTGATTCTGCTTTTTGCAGCAGCGCTTTTCACCTCATGTCAGGACAAAAGCTTTGAGGAAATTACCTATACCGCCAATGTGCCGGTTTATATGGGCTTCTCTGAATTCCGAAATTCAGTAAAGCGCACAGAGCCACAGCAACTCGAAAATCCGGGTAAAATCTATTTTAAGGATAACTATTTGTATATTAATGAATTGAATAAGGGAATTCATGTCATTGACAACAGCAACCCGGCTTCACCTGTACAGGTAACTTTTCTCAATATCCCGGGAAACCTGGATATCGCGATACGCGGAAATATTTTATATGCCGATAGTTTTATTGATCTTGTTGCCATCGATATTTCTGATCCTATGAATCCTCTTGAAATTGATAGGGTGGAGAATGCATTTCCAAATGTATTGCCAATGTTTGATTATGGCTATCCGGTTTATGGACTTGACTTTGAAAAAGGGGTTGTAGTTGCCTGGGAAACCAGAGAAGTTACAGAATTGGTTGAGAAGGGAAATTACTACCAAAAGGAAACACTTAGATTTGATGGGATGGGTGTTCCCAGCTTAGGTACCAACGAAGTTTCCATAGGACATTCTACTACTGGTGTTGCCGGATCCATGGCCCGTTTCACCATAAGTAACGAATATATGTACGCAGTGCATAACAATGCAATGAAGCTTTTTAATATTGCTGCTACACCGGGCATTACTACCGGACCTGAAATTATGCTCGATCGTCAGGTTGAAACTATTTTCCCCTACGGTAACCATCTTTTCCTTGGAACAACTACAGGGATGTTGATTTACAGTCTTGCCAATCCTGCCAGCCCTGCATTTGTTTCTGTTTTTGAGCACATCAGTTCCTGCGACCCTGTGGTTATCGAAGGAAATTTTGCATATGTAACATTGCGATCAGGAACTGAGTGCAACGGATTTACAAATCAGCTGGATGTGGTTGATATTTCCTCTCTTGCGCATCCGATTAAAGTAAAATCGTATCCGATGTTTAATCCTCACGGTCTGGGTATCGATAACAACATTTTGTTTATTTGCGACGGTGAGGCAGGGCTTAAAGTTTATAATGCAACAGATCCAATGAGTATTCACATGAACCAGATAGCTCATTTTCAGGATATAAAAACATACGATGTTATTCCCGTCAACGGCTTACTGATGCTGATCGGAGCCGATGGCCTTTATCAGTATGATTATTCTGATTTAAATAACCTGACCCTGATAAGTCAGATACCTGTTGTTCACCCATGAATTGGCCGTTTCTGAAATCCGGCCATCAATGTTTCTGTTTTTTGATGGTTTTGAGTCTGTTTGCCGGGCTGCTGCTCCACAATGGAGCTGCAGCTCAAAACAGAAAAAGGGATGTAGTTTATCTGAAGTCTGGTGATGTAGTTATCGGGCAAATTGATATTTACGACAGCCTCAAAGGAATTGTAATTTCAAATGATTGTGGAATCTGGAATTATAAATTTGATGAGGTCGATAAAATTCAAAAGTATTCATCAGGCCGGATATCCAACCTGAAATCCAGGGGATACTACAACATCAGCAGCTTAGCTTTACTTTTGGGCGAAGGCGCTAATGGCTTTATTCCATACCCATCATTAACGACTGTAAACGGCTACCAATGGAATCAGCAAATTTTTGTTGGCGCAGGTTTAGGTTATGAATTTTATGAGTGGAGCAATCTTCCGCTTTTTGTGGAAGTAAAGATTATGTTGAAACCAGATGTTCTCACTCCATTCTTCAGTTTTAAAACCGGATACAGTTTTCCTTTATCAAAAAACAAGGAATTTAACTGGAATGGTGATGGAGGGAAGACATTTGGGGGAGTTTTACTCAGTCCTGAAGCAGGTGTAAGGATATCGCTGAGTGCAAAAAGTTCCCTGATGTTGGGAATCGGATATCATTACCAGGAACTTTCTTATGAGGAACCAGATTATGGCTGGATTCAGAATTACAAGAAAAAGGTATTTGTAAACTATAACCGTATTTCCCTGAGGATCGGTTTACTGTTTCAATAAGTTAACTAAAAGTTAGCGCATCATTTTCAATGTAAGACTATTGCCTTTCTGATTTGTTAAATCCAGGAGATACATTCCTTTGGCAAGGTTTTCTGAGGCAATTTGTATGGCGTTATTTCCCTGAAATAAGGAAACTTCCTGACTTATTACCACACTTCCTGCCAGATCAATAATCCGGATTCTGACTTTCTGTTCTTTTAGTGAGTTGATGTTCAGATGTCGTTCATCGCCTGAATACAGAACTGTGGCTGAAACTATTTCTGAAAAATTATTTCTGATACCGGTAGGGCCGGTGCTTATCCTTAATTTTAACACTACCGGAAGATGATCGGAGTTATTGCCCAGCGCATTCAGTACGTCGGCCGGAACGATAGTGTTTGCAGGAGGCGCGGTGATTGATGTATTGAAATGCTTCCCATCCTGACCAAGGGCTTTGTACGATTCTGGAATATACGAAACATTATTCGTGCCCTGCATTATCTTTTGTGAAGCCAATATAAAATCAAATCTGTCATCCATGCCACCACTTGCCTGGCATCCGTTGCCTGTTGATGAAACCGATTGCGTGTGAATCCCTGAAAATGATGAATTGTTGCTCCAGTTTCCCGGCTTATTTATCGGATCATAAAACCTGAATGCCTGATTTGCCGGCAATGGGTTGACCAGATATTGATAAGCATCCTCGTCTGACTTGTATAGATTAAAATCACCCATCATCAGGAAGTTGCCGGGACTCAAATTGTTTTTCAGCCAGTTCATGGTATTGCTGGTCATGGTAGCGCGGGCTCGTTCGTTGCTGCTTCCTGAACTGGCCTTCAAATGTGCCACAACACAATGAATAAAGGTTGTGTCGCCATCTGCAAGAGATTCGTGCTTGTAATAAAGCGTATATACATTGATATCTCTTATATATGATTGTGCCACTGCCTGGGAATGTAAAACCAGTTTGCGTGAATCATAAAAAAGACTGTTTATGATGTAAGACCCCGCTATATTGGTGATTGCTGCCTTGCGAAAATAATTTCCCCCATCTTTGTTAAGTACTTCACTCAGGATACGGTTGTGGTAAAATTCATATTGGCCCATTTCATTGACAGTAAAAATATGTGGATTCACATAATCCACAATGGTCTTGAGATAGAGGTCTTTTTGTTCATGATTGTTGTTGGCTGAAGTACAATAGGATGTGTAATTTCCATAATTCAGCACATTGTAATGCATCACGGTAAGGGTGTCCTGAGCTGTTGTTTGAAAATAAACAGCCGTTAGTATTGTCAGCAGAAAAAGTTTAATCATGTCGGAATTTTGCAGAGTAGATGCTGGTGCAAAGGTACGCCAAATTTATCAGTCAGAAGTTTGGCTATTAAACTTCAGCCCTGACACAAACATGTTGCAGGGAAAACCTGAATATTTCGGATAAAAACCGGTATTATTTTCGGACTTTTTTAATAAAATCCTCAACTTCTGAAACTCCGCCCTGATAAACCAGGTAGCCATTGTAGGGTTCTCTTGAAGTGGTTTCATCATTAACCGGTGTCAGCATCAGTCTCTTAACTTCCTCGTGGTCGGTTGTTTGCCCTAGTGCCCATCCCAGTTTAATGTAAGCAGCTTCTGGAAGCATATTTGCTGCAGGAATAATGCCTTTGGCCATCAGGTCGCGCCCTGTGTCGTAAACAAACATATGTGCATAGCCCCACAAAGTCTGCACAGTCATATACATATGAACTCCGGCGGCGTGGGCACGCTCAATGGCCGGGTAAATGGGTTTATTAACATGCCCAAGTCCTGTGCCTGCAATCACAATGCCTTTGTATCCGTTTTGCACCAGAGAATCTATAATGTCGGGTTGCATATTCGGATAGTAATAAACGATGGCTACTTTTTCTTCGAAGTAAGGCAATATGGTTACATTCCGGTCTTTGCGACGGTGGTTGTACTCCTTTTTGATGGGTTCAACACCTCGGCGGGTAACTGTTGCAAGCGGAGTATCACCAATGGTGCGGAATGTTGAACGGTATGAAGAGTGCATTTTTCTTACCCTTGTTCCCCGGTGCAAAAATCCATATTCATCGCTGGTTGGACCAAACATACACACCATTACTTCTGCAATATCTCCGTGTCCGGCTGTGGTGCAGGCATGCATCAGATTCAAGGCTGCGTCAGAACTTGGTCTGTCCGATGATCTTTGCGATCCAACCAATACAATGGGTACCGGAGGATTTTGAACCATATAGGTAAGTGCTGCAGCAGTATGATGAAGTGTGTCTGTGCCATGGCCGATTACAATTCCATCAACACCATTTTCAATTTCTTTGCCAATGGCGATGGCGAGTTTGCGATAATGATCCGGAGCCATATTTTCGCTGAATACCGCGAAAACCTTTTCAGTAGTGAGATTACAGATTTCGGCCAGCTCAGGCACTGCTCCGTATAATTCTCCCGGCGAAAATGCAGGAATAACGGCACCTGTCCGGTAATCTAGCCTTGAAGCTATAGTTCCTCCTGTGCCTATCAGTTTAACTTTTGGTAGTCCCTGTGTGTATGGAAACTCCTTTTCAGGAATTTTATAGTTGGCTTTTTTATAGCCGGTTTCCTTCATATCAGTGATGGTGGCAATATCAACACCTACATTGTACCCGGTGATAATCTTCATCACAATGTGTTTGTCATCGTCGTTTTCCGATCGGGGAAGTATGGTTCCCTTGAACAAACCACGGGTTGTTGTAACATCAGCTTGCCCCCATACCCTTACATTCCACTTTTTTAGCACTTCCAATGCCAATCCTTTGTATCCCTGAAAAATATCGTCAGCCATTTTTTGTTTTTTTCTTTTGTGATTTAATCCTGTATTTCCCGGTGGTGGAAATTTGATTTTTTCTTTTTCCGGGTTTCCTTTTTACTGTTTGTTTTACTCAAAGACTGGCTGCCAGTTCAGTAAGGCTCACATTGCCAATTGCCATTTTCCTGAGTTGTCCCATGATCCAGTCCTTTTCGTTACCAACTTTTTCGGTATGCTGAATTTCTGCAAACTTCGATTTCAGGAAAGGAACGCTTCCGAACAATTGCTCTTTGGCAACTTTTTTAAACTTTATGCTGATAAGCACCGATTCAAAATCGAGTTTCGGGTGCTCATATACATGTGGCAGCATTAGCCAGGCAACCTCTGGAGTCAGTCCATTATCACTGATGAATTTAAGCAGGCCATAAATGATTTTGTACGAAAATTCTGCTGTTGGTTTTGAGTGTCCTTCAACAAACTTCAGCTTGTGGCCGAAAAGCTTGCCTACAAATGCAGGATCATATCCCAGTTCATCTACAATTTTTTCAATCAATGGAAACAGGTTCTTCTTGAAAATATAAGTGTATGTATCTTCGGGGATTCCCCACTCCTTCATGATGTTATACCTGTCCACAATTTCCTGAGGCAGATTGCTTCCCAATTCTTTGATCAAAGAATCTTCGAGTGGGATAGGCGCACTGTCGGTATCGGGATACATGCGGTCAGCGCCAGGCAGCACACGTTCGAAAATGGTTGTTCCGTTTTCAAAAGATTTTCTGGTTTCGTTGGGAATGCCTGCGAAAGCCATTTTACAGCGCTCTTCAATGGTTTCAAGCGCGGTTTTCATATCGTCATCCGGGCCCCAGATCACCAACTGTGCATCCCTGGAATCTGCTTTGAGTATAGTTCTGATCTGTTGCCAGTCTTTTGCATTAATTACAGGCTCAAACTCTTCGGTATGAGTCAGATTCGGAACCTCGAGGCAAGCGATTACTTTCAATCTTTCAATCAGCTCGTTGGCAAACATTTTGCCAGGTTGCGTAAAATGCGAAAGTGCTCCGTTGAATCCGGGTAAATTTATGGCTATAATCCTGTTTTTCCGGTCTTTATTGTCCTTCAGAGGTTGATAGCTGAAATTGAAATCATAATAATCCAGCTGTGCGTGTGTGATTTTCCAATCTTTATGATCGGGGATTTCATTTATCAGCTTGTCGCGAAGCATCAGCAACGACCATTGCCTGAAGCACTCATTGTGGGTGAGTTCGGGAATCCAGCGGGTATGTGCTACGCCTTTAATCTCCACCCGAACACCTCCACGGCAGCTGACATTTACATCCTGCCTTCCGGCACCGATTCCGGTTCTGACTTTTCCTGTGCTGCGGTTCAAAAAGCGGATGTAATCACAAGCTTCTTTTACTTCGTCAGGATTAACCATTTCGGGATAAGTCACAGTTTCAATCAAAGGCATTCCCAAGCGATCGGTTCTGTAAATCCGGGTATGTCCTATGTCTGATACCTCACGGCATGAATCTTCTTCAAGACTCAACTGTATGAGGCGAATTTTTTTGTTTTTCAAAGGAATTTCACCTTCCACACCAATAATCGCGGTTCGTTGAAAACCGGTTGGAATGCTTCCGTCAAGGTATTGTTTTCGGGTGATATGCACCTCTCCAACAATATTCAGCTTCGAAAGCAGCGAAATTTCAATAGCAATATTCAGCGCTTCTCTGTTTACCGGAAAAGGAGGTGTATCGTCAACCTCGTAAGTACAGGTTGTTTCGTTTTTCAAACGATAAACTATATTCTTGCGGGTTTTGAACTCCATCAACGCTGTGCCGTCATATTCGCCGAGCTCACTGAGCGTTGGCCGCATATGCCTGATTACTTCTGCATCAAAAACATTTGGCTTATTATAAATGCCGGCAGGGCAGTGGCAAAATAATTTCTCTTTGGTTTTGAGTTGCTGATGCACTTCAAGTCCCGACATAAAACCTATTTCATCATAAGTTTTCTGAGTGGCTTTTGCTCTGGGAACGTATCCGGCGGCATCTTTGGTTTTAATGTAGTTTTCCCTGGGGTCGAAATTCTGGTTCATTATGGGAGGTGTTTTAAAGGCCTCAAACCTACAGGATTTTTCGCAATACTACAAAGCTTTTTATGAGAGTTTATTCACCTTTTTTAAAGGATGGTCATTTTTTGCAAAAAAACAGACGACTTTTGTTTGCTTCGCTAAAGACTCAGTGTGAACTATGCATACTTTTCATAAGTTGCTGGAAATCAGATTGCCATGTTTTTCGGAATTTTTAGCGATTTTTTTTGAGATATTGTTGTGTATTCAAAAAAATATTGCGTTCTTTGCAAACCGAAATAAAAACCATTGATAATCCAACAGTCATGTCGAAAGTTTGTCAAATCACCGGAAAAGGAATGATAGTAGGAAACAAGGTTTCCCACTCCAACATAAAAACCAAACGCAGATTTTACCCGAATCTACAGGTTAAGAAATTTTATATCCCCGAAGAGGATAGCTGGATTACCATTAAGGTTTCTGCTGCCGGTATTCGCACCATCAGCAAAAATGGCATCAGCGCAACTTTAAAAGCTGCCCGTGCCAAAGGTTATCTTCCAAAATAACCCAAACTGATTCTTCTTAAAGAAATTGAGCTGTTGCCATGTGCAGCAGC
>Ga0351839_1126_pt1 | contig 13405 bp, 12 predicted proteins | sample BONcelHFGM3001E4_FD_206881 | JGI IMG/M metagenome (GOLD analysis project Ga0351839, IMG submission 206881) | Enriched cells from coal bed in the Powder River Basin, Montana, United States - BONCAT cells FGM rep1 HSBNCT.FGM.300.1.E4 ... | reverse complement strand
CTGTCATGCGGCATCTTGATGTGCTCTCCCCTGAAGCAGACGCCATCGGTGCGGTCAATACCATTCATTTTTCAGACGGACGGCGCATTGGCTACAACACAGACTATTTTGGGCTTTTGTCTACGCTGCTGCGCTTTGGTATGCCGCTTTGCAACAAGCGCGTCGTCATTCTCGGGACTGGCGGCGTCGCTGTCTGTGCGTTTTGCCTTTCCAAAGATCAGGGCGCATCGGAGGTGCTGGTCATAAGCCGCCAGCCGCAGAAGGCCGACAAACGGCTCGGTGCTTTAGGTTATGACGCGCTAGAAGCACTTGACAGCATCGATGTGCTGATTAACACGACTCCGTCAGGGATGTTTCCTGACACAAAAAGCTGCCCTGTTTCCGACGCGGTGATACAAAAAAGCAAAGCCGTTGCGGATGTCATTTATAACCCTGAGCAAACACAGCTATTAAAAAAAGCCGCAGGGATGGGCAAGCCATGCGCAGGCGGCCTTTGGATGTTGTGTGCGCAGGCGCTCAAGGCACAGGAAATCTGGCTTGGGCGCACTTATGACGCGTCTCTTTGCGCCAGCATATTCAATGCGCTGCGAACAAAACCTGACCGCACCAACATCGTGCTGATCGGTATGCCGGGCAGCGGCAAGACCACGGTTGGACACATCCTTTCAAAAAGGCTCGGCCGCGAATATGCAGATACAGATATGCTTGTTGAAACGTCCCACGGGCGCATACAGGACATCTTTGCCAAAAGCGGCGAAGCGGCTTTCCGCGCGCTTGAGCTTACTGCGGCGCGCCGGGCTGCAGCGAAAACACGCGCCGTTATTTCCACAGGCGGCGGCATCGTTCTGACACAAGCGGCAATGGAGACGCTGCGGGAAACAGGCATCATCGTATACATCGACCGCCCGATGGAGCTTCTTCTTTACGAAGTGGATACTGCCGACCGGCCGCTGCTGGCCGGAGGACGCCAGCGTCTCATTTCACTTTTTTCTCAAAGGCGCATGCTTTATCAAAAATATGCCGATATCACAGTTAAAAACGCTGCTGACGCTGCGCAGTGTGCAGATGATATCGTCAAAAAACTCAAGGAGTATAAATCATGAAAATACTCGTCATCAACGGCCCGAATATCAATCTGCTTGGCGCACGCGAACCGGATATATACGGCAAACGTGATTATGCAGCGCTGCAGAGTGCGCTTTTGGAATGCGCACAAGCCAACGGCATCACTCTTGATATGTTCCAGTCAAACATTGAAGGCGTTTTGATCGATAAAATCCAGCAGGCCTTTGGCAGTTATGACGGCATTGTCATCAACCCGGGCGCTTACACGCATTACAGCATTGCGATACTCGATGCTTTAAAAGCATGCCCTGTACCCGCCATCGAAGTGCATTTGAGCCACATTGCGTCAAGGGAGGATTTTCGGCATAAATCTGTGACCGCGGGCGGCTGCATCGGCCAGATTAGCGGCCTTGGGTTTGATTCTTATCTGCTTGCCATCAAAGCACATATAAACCGCATCAGCGAACGCAATCAATAATATATAAGATCCTTTTCATTTAATAGAGGTTTTTATATATGTTTGTTATTAGCGGTAAGCTTTTGCTGTTCTTATACATATGCATTTGATTAATATTTCCCGGAAAAAGCTGTTTAGACGGTATAAACGTGCTCAAAAGCTAATAAAAAAGCCTTAAAGCTTTCAATTGCAATTCAAAATTATTGTTGTCTCCAAATAATTGATATATAATAATAATATCGGAATAAGTCAAAAACAAACTAATACTTAAGGGGAGGTATTGATCATGTCAATCAAAGACCTGTTGGAAGCGAACAAAAAGAAAGCGGAAGCTAAGGCCAAAAAGGCGGCTGCTAAAAAAGTTGTGGCCGGTGTCGCTGCTGGTGCAGCAGTTGGTGTAGCCGCTGGTGTTCTTCTAGCCCCCAAACCCGGCAAAGAGACCCGCGCAGAAATTGCAGAAAAAGCAAAGAAAGCCGCGGCGGCAGTGAAGCAAAAGGTCAAAAAAACGGATGAACAAGAAAGCGCCGACGATACTCCCAAAAATGAATAAATGAAGCTGCCGTTGATATGCTGGCGAGATACGGTCACACAAACGTACAAGAGTCAAAAAAACAATATAAGGAGTGGTTATGTATATTAGCGTAAGCGACCTGCTCGTGTTTTTGGCAGCGTTTTTAGGAACCTGTTTAGTAGCAGCGATCGGTGTTCTGCTGATTATCTGCCTGGTCAGATTTAACAGGACAATAAAAAAAGTCAATAGGCTCATAGAGGACAACGCTGAGCATGTGGGCAAAACTTTAAAGCAGCTGCCTGCGATGGTAGAGGGCATTGAAAAAGCCAGCTTGAGCGTGGAAAAGAATGTTGAGAAGGCGGGCGCCTCATTCGCCGCTATTGAAACGGTGTTCACCGGTGAAGCCGCCGACAGCGATTCCGGTACCGTGATGACTATCGTGGGCATAGCTGAAAGCATTTTAAAAGTGATCCTCAACTATTTTTCCAGCAAGGAAAAAGAATAGGATACAGACGATAACAAAAAAAGGATGCCGAATACGGCATCCTTTTTTTGTTATCAGATTGACCTTTGGCAAGCTGAATCAAACAGATCCATTGTGCCGGCCAAGAATGCATTGTATTTTATAAATCCAGCTGAGAGAGCGTGGCCGGCATTTCATGTTTGGTGTTGACCTTGTCAGGGCCGGTCACCAGATCAAAACAGGAAATGACCAGCATCCCCCGCCATACGCACGGCTCGCCGGGTTGGTCGAGTTCTCCGTTGAACCCGTCTGAATCGGGGCTCTGCGCAATGCGCGTCACTTCCCCGTTTGGATTGACTTTTGCTATCGCATTGGCTGAAAAATCAGCGATATACAAATTGCCGTCTTCGTCAAACATCATGCCATCGGTGGTTTGAAGCTCTTTTTGATTCTTTGCCCACACTTTGTTTTCGCGCACGCTGCCGTCTTTATTGAACGTGATTTTATGCACCGCTCCGTCGCCGAAGTTGCCGACATAGAGATTCCCGTTTTTGTCAAATGCGATGCCGTCAGCACCGTACTGGCACTCCGTGTTTTGTGTGATGAATGTTGTTAAGATATTTGGGTCATCGAGCGTATTGTCGATCTGTATATTTTCATCGTCCAGATGGAATTTGTACACACAGCTGACCAGAAGTCCGGAAGGGTCTTTGACTTTCGACATCAGGCTCTGCGTCACATATAAGTGATCCCCGAGTATGCGCACGCCGTTTGGGTGCTCCATGCCGTCAGCGATGACCGTCGTTTTGACCGCTTTATTGTCTTTGATCCTTATGCGCAGCATGCGCCCCTTGTAAAGCAGCTCCTCCGCGCCTGACCATCCCTGATTGTCACATATATAAATGTCCCCGTCCTCACCAATGGCTATGCCCATCGGCCTTGCGACTCCGGTTTGCGGGTGAACAGGCACGTCGACCCATTTGGTGAAATTTTTTTCCTTGTCTATCCGCACAAGGCAGCCGGACATCTTCACATCCGCAAAATTCGGGCAGGAGAGTATCAGATCCCCGTCCTTGTCCACGGCCATCCCGTCCGGAGTGCAAATGTAATCCGGCAATAATGCGAAAAGTTTTGGTTCCTGCATTTTTCATTCTCCTTTATTCTAAATTTTTGCCAATTCGCTGTAAACCTCTTCCAGCGCAGTGTATGCCTTTTCAAAGATGTCTTTGAGCTTAGCATATTTCTCAGCGTTTTCGCTTTTCGGCGCAACGGTCTTGACTGCATAGTTGAATCTTTCAGCTTCATGGAATCCTGAAAGCTCTCCGATGGCAACACCGGCAGTGATGGCGGCCCCCATCGAAGTGGCTTCCTCAAGGCTTTTCATCTTCAGAATGTTCATACCGAATACGTCCGCAAGTATCTGCCTTTGTATGCTCCCCTTGGCCATTCCTCCGATCACGATCATTTCCGAAATTACGATATCTTTTTTGAGGATACTGAGTATGATGTCAAGGTTCATGGCGATGCCCTCGATCACGCTTCTGAGCAAGTCGCTGCGTTTGTGCTCCATCTTGAGGCCGATAAAAGCACCGCGCGCATCCGGGTTCCATCTTGGGCTTCTTTCCCCCAGCAGATACGGCAAAAACAGAAGCGCGTTCGAGCCCGCTTCCGCCTTCTCAATTTCCATGTTGATGAACTCATACGGGCTTTTGTCCTCCTCTTTTGCCCTTTGCTGCTCATATTTACAGATCTCATTCTTCACCCAGTTGAACGCTGCGCCTGCTGTCTGCATCGTTCCGCACGGCGCCACATAGCCGGGCACTATATGCGCCCAGTTGAATGTACGCATCTTTGCATCAAATACCGGTTCTTTGCTTGTTGTGCATATCCATGATGAAGACCCTAGGCAGCTGTAGGTTTTTCCTTCCGACACAGACCCGGCACCCACCGATGCGCACATACCGTCGCCGCCGCCGACGACAACTTTAGTGCCCGGCGCAAGCCCGCATTCTTGTGCGATGACGGGCTGTACTTCGCCGGCAATGTATGTTGACTCTACCGCTTTTGGCATTTTGTCCCCGTCAATACCTGCGGCATCCAATATTTGTTCAGACCAAGCAAATTTGTTTAAATCAAATGCATTTGTACTTGAAGCGTCTGAATAGTCCGTTAAAAACTTTCCGGTCAGTTTATACACGATATAGTCTTTAGCATTGAGCATCTTATGTGTGTTTTTATAAACTTGCGGCTCATTGTCTTTTATCCACATCAGTTTTTCGATACCGTATGAACAGCTGATCCTATGCCCGACTGTTTTGTAAAAATCCCAAGGATCAATTTTTTCTTTAATATGATTCTCTTGCTTTGTTGATCTCATGTCCGCCCATATGATCGACGGGTACAAAGGCTTTCCGTTTTTATCAACGCACAAACAACCCATCATCTGGCCGGAAAAAGATACAGCCAGAACATCTTTTTTTTCAATGCCGCTTAAAAGCTGCTTTGTGCTTAAACAGATGGCCTTCCACCAGTCGTCAGGGTTCTGCTCAGCCCAGTTCGCGTTGTAGTACCGGGTATCATAAGAGCTGGTAACACTGCCGATAAGCTCTCCTTCCACCGTAAAAAGCGTGGCTTTGTTTCCTGAAGTTCCAACATCATGGGCCAGCAGATACTTTTGCATTTTTTACTCTCCTTGAAAGCAAAGTGACTTTTTATTGATAGAGTTTGGGCTAATATTTGATCACGATCTTTTTACACGGTTCTTTTCTTGCGATGATATCAAAAGCGTCCTTGATGTCCTTGAATTCTATCACATGCGAAATAAAATCCCTTGGCTTTAACAGCCCAAGCTCAATCCAGTTCATGATTTGGCTGTGCGCAGCAGCCTCTTGCGCTTTATCCGGAAATTGCTGGAATTTTAAATTCCAGTTGTACGGCACTTTGCTCCAATCGAGTTTCATGGAAAGATCGGGAGAAATCCCGTAGGTGCAGATCGCCCCTCCGTCTTTGATAAGACGCATGCCTTCGTTGATGAGCGCATTCATACCGACGGCATCCAGCGAAAAATCTACCCCGTCTTTGCAGATGCCGCGCACGATTTCATAAGGATCGGCTATTCTGCTGTTGTATGCATAATCTGCCCCGGCTTTTTTTGCTTCTTCGATCTTTTCATCCATGATGTCGAAAACAATGATGGGCGCCAGCCCCAATATTTTTGCAAATCTCACAAAAGAAAGCCCGACAGGCCCTGCGCCGAAAACAACAAGGCTCTTGTTCGCGGCAAATCCAAACTTCTTCGTCGCCGCAAGCACCTCCCTGAATGTGATGATCACGACTGCTTCTAAAGGGTCAATGTCTTTGGGAAGCTTTGTCTGTGTGTAATAAAACTCACCGAAACCGTCAGCCCCCGGCCCCTGGCCGTTGTTCGCCATGGCTTTCCAGTCGCCGCAAACCGCATACTCTGAAAATGCGCCCCAATATGATGCGTATCCGTCCAAACTGCCTTCAACAAACGGAAGCATGACAATATCGCCGATTTGGAAGCTGGTCACGTTTTTCCCGACCTCCACGACCTGTCCTATCCCCTCGTGCCCCAAAAGGCAGGGGTAGTCTGAGGCTGGTATGTTTTTGAATTCTCCGTGCAATATTTTGGTATCGGTCCCATTGCATACGCCGCAAGCCAGCGTTTTCACCAATACTTTGTTTTCTGAGCATTGGGGGTTGGCCAACTCCACGATTTCAAGCTTAAAATCCTTTGATACTGCCAAGCTTTTCATTTGTTACTCTCCCCCTGCGATTGAATAATAATAGCCTGTGCGGCTTTTTTAACTGTGTTCTCTTTAATAACCAGTGTACCATGAATGTGAGCCTGGAAACTAACTTTTTTAAAAAATAAAACTCTTATTGATCAATCAATATTGGCATGATCGAAAGAGTTGTTGATAAGGCAGAAGTGTTCAGCAGGCCCGGATAAAAAATCCGGGCCTGCTGATTGATCTCTATTGTTCTTTAGTCCTACTTGCCGACCACATACACATAGTTGGTGGTGGCTGAGCCGCCAATGTTGAGCATCAGGCCGTTTTTGGCGTCCTTCACCTGATAATCTCCGGCTTTTCCGGCAACCTGCTTATAGAGGTCAAGCATCATCCGAACGCCGCTGCCGCCGACAGGATGCCCGCAGCCGATAAGCCCGCCACTCGGGTTGATGGGCTTGTCTCCCGTCAGTTCGGTGCGTCCGGCCTCGATAGCCTCGTACTCTTTGCCAGGCTCCGTGATGCCGAAAGCGGAAACAGCCGCATATTCGCTTGAAGTAAAGCAGTCATGCGTTTCAAAGAAATCCATATCTTCGACGCCCATTCCTGCCCTTGCATATGCTTCCTCGACCGCTTTGCGCGTCCACGGCAGCACATACTCTTCATCCTTGGCTTCCTCGACCTTTTTGGCATAGGTGATCGGCGCAACCCTGTGCCCCCATCCTTTGATGTACGGCAAATCGCTTAAGCTAAGGCCGTTCTTCTTTGCATATTCTTTGGCATACGCTTCCGTGGCAAGGAACAGCACAGCTGCACCGTCCGTCACCTGCGAGCAGTCGGAAATGGCAAGCAGCCCGCCGACCTGTGCATTGTTGGCCGTCCCTCTGTCGTTGGCCTGCGCTTCATCCATAAACCAGTTTCTTGCTTGCGCTTTCGGGTTTTTCTTGGCGTTTGAATAGTTCTTCGTGGAAATTTTTGCAAGCGCGCGCATGAACCTTTCCTTGTCAGGCTTGTATTTTTCAAGGATGGTGTCAGCAAGTTTACCGAAAAGCTTCGGGAACGGGAAATCCACGCCCTTTGCTTCCAGTTCATAGTTGGCTGCTCTTCCTAAGTAATCGCCGCAGACCTTTGAATTGACCGTCTTCATCATTTCAAAACCGAGCACCATCGCCACGTCATAATCACCGGCGCGCAGTTTGGCAAACGCCGCGTCGATAGCGACAGAACCTGAAGCACAAGCCGACTCATACCGTGCGCTCGGCACGCCGTAAAACGCCGGGCTGACCTCTGTCAAAAACGCGCCCCAGTGGCTCTGGTCACAATAATATTCACCCACGAAGTTGCCGATGCACGCAACGATGCGGTTTTGCTTGTTAAGATCAATCACATCCTGCTCCGTCATGCCGACAGAAGCAAGGCCGTCTTCCACGGCTTCTTTGAGCATGGCCAAAAAGTTTTTGCCTTCTTTTGTCCAGTTTCTGCTGTAATCAGTCTGGTCGCCTCCCAGTATATATACCTTCTCCATGAATATTCTCCTTTCTACAGATTCGCCCGGAATGATTTGCGGTAATCAAACGGCGGTGTGATCGCTTTTTTGTTCTCTTCGCGGATGCCGCTGAGCTGTTTTGCAAGTATGCCCGACTCATCCACCTGCTTTGCGAGTTTGAGCACTTCTTCAAAACCGCCGAGTGCCTGCATCAGCGCGACCGGCCCCACCCAGTTGAACCCTGTCGTCATGGCGATGTCTGCGTCCGTCACTTTTTTGGATACCTGCTCTGCCGTCACGATGCCGTATGTCACATAGCTGACAAGGAAGTACTTGCACAGCATGGCTTCTTTAGAAGTATCGGCTTTGAGCGCACCTATGGCCTCTGCATAGCACCCGGCTTTTAAGTTATCCACCATGGCTTTAGCGAACGCATGCGTATATTTTTTGGCCAGCCGCAGCTGGCCCGATGCGATATCATACACCAGATACTGCTTTGAGCCGTCTTGTGCTTTTTCCATCTTGAACAGGCCGTCTTTGGCTTTGCGTCCGAGCTTGCCCTGCGCTATGAGTGTTTCCACAAATTCAGGCAGAACAAAGGCTTCGTTGTCGTAGTCGTTTGATTTGGCGTGAATATTATCTACGATGGCTTTATGCACATCCAGGCCGACAAAATCCACAGTGACCAGCGGCGTCATGCCCCGTCCGGTAAAAGGCCCGATGATCGAATCGATATAATCAATGCCGCCTTCCGCCTGGTATTTGACCGCATACTGCAGCGCCTTGTTCAAGAAATGGAAACCAATGCGGTTGCCGAGGAATGCCGGCGTATCCGTGGTCTCGATGACATCCCTGATCAGCACATCTTCAAGGTAGGCTCTCATCGCGTCAAACAGCGCCGCATCCGTATACTTTGAGCGTATCACTTCGCACAGCGTGAGGCTATAAGGCGGGTTGAAAAAGTGGGTGCCGAAATAACGGCTCTTTAAGCTATCGCCGAAATTTTCAGCAAGCTCATTGATCGAAAACCCGGATGTGCCCGTCGTCACGATCAGTTCCGGCTTGGCACAGTCAGCTATCCTTTTGTATATCTGCGATTTGATGCCGGTGTCTTCCGCAACACTCTCAAACACCCAGTCAGACTGCGACACACAGTCTTCAAAATCATCATATGTCTTTGGGATCAGCCTTGCGCGCACCGAATCCGCTTTGACCGAATTCGCAGCCACATCAACGGCCTGCTGCGCCGCTTCCATCTTGCGGCAGATCAAAAACACTTTGGCGTTTCCGAAAGCCGCAACCAGCCCGGCTACCGTCGCGCCCATCGTTCCGTTTGCTCCCACAACCGAAACTGTCTTAATGTTCAGCATTTTTTGTCCTCCTGTATTAAACTTTTTAATTACTTTCTTTTTTCGAGAAATGCGCGCATGGCGTCTTTTTGCTCCTGAGTCGAAAAGCACTCGGCAAACAGCACGCTTTCCAGGTCTTCATCTTCTCGGCCGCGCACAGCCTCTTTGGCAAGCCTGACCGCCTGCGGCGAGAGTTTCGCGATCTTGCCCGCAAGAGCCTTGGCTTCTTCCAAAGCATCGCCGTCACAGAGCCTGTCCGCAAGCCCTGTTTCCAGCGCCCGCGCGGCATTGACGTACTCTCCCGTCAATATCATCAGCATCGCACGCGACTGCCCGATCTTGCGTGCAAGGCGGCGTGTTCCGCCGAACCCCGGTATCACGCCGAGTTTGACCTCCGGCTGTGCGAAAACAGCGCTTTGCGCAGCGATGATGATGTCACAGCAAAGCGCGAGCTCGCAGCCGCCGCCCAGCGCATATCCGTTCACAGCGGCGATCACAGGGATGCGCAGATCCTCAATCTTGGCAAACACAGCGCTGCCGGCCTTTGAAAACGCTTTGGCCTGCGCCGCATCCATATCCGCCATCTCAGAAATATCAGCGCCGCCTACAAATGCCTTTTGGCCTTCTCCTGTCACAACCAGGCAGCGTATGTTGCCTAAACCCTCAAGTGCGCTGTTAAGTTCATCCAGCGTCTGTTTGTTGAGCGCATTAAGCTGTTTGGCGCGCGTGATGGTGAGTATACCTACGCCGCCGTCTGCTTCATAGCGAATATTATCCATCTTATTTCCCCAGCAGCTTCAATGCCGCCGCTGCGATATCCTCTCCGCGCAGTCCGAACCTTTCCTTTAAGTATTCCACAGGCCCGACTTCGCCGAACTCTTCCTTTATGCCGACGCGGCCGAGTTTTGCAGGTGCACGCTCAGCGATCACTTCGGCGACCGCGCTGCCAAGACCGCTTAGGTAATTATGGTTCTCGCATGTCAGTATGATGCCTGTCCGTTTGGCCTCTTCTTCCACAGTTTCTGCGTCAAAAGGCTTGAGGGTGAACATATCGATGACGCTTGCGGATATCCCTTTTTGTTTGAGCATATCGTGTGCGCGCAGCGCCTCGTAGACGCATATGCCGTTCGCGATGAGCGAAATATCATTCCCGTCCCGGAGTTTGACGGCCTTGCCGATCTTAAACTTTGAGCCATCCTCATACACCTTGATGGCATTTTTGCGCAGCAGCCGAAAATAGAATATCCCGGGCAGATCCTTTGACTGCCTGACCACATCCGCCAGCATCACCGAATCCGTGGGTTCGATCACAGTTGCGCCCGGCACCATACGCATAATGCCAAGGTCTTCAAAGCTCATGTGCGTGCCGCCGTTGAGCGCTGCCGTCACGCCCGGGTCGCTTCCGATGATCTTGACGTTTGTCTTGGCATAGGCGCACGAAAGCCATATCTGGTCAAGCGCCCTGCGCGTCGAGAACGGAGCGAACGTATGCATATAGGGTATGAATCCCTCAACGGCAAGGCCTGCCGCAACGCCCGCCATATTGGCTTCCTGCACGCCGCAGTTGATCGTCCTCTCAGGAAATTTTACAGCAAAAGGCTTTGTGCCCATGGCCGCCATCAAATCAGCATCCATGAGGACGACCTTCTCGTCCTTTTCGGCCAGCTCTATCATCGTGTTGCAAAACACTTTTCTCATTTCAAGTTCTTCTAATTTGTTTTCCTTTACAGGTATAATCATATTCTATTTACACCTCATTCCTTCCAGGCTTTTTTGCTTGCTTCAAGTTCTTGCACCGCTTTTTCCATGTCTTCCTTGGACACGGGCGCATTGTGGTTGCTCGGGCTTCCTGCCCAGAAACTCACGCCATAGCCTTTGATGGTATTCATCACGATCATGGACGGCTTGTCATTCTGCGCCTGCGCATTCTTGATTGCGGTGTAAATCTGACCGACATCGTTGCCGTCTATCAGCTGTGTGTACCAACCGAACTCGGAAAATTTCTTGTCAAGCTCGCCAAGATCACAGATTTCTTCTGTGGTTCCGTCGAGGCATTGCCTGTTGTAATCCGCAAAAACGATCAGATTGGACAGGTTCCTGTGGCCCGCAAACAGTGACGCTTCCCAGACCTGGCCTTCCTGGCTCTCCCCGTCTCCTATGACCGCGTACACATAGTTTTTCAGGCCCTTCATCCGGCAAGCCAGCGCAATGCCGCACGCAGCCGATATGCCCTGTCCGAGCGAGCCCGTCGTCATGTCGATGCCCGGCGTCCTGTTCCTGTCGCAGTGGCTTGGCAGGCTTGTGCCCGGCCGGTTGAGCGTATCAAGGACTTCCATCGGGAAGTAGCCTTTCATGGCGAGGGCCGCATAAAGCGCGGGCCCAGCATGGCCTTTTGACAGCACAAATCTGTCACGTTCTTCCCAACTGGGGTCATCTGGCCTAATGTTCATGACCTCCCAGTACAGCACCGCCAGCAGATCCGGTATCGACAGCGCCCCGCCGATATGCCCAACGCCGAGGCTGCCAATTTCTTTGACCGTCTCAATGCGTATGTCTGCGGCTGTTGTTTTTAATTCCATCTGCCTTGTTTTTTCTAATATCATTCAAAAAGCCTCCTGAATCTTTTTTCGTAACTTTCCTTAAGCGCCGGCCTAAAATCAGGGTGTGCGATCTCTATCAGCGCTTTTGCACGCTCCCGAAGCGTTCTGCCCTTCAGCTTTGCTACACCGTATTCCGTGACGATATAATTGACATCATTGCGATTGGTTGTCACGGCTGCCCCTTCATCCAGCAAAGCGACGATCTTTGAGATCCTGCCGCCTGCTGCCGTCGACGGCATCGCGATGATGCTCTTGCCGTCTTTAGACATATTGGCGCCGCGCACAAAATCCACTTGTCCTCCCACAGCGCTGATCTGCTTGAGCCCGACGCTCTCCGAGCACACCTGGCCGTATAAGTCGACCTGCACGCACGAGTTGATGGAGATCATGTTGTCGTTTTTCCGGATCACATAGGGATCGTTGGTGTACTCAACGGGCGCCATGTAGACCATGGGGTTGTCATGAACAAACTCGTAGAGCCTTGGTGTCCCCATCAGAAACGACACAACGATCTTTCCCTGATGCAGCGTTTTCCTGCTGCAGTTGATCACGCCTGAATCCACAAGCTCCACCACACCGTCGGAGATCATCTCCGAATGTATGCCAAGATCCTTCTTGTCTTTGAGCGCATGCAGCACCGCATCGGGAAGCGACCCGATCCCAAGCTGCAGCGTGTCGCCGTCAGCGATCAGCGCCGCGCAGTTATCGCCGATTTTTTGTTCAACCTCCGTGATGGACGGCGGTTTGAGCTCGATAAGCGGCGCGTTGTGTTCCACAAACGCATGTATCTCGCTGACATGCAGAAAACTGTCGCCCAAAGTGCGCGGCATGCTGCTGTTGACCTGAGCGATCACCGTTTTTGCGTGTTTGGCGGCTGTCATCGTATAGTCCACGGAAACACCGAGGCTGCAATAGCCAGAATGATCGGGCGGACTTACCTGTATCAAAGCCACATCGACCGGCAGTGAACCATTGGTGAACAGCGAGGGTATCTCCGAAAAATAACACGGTGTATAGTCTGCCCTGCCTTCGAAGCACGCGTCCCGCGCCGGCCCGCCTACAAACAGTGAATTGTGGCGGAAGTACGGCTCCATACCGCTCGCGCAGTAATCTCCTTTGCCCATGAATACCATGTGCACGATCTCGACATCCCGGTAAGCCTCGCGGTTTTTTACCATTGCGTCGATCAAAAAGCTCGGTTCGCCCACCGCATGGCCGATAACCACACGGTTTCCGCTTTTGATCAGCGACACAGCATCCTGTGCGTTCATCTTTCTTTTTTCGTACCAGTTTTTCCATTCCATATCGGTCATTCCTTTATATGCGCGATGTCTTTGGCGAGTTTCTTTTTGGCTTCGATATTGCCCTGACGCGCGATCATGATCCTCTGAGCCTGCGGCGAGCCCGCACCGTGCATCGATTCCGTACGGTAACCGACCGCGGCTGTGCCAAGCGTGATGTTCTCAATCAGCCGAAGTATGCGCATGCGATTTTCGGTCGGCACGCTGTCAACACCGCGTAGATATTTATCTATATATGGCTTTAATTTTGGATTGCGGAAATCCTTCTCTGACGGCATCGTCACCATCAGCCCGCCTGCGATATCTTCGGCCAGCCGGGATATCTCATACGGAAATCTTGTGACATTCTGTTTGCACACATTGGCCAGCAGTTGGTCGATCTCATAGTTGCCGGCGCATGTTTTGCACCCTTCGCAGCTGC
>Ga0351839_1105_pt1 | contig 15353 bp, 7 predicted proteins | sample BONcelHFGM3001E4_FD_206881 | JGI IMG/M metagenome (GOLD analysis project Ga0351839, IMG submission 206881) | Enriched cells from coal bed in the Powder River Basin, Montana, United States - BONCAT cells FGM rep1 HSBNCT.FGM.300.1.E4 ... | reverse complement strand
ACATGGTTTGACCCCGGCTGCGGAATGATGGCGTTACCCACCATTGGAATACCGTCGCGACGAAGGATGGTTCGTTCGTTAAGAGGGGCAAGTTCGGCGTACCCAACATCACTCAGGCGAATGATGCCTGCGTCGGTTTCTTTGATGATCAGGTTGTTGAAATCCTGCGGTGTCTCGAGCCGGCTGAGGGTTCGCACCGTAAGTTCAACTGTATTACCTTCAATACGCCCTGAAGGTAATTCAAGATTTTCGCGTAAAAGAGCATTGCGGACGTCTAACGGACTGATATTGAATGCCGATAAACGGGATGGATCAATCCAAAGGCGCATGGAGTACTCTTTAGCCCCCCATATTGCGATAGAACTGACACCTGGAATGGTTTGTAAACTTTCCTTAAATGTTCGTTGAGCTATCTCTGTAAGTTCTAACAAAGTACGCTGCTCGCTGCGGATATTAAGAAAAAGAATAGGATTGGCGTTGGCGTCTTCTTTGGCAACAATAGGTGGGTCGACATCAGGCGGTAAATACGAAAGCGAACGGGAAACCCTGTCTCGCACATCGTTAGCAGCTGTTTCAAGATCAATCGAAAGATCAAATTCAACAGTGATAGTGCTTCTTCCGTCGCGACTAACCGAGGTGAGTGTACGAATGCCGGCGATACCATTGATAGATTCTTCAAGTGGTTCAGTAATCTGCGATTCAATTACATCGGCATTGGCTCCCACATAACTTGTTGAAACTGTTACGATAGGGCTGTCAACATTTGGATATTCCCTGACTCCAAGCGTCATCATCCCGATCACTCCGAAAAGAAGTATCAGTATCGACATGACTGTGGCCAAAACAGGCCGTTGAATACTTGTTGATGATAAACTCATGGCTGATCCAATTGACGAAGTTCAACTGACATTCCCGGACGTAGCTGAAGCAAACCGGTGGTGATCACTGTATCACCTTGTTGCAGACCTGATGTAATCTGAACCATTCTTTCAGTTCTTATACCTATCGTAACAATCTGAGGTTGGGCTTTTCCATTACGATACACATAAACTTTGTTTTTACCCATTTCTGGTATCAAGGCCTCAGACTTTACCTGAAGCACTTCCGAAAGATTCATCAGAGGTAGTTCAACGCGGGCAAAAGAACCTGGAATAACTTCTCCGGATTTATTTTCAAAAACAGCCCTGCCTGTTATGCTGCGTGATTGCATATCTATTACTGGTTCAATAGCGTAGATTTTTGCATTATATGTTTCAGCACTATTATCCACTTTAAAGTTGATACTTACACCTTTTTGTACATACTGCACATAACGTTCAGGCACACTAAACTCAATCTTCACCGGTTGAACACGAGCCAGTCGTACTATTTTTGTTCCCGGACTCACAAAACTTCCCTCGCTCAGATAACGCAACCCTACCAATCCGGCGAATGGTGCTTTGATACGGGTTTTTTCAAGCTGAGCCTCAATGAGAGAGGCCTCAGCTCTGAAGGCATTGAGCTCGGTAAGTACCTGATCATATGTTTGCTGACTTATACCTTGTTTTTCAAGCAACTGCCTTTGTCGTTCCTCACGTGTCTCTGCCAGTTTAAGCTGAAAATTATTCCTGTCGGCCTGAGCCAATAAATCAGCGTTGTTGATGGTGATGAGCAAGTCACCGGCTTTTACACTGCTACCTTCGGTAAAATGTATTTTGGTAATGCGCCCTGATGCCTCAGCAGAAATTTCAACTTGTTCGTCAGCCATAACACTGCCTGCCGCTACGAGCACATCATTAAGTGGTGCTTCGTGCATCACCATGGCATGAACGGGTAATACAACGGATTGTTTTCCTGAAACAAAGCCCGAACGATCGTTTTGTTTGCTCAACAAACCGGTCTTATTGAAAAGGATCAAGGCAAGCAATCCCAATGCCAGCAAGCCGCCTATAATAGTCTTAAAATGTTTTTTCATGATGAAGAATTGACAGTTGATTTGACAGGTGTAATTTCATTTCTGTTCCATTGCGACAAAAATAATTGATTTATTTCATTATTTTTTTGATGTACAAGTTTAAGGGCGTCTCACTCAAGTTGAAGTTATCAAGGAAATGTAACGATAATTATGGCAGTTGATTAACAGGATGAATATCAACAGTAATGGAAATTTCAATACCATGTATGGTATTTCTGAAGTTAAAAATACCATTCATGGAGCGGACTCGGCTGATGATATTTTTAACACCCATATGGTTATCACCTTTGTCGATGGCCTGTTGCAAGTCGAAGCCGATACCATCATCACGATAAATTAAATGGAGCTTTTGTTCCTTAAGACGCAAGGTGATATCGATAGTTGAAGCATTGGCATGTTTTATTGTATTATTGATTAGCTCGTTAGTAATACGATAAAAAATAAGTTCCATTGTAGGGCCTAGACGATGATCAGCAACATCGAAATGAGTTGTGATTTTAAGAAGATTCGTTGCATTTATGGTTTCTGTAAAGGTAGAAAGAGCCTTCGTTAAACCGAAATCGGCCAGTGTTTTCGGTGTGATATTGTTGGCGATGTTACGTGCTGAGTCAACTGCTTCATTGATCATACGATTGATGTGACTGATGAATTCTTTACGTTCATCGGTATCCTCTTCCATTCCATCCAGTTCGTTCACATACAGTTTAATGGCTGAAAGCAGAGGGCCAAGTCCATCATGAATTTCTTTTGCAAAGCGTTTTCTTTCTGTTTCTTCTGTTTCAATAATAGCGATACGTACTTTCTTATCAAGTTCTTTTCGTTCGCTGATGTTGCGAGCGATGCAGGTGATAAAAGGTTGGTCGTCAATTTCAACCAGTCTGCAATTAATCTCAACCGGAAACCGATTTCCAGATTTACTACGTAACTCAGTCTCAAAAATATATTTTCCTTTGGATCGAATGGTATGTATGTGATCCATAACACCTTCTGCTGAAGTACCTGCTTTTATCTCTTTAAAATAACGGTTCAGCAGTTCCTCACGTTTCATTTCGAGTCGGTCGCAGGCCGAGAGGTTTACTTCTACAATCTTACCTTCCAGAGTGAGAACAAAAACCTGATCGGAGCTGGTGTTGAAGAGCATCTGAAACCTACGTTCGATATTTTCTTTTTTCTTTTCAGCCGCAGCCAATCGTTTCAAAATCGTGCTGATGAGAGCTGTTCCTGTGAGCATTAAAACTGAAACAGCCAACCCGGCAGCATAGGGAATGAAAGAATCAGAAGCTAATGATGACACTCCGGCAAGAGCTAGCAATTGAAATAGACTTTCAAGTGCAAGGAGAGCCATTGCAGAGGCAATGAGCAACCAAGCAGTGCGATGTCGTGAATCCTTATAATAATTGATGACTACTGCAAAAGTAGCCAGTCGCAGCAGCATGGAAATACCAATAATCAGGATGATCAGCACTGGCTGTTAACTTTTTGGTTGCTCTTTGAGATAGTTTATTGCTTTAAGGAGGATCGGGTCAATTTCTTGATAAATGGGATAAAACCCAGCATCATCGAGTATGTTTCTGCCAACATATGCTTTGAATAACGTTCGGATGTATTTTTTACTTTCCGTACTGATAATAACTGGTTTGCTGATGCCTTTTTCTTCAGCTAATTGATATAGCTCCTTCAACATCTGATCGGTCATGTTGAATTGTGTTTTAAAGGCTTCTACATTTTTAAATTTCGATAATTCAGCACGCTTTGTGTCGGCATAATCGAAGGCATATTGAAAGATTAACCCACTATTAGCCAATCTGTTATAGAAGAACAAACTGCTATCACTCTCCAAAGGAACATACACATCAGGAGTAATTCCTCCGCCACCATAAACAATCTTACCTTTTGGAGTAATGTATTTAACAGTATCTGTTTGGTGGATGCTGTCGGCACTCATCATTTCTCCGTTATCGTAACGATCGAAAGACTCGTGGTGGTATTTTTCGAAGTCACCATCGTAAGGTTTCTGAATGGAGCGACCGGTAGGGGTGTAATAACGGGCAACTGTGAGGCGCAATGCTGAACCGTCTCGCATCGAAAGTTGTTCCTGAACAAGACCTTTGCCAAAAGATCGTCTCCCGATAATTGTGCCACGATCGTTGTCCTGTAAAGCCCCTGCAACAATTTCACTTGCACTGGCAGAGCCTTCATCAATGAGAACGATGATATCCTCTTCTTCGAATAAGCCGGAACGGTTGGCAAAACTAAACGACTTAGGGCGATTTTTACCTTGAGTATATACGATGAGTTTGCCTTGACTGAGGAATTCATCGGTTAAATCGGTTGCTGCTTTTAGATAACCACCCGTATTGCCGCGAAGGTCGAGGATTAACTGTGTCATTCCTTCATCTTTCAGCTGCTCAGCGGCATCAACAAATTCTTCATAAGTGGTTGCAGCAAATTTGTTGAGACGGATATATCCGATTTGTTTATTGACCATATATGAAGCATCAAGACTATAAGTTGGAATCACATCACGTGTTATGGTGAAATCGGTAAGACCTTCCATGCCGCGACGATGAATTTTAACCCTAACCTGTGTGCCTTTTTTGCCTTTAAGTTTTCGCATAGCATCACGGTTGGTAACTTTAACGCCTGCAACCAGTGAATCGTCAATAAATACAATGCGGTCGCCAGCCATGATACCAACTTTTTCTGATGGACCACCTTTCACAGGATTGATAACGGTTATGGTGTCTTTTTCAATGCGGAAAGAAACACCGATGCCTTCAAAACTTCCAAGCAATGGATCATTCATCTCATGAAATTCCTCTGAAGTAATGTACTGACTATGAGGGTCAAGTTTTTCCAACATGCCTTTTATGGCATTGTTTTCCAGCATTTCACTGTTTACGGTATCCACATAATCCTGCTCAATAAATTGCAGGATATTATCAAGTTTTCCTCCTTTTTGAACTGGAAGATAAAACGAAGATTCGTCGCCAGAAGCGGCAGAAGTCCCAATACGATATCCAAGATACAAACCTCCTGCCAGCACTACCGAAAACAATAACGGTAGATAGATTTTATATTTATTCATTTTTTAAAACTGCTATTAAATAGAAAAGCTTGAAGCCAAGCCTAAAAACAACGCAAAAGTAATGTTTATTGTTCAGTGTAACTCAACTCCATTACCAAACAGATCTCCTGTTTTGTTGACGAGTCGGCTAATATTGTTGGTTATGGCTATAGTGAAGAATCGAGTGAATTACACCAAAATAATTGAACGCTAACTTGGTAAACTTATAATCCTAAGGACTTAACCCAACTTGCAGCTTCGCCATCAAAAATCAAGAAATATCAGTCTAAATTCGAGTAAATTTGACCTGAAAAGTCTGTATTTTCAACATTAGTTTTTGTAAGATACTGATATTCAGTTAAGGTATTTTCGAAAAATGATTTGTAGTCCCCAAGGGGGTATTGACTATCAATGATTTATGCAATTACTTTGCAGGCATGTATTTCAAAGTATCCATGCGTACCAATCCTGCCACAGGCATCTACTCGGGTTATTACCGTTTAGTTGAAAGCTATCGCAATCAAAGCGAGAGGGTTTGCCATCAGACAATTCTGAATGCAGGATATCTTGACGGACTGACTACCGATCAGTTGAACCTTATCCAGAAGATACTTACTGCCAAAGTAACCCAAAACGACAAGCCCCTGTTCGAGCTCCCCTCCACCAATGACCCAATGGTGAAGCACTATGTTGATGAGTTCTACCATCGGATGGTTGCTGAAAAACGAATCGACACATTTGTGGAGAAAAAAGAAAAGAAGGTCACGAAAAATGGCAAAGACCTGCAAATGATCGATTTGAACAGCATCCGCAACAAAGATGTCCGCGAGATTGGAGCCGAATGGCTTTCATATCAAGCCATAGGGCAATTGCAGATAGCCCCGCTTTTGGAAGGCCTTGGCTGGAGCGAAGATCAGATCAAACTGGCTCTGACCCAACTCATCAGCCGTGCCGTTTATCCAGCTTCGGAGTTAAAGACATCGCAATGGATCAAAGAAAACTCCGCCGTTTGCGAGATTACCGGATACAACATCGAACAGCTTACCAAAGACCGACTGTATTCCATGTCCAGAAAGTTATATGCAGAAAAACAAGCCCTGGAACAGCATCTGTCGATACGCACCAACGAGTTATTTGATATCCAGGATAAAATAATACTTTACGACCTTACCAACACTTATTTTGAAGGCCGCAAACAGGACAGTCAACTGGCCAAATACGGACGCAGCAAAGAAAAGCGTAGTGATGCCAAATTGATTGTACTGGGTCTGGTGATCAATCCGGAAGGTTTTATCAAATACTCCTCAATACTGGAAGGCAACATCTCGGACAGCAAAACCCTCCAAGGGATGATCGGCAAATTACGCATCAAAACATCTAAATCGGCTCAAAAAGCATTGATCGTAATCGATGCAGGCATTGCCAGCGATGAGAACCTGAAGATGATAAAAGACCATGGCTACGATTATCTGTGCGTAAGCCGTTCGAACCTGAAAAGCTATCATGTTCAAGCTGATCTTGCCCATGTTACGGTAACTGACAACCGAAAACAAAAAATTGAACTTTGCCGGGTAAATTCTGATCGTAATACGGATTATTACCTAAAGGTAGAAAGTCACTCCAAAGAGTTGAAAGAACGTTCGATGAACGAACAATTCCGTTCACGTTTTGAAGAAGGACTGCAACAAATAGCCAACAGTTTGATCAAAAAAGGAGGAGTGAAACAAGCGGATAAAGTCCATGAACGAATCGGGCGTTTAAAACAAAAATACCCTTCCATACAACGTTACTTTGACATTGAAACCCAGATATGTGATCAGCCACAACCCAAAGGTAAAAAGAAAGAGACAAAACAAAAGAAAAACAGGATTGTAACCTCGGTCAAATGGAATGTGAAAGAAGGTGTTGACATCAATGCACGCAGTGGGGTCTATTTTCTGCGTACCTCACTTAGTGCCAATACAGAGCAAAGCATCTGGCAATTTTACAACACCATACGCGAGGTTGAAGCAACCATGAGGGTGCTGAAAACCGACCTGGATCTGCGCCCTGTTTATCATCAAAAGGATGAAAATACAATGGCACACCTGCATCTGGGTTTGCTGGCTTATTGGGTGGTAAACACCGTTCGATTCCAATTAAAAAAAGAAGGTATTCACAGCGGTTGGCGCGAGATTGTCAGAACTATGAACACGCAAAAAGCCGTCACAACTTTAGCTCAAAACAATCATGAAGAAGTCATCATGATACGTCGATGTTCTGAGCCAAACCAACAGGTACGCAAACTTTACGATGCCCTGAAATATAAATATGCTCCCTTCATAAAACGAAAATCTGTAGTACACAAATCTGAAATCGAAAATTGCCAATTCATTGAAAAGCAACATTTCCCTTCGGATTAGATGCAAGTTGGGTTAACTACAATAGTTGTAAATTTCAAAGCATTAAAAATAAAAAAGACCTGCCAAAAACAGGTTGGCAGGTCTTCTATATAATTGAGTCGATTATTACTGCACCCTGATCTTTTGAACTTTACCGTATTTATATGTTCCAACGCGGAGGATATAAACTCCTGCTTCAGCATACGAAAGATCCAAAGGATAGGTATAACGTCCGTTTGATTTGCTGATGCGGTTTTCGATAACTTTTTGACCAAGAATATTATGCAGACTAAGTACAAGGGTTTCATTCAGCTCATCGGATTCCATTATTACTTCAAACTGGTTGTTTCCAACTGTGCGTATCTGAAGTTCGGTTTGGTTGATCAGGCGGGTTGTAAGATCGGTATAAATACCAACATTAACCTTATAATCTTCCGTTTCACCATATTCTGAACCTTCACAGGCATCATCCGGAACAGGTTCATCCCAGCTTGTTTTAGCACGTAAAATATGTTCTCCAAGAGCAACCGTTTCGGGAATATCAACGATCACAATTTGTGAATAGGTTCCAGCTCCCTGTCCATTGCCAAGCTCGATATTGTCAACAATCAGCTCATCGGATTCGAAAACGAAATTGTCGTTGTAATCAATCCAAACCCGCACAAACTGATCTCCGTAGGTTGTTGTCACTTCCAGCTCGTAGGTTTCATTCTGTTCGATGACAGCAACCTGATCTGTGTAATCACCATAGCCATTAGGGCTGCAAGCCGAAACGTTGTTTATGTTATTGAATCTGAACAAGGTGAGACCGTCGCCGAAGGAACAGTCAGCACCAGGCTGACAGTTTGATTTAACGATAGTTACCGTTGTAGTGTCATTGGCTGTATTTGAGTCTTCAGTTACGCTGGTGAATGCTTTTAGTTGATATTCGCCAAGGGCCGGAAAAGAAACTGGCTGTTGAAACGTGTAGTTGATTGTTTCGGCTGTAGCAACAGGTCCGGGAACTACTTCTGTCACAAGCGTTGATTCAAAGAGATAGCCCGCTTCAAAATTTGTCATTTCAGCAGTACCGTAATTGGTGATGGAAACAGTAACATCTTCATTTTGTGATATACCTATACCTGAAACAGGTGAAAGAACAGCAACAACACCCATATCATTGGAAGTGAGGTAAGTAACTTGTTTTACGAGGGTATCATTAAAGGTACCTTCATCATTCACAAGTGCAGTTCCAACCTGAAGTGCGTATGTTTGTCCAACAGTGCCCATGGCTGCCTTTGCAGTAAAAGTATATTCTGCAGTGGCTGCAGGCGGCAGTGTGTCGGCAAAAACCTCATACACCCATTCCCCCTCATCAACCCGGAAAAAGACCGGAATATCACGCTGTCCTTCAATGCCGTAATTAAAGAGTGAAACAGTAACAGTTTCTTCTTCACTGAGTACGCCATCATTAGGTGCTGTGATTGCCATCACTCCAACATCGTGGTTATTGTCAGAGGCTATCTGAAATACTCCCACAACATCTTTGCGGCCGCTTTTAAAATATTCGGCTATATGCCAGAAAGTTTTATCATTTGCCGGGTCAACAGTCAGATGAACATAATCGGCAAGGCGGTTTGACCCGTTGTTGTTAAGGCTTTGAGCTAAAAGGGTTTCTTCAATTGTCATCTGGCCTAATGGATCACTGGCATAACGACCGGTGTAATAAATAGCAATTTTTTCGGTCGAACTTACGGTGGTATAACCCATGCCGATGTTTCCGTAGCCGTCCATTGCCATGCTGCCGGAGAAAGCATCTTTATTATTATTTGGTGAGATATAGGTTCCTTCCTGATATATTTCCCATGGATCTCCATCAGTTGTTTGACGAAGTTCATACCAACGGATGCCTGCTAATTCACCATTTGTTCCGTCGGTATCAACAACAAAGTTGAAAACCACGCTGTTGTATCCGGGGAAACGGCGGTATTGTGCCTGATTCATGATGGTTGCCTGCAAAACATCCTGATCAGGGCCCGAAGGTTGCGGACGGTTTGAGAAAGAGCCACCATCGAAAACTGAAATAAAAGGTGTTGTGTTGATCACTTGTGGCTGGGAAATGGTGGATTGTGCCGGGGTTTCCCAATTGACGTTTGCTGTCCAAATTTTAAGATGGTCTTCAGAAACACCACTCCATGCATCGTCTTGCATATAAACGATAGATGCATTGCCTGCCGGAGGAAGATCGCCGTTAGTGACGTTGAAAGCTTGTGGACTATAAAAACCTGATGTTTTGATGCCGGTTAGCGGGAAAGCAACAAATCTGGCGGGTGAGCCAATGAGTGCTGAGTCACGCTCTATGACGAATAAGCGGTTATTTGTAGAAATATTTGCTGTTACATAATAGCCATCAGACCAGATACTGAATTTTGGATAATCAGGAAACTGACTGGTAGTGAGACCTGTAGTGTACACATGCCATCCATCATTAACAGGATCAGGGCCCTGGCATATGGCAATATTAAAACCGTTTGGACTTTGATCAAATTCGGTAACGATGAATCTGTCGGCCTGTACATCATATAATACAATGGGATCACCAAGGTTGTTACCTGGAAAAAGGGTTGATAACGAAGCTGCCGGAGCGAGTGGATTACCTTGCTTGTCGAAAATCCTGAATCCTGTGTTCCATGCGCCAACAAAATGGTTTGGTCCAACAGCACCTGTTGGATCAGAAGGAGTATAGGAGGAAGTATTGGCATCAAATACCAGCAAAGGTTCTTTGCCTCTGTGTTGGTTTGCCGATTGCTGATTGGCAACAAGAGCATCGTTTCCACGAGGTAGCCCTTTGCCGGGAATCGTCATATTTGCTCCGCTGCGTTTTGGTTGACCATGGCGGGGAGTCTCATCTTCAGCTCCGACAAAGGTGCCATCCTTGAGTTGCTGAGCAATACTGGGTACATAAACGGGTAGAGGAAGCTGTCCGCTCATACTCGCTTTTACAGGACCTGATTCTTGCGAAAAAGCCATGAAGCCTGTCAGAATGAAGGCTAGAAAAAAAGTAAAGTGTTTCATTGTGTGATGTTTGATTACTGAATCAAAAAATGAACTATTCGATTCATTATATGATCATATTATTCCTTGATATATTCAGGTATTTGCGCTGTAAATGTTAGGTTGCACATGATCGATTTTCCTGTAAACGCTTCCAGATGAATAAATCAGGGCGCAATATTAGCTATTAATATGGAATGAATCTAAATTGAAGGCGTTTTTTTATCAAACCAGGCTGAATAAACCAGATTTGATAAACGCATTCGCAATTAAATACGTTTACATATTTCTCCTGTACTGTCCACCTACTTCAAAAAGCAGTCGGGTAATTTGTCCAAGCGAAGCATACTTGGTTGTTTCCATAAGTGTTTCAAATACATTCTCATTGTTAAGAGCAGCTTTTCTAAGAATGGATAAACTTTCGGAGGCTTCTTTTTCCCAACATTGATGAAGACGTCCCAGCATTTCAATCTGGTATTCTTTTTCTTCGGTTGTAGCTCTGATGACCTCTCCAGGTGTTACTGTCGGAGAACCTTTGCTTGAAAGGAAGGTGTTCACGCCCATAATTGGCAGCTTCCCTGTGTGTTTGAGCGTTTCATAATATAGCGACTCTTCCTGGATTTTGCTTCGCTGATACATCGTTTCCATGGCCCCCAAAACCCCACCACGTTCAGTCAGCCGGTCAAATTCGGCCATTACAGCTTCTTCGACAAGAGCTGTTAATTCTTCAATTATAAAAGCCCCTTGCAATGGGTTTTGATTTTTTGCCATTCCCAACTCATGATTAATGATCATTTGAATGGCCATTGCCCGGCGCACACTTTCTTCTGTTGGGGTAGTAATGGCTTCATCATAAGCATTGGTATGCAACGAGTTACAATTATCATAGATAGCATATAACGCTTGTAACGTCGTCCGGATATCGTTGAAATCAATTTCTTGGGCATGCAATGATCGTCCTGATGTCTGAATGTGGTATTTCAGTTTTTGCGATCGCTCGTTGGCTCCATACTTATTCTTCATCGCTTTGGCCCAAATTAGGCGTGACACCCTTCCAATGACCGAAAACTCGGGATCAATGCCATTTGAAAAGAAGAACGAAAGGTTAGGAGCGAAGTCATCAATTTTCATTCCCCGCGACAGATAATACTCAACATAGGTAAATCCATTAGCAAGGGTGAAAGCAAGCTGACTGATAGGGTTAGCGCCGGCTTCAGCAATATGATAGCCCGAAATGGAGACCGAGTAGAAGTTCTGAACAGCATTTTTGATAAAAAATTCCTGAACATCACCCATAAGCTTAAGGGAGAAATCGGTAGAAAAGATGCAGGTATTTTGAGCCTGATCTTCCTTCAAAATATCTGCCTGAACCGTCCCGCGCACCTTGCAGATAGTTTCAGCTTTGATACGTTCATAAACTTCTTTGGGTAAAACCATATCGCCCGTTACACCCAAAAGCATGAGGCCGAGACCATCATGACCGATGGGGAGATTGCCCTGATAGGATGGACGAGGAAGGTTTTTTTGATTGAAGATCTTTTCAATAATGGCATTGGTTTCTTTTTCGAGGCCGTTTTCACGGATATAGCGTTCGCATTGCTGGTCAATGGCAACGTTCATATAAAATCCAACAAGGGTCGGAGCCGGCCCGTTAATGGTCATGCTGACGCTTGTTTTTGAATCGGCGAGATTAAAGCCGGAGTATAGTTTTTTTGCATCATCTAGACAAGCAATCGACACACCGGCGTTACCAATTTTTCCATAAATATCGGGACGACGATCGGGATCTTCGCCATAAAGTGTCACTGAGTCGAAAGCCGTAGAAAGTCTCTTGGCTGGTAACCCATACGAAACATAATGAAAACGGCGGTTGGTTCGTTCAGGACCACCTTCGCCTGCAAACATACGAGTTGGGTCTTCTTCTTCCCGTTTGAAAGGAAACACGCCGGCAGCAAAAGGAAATTCTCCCGGGACATTTTCCAGCAACGACCAACGCACAATTTCCCCCCATGAACGAAATGGAGGCATGGCTACTTTTGGAACCTGCAGATGGGATAACGTTTCAATATGTGTTTCAACTTTTATCTCTTTGTCACGCACACGAAAAACATACCAAGGGTCGGTATATTTCTTTTTCTTTTCGTCCCACCCCTCGATGATGTCAAAAGTAGAAAGGTTGAGTTTGCGCTGTTCGCGGTTAATAAGTTCTTGTATCACATGTAGCTCGTGCGTGTGATTCAGTTCAGTAAGCATTTCTGAACTTTCTTTGAGGCTTTGAAGCCGTTGAGCCAGCATGCTCTGTTTTTCGGCCCATTCGTTATAGTTGCGCACTGTTTCAGAAATCTCACTGAGGTACCTTACTCTCTTTGGAGGTATGATGAAAAGTTTCTCCGACATTTCATCCGGATGTTCCATTGAGGTAAGAAAAGATGCCTTCGCTTTTTGATTGAGTTTAGCCAGAAGTGCAAGGTAAAGAGCATTTACACCGGGATCATTGAACTGCGAAGCAATTGTTCCGAAAACCGGCATCGTGTCCGGGTCTTCATCAAAGAATTTATGGTTGCGCTGGTATTGTTTTTTAACATCACGTAAGGCATCGAGAGCTCCTCTTTTATCAAATTTATTCAGCGCAATGAGATCAGCAAAGTCCAGCATATCAATTTTTTCGAGCTGAGTGGCAGCACCGTATTCTGGGGTCATGACATAAAGTGAAACATCGCTGTGATCGATAATTTCAGTGTCGCTCTGACCGATACCTGAAGTTTCGAGAATAATAAGATCGAATCCGGCAAGTTGAAGGATGGTTTCGGCATCGCGTACATATTTTGACATGGCAAGATTCGACTGACGGGTGGCCAGTGACCGCATATACACATTTGGATGGTCGATGGCATTCATACGAATACGATCACCAAGTAATGCCCCACCCGTCCGTCGTTTTGAAGGATCAACTGAGATTATCCCGAGTTTTTTATCCTTTTGGTCGTGAACAAAGCGGCGAACTATTTCATCCACAAGGCTCGACTTTCCTGCCCCACCTGTTCCTGTGATCCCCAAAACAGGCGAGCGGTGTATAAGGTTTTTGCTATGTTCTTCAATAAATCCACGCACCTCTTCCGGATGGTTCTCTGCAGCAGAGATGAGTTGACCTATGATTTTATTGTCTTTTTGACGTAAGGCCTCCAGATCCTTTTTTACATTTTTTCCTGTTGGAAAATCGGATTTCTCAAGCAGATCGTTTATCATACCTTGCAAGCCCATTGAGCGGCCATCGTCTGGAGAGTAAATCCGGGTGATACCATAATTATGCAGCTCCTCCATTTCGGCAGGGAGAATAACTCCGCCTCCACCGCCAAAAATACGAATATGACCACATCCTGCCTCGGCCAAAAGATCATACATATACTTGAAATATTCAAGATGCCCGCCCTGATAGGAGGTAATTGCAATCGCCTGAACGTCCTCTTGTATGGCTGTTGTAACAACTTCATGCACTGAACGGTTGTGACCCAAATGGATGACTTCGGCACCACTGGCCTGAATGATACGTCTCATGACATTGATGGCGGCATCGTGTCCATCGTAAAGAGAGGCAGCGGTTACTATCCTGATATGATGATTTGGTTTATAGCTGTCGGCAGATGTTAAAAGCATGATTGTAAGTTTTTATCAACCACAAATATAAGAAAGAACTTTTATAAAGCACATTTAGTCGGCATGTATCAACACATACTAACTTATGACTTCAAAAAGGCTTGCTGAATTCAAAAAAGACTTTTGAGCATTAAAACTCCCCAATCAATTCGTATGAAATAGATGCTTATTCGATATGTTTTTCCTCAACCTGAAGAATCTCATAGGTGATTGCGTTGTAAACAAAAACAATAATGGACACATGATCAGCATTGTAGGTGCTGTTGAGAGAAAGGGAATAGTTTTTCGTGAAAACAGCAGCGGCAGTTGCTTGTCCTGCAGCAGCTAATTCTTCACCCCAGGTGCCATTTACGTTTTCGCGCAGCATGTGTCTGTGCACATAATCGGTGATTGTTGCTCCGCCAATAGTGGCATCGTTGTTGCGTTGGGCGCTCACAATGCTATCCTCCACTACACAGGCAACAATTTTTAAAGCCGGCTCAAGTGCAAGCAGCACTGTTGTTGTTAGTGAAATTGCAAGATTGCGGTTTGCGGCGTTATAAGTGGTGTTGATACCAATTTTAATACTTGCAGGGTCAGCTATAACTGCTGTAACAGCTGTTCCCCAGTCACCATTTTCAACGGTATAAACACCCTGAGATTGTTGCCTGTTAATCATCCCAATAGGATTACCCGCGGCAGACATGCCGAAAAACCCATCCCAGGCTGTGCCAGCTGGAGTGCGATAGTCGTTGTCGAAGGGGGCTGCTTTGGGATCAGCAAAATAACCGGCATGAACTGCCATCATGATAAGTTTACCTTTATATAAATCTACCAGTTCAAGTCCTTTTTTGGCTGCAGTAGGACAATTCACACAGGTATGTCCGGTGTAGTCTTCAAGCAGAACCTTTCGTGTTAACTCTTCTGTTCCATTATTTCCACCTTCTTTATAGGGAGGCTCAATTTTGTCACAACCAGAAAAAAGGATACCAAACAGCAATATAGCAACAAAGAAATTATGAGTCTTTTTCATTTTTTCAGCTATTAAAAATTAGTCGAAAGGGTAAGTGTCAACCCACTGGAAGCAGGAACCTGCCGACATACACCACCAACGCAAACCACTCCTTCGCTTTGACGGCCAAAGGTAAGAGCAAGTCGGGTTGACTCGCGTGTATAACCGGCTGAAACTGTGTAGTAATGGTTACGGTGGTCTTTCACAGGGTTTCCATAGTTGTATTGATCAGCAACAGCAACAAACCATTTGGGAGCGATGGTATATTCAGCC
>Ga0351839_1103_pt1 | contig 15420 bp, 15 predicted proteins | sample BONcelHFGM3001E4_FD_206881 | JGI IMG/M metagenome (GOLD analysis project Ga0351839, IMG submission 206881) | Enriched cells from coal bed in the Powder River Basin, Montana, United States - BONCAT cells FGM rep1 HSBNCT.FGM.300.1.E4 ... | reverse complement strand
GAGGTTGATGGAAGTGTTTCGGAAAACTAAGTTTCACTATTGGCAAATACCCGATCATTATCAGGCTTTTCTTATATTGCTAAAGGCTAACCCACCATATATAAAGCACTTATATGTATTTCGGCTCATTCGAGTTGTTGGCAATAAGTTTTCGTTGTCATCAGAAGACAAAAAAAACGGACTATCCCCTTAAGGTTAGTCCGTTATCTTTATTTGAAAGTGAATTAAGCCTTTTGAGCCACAATTTTTGCTGTTAAAAACTCTCTGTTCATTCGGGCGATGTTGGCTACTGAAATCTCTTTCGGGCATTCAGCTTCACAGGCATAGGTGTTGGTGCAATTACCAAAGCCCAGCTCATCCATTTTAGCAACCATCTTCTGAACACGCTCATGAGCCTCAATCCTACCCTGCGGAAGCAACGCAAACTGAGACACTTTTGCCGATACAAAAAGCATAGCGCTCGCATTCTTACAAGCTGCAACACAAGCGCCACAACCGATACAAGCGGCTGCATCCATAGCTAAATCGGCATCAGGTTTAGGTATTGGAATGGCATTGGCATCAGGGACGCCACCTGTCCGTACCGATACATATCCTCCTGCCTGAATGATTTTATCGAAAGCAGTACGGTCAACCATTAGGTCCTTGATGACCGGAAAAGGTTTGGCTCGCCAGGGTTCAATAACGATTGTTTCTCCATCCTTGAAATTACGCATGTGCATCTGACAGGTGGTGATGCCTCTGTCGGGCCCGTGCGGACGCCCGTTGATGTACAAGCTGCATGCCCCGCAGATACCTTCGCGGCAGTCGTGATCAAAAGCAACAGGATCGTCGCCTTTTGTCACCAATTCTTCATTCAGGATATCAAGCATCTCGAGGAAGGAAGCATCGTGTGAGATGTTTCCTACCTTATAGTTTACAAACTTTCCTTTATCAAGACCGGAGGCTTGCCTCCATATTTTTAATGTTAAATCCATTGTTATCAGTTTTTTGGGATGCGACTTAATCCTTTATTTGTAATTACGCTGTTTCACCTCGATGAACTCAAAAACAAGGGGCTCTTTGTGTAAGGCTGGCTCTGCATCATCGCCCTTATGTTCCCATGCCGATACGTAGGTGAAGTTCACGTCGTCTCTTAACGCTTCGCCCTCAGGGGTTTGATATTCTTCACGGAAATGGCCGCCACACGACTCTTCCCTGTCCAGGGCATCTCGTGCCATCAGCTCGCCTAGCTCGATGAAATCAACAACACGTAACGCTTTTTCAAGCTCGGGGTTAACCATTTCATTTTTACCAGGTACCTTCACGTTTTTCCAAAAATCAACTTTGAGTTCCTGTATCATGGTGATGGCTTTTTTCAATCCTTCTTTGTTTCGGGCCATCCCGACAAAATCCCACATGATAAGGCCAAGCTTGCGGTGGTAACTGTCGACGGTATTTTTACCATTGATCGATAACAAACGCTGAATGGTAGCTTTGGTATCATTCTCGGCTTTTTCAAACTCAGGCAGGTCTGTTTTAAAGGCAGGGACGCTGATCTGATCGGCAAGGTAATTCTGAACTGTATATGGCAAAACGAAATAGCCGTCGGACAGGCCTTGCATAAGCGCTGAAGCTCCGAGGCGGTTAGCTCCGTGATCGGAAAAATTGGCTTCGCCAGCCGCAAACAAACCCGGAATGGTGGTTTGTAACTCATAATCAACCCAAAGGCCTCCCATGGTGTAGTGCACCGCAGGGTAAATCATCATCGGAGTTTCGTAGGGGTTTTCGTCTACAATCTTTTCATACATCTGGAAAAGGTTTCCATAGCGGGCCTCAATCACATGCTTTCCAAGGCGTTTGATGGATTCGGCAAAATCAAGATATACGGCTAACCCTGTCGTACCGACACCAAAACCGGCATCGCAACGTTCTTTGGCAGCACGTGAAGCTACGTCGCGGGGCACAAGATTACCAAAGGCAGGATAGCGCCGTTCAAGGTAATAATCCCTGCGTTCTTCGCTCAGTTCAGTAGGTTTCATCGTTCCTTTGCGAATCTTTTCAGCATCTTCGGCATATTTTGGAACCCAGATACGGCCGTCGTTACGCAAGCTTTCACTCATGAGGGTAAGCTTCGACTGATAGTCGCCGTGAACAGGGATACAGGTAGGATGTATCTGCGTGAAGCTGGGGTTACCAAAAAAAGCTCCTTTTTTATAGGCTTTCCAAACTGCGCTGCCGTTGGAAGCCATTGCATTCGTCGAAAGGAAAAACACATTTCCGTAACCACCTGTAGCCAAAACAACAGCATGTGCAGCGTGACGCTCAATTTCACCTGTAATAAGATTACGCATGATGACACCACGTGCTCTTCCATCAACGATAACTAACTCGAGCAAATCGCGGCGGGTATACATTTTAACTGTTCCTTTTCCAATTTCTTTACTTAAGGCGCTGTAAGCACCAAGTAGTAGTTGCTGCCCTGTTTGACCACGAGCATAAAATGTGCGCGAAACCTGCGCCCCACCAAACGAACGGTTGTCGAGCAGGCCGCCATACTCACGTGCAAAAGGGACACCTTGTGCCACACACTGATCAATAATATCATTGCTCACTTCGGCAAGGCGATACACATTGGCTTCGCGTGCCCTGTAGTCGCCCCCTTTGATGGTGTCGTAAAACAACCTGAAAATACTGTCGCCATCATTAGGATAATTTTTTGCGGCATTGATCCCTCCCTGGGCGGCGATACTGTGAGCCCTGCGCGGACTGTCGTGAATGCCAAAGGCTTTCACATTAAAGCCCAGCTCGCCAAAGCTGGCTGCTGCTGCAGCTCCGGCAAGACCGGTTCCAACAACAATGATGTCGAGCCTGCGCTTATTGGAAGGATTCACCAGGTTCTGATGTGCTTTATAATTGGTCCATTTCTCCGACAAAGGACCGTGCGGTATTTTTGCTTCTAACTTTCCCATATCTCGTTTTGCTTAGGAAAAATAAATTACTAAAGGTATTGCAATGTAACCAAGGGTGATGGCAATAGAAAAAAGCGTGCCCACCACTTTGATCACAGGAGTGTATTTGCTATGGTTCAATCCAAGCGACTGAAAAGCCGATTGAAAACCATGCTCGAGATGAAATCCCAGCAGCAGAATGGCAATCACATAAAAGGCCACATAACCTCCATCCTGAAAAAGCTGTACCACTAAAATGCCCAGATCTTCGAAAGTGCCACTTTCGTAGGTGATCTCTTCAAGGTGTCCAAATTTTGCTTTAACAAAAAAGTTGGCGAAATGAAACAGCAGGAAGATGAAAATAATTGCTCCTGTGTGAATCATGTACTTAGAAAAGAACGACATCTCGCTGGAGCCTTTACGGTCATAACCGATAGGACGGGCCATCCAATTCTGAATCTGAAGCACCAAACCCAGAATGATATGTAATACAAACCCAATGAAAAGAATCCATTGAAACGTTTGAATGAAAGGATTGGTAGCCATAAAATGAGCTGCCTCGTTGAATAGTTGCCGGGTATCATCAAAGAGTATCAACAGATTGATGCTCATGTGTACCACTAAGAAACTGGTGAGAAATAGTCCCACCAGCGACATAACAATCTTTTTGGTGATGGACGCATACATAATCTTTACCATAACGTTACTTTTGATTTTGTAAAGAAAACAATTAACCTTTATTTTTTTGACTGAAGATATTATCCCTTATTTTTGTCGCATACTGCATTGCAACAAATGTATGGATATATTTTGTTTTCTATATACTTAAATTCATTCTAAATTATCGTTTTTTATTAAAGATATGCGCTACACCTCTCTTCCGCCGGAGTTATTTGTAAATAACCGTCTCAATTTCAGAAGCCTTTTGCCTCCGGGAAGTCTTGCGCTTTTTTCGGCTGCAGAAAAAATGCCCCGCAACGGCGACCAGTATTTTGCATTCAGACAAGATTCTGATTTTTTCTACCTCAGCGGGATAGAACAGGAAAACGCTATTCTTCTCCTTTTTCCCGATTGTCCTGATCCACTTTTGCGCGAGGTGTTGTTTATTGAGGCTTACTCGTCTACCAAAGAGATTTGGGAAGGACGAGTGCTCTTAGCCGATGATGCTAAAAAAATTTCGGGGATAAACCGCGTTACCACCCATCAGCAATGGGAGGCCATTTTGCGCGAATGCATGAATTATGCCCATCAGGTGTTTCTCAACACCAACGAATACCCGAAGTTTTATCCATTGAATGATAGCGCACAGCTTAAGTTTGCCCGTAAAATTAAAACACAGTTCCCGCTGCATGATTTTCAGCGCTCATCACCATTGCTTGAGAGTCTTCGCACGGTCAAATCACCCATCGAAACTGATATCATTCAACAAGCCTGTCATATAACAGGTCTTGGATTCAAAAAGGTGCTCGAAACCTTAAAACCGGGGATGTTCGAATTTGAGATTGAAGCCGAAATAACCCATGCTTTTACAGTTAGCCGAGCCGACAGTCACGGCTATCACCCCATTATAGCAGGTGGGAAAAATGCCTGTACGTTACACTACAACGACAATAACGATATATTGAATGACGGCGATCTGCTTTTGCTCGATTTTGGTGCTGAATATGCCAATTATTCCGCCGATCTCAGCCGCACCGTCCCTGTCAGCGGAAAGTTCAGCGACAGACAACGTGCTTGTTATGAAGCGGTGTTGCGCGTTTTTAAGGCGGCCATCCCTTTGTATGTGCCGGGAAATACCATCGCAAAAATCAACGAATCGGTGTGGATGATGATGGAAAAAGAAATGATTGATCTAGGACTTTTTTCGGCCGAAGATGTTAGAAATCAAAACCCTGACGCTCCTATCTATAAAAAATTCCTCATGCATGGCGTGGCTCATAACATAGGTCTCGATGTGCATGATGTAGGCTCGAAATTTACTCCTCTCGCCCCGGGAATGGTTTTAACATGCGAGCCCGGATTGTATATCAGAGAAGAGAAAATCGGCATTCGTATCGAAAATGATATTCTCGTCACTGCCAACGGACCTGTCGACCTGATGAAGGACATCCCTGTTGAAGCAGATGAAATTGAAGCATTAATGAATCACTCACTTTAAAAAATTTATACCCATGTTTGCAAAACACGTATATGCCGACCGCAGAAACCGGCTCAAAAAAGAAATCACCGAAGGTATTGCCCTCTTTCCTTCAAATCCAGAAGCTTCGTTCAATTATCCGGCCAATACCTATCATTACCGTCAGGATAGCCACTTCTCCTATTTCTTTGGCATCAACCTGCCGGGATTTACGGGATGCATCGACCTGGAGTCGGGCGAAGAAATGGTTTTCGGTAATGATTTTGACATCGACGATATCATTTGGATGGGACCTCAGCCATCAGTTGCTGACCTTGCTGCTGAAGCAGGAGTTCATCAAACCTTTGCAAACGAAAAACTCCATGATTACATCCGCAAAGCGCAACAGCAGGGCAGGAAAATTCATTTCCTCCCTCCCTACCGCGGTAAGGTTATGATTGAATTATCGACCTTACTTGGTGTTGCTGTTCAAGATGTGAAGGCCCTTGCAAGTGTGGCACTCATCAAAGCTGTGGTGAAACTCAAAGAAGTTAAAGATAGCCTTGAAATTGCAGAGATTGAAAAAGCCGTCGATATCGCATGGCTGATGCATACTACAGGCATGAAGATGGCTAAACCGGGCATGGTTGAACAAGAAATTGCAGGAACAATCGAAGGTATTGCTCTGTCGTACGGTGGAGCGGTGTCGTTTCCAATCATCCTGAGCGTTGACGGTCAAACACTTCACAATCATAGTCATCACAATATTTTAAAGGAAGGCCGTATGCTCGTTGTTGATGCAGGTGCCGAATTAAATTCATTGTATTCCAGCGACATAACACGAACAATACCTGTCGGTGGCAAATTCAATCAACGGCAGAAAGAAATCTACGAGATCGTTCTTAAAGCCAATATGGACAGCATTGCAGCTATTAAGCCAGGCAAAGAATACCGTGAAAATCATTTTCTCGCTGCAAAGACCATAACAGAAGGGTTAAAAGCCATCGGACTCATGAAAGGCGATGTGGATGAAGCTGTTGCTGCCGGCGCTCACACACTCTTCTTCCCTCACGGACTGGGTCATATGATGGGAATGGATGTTCACGATCTGGAGAGTCTGGGAGAAAATTATGTCGGTTATGATGAACATACCCAGCGCGCCACACAATTTGGAACAGCATACCTGCGACTGGGCAAAAAACTCAATCCCGGATACGTACTCACCAACGAACCCGGCATCTATTTCATCCCCGCCTTGATTGATAAATTCCGCTCTGAAGGAAAATTCATAGATTTCGTTAACTACGATAAAGTGGAATCGTATAAGGATTTCGGTGGCATTCGTATTGAAGATGACATTTTGGTAACAGAAACAGGACACAGAATCCTTGGTAAAGCTATCCCTAAAAGTGTTGCGGAAGTGGAAGCAACTGCTGCAGAAACGCGCGAATGGATAAAATACCCCGGGATTTTTTAGTTCTAAAACATTTGGTAAAGAAAAGTTGTCTCAATAGTTAAAAGCTACAGCAACTTAATAAAAAGCCGGTAAAAGGATTTCTTTTTCCGGCTTTTTTATTGAAAAACAGTATTTAATTACTGGATTATACTTATTAAACGTGTCTTGCAAAAAAACAGCTATTGATTTGTAAAACTTGAGCTTCTAATATAACAGTATTGAATATCAGTGTTTTGAAAAGTCTGAGAAATGTGCACAAAAAGTCTATAACCCAGTTAAAGTACTTTATAGTCAGGTATTAACAGCCAATTTTATATCAATAATGACCATAACCATCTGATATAGTAGTAACTTTGTGCAGAAATATAGCAGCACTAAAATGTTTGAAAACCTTAATCAACATTATCCATTTAATAATAATTTCAAGCATAATCTGCGAACGATTGTTTTGGTGAGCATGGGCTTTATGCTTCTAATGTTGTATTTTCAACCTTTTGGAATCAATTTTATGAACACTTCCAAAGATGGCTATTTTGTACTTACCATTGGAATTGTGAGCGCTGTGGTTTTGTTCCTAAGCACACTTATAGTACCAGGGATGTTTCCTGTTTTGTTTGACACTTCACGTTGGACTATACGGAAAGAATTAATCTGGAACTTTTGCATGTTTGCTGCGATGGTTATTGGTTTTACTATGACTGCTTTGATTTTTAATCATGAAAGTTTGGTTTCACTTACACTTTTTCGCTCTGGTGCGCTTGCATTGTTGCCCCTCATTCTATTCAACTTATTAAATTACAACCATTCACTCAAAGCAAAAGTTGCCAAAGCGATCGAATCGGGGAGGCATTGGCTCAGCGATGAACATAAAGTAAGTGAAAAAACAGTTCCGGAAAAATTACATATTGCATCCGAAAACGGCAAAGAGGTATTCGATAAGAATTTAAAAGACGTTGTACTTATACAATCCGCCAACAACTATATCGAAATATTTTACCGTGAAGGCGACAAAATCCGAAGACAAATTTTGAGACAAACCCTTCATGCAACAGAGAAACAAATAGACAAATTTGATATCATTAAAAAATGTCACAGATGCTGTCTTGTGAACACAAACCAAATCACCCGACTAGCAGGTGCAGCTTCAAATTACACCCTTGAAGTGGAAGGGCTTGGCTTTAGCATTCCTCTTTCACGCCAAAAGGTTCTTGAATTCAAGAACTTGCTTAAACGCTGATTTTTTCTTTATCCAGGTACTTAATTCTTTTCACTTCTGTTGATCTGAGCTCAAATATTCCCATTATCCAGTTTGCATTTCATCCCTCAACAGGCCTCATTTCATCCCTAATTGCAGCAATTGTACCCTTTTACCGTTGCTAATCCCATATTTCAAGATAAGCCTTTTATCCAATGTACCTTTGCCAGTATGAAAGCAGAAACAGTGAGATAGCAACAAATTTTTGCTCCCATAATTCTGGTTTTTTGTGCAAAATTTATAAAAATCATAACGATGAAAGCTTTAATAATTGGCAATCTTGTCATCCCAACACCAATAATACAAGGAGGAATGGGTGTTGGTATTTCCCTTTCAGGGCTTGCTGCAGCAGTAGCTAATGAAGGGGGTATTGGAGTCATATCAGCAGCAGGGTTAGGCATGTTAAAACCAGGTGGTTCGAAAAACTTTCTTGAGAATAACATTCTTGAATTGCAACGAGAAATACGAAAAGCCAGAAGTTTAACTACAGGCATAATTGGTGTAAATATCATGGTGGCACTTACAAATTATCCTGATTTGGTAAAAGCTGCTATTGATGAAGGCGTTGATATAATTTTTTCAGGTGCTGGTTTGCCCTTGGATCTTCCAAAATATCTCACTAAAGGCTCTAAAACGAAATTGGTGCCGATTGTCTCTTCTGCAAGAGCTGCTAATTTGATTTGCAACAAATGGATGAACAACTTTGGTTATCTCCCTGATGCTATTGTGGTTGAAGGTCCTAAAGCAGGTGGTCATCTTGGTTTTAAAACCGAACAGCTTTTTGACGAAAACTACGCTCTTGAAAAACTCATTCCGGAAGTTCTTAAAATTGCAGCGCAATTTGAAATCAATCATAACAAATCAATCCCTGTGATTGCAGCCGGAGGAATATACAGCGGTGCAGATATCGCCGATTTTATAAAATTAGGTGCATCCGGTGTTCAGATGGGTACACGGTTTGTAACTACATACGAATGTGATGCTTCAGACGCATTCAAACAAGCCTATATCATTGCGAAAAAAGATGATGTGAAAATTATCAAAAGCCCTGTTGGAATGCCTGGAAGAGCTATCAACTCAGCATTTCTTGAGGATGTTGAAGCAGGAAAACGGCATCCTAAAACTTGTCCGGTGAACTGCATTCATACCTGTGATATAAAAACTGCTCCCTATTGCATTATGGCCTCGCTAACGTCGGCACATCGCGGGAACTTTAATCGGGGATATGCTTTTGCAGGCAGCAATGTATGGCGTACTGATAAAATCATTTCGGTAAAAGAATTGATGACCACACTAAAAGGTGAATATGAAGCATATAGCACAAAAGCTCAACTGCAGTCTGGTATTTTTTATCAAAACCTGAACGAAATGCAAGAAAGACTATCTGCTTAAAAGTCTACATTCAGGGAAAAGATCTTTGATAATCTATTCTGAACTATTTGTTGGTTAGGATTTTAATAAGAGAATTTTTCTTCTTTGCTGAATGGTTAAGTGAGAAATCTTTTAATCTCAGTCATCACCAACAATAACGATCTCCTGTCCCAAAAATAACACCCGATCTCCGGGAAAAAGCTTTTTACGCTTTTGCAACTCGGGTTGACCATTAACTTTTATCTGTCCTAAAACAATAGCTTGATTTGCTTCGCCTCCGCTTTCGACAAGGCTCAGGAGTTTTAATAACTGGTTGAGCTGTATGTAATCATGGCCGCCAAGTTCGAATGTTGTCATCGTATTTTTTTTGCAAAATTAGTGTTTTCCCTTCCCAAAACGACCTCTTTATATTTATAGACAAATTTGAACAAAATGATTCATCCGGACCACAAAATCCAAAAATTGTTTGAATTCAATAATTTGATTCAAAACCTATTATTGAGACAAAAAACTCAAGATATGATCAATTAGCTACTATTATATGAACCTAATTAGAAAGAACCACTTAATCGCGGAAACTCTCGGGTTTCTTTAAAACAAAAGTTCGTGAAATATTGAATCCAAAAAACAAGTCGCCTTTACCCCATTTTCCTGATGTTTCGCTGATAAAAGCTCTTTCAAACATCGCATTCCCATTACTTACATGAAGTTGAAAGACGTGACCTCCTGTCTCGATATCGACACCAACCGAAAGCACATCAGTATGAGGTAAAGTAGTTTGATCTTTAGGGTAATAGAAATACTCTGCATTCAAAGAAACTCTTTGGGTCACTTTATATCTCCCTCCAAGTCCGAGTGCAAATGAGGTATTCTCGTCCTGACGGGTAGGAACCAGATTTTTATGAATTACAGTTGGAGATAATTGCAAGCTGAGCGCATTGCTGAACTTGCGGGCAATCAACAACTGATTTACATATGATACCCTCGAACTAAAATGATTATCGCGATCAGGGACAGCCCAGTTTAAACTATTCACAGCAATTGCTCCCACATACGCAACAGTAAAAGGCATTCTGACAGAACCTGTGCTTTGACGCAAAAGCTTGGCTTTTACAAAGCCATCATAGGTTTTTTCCCATGTGCTGCGCCCAACACCAACTGAAATGTAATCGTTGATACCATATTCAAAACCCATCCTCATTGTAGCTCTATCGAGACCAAACAAATCGTAAATACCGCTGTTCAAAGCACCAAAATTATGCTGTATGAGAAAAAGCAGGTTACCTGCTGCAGGATTTTCAACTGCATGTCCATACACAACACGGGTCGATTTAAACGTAGCATAGGTTAATTCAAGCGCCGGCTTCTCCTCCTCGAAGAGTGCCATGAGGTTATCCTGTGCGGCAACCGGATATGCCATCATCAGCAACCCTACGATCAACGCAGGAAGCAACCTGATTTTCATTGATAGGATCAATCGGTAATTCTTTTTCATTGTTTATGGTTTTTTGAGGTTAGGATTATTAAAACAGGTACTGGTAGTCAAGGATTAGAGGGTGGTTTTAAATGTTATCCAACTGCTCTGTTAAAATACGTTTCAACAAAGCCAATCAGCCACTAACAACTAACCTCTTATCACTCTACTCTAGTTATTTAGTTTTCCCTGAGCTATCCATGCATCTATTTGGCTGATAGTGCAATCGCTCAATTTGTTACCACCCTGAGGCATAGCTGAGAAACCTGATTCGTGTTTGATAGCACCTACAAATCTGCCGCCATCCACTGCTGCGACAATTTCGGCATGACTGCCAAGACGAACGCCACCCGAAGCTCCCGGACCACTGTGACAGCTTACACAATTGTTATTGATAGCAGGCTGTACCGTGGCTGAAAAAGAAACATTCTCTGTATTGCATACGTTGTCAGGGTAAAGATCTTCCTCGTTATCTTTGAAACATGCAGTTGCCATGAAGGTGATAACTCCTATTAATATGGCGCTTTTTAATCCGCGTTTAATTGTTTGGTGTCCCATTTTCGATCCATTTTTTAATTTGAGTAATAGTACAATCTGATAATTTATTTCCGTTTTGAGGCATAGCTGAAAATCCAGATTCCCAGCGCACAGCTCCTAAGAGTCTTCCACCCGTAGCTGCTGATGCAATTTGCTGATGGTTAGTCAAACTTATCCCGCCCGAAGGTGAAGCTCCACTGTGACATCCGAGACAGGAATTTTGAACCACAGGCCAGATATGTGCGCTGAAACTTACATTCACCGTGTCGCAAGATGTTGATTCACATGCGTTATCTTTCGCTCCCTGACTGATCCACTTTGAGATTTTTGCAATTTGTTCGGCTGACAATGGCTGTCGTGGCGATGGTGGCATCCTGTCCTCAGGATCATCTTCGTTGAGCACTTCAATTAAGTCGCTGTCACCTGGATTTCCTGCACGAACTTTACCTGAAGCGATTACAGAAGCATAATCGGTAAGCACGACCCCATCGCTTGCAGTGCCCGGATCGTGACATCCGGCAACTCCGCAACTTGAAATAAGCAATGGTAAAACTTCATTCTGAAAATAAACCGTATCCGGATCGCAATTATCTGAAAGAATTGGTGGATCAACAGGTACTACCGGATCAACAGGATCATGTTTACAGCCAATGAAAAATGCTGTTATCACTAACAAAATGATTATTTTATTTACTTTCATTTATTTCATATTTGCAACAAAGATGGATCAATCCAAATAAACGACTAAAATAATCTTGCCGAACAGGAAGTTTTTTATGCTGAACAGGAAAATTTAACCTATTATTTGAAACATAAAAACTGAAGGCATTTAATGTTTCCAAAAGCAAACTCATCTAAGCTTATCATTTATTAATTCAGAGGAAAACAGTAGTTGTGCCACAACTTTTTCCAGCTTTTGTTTATTCATTAAAAAATCATTCCACAATTTTGTTCATTACACATCTAAATATTTATATTTGCCTGAATATCATCAAACCATCTTTATTATGGCAACAATTGTCGTTTTGGGAGCAGGAATTGCCGGGCATACCGCAGCCGCCTTCATCCGTAAAAAATTAAGCAAAAAACATCAGGTAATAGTGGTTACACCAAATGCCTACTACCAATGGATTCCATCAAATATTTGGGTAGGCGTTGGCCGAATGACTGTGGATCAGGTACGATTCAGGTTAGCTCCACTTTACAAGCGATGGGGCGTCGACTATAGACAGGCACGAGCAATTAGCATTCACCCAGAGGGTGAAACAGGTTCTGCCAAACCATTTGTAACCATCGAATACACCGATGAAAATAATCGGGGAAAGCTTGAAAAAGTCGCTTATGACTATTTGGTTAATGCCACAGGTCCAAAGCTTAACTTTGATGCTACAGAAGGGATTGGGCCAGGGAAAAACACCGTTTCCGTATGTTCATACGACCATGCAGCCCATGCCTGGACAAAACTTCAGGAAACCTTTCTCAAGATGGAACGAGGCGAAAAACAAAAATTTGTGATTGGCGTTGGTCACCCAATGGCAACCTGTCAGGGTGCTGCTTTCGAGTATATTTTAAATGTTGCTTTTGAGATCAGAAAGCGAAAATTGGAAAATATCGCCGAAATCACCTGGATCACCAACGAATATGAGCTCGGCGATTTTGGCATGGGAGGCGCACATATCAAAAGAGGTGGGTATATTACCTCAACAAAAGTGTTCGCCGAATCGTTCCTTCGCGAAAACAATATCAATTGGATTAAAAGAGCAGGTGTTTTAAAAGTTGAACCCGGACTGATTCATTATGAAACCCTTGACGGTGAAAAGAAAACTCAGGAATTTGATTTCTCAATGCTTATTCCATCATTTGCCGGTGTTGGTATTAAAGCATTTGACCAACAGGGCATCGATATCTCTTCCAAACTTTTTGCTCCAAATGGTCTGATGAAAGTCGATGCTGATTACACCCCTAAACCTTTTGAAGAATGGAATGTAAACGATTGGCCATCAACATATAGAAATCCAACTTACTCAAATATTTTCGCTCCCGGAATCGCTTTTGCACCTCCCCATGGCATTTCAAAACCAATGACAAGTAAGTCAGGTTTATCCATTTTCCCAACACCACCCCGAACAGGAATGCCATCTGGTGTTATGGGGAAAATTACGGCCTTAAATATCGTCAATCTTGTCAATAAAGGCGAGCATGAACTCAAACACCGAGCAAGCATGGGAAAAATGGGAGCTGCTTGTATTGTTTCTGCCGGCTATGGGATGACCTCGGGTGCTGCAGCAACAATGACTGTGTTTCCAATCGTTCCCGATTTCAACACTTATCCTGAATATGGCCGTAGTATTGGCTACACAATGGGAGAAGCCGGACTGGCAGGCCATTGGATGAAATGGTTCATGCATTATATGTTTTTACACAAAGCCAAAGGCTATCCTTTCTGGTGGTTGTTGCCAGAATAAACCCTATTAAAATTCATTTCAAAATCAATACACTTAATTATATGAGTAATAAAACGATAACCCCCTATAGCGAAGAATCATACCCGCCGGTCCCAACACGGGCTACACGCTTCTGGAGAAGCTTTGTGCCATGGCAGGCCTTACGTTTCTTTATCCTCAACCTCAAAATAATTCGTATTGTGGTTGGAGGCCATTCATAAACTTTCTTCGATAAAAAGATCGGAAGCTATGCCATCAGCAAAGAGTTTTCCTTTGTTGGTGAGGTACAATTGCGTGCCATTTTGTATCAAATGCTCATTTTTTATATGCTTTTGCATAGCACTAATCAGATAAGAGCTATAAGACGGCCCAAACCCGTTTTTTATATGTTCTAAATCACAGCCCCAAGAAGTGCGCAAAGAGGTCATAACATACTCATTAAAACGCTGAACTATTGTTAGAATTTCCTTTTCTTCGACACAGGTAGTTGAACCTGAGTTGTTTATGTATTCGCCAAGGTTCGAAACATTCCATTCCCTTGAATATCCATTAAACGAATGTGCCGAAGGACCAAGACCCAGATAATGACCACCAAGCCAATAAATGCTGTTATGTCGCGAGTAATGTCCTGGTTTAGCAAAGTTTGAAATTTCATAATGATTGAATCCGTTTTCTTCCATCAGTTTCAACAAAATTTCAAAATGTCGTGCACTCTGTACTTCATCAACAGGTGCAAGTTGTCCTTTATGAATCAAATGTGCAAGGGCCGTTTTTGATTCTACTGTCAAAGCATAAGCTGAGAGATGTGTTATCCCGGCTTCAAGGAAAGTGTGGATGTTCTTAATCCATTTTTCATCTGTCAAGGTTGGGATTCCATAAATAAGATCAATCGTAATGCGATCAAATCCTGCATCTTGTGCCATTTTTATCGCATCAATTGCTTGCGAAGCACTATGCACACGGTTGAGATATTCAAGATCGTCGGCAAAAAAACTCTGCACCCCCATGCTCAATCTATTAACAAAAGTATCTTTCAATCCATCCAAATACGTATCGCTGATATCATCAGGGTTTGCTTCAAGGGTTATTTCAGCATTATCAGAAATTTGAAAATTTTCCCTTATCTTCTGCTCTATAGTAAATAGATCCTGATGTGAAAGCATTGAAGGCGTCCCTCCGCCAAAATAAACTGTATCGATGGATTGATTGTCCAAATATGTTTTTCGGGCTTCCATCTCATTCATTAGTGCATCAACGAAGTGTGGCAATTGTTTACGAGAAGCTGTAGAAAAAAAATTACAATAATGACATTTCTGCTTGCAAAAGGGTATGTGGAGATAAATTCCTGCCATAAAATTGAAACGTTTTGAACAAAAAAAACTTTGTTGTGTTTATTTTACATACTGCATTTGACAGAAGTCTCCTGAAATCAAACGAATTTCAGCATCAGTTTCGATCGTTAAACGCATGTATGATGAAACAAAAGTAAATTAATCATTTAATCAAGTAACGTATGAAAAAACTATTGTATGTTTTCTCCGCAGTAATTTTCCTTTCAGCTTGTAATCAGGCTCCAAAGACAGCCGAAGAAGCTAAAGATGTTAAAACCACCTCCACTGAGGCTACCGTTTTTACCGTTGACAAAAGTGCCAGCACTGTGAAATGGGAAGGCGCAAAAATCACTGAAACAGTTCATTTTGGTACTGTTAACATCAGCGAAGGTAGCTTAGCTGTCAAAGACGGACAACTGGACGCAGGTAGCTTTACCCTCGACATGAATAGTGTTGTAGCTTTGGATCTCACCGAAGATGATGGAAAACTCAAACTGGAAGGTCAC
>Ga0351839_1098_pt1 | contig 16096 bp, 21 predicted proteins | sample BONcelHFGM3001E4_FD_206881 | JGI IMG/M metagenome (GOLD analysis project Ga0351839, IMG submission 206881) | Enriched cells from coal bed in the Powder River Basin, Montana, United States - BONCAT cells FGM rep1 HSBNCT.FGM.300.1.E4 ... | reverse complement strand
GAGCCCCTGCATCGCCCTTGACGGGTGCGCCAAGGAATGTGCCCGCAGAAACATTGAGATTGCCGGGGGCAAAGTGGAAAGCGAGCTTCGCATGATGGACGTGTTCAGAGAAAACAAGGATTTCAAGCCCGAAACGGTGCTGGACATAGGCGAGGGCGGCGAGAAGCTGGCGGGCGAAACCGTCAGGCGGGTCGCTGCCGAGGTGGAGCGAATCCTGAAAGAAAGAGGCCAAGAGAATGAGTGATAACCAGGACGTAAAGGTGGGCCTGATCTCCTGCAGCGGCGAGGAGATTTCTGAAGGAACCCTGTCCAGGGCGGCGGTTCGCATCGTGCTGGAACAGATGCGGCCCGCCAATACGGTAACCATATGCCTTCCCCTTTTCCTTGCCGGCGACGGGGGCGAGAGGGGCTTTGCGAAGAGATTCCCCACCATAGCAGTTGATGGCTGCGGCAAGCTGTGCGCCAAAAAAGCCACCGAGAAATACAGCGGCAAGGTGGACGACGTGATCGTCATTGACGAGATACTGAAAGAGATGGGGGAAAAGGCCCCCGCATCCCGCAGGGACTTCACGGAGGCGGACTGGGACCTGGCCCACAGGTTGGCGGACGTCATCACCCAGCGGGTTGACAGGGTGCTGCAGAAGGCAGGGAGCAGGGCGTGCGGGCAACAAGCCTGTGATGGGGAGGCGGCCCAGGCCCCGGTATGCTCCTGCATGTCGGGGGGGCAAAAGCCTGTTACCATCAGCGTTTCTGGCAAGTCGATCCAGGTGAGCGGCCTGGTTGAAATTGTGAAGTCGATTGCATCAAAGAAGGGCATGAACGTCCCGGAGATTGTGAATGAGCTCCTGGAGCAGGCCCGCATATACAGCGGCCCCTTGGACGAAGTGCCCGAGCCGGAGCTGAAGAACGCCCTGTTCAGGGAATATAAGAAAATCTGCTCCTGCCTGAAGATTTAGGGGCAGAAAGGCGACAGAAATTTCAAAGGAAGGGAGCCTGACGAGGAATGGCAGAGGATAAGAATGTCGGCTTTGTAATGTGTGTATGCACCGGGAAGTGCCCCGGCTTTGAAAAGATGGACGTGTGGGATTTCATCAACAGGGTGAGGGTGGAGCTGCCGGTGGAATACGCTTTCATCCACCCGCAGCTTTGCGAAGAGGACGGCGACCGCTTCTGGAAAGACTTCATAAAGCCCGGAAGAAAGTATGTGGTGGGCGGGTGCGCCGCCAACATGCAGTATAAGCTGTTCAGGGACGCATTTGGCGAGATGGGGCTTGACGTGAAGAAAGACCTCTTCCCCCTGGACGTGCGGGACAAGACCACCGACGAGGCGTTCGACATGGTGGAAAAGAAGCTGTCGGAGATTGAGGGTGGGAAGAATGAGTGAAAACACCTTCATGGGAGTGAGCCGGGAGAAGATTCCCTGGTGTCCCACCATCGATTACAGCAAGTGCGACTTCTGCATGGAGTGCGACAAGTTCTGCCCTCACCGGGTCTTCGAGAGGCAGGAGGGCGACGTGAAGCTGATTGTCAAGAACCCCAACAACTGCGTGGTCTTCTGCCGGGCCTGCGCCAAGACGTGCGAGCCGGATGCCCTGTCTTTTCCTGACAAGGCTGAAACCACCAGGCTCATCAAAGAGATCCGGAAAGGGGAGGCAAAGGCATGATGGAAGACGGGAAGAAATTTGCCATCCTGCCCTGCAACGGCCTGGACAAGCCCCTGGGGCAGATTGCCAGGGAGATTGCCCTGAAAATCAATGAACTGCGCCCTGACATTGATATGATATGTCCCGTGCTCCTGTCCAGGGACGGCGATAAATACAAGGAAGCCATTGAAGGGCGACAGTGGATCGTGATCGACGGCTGCGGCACCCGTTGCGCCACAAAGCTTGCGGCAGAAAAGGCCGGTAAGATGTTGCTCAAAATCTACATTCCCGATGTGGTCAAAGATCAGGGAATAAAAATTGGCAAGCCGCTTCGCATTGACGATGAAGGGAAAAAAGCAGCCCATCTGGCAGCCGGGGAGGTTGTGAGGAAACTTCTTGAGGCTCCTGCGCAAGCCCCGGAAACCCATGCTCAGGAATGGGAGCCACGGGAAATCTCCTTCCTGGAAACGATGGTTGACAAGTTCATATTGCGGGTGCCAGGGGAAGGCTTTCTGTTCAACGAAAACGACTGCTGGGCACAGATCCGGGGAGGCACAGCCCGCATCGGGATAACCGACTACGTTCAGACCAATGCCGGGGACATCATGTTTGTGGAATTTCCCGGGATTGGCACGAAAATTGCCCAGTTTGACGAGGCCGGCGAATTCGAGTCGGGCAAGGCCGTTTTGCAGCTCATCTCGCCGGTGTCCGGCAGGGTAACGGCGGTAAACGAAAATCTAAGGGACAGGCCGGAGCTTCTCAACCAGGATCCATACGGGGATGGCTGGATGATTGAGCTGGAATTGACCTCCCCTGACGAGGACAGGGAATTGCTCCTGGAAGCGCCCCAATATTTCGAGATCATGGTCAACAAGGCGAAAAAGGAGATTGCCGGGCGGCATTAGCCCGGGATGCCGGGCGGTTCCTGCTGCCTGCCCTGCACGATTGCAGGCGTTGCGGACTGCCAAATATTCTGTAGAAGGAGGCTGACGATTATGACAAAGCTTGAAATCCTTGGTGCCGGCTGCCCCAGCTGCAAAAAGCTGATGGAGCTTACGGAGCAGGCGGCAAAAGAGCTGGAATTGGAATTCGAAATCATAAAAGTGGATGATATAATGAAGATAATGGAATATGGCGTGATGTCAACTCCCGCACTGGTGGTGGACGGCAAGGTCAAGGCCGCAGGCCGGGTGCCCGGGATTGACGAGATCAAGAAGCTCATATCAAAGTAATGGAGGAAAATATGAAAAAAGCCGCTTTTCTTCTTCTCTTTCTCTTTACTCTTGCGCTGGCAGGTTCCTTCTGCATTTATCAGGACAATGATTCTTTGCAGTCTTCAATGACAGTTTATGCCCAGCCGAAGAGCACCCCAAAGAAAGCCCCAAAAGACACCGCCAGTTCCACAAAACAATATATTGTCTATTACTTTTTCAACAATTTCCGCTGCCCGTCGTGCAAAAAGATCGAAGGCTACACGTCCGAGACAGTCAATGGGAAATTCTCCAGCGAAGTCAAGGCGGGGCGGATCTCCTGGAAGCCAGTCAACCTGGACGAGCCCGCAAACAAGCATTTCATGCAGGATTACAAGCTTGTTACCAAATCGGTGGTTATCGTGGAAATGGTGAACGGCAAGGAAGCCCGGTGGAAAAACCTGGACAAGATATGGGAGCACCTGAGAAACAAGTCCAGGTTCAGCGCATACGTTGAAGGGGAGATTAGAAGCTTTGTGGGAGGCTCCTGATGGAGGGCATGTTCTTTGGAGCCTTGTCCGCCCTGTGGCTGGGTATTCTCACATCCATCAGCCCCTGCCCCCTGGCGTCAAACATTGCCGCCATCTCGTTCATAGGCAGGAACACGGGCAAGACCCGTAACGTGCTGCTCTCCGGGCTTTTCTACACCATGGGACGGACGCTGACCTATATGGTGATAGGGATTCTCTCCGTATCCAGCCTGCTTTCCATGCCTTCCGTGTCGGCATTTCTCCAGGAATACATGAACAAGATCCTGGGGCCTGTCCTGGTGCTTGTGGGGATATTGCTCCTTGAGGTCATCCGGCTCGACTTCTTCAAAGGCTCCGGGGCCGGTGAAAAAGCGCAGAGGCTGGCGGAGCAGGGAGGCGTATGGGGAGCGGGGCTCCTGGGGATATTGTTTGCCCTGGCATTCTGCCCGGTTTCTGCGGCGTTGTTTTTTGGCAGCCTTATACCCCTGGCCCTGAAGTTCAATTCCAGGGTGCTGCTCCCCTCGTTATATGGCGTGGGAACGGCCCTGCCCGTGATACTCTTTGCCTTTCTGATTGCTTTTTCCGTCCAGTCGGTGGGAAGAGCCTTCAACAGGCTGACTGCCGTGGAGTTCTGGGCCAGGCGGATAACAGGCGTGATTTTCATCCTGATTGGAATCTATATGATGCTGTCTCACATTTTTGGAGTCATATAGCTAATCCCGGGCCGGGGTGTTTCATTGCATAACGTAACCCGGCCCTTTGTTTTCGGTGAGTTTTTCCACGGAAAAGGCTGCTGCTCCCGGCCTTGGTGCTATCGGCGGTTTTTTGTGGCAATAAGAGGAAAATGATGGCAGGAATGAAAGATATTTATTGCAGTCGATATGGCTTTGGGGCGGGTAACGCCACAAAGCCTCCTGCGGGGGAAGACCCGGTGTATTAAAAAATCGAAGACGAAAGAGCTGCCGTCCCGGCATTTTGGATTATGAGCCAGTTGAAAAAAACAGCAGTTTTCTTGTGGATGGCTGCCTGCCTGTGCCTCTGCCCATGGGGGCAGAACCTCCGGGCGGAAGGCTCCCTGGCCATGGTGGCAGTACCCGTGCTGGACGTGCGAAGCAGCCCGTCGGAGTCGTCAGAGCTGGTAACCCAGGCCCTGTATAACGACAGGCTGATGCTGATGGAAAAGCAGGGGGAATGGCTGAAAGTCTTCGTCCCCGACCAGGGCAGGACGGGCAGGGGTTATCCCGGCTGGGTGGCTGCCGCTGGTGTATCGCCTGTTGAGAAGGCGTCCCACAGGGGAGGCTCCTGGGCAGTAGTGAACGTGCCTTCCACCATCATATACGACGGCCTCACGGGCAAGCCCGCCGCCAGGAAGGCTTACCTGGGCACGGCCCTGAAATACCTGGGCTACCGGGAAGACAAGACCCGCACCTACCGGGGCCAGCCGGTCTATTGGCTTCACTGCAGGGCCTTTGACGGCCGGGAAGGCTGGGTGTTTTACGGCCACGCCCTGATAAGAAGGGGCAGCCCCTTCCAGGGGGAGCGGGACAGGAACGGCCCCGTCCAGGCGGCCAACCTGTTCCAGGGCACTCCATACCTGTGGGGCGGGGTGTGCGCCGACGGCATCGACTGCTCGGGCCTGACCTACATTGCATACCGCCATGCAGGCTACCTCATTCCCCGGGACGCCGACCAGCAGTTTCACACGGGACAGGCGGTGGACATGGCATTCCTCTCGCCGGGCGACCTGCTCTTTTTCGGGGGAGGGGGCCAGGCCAGTCACGTGGGGATGTTCATCGGGGACGGCTGGCTGATTCACGCCAGCCGGTCGGGGGGCGTGGTGTGCGAGTCCATCTATTCCAGCAGCCTGATGGCAAAATATATCGGGGCAAGAAGGATCATTCAATAAGCTGCAGGGCGGTGGCAATTACTTGGAATATGCTCTCTTCATAAGCAGCGCCGGGATGCTGAAAGATCCCAAAAACCTGCGGCTATCCCCAGACAGCCTCCCCCTGCCATGGCGGCCTTCCCCTGCCGGGGAGCGGGTCCCCTTTGGCCGCCTCTATTTTGGCCAGGAGTTCTGCCAGGTGCTTGTCCCGTCGGGGGACGAGCTGGGGGAAGCCCTGGGGCACGCCCGCAAAGAAGGGATGGCATTTACCCTGGTTACCCCTTTTGTAACGGACGAGGGCCTGAGAACCTGGATGGAAGTGATTGGGCAGGTGGCAGGGGTGGAGCCCCGGGCCGAGGTGGTGTTTAACGACCTGGGCCTTGCCGGGGAGGCACTGGGGGCGTACCCTGGGCTGAAAGCCCTGCTGGGCAGGCTGTTGGTGAAGCAGAAGCGGGGCCCCAGGATAAAAAGGCTGATGGGCCGGGTGCCCCGGGAGATGATTGACCATTTTGCCCGTTTTAACGCCGATGTGCCCCACCTGTCGGAGTTTTACCGGGGGATGGGGTTTGAAAGATACGAGCTGGATAACACCATCCAGGGCATCATCCGGGACGGGGACACTCCTGCTTCCCTTTACTACCCTTACCTATACGTTACCACCACCCGCATGTGCCTCGTCAACGGCTGCGACGGCAGAAAAGAGAGCCTGCGGGCCATTTTTCCATGCAAAAGGGAGTGCCGCCACGTGCGGTTTCGCATTACCCACGGGGAGATGCCCGCAGAGGTGATGCTGGCCGGGAACACCCAGTTTGCAGAAAACAGGGAGCTTCCCCCCGATCCGGCAGGCATTGGCGTTGACCGCCTGGTATATCAGCCGGGCCTCCCCCTGTAGGCTGCGTTACTTGCCTGCCTCGCCGTAATAGCGGGGGATGAACCGGCCCCAGCTCTTTTCTCCCGTGAACTTCCCCTCCCGGTAAATCACCCTTCCCCTGGAAATGGTAACCCGGGGCCATCCCTGAATGGTCATGCCCCTGTAAGGGGTGTAATCCACGTTGTAATGGAAGTTCTCCGCCTTTGCCTCCATGGTCAGCTCCGGGTCAAAGATCACTACGTCTGCGTCCGCCCCCGGGTTGAGAGTGCCCTTCCGGGGATACAGGCCGAACATCTTGGCGGGGTTGGTGCAGAGGCAGTCGATCCACTGGTTGAGGCCGATGCGCCCCTTTCTCACCCCTTCCGAGTAGATGAGTGGCAGAAGAGTCTCGATGCCGGGCAGCCCGCCGGGAAGCCGGGTGAAGTCGTTGCGCCCCGGCTCCTTCTGCTGCCGGGTAAAGGCGCAGTGGTCGGTGGAAATCACCTGGATTATCCCCATGCCGATGGCTTTCCACAGGGCTTCCTGGTCTTTCTTCTTTCGAAGGGGCGGGCAGGTGGGGAAGAGATAGCCCTCCTCCCCTTCGTAAAGGCTGTCGTCCAAAAGGAGATATTGGGGGCAGGTCTCGGCAAAGGCCATCACGCCCTTCCCCTTGGCCTCGGCCACCAGGGAAGCGCTCTCGGCGGTGGACATATGCACCACGTAGATGCGGCTGTCGGTAATCTCTGTCAGGTAGAGGGCCCGGCGCACCGCCTCGGCCTCTACGAAATTGGGCCGGGAAAGGGGATGATTGGGTATGGACACCTGCCCTGCCCGCTTCATCCTGTCCACGAAAAAGTCGATGAGGAAGGGGTTTTCCGCGTGCACGGCTATGATGCCCCCGTGCTCTTTCACCCCCTGCAGCATTGCATACATGGCCGCGTCGTCGCTCATCCAGCCTTCTTTTGCGTAAATCATATACAGCTTGAAGCTGGGAATCCCCCGCCCGATGATGCCCGGCACGTCCTTCAACAGGGCCTCGGTAAACCCCGACACGCCCAGGTGCAGGCCGAAGTCAATGAAGGTATTGCCCACGGCCTCGGCAATCCGCTCGTCTATGGCCTGAAAGGGGGACTGCCCGGCGGTCATGTGGGCAAAGTCGATGAAGGTAGTTACGCCGCCGCAGGCCGCCGCCATGGAGCCGGACGTGAAATCGTCGGCGGAAACGGTTCCTTTTACCGGGAGCTGAAAATGGGTGTGAACGTCGATGCCTCCCGGAATGACGTAGCAGCCAGCAGCGTCAATCACCTGATCGGACTGCTGGCTGATGCGGGAGGCTATTCCACCGATTTTGCCGTCCTCGATGAGGAGATCCCCCCGGAAAGTGTCGGAGGACGTAACTATAGTGCCGTTCTGGACGAGGGTTTTCATGTCAGGTTCCTTCCTGCCGCTGCTCAGCTTTTTTCTTCAGCCCGGGGCTTCATCAGGGGGAACAGGATGACGTCCCGGATGGAGGGCGTGCCCGTAATCAGCATGATCAGCCGGTCGATGCCTATCCCCAGGCCGCCCGTGGGGGGCATGCCGTATTCCAGGGCCTCCACAAAGTCCTCATCCAGGGGGTGGGCCTCGTCATCCTTGAACAGGTCTTTTTTCCTCACCTGGTCCATGAACCGCTCCCGCTGGTCGGCGGGGTCGTTCAGCTCGGAGAAGGCGTTGGCTATCTCCCACGTGTTGATGTAAAGCTCGAAGCGGTATGTGAACGTGGGGTCGCTGTCCATCTTGCGGGCCAGGGGGGAAGTCTCGATGGGGTAATCGCACAGGAAGGTGGGCTGGATAAGGTGCGGCTCCACCAGGGTCTGCAGCAGCTTGTCGATGATGTATGCCACGTCCTCCTTGCGCTCCAGGTCGATGCCGTGCTTCCTGGCCGTTTCCCTGGCATAGTCCAGGTCCCGCAGGCGCTTCAGCTCCAGGCCGCCGTATTTCTTGAAAGCCTCTTCCATCGTCAGCCTCTGGAATGGCGGCTTCAGGCTGACGGCATTTCCCTCGATTTCAATATCATAAGTTCCCGTAGCGTCCAGGCACGCACCGGATATGATCTCCTGGGTTATGTCCATCATGTCGGTATAGTCGGCGTATGCCTGGTAAAGCTCCAGCATTGTGAACTCCGGGTTGTGCCGGGTGTCGATCCCTTCGTTTCTGAATATGCGCCCAATCTCAAACACCTTCTCAAGCCCGCCCACGATGCACCGCTTCAGGTAAAGCTCGGTGGCTATGCGGAAGTAAAGGTCCATGTCCAGGGCGTTGTGGTGGGTGATGAAGGGGCGGGCCATGGCTCCGCCGGCAATGGTGGTCATGGACGGGGTCTCCACCTCTATGAAGCCTTTCGACTCCAGGAGGCTCCTGATGGAGGAGATGACCCGGGAGCGGGTGATGAAGCTCTTTCTCACGTCGGGGCTGGAGAGGAGGTCAACGTAACGCTTCCGGTAGCGGATCTCCACGTCTTTCAGGCCGTGGAACTTTTCCGGCGGCGGGCGCAGGGCCTTGGAGAGAATCTTGAATTCCTCGGCAAAGATGGTCAGCTCTCCCCTCCTGGTGCGGAAAACCTTTCCCCTCACCCCCAGGAAATCGCCGATGTCGGTGAGCTTGAGCAGGGCATAGCTCTCATGGCCCAGGGTGTCCTGCTTGAAATAGACCTGGATGGAGCCGGTAACGTCGGCCAGGTCGCCAAAGGATGCCTTGCCGTGCTCCCGCAGGGCCATCAGCCTGCCTGCCACGCAGACCATTTCGCCCTCCTCCGACTCGGCCAGTCCCTGGAATTTCTCCAGAAGGCCGCCAATCAGGCTGTCCCTGTCAAAACGGGATCCGTACGGGTCGATCCCCGCCTCCCGCAGCTGATCCCTGTGCCGGATGCGCTGCTCCATATGCTCTGTAAGGCTGAGGCCCTCCCGGGCCGGTGCCGGTTTCTGCAGGTCTGTGGACATATCTGTTCTCCTTTGAATTGGTAAGTTCTCTTTATTCCGGCAAGCCCTCCCTTTCCCTTCTGGAGCCACCCTGCTTCTTAACAGCCAAAAGCATCTGATGGAAGGGAGGGCCGATTCCGGGGTGATGCTGCCGCTGTTTCCAGCGTCAATCGATAAATTTTAACAAAATCATTAAAAATACCTGCCAGATTCTTTTTTACGGCGGGTGGAAATGCCTTGGAACCCAATAATGGCGCTGTTTAAATTTTTTGCAGAAAAAGAGGAATAGAAAAACCGGGAAAGAATACCGTATGTGGTGCTGACCATTTGGCGGGGACACAATATGTGGTGGAGGCCGTCGCAAGATGAGAAAAATCGCCCGGTTTCTGGTGATATCTTTTTTCCTCGTTATTCTTGCGGGGGCCATCGATTCCCGCATTAATGCCCAGCAGAACAAGTGGGTGCGCTACCACGGCGATTTTGCCAGCTTCAACATCAGGTGGGATTACCAGCTGGATTACCAGAAAAAGGGGAGGCAGTTCACCTACAAGCTGGCCACTCCCGGCAGCGAGCCCAGGGAATTGATTATCTCCAAGGGCCACAGCAAGATGAACTTCAAGCTCTCCGACAGGAAGGGCTACGTTACCGCCATCAACCGCCGCATCCCCCTGGCGGGGACGGGAGGCATCGAGAAGGCCGGCACCACGCCATCGGGCACCAAGTGGCGGGAGATGTATCTCTATTACATGGCCAAGGGTGCCAAGGGCGCAAACCTGCAGTTGATTTACGTTGCCTACGACGACGTGAGCGACGACGTAAAGAAGGAATTTGACGACGTCATCAGCTCCATCCAGCTCAAAGAAGTGTTCGAGCCGGAAAACAGCTCCGCCACCCCTCCCCCCATACCAATGCCCATGCCCAACAGCCTGTAACGCCACTAAGGGACACTGCGCCCGATTTCCCCTCCCTTTCAGGAACCTGCCCCTGCTTTAGTTTGTTTGCTTAAATGAATATTTCGCGTAAATTTGCATTTGGCGGGAGTGATTTGGATGCCTGAAAAGATTTTTGTGCCCGGAATGAAATGCCAGGGGTGCGTGTCGGCAATCCGGGAAGCCCTGGAGGCGATAGGGGAGAAAGGCGCAGTCGTTGACCTGGAATCCCGGACTGTTACCCTGCCGGCGGGAGGAGCCTCCCTGGAGGATGTGAAGAAGGCCCTGGCCCAGGCCGGCTACCCGGCAAAAGACTGAAAGGCCCGGGAACAAACAGATCCCGCCGCCTGGCGGGATCTGACGAAAGACTGTGATGCTGACAGCCTGAAGGGTTGGGCCTGTTACTTGCCTTTACCCTTGCCTTTGCCCTGGGAGCCCTGTCCCTTGCCGCTGCTGTTTCCTTTGCCCGGGTCGTCCTTGCCCCCGTGCTTGTTGCCTTTACCGCTCTCCATGCCGGGGTTGTCGTCGGGCTTGCCCTTGCCTTTGCCGCTCTCCATGCCGGGGTTGTCGTCGGGCTTGCCCCTGTCTTCCATTTCCTTGCCCGGTTTCCAGTCGCCCTTTTTGCCTTTCAGCTCCGAGTTGATGCTGGAGTTGATGTGAATGAAGTTATTCCCCCTGGATCGCATCGCCACTATCCTGTCGGGGGACATCCCGTGAAACTCGGCCAGAAATCGCAGGTTGGCCAGGTTGATAATGTCCGGGTCGGACAGCACGATAGTGCCCCATTGGCTCCTGGGCTTGTTCCTGTAATAACCGTATGCTTTCCCGTATGGCGGGCCGCTGACTGTCCTGACGGGGACATAGTAGGACTGCGGCCCCAGGCCGAAGTGAACGGAAACGTCCAGCCAGCTTTTACCGCCAAGGCGCATGGCGGCAACGCTCTGGGGCGACACCCTGGCCCTGTTGGCTATGAACATAGCCACGGGCAGCTCGTCGTCGTGGATTTTCATTGCCTTGATTTTCTGCACGTCCCCCACGGGCACGCCGTAGAAGCGTCCCAGGTCGCCGTGGTATGCTGCCGGGCTTTCAGGGCCCAGGTTCACCTTTACCTGGGCGTGGCCGGTGCCTGCCATGAATGCAGATAGGGACAGCAGTAAAAGGAATAGAGTGATTTTTCTTGCCATGACAAATACCCCCTTGTTTTTTTAGTAGGCTTTGGTAATGGTAGGCAAAAACGGGCTGTTATTCCCTCCAGGGAAAAGGAAAAGAGGAAAAGAGATGGCAGTTCTTTACAGACTCTTGTTTATGGAATCCAGGAGTTTTTTGCCCGGCGTGAACACTGGGATTTTCTTGGCCTTGATGCTTATCTTTTCCCCTGTCCTGGGGTTGACGCCCAGGCGGGGCGCCCGCTTTACCACCTCGAAGGAGCCGAAGCCGATTATCTTAAATTTTTCCCCCCGGGACATGGCATCGGTGATGAATGAAAAAGTCTCGTCAACCACCTGCTTTATCTGGGTCTTGGTGATGGTGGTCTTCTGGGATATCTCGTCAATGAGTTCCTTCTTGTCCATGGGAGGCAGGCTCCTTTCAAGATATGCAAAGATTCATTGGATCTCCTTCAATTCCTCTTTTGCCCCGGCTCAATTTGCCTGGCTGCCGGGCGGGTTCGTATCCGGGTATGCCGGCCAGGAAGGATTATTGCCTGCAGGCATTAAAATGAGATGAACCCGGATTTGACGGGGTGCCGGGACAGACAGCGGCCTGTTTTGTGCGGGAATGAAGCTGAAGGAGGAGACTTCCCCATGTTCGTAGTCGTTTATGTAACCGTCCCCTCGGAAGAAGTGGGAAAGAATATTGCAAGGGGCATCCTGGAGGAGCGCCTGGCCGCCTGCGTCAACGTGGTGAAGGGCCTGACATCCATCTATTGGTGGAAGGACGCCATACAGGAAGAGCCTGAGTGCCTGCTGATCATCAAGACCAAGCTGGCCCTGTTTGAAAAGCTGGAGGCAAAGGTGAGGCAGCTTCATCCATACGAAACCCCCGAAATTATTGCCGCTCCCATCATGGCCGGCAGCAGGGCTTATCTCCAGTGGCTGGGAAGCGAAACCCAGCCCACCGAAGAAGACCTGGATTTCAGGGGCGTCCGGTTCTGATGAAGGGGTTTGCCGCCGATTATCACGTTCATTCCTCCTTTTCCTTCGATGCCCGGTTTTCCCCCGCCCGGATGGTGGAAGGGGCGCTGGAAAAGGGGATAGGGGAAATATGCTTTACCGAGCACAAGGATCTGGATCCCTTTTACAACGAAACGGGATATTACAAGGACGGCCCCTATTCCGCTGAGATTGCCGCTCTCCAGGAAAAATACAGGGGCAGGATAGTAATAAAGAAGGGCGTGGAGCTGGACTACCAGTCTTCCACGGAAAAGGAATTCCAGGAATTCCTGGGGCGGCACAGCTTCGATTTCGTCCTGGCGTCGGTGCATGCCCTGGAGCATTGCTTCGTGGATGAAGGCTATTTCCAGGGCAGGAGCCCCGGGAAGGTTTACGAGGACTATCTAAGGGAGGTGCTGGCCCTGTCCCGCCTGCAGTCTTTCGACGTCTTGGGCCACCTGGACTACTTCACCCGCTTTTCGCCGGAAGATCACCCCTTCGACCCCGCCCGGCACCAGGGGATATTGAGGGAGATACTGAAAAACCTGGCGAAAAACGGCAGGGGGCTGGAACTGAACACTTCCGGCTGGCGGCATGGCATAGGCAAGCCTTTTCCCTCCCCGGCCATCCTGAAGATGTTCCGGGAAGAGGGGGGCGAGGTGGTAACAATAGGCTCCGATTCCCATCACCCCCGGGACCTGGCATCCCGCTTCACCCAGGGGATTGAGCTTCTGCAGGATGCGGGCTTTACGGGAATCTATCTTTTCACCGGGAGAAAGGCGTCAAAGGTGCCCTTCTGACAGGGAAGGGAAATTGGGAAAGGCAATAAATTATTACTGTCAGGCCGGCAAATGCCCGGCAAAAACCTGAGAGAGGTATCCATCATGATTATAGACATATCCCCCCTTACCAACGAAATCCCCAACGGGCCCCTCATCGGCTCGGGCACCCTGGCCTGCGGGTTCAGGGACCTGGAGCTGGACGTGCAGGTGAGCATCCTGCCCATTCACCCTGCCGGACCCAAGGACATGGAAAAATACAAGGGCAAGAGGCTGACCATCTCCATCCCCGAGCTCACCCTGCAGCGGCTGCAGTCCTTCAAGGAAGAGGACAGGGACGATATGCGCTACACCGAGGAATATGCCTCCATCTGCCGCAAGCTGGGCTACGAGATTCAAAACGAGATAAAAAAGCGGGACATTACCGTTGACTACGCCCTGGCCATCGACCACGCGGGGCAGCTCATCACCATGTTCGTGGCCAAGCTTACCGACATCGAATCATACGAGATACGCCGGATTAAGCGCAAGCGGGAGGATGGCTCCATCGACCTGACCGTGCTGATACCCCAGAACCTCTACCCCCTGGACGGCAAGAAGTTCCTGGTGTTAGATGAGTTCATAAACACGGGCTTTACCCTGAAGGAAGTGGTGAGAACAATCAGGGAGGCCGGGGGGGATGTCCCCCTGATGGGAGCATTTATGCGGATGGAAGGGGAAGGGAAGCTCATCGGCGAGGCTTACCCGGAGATTCCCATAGTTACCCTGGAATAGGCCGCCCGTTTCTGTGGCAACAAAAAAACGCTCGGTTCGAGCGTTTTTGTTTTTCGCTTGTCTTTCGGGCCCGGGCTATTCCCTGGCCCCGTGGGTGAAGAGGAGGTTCACCAGCTCGTGGTGGTTTCTCTTCTTGGCCGTTGCCAGGGGGGTCTCCCCGTCCTTGTTCATGGTGGTCAGGTTGACCTTTTTGGATACCAGCGCGTCGGCAATGTCCTGGGCGTTCAGCCTCACCGCCAGGTGCAGGGGAGTGTGTCCCTGGTCGTCCACCGCTTCCAGGTCGGCTTTCTTGCTGATGAGCATGCGGGCCGCCTCCAGCCTGCCGTTGACGATGGCCAGGTGGAGGGGGGTCCATCCCTTGTCCCCCTTCTCGTTTACATCCCCTCCTTTGTCGATGAGGGTGCGGATGATGATGGAGTTGCCCATCTTGGAGGCCAAGTGAAGCAGGGAGGAACCGTCTTTCATCCTTACGGTGATGTCGGAGCCTGCATCCATAAGGAACCTTGCAATTTCCGACCTTCCCTTCTCGGTGGCATACTGGAGGGGAGTCATCCCTTCCTTCTGCTGGGCGTTGGGGTTGGCACCGTTTTCCAGGAGGAACTGCACCATCTCGTTCTGTCCGCTCTGGGACGCCATGTGCAGGGGGGTTTCCCCTTTGTTGTTCTGGGCATTAAGATCAGCCTTGTTGCTGACCAGGCTTGCGGCAGTCTCCGTGTCGCCGCTGACGGCGGATGCGTGCAGGAGGGTTTCGCCTTTCTTGTTCTTGGCGTTCACGTCGGCGTTGTTTTCCATCAGCAGCTGCACCAGCTTGGTCTTGCCGTTCAAGGCGGCCAGGTGCAGGGGCGTCTGCTCTTCGTTGTCCTTTATGTTCAGGTCCACGGGGATCCTGGCGTCGGTGTTGCTGATGAGGAGATGGGCCACGTCCAGCATCTCCTTCTCGTCCTTTGTGGTGATGTATGCTATGGGCGTCCTGCCGTCCTTGTCCCGGATGTTGGGGTCGGCAATCTTCAAAAGGAGGGCTGCCGTGTTCATTCTTTCGTGAAACGCTGCAATGTGCAGTGGCGTGCGCCCATCGTTGTCCTGGGCGTTGTAGTCGGCCCCGCTGTTGATGAGAAGGGCTGCCATGTTCACTTCGTCGTAAAGGGCGGTCGTGTGCAGGGGGGTCTTGCCGTCCTTGTCCCGGATGTTGATGTCGGCTTTCTTCATCAGCAGCACTTTGGCAACTGCGGTCTTCCCCTCGAGGGCCGCCTTGTGCAGCCGTGAAAAGCCGGTTTCGTCCATCTCGTTGGGATTCATCTTGCCATCGAAGAATATCTTCAATACTTCTGTCGCAGTATCAATGATACTTGGCATTTTATATATACCTCCACACTTCAGGAAATAGCCTGAGCCGGTTTAGATAGTTTTCACCAATGCCACTTGGCTTCCTGCCAGAAACGATTCAATTTCTTTCTTTGTCAGAATCCTGCCTATGGTATGCTCCAAATGGCTTTCTTGCTGTCATTGTAAAGTATTATCCCCGGGGCTCCCTGGGCGTTGATTCCCATGCTCACCCTTTTCTGCTTTTCCTTGTCATACATTTGAATTCCTGCCGAGCCGTCGGGGTTGACCCGCATGGTCAGCCTGGGCTTGCCGGTGTTGTCGTACATGGCAAAGCCTGCGGCATCCTCAATCATCCCCAGGAATATTCTTCTCGTTCCCTTATTGTCCCGCACAAAGACGTTGCCCTGTATGTCTTCCTTTGGGGCGGCTGCCGACGGGAACTGGCCTTCGTAAAGGGCCGTTACCCCCAGGCAGATCAGCAGGATCAGGGCAGCAAGCCTCCAGAAGGAAGCTTCTTTTCTGCCCTTCTCCACTTTTTCCTCCAGCTGTGATATTCTTGCTTCGATTGATTTCATCGTCATTTATGGCTCCTTTCAGGGGAAGGTTTTTTGCAGGCGCGGGGTCAGTCTTCGTAAAACACGTTCATGGTTTCTGTCGAGAGGAAAAACCGGGGGGAGAGGCTGATGAACTGGCCGTTCTTGAAGGTGTTGACCGTGGAATAGTTGCCCAGGTAAACGTCCTTTTTAAATGCCAGGAAGTCTTTCTGCTCCTCGTCTGTCAGGATCTTGGTGCTGATCCCCTTTACTGGCACGCCGCTGCCGGAAAGATACGACCGGAATATGGCCCGCCCCTTTCCGCCGGGGGGCAGCTCCAGGGTGTTCACCGACTTGGCCAGCACCGTCTGGTCTTTGTCAACGAAGGTGCAGGTGATGCCCAGCTCCACTTCCTTTGCCGTTTCGTTCTTCACCTCTGCCGCAAGGCAGATCTGGTTTGAAAGCCTGTCCACGAAGAAGACGTATTCGATTCGAAAATCCCTGGCCTGGGCGGGAAGGGCAGCCATACTCATGATTGCCCCCAGCACCAGGA
>Ga0351839_1092_pt1 | contig 16247 bp, 16 predicted proteins | sample BONcelHFGM3001E4_FD_206881 | JGI IMG/M metagenome (GOLD analysis project Ga0351839, IMG submission 206881) | Enriched cells from coal bed in the Powder River Basin, Montana, United States - BONCAT cells FGM rep1 HSBNCT.FGM.300.1.E4 ... | reverse complement strand
GAGCGGGGTGGAACGTCCCTGGGATCGCAAGTTCCTGGGATACTCCATGACCGAGAGCAACCGGCCGCTTTTCCGTGTCTCTGACGAAGCCCTCAGGAAGTTCGAAGACCGAGTGGGAGAGCTGATCGGAGGCTCGAGCGGGCGCCAGAACGCTCGAGCGGTGTTCCGACCGGACCACCTGATAAGGTTCATCTGCGGATGGGCGAGCTACTTCAGGCTGGCAGAAGAGACGGGACTCTACCGGGATGTTGACGGGGCGACGAAGAGAGAACTGGCAAGAGTGCTGGGAGAAGGGTGGGAGAAAGATTTCACATCGGAGAACCTGAAAGACACCTGGAGAAGGTTCAAGAAATCGGAAACTCACACAGAGAGAGAGGACCGCGGGCAGAATCCGGAGAAAGAGAAAGACAACACACACACGGAAACTCCGGATGCCGGAAGGGGAAGAAACCCAGGGCACAGAATTCTTGAATCCGGGAAAGAAGAAGAGCACACAGGTAGAAATCTTCATTCCGGAAGAGAGAAAGAACACAGGGCAGGCAAGAATCCCATATCCGGAAAGAGTCACAGGCTCGCGGGACGGACGGACCCAGGAATGCCAGGAGAGTACGGGAAGCGTGAGAAGGCCCGCCTCACGGCAGAGCTGACGACGGGGGAAAGGCGCGGGAGAGGGTATGCGGACGTAGCCGAAGCCTCGCCTATCCCAACCCCAGAGTCACGACGGAGTACGAGCTGCACGACGACGAAAATGGTGGGGGGCGGGACTGTCACGCCCCCTGAACCATTTGTTTTTGCCCAAAAAACCCTGACAAGGGAGATGGAAGGCAAGTGTGTCCGTTCGGGTGTCGAATGTTTCCCTTAACCAGTTTGGAGGAATCGAGATGATTCGGTATGACAGGAAAAGAAGCAGATTTGGAGAAGAATTGCGACCTGCAGTGATCCTTGTGGATGCCGATTTTCTTGGCGATCAGTTCCGCATGTATCAGGATTTCTTCTTCAATGCCGATGACCCTTTCGACAAGAGAAACATCCGGGAGGAGGGGATTCCTGAAAAACTCGATCCATGTCACTTGAAGAGAGCCCTGCTCACGCAGGCGCAGGCTCTGGAAGAGGAATCCAATCTTGTTTTGTTTACGAAGAATGGAGGACTTGACTACTTCGATTCAGAACCTTCTCATGAATTCAGGGTAGTCAGTTGCACTGGACAGATCAGGGATGAAATGCTCGTGGCAACGGAGTCAGACTCGAAGTTCAGGCATCTGCTATGCTTGGGAGGCGTTGAGTACGACGATTTCAATCATGGCTGGTGGCAATGCTACGATTTCCTGTCGTTCATCACATCTTACGAGGAGGAAGAGTATTTGGCAATAGAGGGTGAGAGACTACTGGCAGAGTATGCAGACTCCCGCGAGGATTGCGACATCTACTATCAAGGTCTCGTCAACCGTGTAGGTGATGTTTGGAACAACGTGAAGTCGTGGTCCGAGATCGCTTGGGTTATGGGTTTCACCAGAGACCACTCAATGTACGTTCCATGGGAATTCCACCCCTAGCACGACGGATACTGGAGCGAACAACCATGAAGGGTGGCCGGGAAACCGACCGCCCTTTTTGTTACACCGCAATTGAGATGAAGCTCACCTTTGGCCAAGCTTAGTAACAATCTCCTCGGTCCTGTCCCGTCCAACGAGGATCCGGCCCAGCCGCCTGAAGTGCCTCACCATGGCCTCCCTGTCGTCAAGCTGGCCCCGGGTTATCTCGATGACTTCGTAGTTGCGACTCCTCAGCTCTTCGCGGATGATTCGATCTCGTTGGACTGTCTCCGGCCTTCCGTGGAGGCCATCGCTCATCCCGTCGAGGTAGATGCAGATTCCGTCCTTGATCCCGTTGGGGTCCTCGAAATGGAAGTCGGGAAGTGTTGTGTTTTTTGGAACGACCCATCCTCACGCACGTGGGGAACAGGTCCACGCCATGTCAGTGTAAGCGTCAACGCCCGGTTCATCCCCACGTACATGGGGAACAGCATGAAATGATTCTGGGCTGCACTTACTGCGGTGAGTTCGGTTCATCCCCACGCACGTGGGGAACAGCCCAGGTTACGCCCTTCCCGGAGTACCTTCAACGGTTCATCCCCACGCACGTGGGGAACAGATCTACAGCCCCTCATGGATGCTCACCCCCACCGGTTCATCCCCACGCACGTGGGGAACAGTCCTACGACGGGACCGAAAGCTACTCCTGCATCGGTTCATCCCCACGCACGTGGGGAACAGGAGCCTCTACTTGCATCTGTGCCGCTCTCCTCCGGTTCATCCCCACACACGTGGGGAACAGAGGGCCATGCCGCCGACGTACCTGTCCCAGACCGGTTCATCCCCACGCACGTGGGGAACAGCAAATGATACCCTTCAGCAGCTTTTTCCCGTACGGGTCATCCCCGCGATCGTGGGGAACAGGTTGGAAGCGGCGATTACAACGTCTTTGAAGGCGGTTCATCCCCACGCATGTGGGGAATAGTCATCGGTTGCTTTTGTGGTCGCGTCCTTGACCGGTTCATCCCCACGCACGTGGGGAACAGCTGATGAACAGGCTCGACAGCGTGATGACTATCGGTTCATCCCCACGCACGTGGGGAACAGAACAGGTCAAGGGCAACGAGGCGGGTCTCAAGCGGTTCATCCCCACGCACGTGGGGAACAGTCAGCGAGGTCATGGCGTCCATTGCCTGCTTGCGGTTCATCCCCACGCACGTGGGGAACAGGTCCATGTCGATGACGTCACCCGGCTTCACGACGGTTCATCCCCACGCACGTGGGGAACAGGATTTCTGCGGGCGACATCATCAGACCCCATCGGTTCATCCCCACGCACGTGGGGAACAGATTCACCGCGTAGCAGTTGATCGCGGAGACGCCGGTTCATCCCCACGCACGTGGGGAACAGCCGGCATACACGGGTGGGAAGACCTTCTCCATCGGTTCATCCCCACGCACGTGGGGAACAGTCCAGCAGCACTTCCTGTTCATCCGTTGACAGCGGTTCATCCCCACGCACGTGGGGAACAGGTGCTTCGGGCGCTGGAACACGAGGGCACTTACGGTTCATCCCCACGCACGTGGGGAACAGTTTGATCTTGCCCTTGCCCACGATAGACCTCCCGGTTCATCCCCACGCACGTGGGGAACAGTACCTGTTCGCCCCGACTACCGCCCTGAACGACGGTTCATCCCCACGCACGTGGGGAACAGTACCAAGAAATTGAAATGGCCGACCTCATTCACGGTTCATCCCCACGCACGTGGGGAACAGCCCTTACGATTCGTATATTCCAGTCTGTAGCGCGGTTCATCCCCACGCACGTGGGGAACAGGCTCGCGGATCAGATGGCGATCGAGGAAGAGTACGGTTCATCCCCACGCACGTGGGGAACAGATACGCCGCCCGGTCATTCAGGATTGCAAGCACGGTTCATCCCCACGCACGTGGGGAACAGTTGATTTCACGGCAGAGGAACGACCCCTCCCACGGTTCATCCCCACGCACGTGGGGAACAGGATTTCATCGGTCGTGTCGATTCCCATCACGTCGGTTCATCCCCACGCACGTGGGGAACAGTTTCCAGGAAGCTGTTGACATCTTCGCAGACGCGGTTCATCCCCACGCACGTGGGGAACAGTTCCACAGCGCGGGGAAGTGCGTCATGGAGAACGGTTCATCCCCACGCACGTGGGGAACAGATGATAATCCGCAACCTCATGGAGCCGCTTGACGGTTCATCCCCACGCACGTGGGGAACAGTCCACCGTCGAGGGCGGCTATGGCTTCGCGCACGGTTCATCCCCACGCACGTGGGGAACAGGGGTGCCGGTGACGGAGTACAGGTACCGCCCGCGGTTCATCCCCACGCACGTGGGGAACAGCATGCGGCTGTTGCGGCCATCACGTAGTATATCGGTTCATCCCCACGCACGTGGGGAACAGTTGATGCGCCTGTCGAACTCTTCCTTGGCCTGCGGTTCATCCCCACGCACGTGGGGAACAGCGCCGCAGCCTTGAGGTCAAGGCCCATTGCGTACGGTTCATCCCCACGCACGTGGGGAACAGCACTCCTGGGAGCTGGCCGCCGCCTGGTACAGCGGTTCATCCCCACGCACGTGGGGAACAGGGTTTCGGTGATGCCCTCCGTAGACGTGTTGTCGGTTCATCCCCACGCACGTGGGGAACAGTTCCTGCCACAGAAGGATGCTGTACCCTTCGCCGGTTCATCCCCACGCACGTGGGGAACAGACCGACAGATGCAGCACTTGCCCGGGGGTAGCCGGTTCATCCCCACGCACGTGGGGAACAGACCATCGGTTACGGCTACACCGGACCGGCCAACGGTTCATCCCCACGCACGTGGGGAACAGGCAGTCGTTTACCGCAAATGGGCCTACTCGTTCGGTTCATCCCCACGCACGTGGGGAACAGGGTTTCATTTGCAGCTTTGGAGCAACCAAGGTCGGTTCATCCCCACGCACGTGGGGAACAGTCTGGGGCAGTGGCGGGGGGGTTATTAGTTTCCGGTTCATCCCCACGCACGTGGGGAACAGCACGTTTCGCCTGTCTGCCGGCGACCTTCGCGCGGTTCATCCCCACGCACGTGGGGAACAGGTTATGGTAAGCAGTGATTTCTTCTGTAGTAGCGGTTCATCCCCACGCACGTGGGGAACAGATCTTAGTTTACTTCTTTCTGTGCTGTAAGAACGGTTCATCCCCACGCACGTGGGGAACAGGGCACGGACGGCGACACTTCCGCGGAATCCAACGGTTCATCCCCACGCACGTGGGGAACAGTCCGCGTGTTGCATCTCCCGCTGTGTTGTAGCCGGTTCATCCCCACGCACGTGGGGAACAGTCCGCTTGCCCCCGCCAACCCTATCCGTAGGGCGGTTCATCCCCACGCACGTGGGGAACAGGGTTAGAGTATGGTTAGACTTGTGTAGCTATCCGGTTCATCCCCACGCACGTGGGGAACAGGGTTTTTCATTAGTTGCGTGTCCCTTCATTAGCGGTTCATCCCCACGCACGTGGGGAACAGATGAACCATTTGACCCTACTCCCTACCTTACTCGGTTCATCCCCACGCACGTGGGGAACAGTCCTCGTCGATCATCACGATGGGAGTGACTTCCGGTTCATCCCCACGCACGTGGGGAACAGCCGTCGCCTGTGACGAGGACGACGTAGTCCACCGGTTCATCCCCACGCACGTGGGGAACAGACGAACGTCCTCGACGGCATTTCCTCAAATACCGGTTCATCCCCACGCACGTGGGGAACAGGATAGCCAACAGGACGGACAGGGATGGGTCCGCGGTTCATCCCCACGCACGTGGGGAACAGGCTAAACATAATCGCCATATCTGCAATGGCTTAGAGACAAGCCGCCGAAGAACCAAAAACCTATTTGCTGTTCTGACAAACAATTGTCTGATAATCCATGTCGGATCCACTTCCACCACTCTCTGAAGGGTGAAAGGCTACTAGCAGGATGCCATCCATGCTCACGGGCATTCTGCGGTTCTTTCCCTTGGTTAGGAAATTGAAACCGGACTCCGTATTTGTTGTCCAGATCATTACTGCATTGCCACCCATTAGTCCGGAAACAATGTTCTCCCAGATCATCATGCGTATCTTTGCTGAAACCTTGCCGACGTAGACTCCTGCTCTGGCTTCCACTAGCCAAACGGATAGTCTCCCCCGCAGAGCTGCGGGCGCATTTTCAGTTACGATGACCGTCATCCGACAACTTCCGTTCCTGATCTTCTTGGAATGCCGGACCGATCATCTCGGCAGGAGCTTCTTCCGGAACCAGACCTCCAGCAAGAAGGATTTCCTCGATTGTCGGGATGATCCTTTGCAACAATCTCGTACTTCGGAACGCATCCCTGCACTCGAGTCGGACTGCCCTCTCTATGGGCATCTTTGTCCCACGTGACAGGATGCGGAAGGCAGCGGGAACAACCGTCTCGAACTTGAACAGGTCGGCAATATCGTAGACGAAAGAAAGAGGTTTTCCCGTGTGAATGAAACCTACGGCGGGCGCATAACCAGCAGCCAGGACGGCTGCCTCCGTTATTCCATAAAGGCAGGCCGTAGCGCTGCTGAGTGCCCTGTTGGTTCTATCGGAGCTGTTCCAATCTGATGGGTCGTATCTTCGCTGCGTCCAAGTTACTCCATATTGGAGCGCCAGGAGTTTATACATCTGACGAACCCGTGCCCCCTCGATTCCTCGAAGTTGCTCGACGCTTCTTCTTTGAGGGGGAGGTTCTCCAAAGCGAAACTCGTACATTCTGCGAACGATTTTCAACCTGGCGGACTCATCAAGGTAGGACCGCATCTGGAAAAGAAGCTTGTCTGATCGAGCGCCGCCGGGTTGCCCGGTAGCGTAGAGACGAACGCCCCCTTCACCTGTCCATACCAGCAGACACCCCACTCGTGCTGCCAGTGCTACCGCTGCATGACTTACCCTTGTCCCAGGTTCGAGCATCAGGCAGGCGACGGAGCCGATCGGGATTTGAATTCGTATCCCATTCACATCCTTCAGGATGAAAGCCCCATCAAGGACATCGAGTTCGCCGCGCTCCAAGAAGAGCACCGATACCCGATCCTTCATGGCTATCGGCCTGAGGTTCGGAAGAAATTGACTCATGTCCTGCGAATAAGCATCAATCCACAGCCATATCCTTTGGCAGGACCCAATCCGTGAAAGAGGGTATGCTCTAGTTTCAAAGAATCAAAGACCTCGAGAGCGCCGGTGATGTCCATGGTTGTGATTGAGACGGGATTGCGTCCCCTGCCCTTGAAGAAGGACATCTGTCGGATAGCTCCCACACGTATTGAGTCTTCGTCGATTCTAAAACCGTGCCGATCGGATCGTTCTAGAAGCCAGCGACACACAGCTATGATGGAGACATCTCCGCTCACGACCTGACCGCTTTCCCGAGCCTGATGCTTGATGTCCATGACGAGGTCGTGTCTCTTGTGTTTTTTCTCTTCGTCACGGCGAGTCACCACAGGATTGGCCCGAAGCATGAAGTTGAGTCGGTCCCCAACCATCAGCCTGGGCTCGTAGGGTTTGGTTTCTACAACCCACATTCCATCTGGATCCTTGGGTGGCCTCTCGGACACGGCGAAGAAACAGGCTGACGCTCCGTCCATGTCGAAGCGATAGATGAAGTCCCTCCTCCGGTCGGGAGAATCCGAGAACAGGTCCCAAACAAGCTTGTGGGCCTGATGGGTGTTTGGCCCGAGTTTCTTCAGAATCTCGCTGACCTTCGTGTCAGACCTCAAGGTGATCTTGCTGATGTACATCTGCCGCCTCCCTTCTGTAGATTGAGAAGACCTCGGGACGCTTCTGGAAGAGCCAACGGGAACGGCTGATCGGGTGGTCTGTCCGCTCGATGGTGTGAACCGGGGGTAGATCCGATTGGAAGCCGGGCTCCCAGAAGACCTGCCAATCCCCGGCAGGAAGCGCTTTCAGGGCATCGTGCGGCATCTTGCCGACGAATCGGCTTATGGCCTCCTCAAGGGTTACCGCCTGGATGATCTCGGGGGTTAAGGGAAGGCAGACAGGACATGATTTTCTTCCGAGGTATGGGACGAATGCGGGTGCTTTCAGGGCTTCCCTGATATCTGAAAGATCAGGATTGGTGCCGTTGGTCGGCTGAACAAGCACGAGATAGTCACCATCCGTGAGATAGCTCCGCGAGGAGAGAATCGTCTCCAGTTCACTGGACGATAGTTCATCTCTGCGCGTTCGATACCGGATCCTTCTGCGGTGAGGGGGCACCTGTGCTGTGTGGTAGTCCTTCAGGTAGAGTCCCTGGTCAAGAACTACTACCGCAATGCGCAGGCTCTCGGCGAGATGACGCTGCCCTGCTTCATCGGACCTCCGTAGACCGAGGCTGGCGGCGATCAGACCAATCACGGCGGACTTGGTCGGATACCTCCAGGTGGGGCGTTCTTCTCCCACCGCAATGGTTCCCCAGGAAGACAGGGTACCGAACAGCCTGAATCCAAGAAACTCCAGCATCGTCATTCCGCCACGAAGCTCAGGATCTCATGCAGGGAACCCGTTCCCTCTGCGACATCCATCAGTACGTGTTCGTCAGAGCAGGCCCCATAAACACCATCCATCTTGGCCCTTGTCTCCAGGAGGACATGAGTTGCGTCCTCGAGAGGATTTCGGCCAGCGATGGGCTCAAGGAAGGCCAGAGAGAGGGAACGGGGCTGCTGGTCACCCTTTTCGGCCAGGACAACGCTGGCGTAGGCTCGTGATGCGAAGGTGCTTTGCTTACCCGTCGGCGACGTTTTCGCCGCAGCTTCCACCAGGGCACGGAGACCCTTGGCGGCGAGCTGTGCATCACCGTCCAGGTTCTCAAGGAGTAACCCTCTGTCCACACAGATGTACTGGTAAAACAAACCGGCACCGAACTCCACCGAGCCCATGTGGCCTGCTCCCAGATTCTCATCGCGTTTGTTCAGATCATCGACCGCCGTAAAGAAATCGTCTTCAACCGCCACCTCGTGTACGGTGATCGCGTGAGCGACCTGTACGGCCGCTTCGATATTGAATCCCGGCTTGTCGGCGAGCATCCGTCCGAACATGGCAACGTCAACGGCGTTGGTCGTCTTGCGCAGGAGGTTCAACTCGTCTTCAGAAGGCGCGCGTTTCTCGTCGACCAACTGGTCGGCGAGTTTCTCAATTGCCTGGACTTCTGATGGACTGAAGAAAGCAAGCTGTTCGATCTCGAGTCCCTGTCCTGGATCTTCCTCTTTGCCCTTCTTGAGCTTTCCGAACTGACTTGCGATCAGTGCGGTCCATTCGAGAGCATCCTTCTTCGAAGCTCCTGCGGAGATCATCCGCTCGAAGACCTGCCGACCCAATTCTTTGGTCCGTATGCCAACATGATCGGCCAGGCTTTCCTTAAAGACAGGCGATGTGCGCCACGTTCGTTTAAGGCACTGCGAGGATATCCTGAGTCGGGTCCGGCCTCCGACCACGGCGGTCTTGGGGCGCCCCAGGTCATCCCGATTCAGGTTGGAGGGAGGGTATGCCGTCAGCAGATGGAGCTGCAGGTACTTCTTCATGGTCATACTCCGTTCACTTTTTAAGATTCGGGGCTACACGGTAGTAGTCGAATGCGAGCCGCTTCTTCGTGCTCTCGTTCCACCAGTAGGCGGCTTCTGCAACCCTATCAACGGGGGCTGAATCCCCGAGTTGGGCAATGAGCCGCTGCATCGGTTCGATCAGGCTGTCGCCGTCCGGAATGCGGAGGAATCGCTTGAAGCGAAGGTCACTTATCGGCGCCGATGATTTATCTTGCGATGGTTTTCCCATAAGTTCGCCCAGGCCTTTTCCGGGCACATCCTGTCGTACGTGGCTCAGTATGATGGCAACGGAGGCGAGGCGGTCAGGGTGGATCATGTGCTCCTTCTCCATCGCTCTAAGAAGCCTGTGATAGGCCTGGAGAAACACCGCTTGGGATGGTTCTCTGCATCTGCGCAACTCCGCACGATCTCCGGGCCGCTCCTGCAGATCGCGCCACCAGGCGAGAACCTCCTTCCCGGCGGGTTTGTCTCTTGAGAAATCGAGTTTTGTCCCGGTCATGCCAAGCCTCCTTCATCAGTTGCGATGCCGAGGTACTTGTTCATCGACTTGTTGTGCAGATCGCGCCACAGCCAGATTCGAGCTCTGGATACACGGGCTGGGTCTCCGTGCTCGATCGGTTCGCTCAGAACCACTTCATCAAAAACCCGTAGAGCTGCCCGAACGAGTATGGCATGCCAGCTCCGCAAGGATATCTCACATGCATCCTTCTTTTCAATGTCTCGAGCCAGCAGTTCAAGACCCGCAAAGAAATCCGGTTCGGTGTCTGCCCAGAACTGGCTGGTGACAGAGCCTAACGAATCCAGGGGACCTCCAGACTTCACGTTCCATGCCGTTCGGGTTCGGTTTAGCAGGGAGCGTGCGGCTAGATCCGCCATACCCACCATCTTTTGTGCCCATGCCACATATCGTTCACTTTGTGCCCGGGGCACATGGATCAATGGCATGGTAGACTCATACCAGCAGCGCGCCTTGGCATTATCCATATCGAAGCCGAAGGCCCAGACGCGAAGTTTGTTTGGAAGTGCCAGAGAATCGGCCCGGTTTTCCAAGTGATGCCGGATCACCCGAGCGGGTATTCGGCTGGCATCCTCCGAAGAGACAACAAGACCCACCCAATGGCAGTATCCGATGCCCCCAGGGTGGGGATGTACTGGCAGGGTTTCTCCTGAAGCGGAGCGGTAGTACGGTGTAAGAGGGTGGCTCCAGGCTCCAGAGTAATTGACGCCGTTGGGCCGTGTGTCGAATCCAGTGCAAACTCCCTTAACCTGCCCGCCGCAGACTGCGCAGGAGTCACAAGACTCGGATTCCAATGTTAAGTGGATGCGTCTGGGAAGATTCCAGTACATCTGGAGTGGGTTCACATCCAGAGGAGTGGTTGCTTCGAACTTGGCGTTAACTTCTCTGGATCGTGTGGGGGCGAGCCAGGGGAAGATATCCACTTCGGTGCTCAGGTCCCAGTTCCCCGTGGCATCGAGGAGGGTATTTCTTGCAAGGATGTTAAACCAGATCGACTCCCACAGGGTCTCCCCCAGGAGAAGGGTGGTCAATGGCCCCCCACCCCGAATGGACGTGAGATGCCCACGCCCGCCGCTCGGAGCGTTGCATTGCAACGTGAAGAGCGCAGCCGCAGCACAGTGCAGGCACATCTTCGGTACCAGATCTCGCTTGACGAACAGGTCCCTGTTCTGGGCCAGGGTCTGTGCGCCGGGAGATTCAATCAAAATGCTTCCAATGGGCTCGTGATTACAGGGACCGAAGGTTTCGTAAGCCTGCATGAATCGCGGCACGTCGCCATCCAGCCTGAAGGCATGGGTCATCTCGGAAAATCGGTTTTTAACCTTCTCAATATCTGGCGGTTCCTCCAGCAAGCGTTGCCAGGCATCGTCATCGTCCGGCATAAAGAGGGTCTGGAAGAGACCGATCAGGAACTGCATCATCGATCCGTTGTAGTCCGGACGGACGAAACGCAATGCCAGGGGGGGATCCTCCGGGAATCCGGTGACCTCCCATGGGGCGATGCGCGATGTTTTTCCCGAACGGTGCAATACAGGAATCCAGGCATCCATGATGAGGTTCATGCGACCTCCCTGGTCAACGGGAGCATTCGAGCCCCCTTTTCCGTGAATAGGTCAGTTTGACCGTCTTTCCTTGTTCATTGTTAACTTCGGCGTGAAAACCTCCATCGTTCTCGGACATGACCACGGGAATACGATGTCGTGCCAGCGAGCGAAGACCGGGAGACGATGCCCGGAGAAGCTGGTCATAGGAATCAATTCCGGTGATAGCCCCTCCAGTCAAATGATGGCCAATGGAAACGGTACTGAGATAACCATCCTCGTTATTGAAGAGCGTTACCAGATGATCAACTGCCTCCCGGCAGAGGACGAGATCCGATGATGCAGATCCCAGCCTTGTTGTTAATTGCGCTTCCTTTCCGAGCCATGCCCCCGCCTCGATATCGTACCCCGACTTCAAGGTCAGTCCATTCAGTTTGCCCATAGAGGCCCCACCTCGAGAATCGCCTTCACACTTGAAGAAAACCTCCTTAAGGCTCTCCGGAAGACGAGTATCTGCATCCTCATCGAAGACGTACTCTATGAGACTTCGAAGATCCTGGGGGAACTCGATGACCCCCTTACTTGACAGTATCTCCGCCGTCAGCCAGAGCCGGGCTGTATCGGGATAGACGTACCGGGCACCCGGGAAAGAACGAGCGTACCACTCCCGGTCGGGAGAGATTGCTGGATTGGGACTCAGGATCACTAGCTCAGGCTCTCCTCTGCCATCTCGCTCCGAAGGATCACCAGTCAAGGTCCTCGTGTGCCTTCTCAATCTTCCGGCGCGCTGGATAATCAGGTCCATCGGGGCGAGATCGGTCACCATCTCATCGAAATCCAGATCCAGTGATTGCTCCACCACTTGTGTGGCGACGAGGATCCCACCGCATCGGTCTGTCGCTGTGCTGGTCTTGCCGAATCGCTGCTTGATCTCCTTCTCAATGTCCAGGCGATCACCCATCATGAACCTGGAATGGAACAGGATAGCCTGCTCAGAATCAACCTCTGTGGAGATCTTTGCGTAGGCTGCCAAGGCTTCGGCTACAGTGTTACGGATCCAGCAGCAGGCTCGGCCTTGCCTCGACTCATTAATCACATGAAGTCTCGCCTCGTCTTCGGACTCGATCATTCGGATATGAAGCCGTCGAGAACCGGCAGAGTGAGTTACGTTGCGCTCGTTCAGACCAGTTCCCGTAAGGACAGTGATCAGCGGGAAAGCCTTGCTTTCGACCTCTTGCACGGGCCATCCGGAGGCTTCTGCGAAAGCCTTGAGAAAGCGATTCCGTAGACGCCTCGGTAGGGTTGCGGACAGCAGGACGGCGGACCCTCCCATGGCTGCTTGAAATGATAGGAGGTTGCACAGCAGTTCACTCGAATAAGGATCGTAGGCATGGACTTCATCCGCGACAAGCACGTTTTTCGACAGACCGAGGAGCCTCAGCGACTGGTGCCGGAGAGGGAGGATTCCTAGAAGCGCCTGATCCAGTGTTCCTACACCCACCTGCGCCAACAAGGCCTTCTTCCGGTTATCCGCAAACCAGGAAGCTGCATCCCCATCTTCATGGTCAGCATCTGGTGTGCTGTTCAGGAACCTGATGGAAGCCCTGCTTGCACTGTGTGCTAGGACGGTGGAAGGTGTACGCTCCTCGAACATGGTCCTGCAGGCAGCCCGAACCCTTTCGTACATGGAATTCGCCGTTGCCATGGTGGGAAGCCCGAAGTACAGTCCTGAGGCGGCACTGGAGGCAAGAAACTCCGATACCAACACAAGAGCAGCTTCGGTTTTCCCGCTGCCTGTCTGGTCTTCCAGTATCACGAGACGTTGCCGACCATCACCTGTCAGATCTTCTATGGCTGACTGCAGGGGAGTCGGGTTTTCGATGGAGGGGAAGAGGTTCCGAATCCCCGTAACACAGCTTGGGCTACAGGTTATCAGACCCAGTACCTTAATGGCGCTCTCAGCCCGAGGCAAGGCGATCTTTTCCCAGTAGGCTCCGAGGCTCCACACAGGGTCTTCATGGGGGAAGCTGGTCTCCCGGGATGCTATCCAATCGGAAAGGACGATCAGCCCAGCCAAGAGCCAGGAGGCCTTCTTCCAGGCTCCATCGTAATGTAGCTGGTTTTCCTTGGTCACCGGCACGCGCAGATCCATCAGGAATTGGCTGCTCAAGTCTTGCAGAAGATCGCCTGCAGCCTCGACATCTTCCTTCATGAAATGGTCTTCCAACAGGACTATCGAACCACCGGGGCACACGGATGGTGGAATTCCATGGTGCCCGAATGAGGGTTTCAGGAGGATCTCCATCAAACGATTGGCAGAAGACCAGCCAATATCCGGTAGGATGGAGTACGTGAAGATTCTTGATAGGGCTTTCCGCCAAAGTATCAGACCCAGGTTACTGTGATGGATCGTGTACGCCAGCTTGGAATGCACGCCACGAAGTAGCTCAAATTGAGAGGGAGCTTGGTTCTGAAATGAAGTTGCGAACTTCCCGAAATCGTGTATCGCAGTAAGGAAGGACACCAGACGCAGCATATCCGACCGGGGAAGTTGCAACAGGTTTGCCATGTGATCTGCCAGAATCCTGTCTGACTCCAGAAGGGTCCTGGCTACGGCAGCGACATCCAGAAGGTGATAAGGCAGGGGATGACAGGAGTTCTCGATGGCCAACTTGCCCCAGTATTTGAAGATGGGGCTTTCTTCATGCTCCATTTTTCTTTGAACATCGGCCATTAGCATGTTGTCATCACAGAGGCATGAGGTCCTCTCACGTACTATCACCTCTTCCAACGGGATAGCACAAGATCGTGCAAATCTCCGCAGTGTTTGATACGAACACAATTATATGATAGCCTACTGAAAAGAAACGTGCAAGAAGGAACAGCAGCGTAAAGCCTGAAAACAGCTGAAGACCGTGATCATGTGAATGTGCATAGCCCTTGGATCGGGCACCAATCAACAGATACCAGTAAACCCGACCGTACTCGGCAGGGTCAGATGTTTCGGTAGACCATACACAAAGACATTCATCATGGGAGTTTCAATGTGCAGTGGGGCAGTACCGAGGATCTTGCCGCTCGCACAGTGGAAGAGGCTGACGTCCCCTAACAGTGAATGGGCGTTGTGAAGAAAAGCATAGTGCAGGCTTGCATACTCGAGCCAGGGATCCGAGGTATGTGAGGGTGATCGCAGAGAGGCAAAGGTAGCCCAGGATAGGTCAAGGAAAAATGATGAATGGAATTGCATTATTTACAATTTGCAAGAAAGCTGTATTGCTGTATTGTTGGCAAGATGGAAACATGGCTTGAAGGATCTGTTTCGCAAAGGAGAGAGAATGAATTGTGCTGCAGAGCAAAAGACCAAGAACCTGAATATCAGAATTCCGGAAGAGCTGCACCGAGAGCTGAAGGTCAAGGCAGCGGAGCAGGGCAGGACGATGGCCTATGTCGTCGAGCGGCTGATCAAGGCGTTCCTGCAATCGGCTGACCCAGAAAGAATTTTTAAACTCGATCTCAAGTAGAGCCTCGAGAAGTGTCATCAAAGTGGCCTTATGGAGAGTGTAGAAAACATTTCCAGAAAGCAATGCTCCATAAATCAGTGCTATTGCCCAAATCAAGGTTTTGGGGGTTATGAAGAGTTTCAACGAGTTTGATGTGGAAACCCTCTTCGGTGAATTCTTCGTGGTAGGAAACTAGTCAAGTGCTCAGGCCCGGATGCTCTTGATGGATCAAAACACCTGAATACAATGGAGATTATTCGCTGGGAACACCCTCGTCTCTTCTGACTGACTATCAGTGGGAAAGGGTCGCCGGACCTGCGAGGCGAGTAATTCTGGAGAGTTTTGTCCATTGCCTTTTTCGAAAGAGTCCTTCATTCAGCTCTAACGGCGCGAGCTGCTACGACTTTTCCGTCTTCAAGAGTTGCGACGAAAAGGTACATACCATTGGGGCAGTCACTGCTATTCCAGTTAAAAGTATCAGAATTAATGATCTCTCCGACAATTCTTCCAGATATATCATAAATTCTGATTGACTCCGCTCCGGGAGCTGTTACGTTTAACACCCCAGCGAATGGGTTTTGCGATAACGACAGCCTGCATTCTTCAAAACTGCCTTCCGGAGATGGGTTCGCCGAGAGATAGAATTCGGTAAGTGCAACGCTGTGATTCCACCCAGCAGCTATTGCAACTACACCGGTCAATCCGTTGATGTTGCACTGACCATCCGAGTTTTCACCCCAGGCAACGACCGTACCATTGGCTCGCAGGGCCATGCTGAAATCGCCGCCAGCAGCAACTGCGACGAATCCAGAGTTCGGAGAAGGTACCGTGCACTGCCCGTAATTATTCCGACCCCAAGCCCTGACTGAACCATTGGATCTAAGTGCGATTGAGTGGTATTCTCCGCCAGCGACTGCAGTGTACGGACCCACTCCAGAGTCCGGGACATCGCACTGCCCGTATTGGTTCTGCCCCCACGCGATGACCATCCCATCCGACGCCTTCACAGCGAGAGTGTGGTTTCTTCCCGCGCCAACAGCGATGTACCCTTCCATCGGGTAAGGTTCTTCGCTTTGACCGTACTCGTTCCATCCTACCGCTTGAACAACCCCGTTCTCTCTCAGTCCTATGAAGTGAGCTCCCCCGGCCGCTAAAGCGACGAAGGGCGAAGGGTAAGAAGGTGTCGAGGATGACGCAGATCCCCATCTCTCTATACTCCCATCAGTCAGGAGTGCAATCGAACCGTACTGCAACGCACCTACCGCTGTCGCACCAAAGCATTCAGCGGGAACATCGCACTGCCCATAATCGTTCTGCCCCCATGCTACTACTTCGCCGTCGGATCTCGCGGCCAAAATGTGGTTGGCTACCGGTCCAGAACCGATTGCTATGTAGCACTCACCTTCCGGCAGATCAGGGATAATGCCCAATCCGTGAGCAGGGTTTCCGTATACGAAAATCTCTCCGCCTTCGCTGGAAAGGGCAAGCGTAGCAACCGTTAGGACCGTTATCATTGCTTTCATAACACTCTTA
>Ga0351839_1091_pt1 | contig 16795 bp, 6 predicted proteins | sample BONcelHFGM3001E4_FD_206881 | JGI IMG/M metagenome (GOLD analysis project Ga0351839, IMG submission 206881) | Enriched cells from coal bed in the Powder River Basin, Montana, United States - BONCAT cells FGM rep1 HSBNCT.FGM.300.1.E4 ... | reverse complement strand
CGCGCTTGTCCGACACTTCCAGGGCCCACTGTTCCGGGGTCCAGCATGTAGTGGGAACCGCTTCCCGCCGTATATCTGTGAATCCCGATTGTTTGAGTTGTTCCGCAATAAAATCGCGTGTGCGCGCGGCGCCGTCCGAGCCGGGGCGCCGGTCTCCCAGGGAGACAATGGCGTGGATCCACGAGAGCATGTCCCGGGCGCCTGGCGTGGGTTCCGCGGCCCGCGTACACGCGCCGGCGAGCACGAACACTATGAGCGCGCACAGAAACAGGGGAGCGCGCATGCTGCGGGGCCTATAAATTTGTGCATGGAAATGTGAAACGTCTGCCATAGTCATGTCCCTTGGGCCGGGCGGCGCGGACCCGCCGTCACAGAGCGTAAAAGCGCAAAGCCTCATTTATACAGCACCCATATTGTACTCCGTGCCAGGGGTTGCGGGCAATGCGCGGCGCGCCTGGCGCGATCCTGAATTTCAGGATGTATATAATTAATATATTGTGGACAATTTCACATTGACGCCACATATTAATGAAGGTATAATCGTGTCTTGTGCCGGCCTGCGCTTATGCGGGATCCACAGCGCGCCGAGCGCTTTTCCGGCAATAGCACCAAGGTGACAGAGTTTGCATCCAATTGCTGAACAGAAACAATTCCATAAAAATGAGAAGGGGGGGAATGAACACTGCCTGTAATTACGCGTGGGTTCATGAACCCCGCAGTATGAATTTCTGGATTTTTTGGATTGAATTTCAAACAAAATCATTTGATAGAGGAGGCGTTAATGAGGTTAATTCCAATCCCCAAAAATGCTGACCCGGTGAAACTGGGAGCAGACTGGAAAGTAGCAGAAGCTTGCGAGCCGAACATGAAGAAGGCCACCGAGCTTGCCGATGAACTGGGCATCCTTGATGAGGAACTGCTGCCTTTCGGGCATTACATCGCCAAGGTTGACTACGAAAAGTGCTATGCCCGCAATCAGCGCAAAACCAACGGCAAGTACATCGAAGTCACAGCCATCACCCCCACCCCGCTGGGCGAGGGCAAAACCACCACCACCATGGGCCTGGTCCCGGGTCTGGCGCACCGCCTGTACCCGCAGGGCAAAACCGTAACCGGCGCAATCCGCCAGCCGTCCGGCGGCCCGACATTCAACATCAAGGGCTCCGCAGCAGGCGGCGGCCTCAGCCAGTGCGTGCCGCTCACCCCGTTCTCCCTGGGCCTCACAGGCGACATCGATAACATCAACAACGCCCACAACCTGGGCATGGTCGCTCTGACAAGCCGCATGCAGCACGAATTCAACTACGATGACAAAATGCTCAAGTCCAAGGGCCTCAAGCGCCTGGATATCGACCCCAACGCCGTTGAAATGCGCTGGATCATCGACTTCTGCGCCCAGGCTCTGCGCGAAATCATTATCGGCATCGGCGGCAAAATGGACGGCTTCATGATGAAGACAGGGTTCGCCATCTCCGTGTCTTCCGAAATCATGGCCATCCTGGCCGTAACCACCAGCCTCAAAGACCTGCGCGACCGCATGGGCAAGATCGTTGTTGCCTACAGCAAGCAGGGCAAGCCCGTAACCACAGAGGATCTCGAAGTGGCCGGCGCCATGACCGCATGGATGGTCAAGGCGTTCAACCCCAACCTCATGCAGACCATCGAAGGCCAGCCCGTATTCGTTCACGCCGGCCCGTTCGCCAACATCGCCGTGGGCCAGAGCTCCATCGTGGCCGACAAAATCGCCCTCAAACTCTCCGACTACCACGTCACAGAGTCCGGCTTCGGCGCTGACATCGGCTTCGAAAAATTCTGGAACATCAAGTGCCGCTTCTCCGGCCTCACCCCGCACGTATCCGTGCTGGTTGCCACCATCCGCGCCCTGAAATCCCACGGCGGCGGACCCCCGGTGCCCCCTGGCAAGCCGCTTGCCGAAGAGTACCGCAAAGAGAACCTCAAGCTGGTCGAAGGCGGCCTGCCCAACCTGCTGCGCCACATTCAGACCATCAAGAAAGCCGGCATCAGCCCGGTCGTGTGCGTGAACAGCTTCTACACGGACACAAAGAAAGAAATCGACATTGTGCGTAAGGCTGCTGAAAAGGCTGGCGCACGCTGCGCCGTGTCCACTCACTGGCAGCACGGCGGCGCCGGCGCTCTGGAAATCGCCGATGCCGTGATCGACGCCGCCAACGACAAGCCCAAGTTCAAGTTCCTGTACCCGGATTCCACACCGCTTCGCAAGCGCATCGAAATTATCGCCAAGCAAGTGTACGGCGCAGCCGACGTGTCCTACAGCGCCGAAGCCGAACGCAAGGCCAAGATGTACGAAGCCGAACCCAAGTACAGCAAGTTCGCCACCTGCATGGTCAAGACCCACCTGTCCACCACGCACGATCCCAACATCAAGGGCGCTCCCACGGGCTTCACACTGCCCATCAGCGACATCCTTCTGTTCGGTGGCGCTCAGTTCATCGTCCCGGTCGCCGGCGCCATCAAGCTTATGCCCGGCACCGCCTCGGACCCGGCCTACCGCCGCGTGGACGTGGATACCAAAACCGGCAAAGTCGTCGGCCTGTTCTGAGTTATATTCAACCCGCAGTGGCCTGCACTGCCTCAACACACAGCAACACCAAAGCCCCGGTTCGCAAGAACCGGGGCTTTTTCTCATTCCCCGCACAGAGTTGCTTTTCTGACCGGTTAATGTGGGCGGCATCGCCGAATGCCGCCGGAGCCAAGTGCCTTTCAGCAATATCTCTTCATAAACAAAGATCCCCACTGCGCCCTGCCGGATGCGCGTTCCATTGTGTTGCTTCAGCGCCGTACCGTCAGCTATGTTTCCGGCTGAGATCTGATGATAGTCTGGAGGTTTTTCCAGTGGCCATCCTTGTGTAAAAGGCGTTCTATGCAATTGCCTCATTAAAGTATTGAAATCGATTGCCATGACAATCCCATCTTGAGTTGCCATTGTCTTGATCTGCTTTGGATTAGCTTGAACAAACAAGGCGGTGTGGACGCGCGGTATGGTGCGGGTTTAGAATTGCAGGCAATGGAACACATGGCCCGGCTGGAAAATGCGCGCGAAGTGGTAGTTTGCAAACAGGGGGGATATTTCCCTGTGTTGATCCTGCATGGCGGCGAAGTGCTCGCTTTTGTGCGCACGGGCGGCGGGCATTTCGGGCGTGGCGGGCGCGTGACTGTGTGCCGATCCGCGGATGGCCTGGCGTGGAGCGAGCCGGCTATTGCAGCAAGCGGGGACACGGATGTGCGCAATCCGTGCGCGGGCGCGCTGCCGCACGGGACAATCCTGCTCGCGGCCATTGAGTATGATTTCTATCACGGGCCCGATGATACTGCGGATCCCGAGAATGGCGAAACGCGCCTCATCCTTTTTGAAAGTGTTGACTGCGGGCGCACGTGGCAACGCGATGCAGCCTGCGGAGCGGCGGCGCCCCCGGGTTCGCCCTATGGCCGGTTCGTGCCGTTCGGCGGCCAGCTTCTTATGCCGTATTACCGTATCGATACCCCGGATCCGGTTGCGTGCTGCCTGGCGCGCAGCGGGCAGGGCGGCGCTTGGGACCAGGTGATTGAAATCGCTCCGGGGTTTGTGGAGCCTGCCGTGGAAAATGTGGGCGGGGTGCTGGTGGCGGCCCTGCGCGCATGGGGAAAAACCATGGGCGATTGCGAAACATGGGTGGCGCGCTCCGGGGACGGGCGCACGTGGACACAGCCCGAACGCGTGACCACAGGCAGTTCGCACCCCGCGGATTTAACGGTGCTCAGTGACGGCGGCCTGCTCATGACCGTGGCCGCGCGCGCGTTCAATGCCCAGTACATCATGGCCATGGTCAGCCGCGACCAGGGCGCCACGTGGTCGGATCCCGTGCAGCTTACAGATACATACGAGAATTGCGATTTCGGGTATCCATCGACCGTGGAAACAGCCCCGGGCCGGCTGATTACGGCGTATTATGTGCAGCCCGGGTTTGATCCCATTGGCTTGCGCGGCAATCCGGCGCGCTATATTGGGGAAACCGCTGAGGCCCGGGCCGTGGCATGGTCTCTGGGTGAATTAATCCGAAAAACGAAATGAAAGCCATGATCTGCCATTGTATTTTCCACAGCAGAATGTGCGCAGCCATTCCCCTGATCTTTGAATTTATGGGAACCCCGCAGTAATATGCGGATTGTATATAATTAAATGAGTATTTCCATGGGAGGGAACCGTTTATGACCCGCACAAAATATTCCGCCGCAATGCTTTTCGCGCTGTTGCTGGCCTTGGTCACGGCATTGGCCGCGCCCGCGCGCGCGGAAATTAAAAATGATCAATATTTGAAAATCCGCGAGGAAATGAAATCCCTGTATGTGGTGCAGAGCCTGCTGAGCTGGGCCGAGCGCACCCAGGGCGAGCGCAGCGTGTTTGAACAGAGTTACAAGGGCCACGAGGATCTGTTTTCCAAAAACAGCATCGGCGTGGTGGACAAGGTGCTCAAGGGCAAGCTGTCCGACGAGGACCGCCTGGCCGCAAAGTTCATGAAAAGCGCTCTTGCTCTCGAATATGTGGCTCTGGATACAGCGCACTTCGGGGATGAGGCCAATAATATGGAATCCCAGACCACGGTTACGGTGCCCTGGGACAAGGAGCCGGTGCCGTACCGCCAGCTCGATGTGCTTCTGGACCAGGAAGAGGACCCGGACAGGCGCAACCAGCTCCAGGAAATTCAGGCCATGGTGTGGAAGGAAAAGCTGAACCCGATCTATGAGCGGGAGCAGAAACGCGTGGAGGAACTGACCAAAGAACTGGGCTATTCCAGTGTGGCGGCCATGTCCCAGGAACTGCGCAACGTGGATCTCAAGTCTCTGATCGACAAATCCCAGGCCATCATCGCCGAAACCGACGGCATGTACAAGGAATTGTTTGCGGAACAGGTCAAGGATATTCTTGGCAAGGATGCGTCCGAGTTCCGCCGCTCGGACACCGGTTATTTCGCGTCCGTGCCCGGCTACAAAAAGTTTTTCCCGCCCGAGCTGACCATTCCCGCGTTCATGGATTTGATTGAAGGCATGGGCATGGATATGAGCACGGCGTCGGGCGGCGAGATTCTTGTGGACGACGCCATGCGCGAAAAGAAGAATCCGCGCGCGGCATGCTATTCCATCACCGTGCCGGACGATGTGCGCATCACGGTCAAGCCTTCGGGCGGCATTCCCGATTTCGAGACATTCTTCCACGAAGGCGGCCACGCCCTGCATTTCGCCAACAGCACAACGCCCGTATGGGAGTATCAGCAGCTCGGCAACAACGCCGTGACCGAGTCTTACGCCGGGTTCATGGAAGACATGTGGAGCGAGCCCGAATGGCTGCTTCATTACCGCGAATTCGTAAAGCTGTACAACAAATTCCAGCCCCCGGCCAAGCGCGTGCCCGTTATGACAAACGAGGATATCGCCAAGCTCATCCGCAACCGCGTGTTCTGGCATCTGTACTTCATCCGCCGCTATAACGGCGCCAAACTCCTTTATGAAAGCATCCTGCACCACGGCGACGCATCCCTGTGGAACAAGTATTACAAGGGGCAGACCAGTGATTTGCACCAGGTGTATAAGGCGCTGTTCAGCGACGCATACGGCTACAAGCTCACGGATATCGAGTCCCTGCGGTTCCGCACGGATGTGGATTCCTATTTCTATTCCGCGGATTACGCGCGCTCGTTCCTTACCAAGTCCATGATGCACGAATACGTGCGCGTCCAGTTCGGGGAGCAGTGGTTCCGCGATCCGCGCGCGGGTGAGTTCCTCAAAAGCCTGTGGGCGCACGCCAACAGCCTGCAGGTCGAGGACGTGGCCGCGCGCATGAACATGAAGCCCCTGGATCCGGAGATCTCCTTGCAGCACATTAAGCGCCTGATGGACAGCGCCGACGCTCTGGCCGCTGCCGGGGACCGGAAATGAGCCGTTTGCGGTTGCCGCTCTGGCTGTGCATCATTTAGAATGAATACGACCCGTCGGCAAGTCCAGCGGCCGGCGCATTTCTTTTCGGGAGAGTTTTCAGCAAACCCATGACACGCCTCATCCTTGTCCGCCACGGTGAAACCGACTGGAATGTACAACACAAGATTCAGGGCAGCACCGATATTCCGTTGAATGAAAACGGGCAAATGCAGGCGCAGCGCGCGGCCGCGCGCATCGCACAAATCCCCATTCACGCGATTTACGCCAGCGACTACAGCCGCGCGGCCCGCACCGCGGAAATTATTCATTCCCAAAATCCTGATGTTTCTTTGATTCTGGACGAGGATCTGCGCGAACGCGGCTGGGGCGATCTCGAGGGCCTGCAATGGCAGGATATCGAGCGCGAGTATCCCGATGAAGTCAAGGGCATCATGTCCGGCTCCATCGACTATGCCCCCCCTGGGGGCGAGAGCAAGAAGGTGGTGCTGAACCGCGCCACGCGGTTTCTGGGCCGTTTGATCCGTAAGTATCCGGACGGGGTTATTGTGGTGGTCACGCACGGCGGCGTGGTGGGCCTTATCCTCAAGGATGCGCTGGGCATCGACCCCGGCGCGCGCACCCCGTTCCGCGTGGAAAATTGCGCTCTGCACGTGATCGAGACAACCGACGGCGCGTTCTGGTACGTGCAGACACTCAATGATATGGGGCATTTGCAGGTCCGCGATATGCCCGGATGCGTATGCGACTGCGCCGAGTCCGTGGCCGAAGACCCCAGCGTGGCCACGTAGGTTAAGGCATAGAAACGTCTTCGACGGCTTAAGAAATCCTTTTAATAGGATCCTTGAGAATCCTCCCAAAACTTTCCGGCGGGCAATTGCCCGGCAAACGCGCGCCGGGTAATTGCTTCTCCAAGCATTTATTTCAGGAGAAAACCACCGGCAAGGCCGGTGGATAAAATCGTGCTGCAGGCACGTACCGTTACCACCAACAAAGTTGGTGGAATTGTAGGGCGGGGTCACCGCACCCCGCCGTAATCTGTAACCATGATTCAAAGATCATATCAAATAAGAACCAAGTAGCAGATATCTCGAATAGAGATGAACGGCAAGCTTTTTATAAGGGAACAAATCGCCGGAAGCAACATGGTTCCGGCGGGGTGCGGTGACCCCGCCCTACAGTTTAATTGTAGCTTATCGGCAACTTTCCGCCGGTTTGTATGCGAATCAATATATAGGACGAAGTCCGTCCTACAAAAACCACCGACAAGGTCGGTGGTCGTTTATTAATATTTGCTATGAATGCTATAAACCGCCCCTTTTATTTTTCCTCGCATCCGGCTAAGATCCGATTAACAATTCAACACGAATGTTTGTGCCGTGGAGGCGCGCGATGGGCGAAACCATCCAGAGAATTCTGGCGCCGCTGAACAAAAGACAGCACGAGGCTGTGGTGCGCGACAGCGGGCCGGTGCTGGTTGTGGCGGGCGCGGGCACGGGCAAAACCATGACCCTCACGCACCGCGCCGCGTATATCATCGCTGCGCACAAGGTGTTGCCGCGCAACATCCTGGCCGTGACGTTCACCAACCGCGCCGCGCGCGAAATGCGCGAGCGCATCGCGCGCTTCCTGCGCAGCCACCACCATCCCGATCCCCCGTTCATCGCCACGTTCCACGGCCTGGCCCTGTACATGCTGCGCCGCGACATCGAGCGCCTGGGCATGCGCCCGGATTTCACCCTGTACGGCCGCGACGAGCAGGACACGCTGCTTAGAGACATCCTTGCCGCTGACCGCGACTCGGACAAGCCCGCGCCCCAGCGCCTGGCGGAACTCATCTCCCTGGCCAAGGGCATGCTGCTGAGTCCCCGCACCGCGGCCCTCAAGCGCGACGATCCCGAGCTGGTGGAGAACGCGGTGCGCTATGCCCTGTATCAGAAGAAAATGCTGGCGCATAACGCTCTGGATTTTGACGATTTGCTCATGCTCGCCGTTAAGCTTTTGCGCACGTCACCGGAAGCGGCGCAGCAGTGGCGCGGCCGGTTCCCCTATTTGCTTGTGGACGAGTACCAGGACATTAATGCGGCCCAGTACGCCCTGCTGCGAGAATTGGCCGAGCCCCTGCGCAATGTGTTCGCCATCGGTGATGCGGACCAGGCTATCTACGCGTTCCGCGGCGCCAATGTTCACAACTTTCTGGATTTTGAACGTGATTTTCCCAGCGCAAAAATTATCACCCTGGAAGAAAACTACCGCTCCGGGCCGGTGATCCTTGAGGCTGCCATGAAGGTTGTGGAGCAGAACCGGGACCGCATGGAGCGCGCCCTGTTCACAGAGCGCAGGGACCGCGCGCCCATCACCATGTGCCAGGCGCCGGACGAGCGCTACGAGGCCGAATGGGTGGTGTCGCAGATCGAGGATATGCTGGGCGGCACCAGCCTGTTCCAGCACGACAGCGGGCGCACGGACAGCGCGGACGATGAACGCAGAACGCACGCGGGCGGGTTTGGCGATTTCGCGGTTTTGTATCGCCTTAACGCCATGAGCGGCCCCCTGCGCGCGGCATTCGCCAAGTGGGGCATCCCGTGCCGCGTGGTGGGTGTCAAGTCCTTTGCGGCGCGCCGCGAGTGCCGCGATGCACTCGCATACATGAAGGTGCTCATTAACATGCGCGACGACGTGAGCGCACGGCGCATTTTAAATGTGCCGGCGCGCGGCATCGGGGATACGGCCGCCGCGGCCCTGGCCGCGTTCGCGGAACAGCAGGGCCTCACCCTGCTCGAAGCCGCGGCGCGCGCCAATGAGATTGCAGACATCAAGGCCGCGCAGTCCAGGGCCTTTAAGGCGTTCGCGAATCTGATCCTCGCCCTCAAAAAGGATATCAGGGACAAACCGGCCACGGCCGCGCTTCAGCATGTGCTGGACGTCACCGCGCTCGAGGATTATTACAGCGCGGACGGCGGCCGTTCCGAGCCTATTATGGAACTGCTCAATTTCGCGGTGCAGTTCGACAATGAAAAAACCCCGGGCGAGTCCCGGGCCCGGTTCCTGGAACAGGTATCGCTGATGAGCGACGCAGACACCTACGACCCGCGCGCGGACGCCGTGTCCCTCATGAGCATGCATGCATCCAAGGGCCTTGAGTTCTCCACGGTGTTTGTGATTGGCGCCGAAGCGCACCTTGCGCCCTACGTGCGGCAGGGCGAGGACCCCGGGGACATGGAAGAGGAGCGCCGCCTGTTCCACGTGGCCATGACCCGCGCACGGGACCGTCTGTGCCTGTGCCACGCCCAGTCCCGGTTCCTGTACGGCGCGCGTACGGACTGCGCCCCGTCCCCGTTCCTGGCCGATATCCCGGCTAATCTGATCGAGTACGCCAGCGTGGAGCGCCGCCCCAAAAAGAAAAAGCCCGAACCGCCCCCGCAAATGGAATTGTTCTGATTCCCGAATACAGGCCCATAGGCTCCAGGCGCAAGTGTGCTAAATTTTTTTAATCACGTCGGTGACGTGGATCATGGCCTCGGTATAGGGGCGGAGCTGGGCGATGCGGCCGGTGAGTATGATTTTGCGGGACATGACCAGGTTCTGCACGTTGGTGCCGGCGAAGAGATCTTTCCAGCCTTCTTTGGTAAATTTCACGGTGACTTCGGCGTGGGCTTCTTTGAACGGCACAGGGAACGCGTGGCCGTCGCGGAATTCCACCATGGCTTTTGAGTCGTCCGGTCCTTCAAAGGCCACGCGCGCGCTCATGCCGCGGGACATGTCCAGGAATTTTTTGTCCTTGTTGAGTTTGTCCGCAAGCTTCTGGAACAGGTCTTTGTCGAACTCTTTAAACTTGCCTTTGACCTTGGGCTTGAAGATCATTTTGACGAGCATGAGCAGAGTGTTGATGAGTTCTTCCTGGGGTGTGGGTTCTTTTTCCACCCTGGGAACGGGAGCGGGCAGGGGAGCGGGCGTGGGGCGGGCCATGTCTTTGGCGTGGCGCTTGAGCAACTTGGTGATGCCCGGGTTGTCGTATTCGGAGATGAGCACGGAGCGCTTGTCCACGATGGCCTGTTCCGCGGCCATGGAGATGACCATGGATTCGCGTGCGAGCAGCAGGTTGGCGTAAGGGAACTGGCGGTCGTCCATGCGCTTGATGAATTCGCTGTGCTGCACCTGGCAGCCGATGTGTCCGATGCCGTGGTTGTCGTTGAAGTAATCCACGGGCACTTCTTCAATTTCTCCCAATGGGCCGCCGCCCGCGTTGAGCACGATATCCTTGATGGTCTGCGCGTGCGCGCCGTTTGTGCCCATGACCCCGAATTTGAGGCCTTCGAGTGGCTCGGCTTCGTACATGCACAGGGACAGGTTGCCCATGGCGCCGTTTTCATATTCCACGATCACATTGGCGTGATCCACAATGTCCGGATTTTTGATCATAAGGTCGGGGTCGGGTGCATAGCCGCAGTTGATTTTTACGCTTTTGCCCTTGACCACATGCTGGCCGCCCAGGGCCACCACGCGCACGGGCCGCGCATTGATGAACCACGAGAACAGGTCGAAGTGGTGGCAATCCTTGTCCAGAATTGCGCCGCCGGATTTTTTGGTCTCGAAGAACCACTGGGTGGGGAAGTTGTCGCGGTGTTCCTGGCACCAGGCCATCATCACGGGGCCGAAGTCCCCGCGTTCGGCCATCTGGCCCAGGGTGCGGTAGAGGTTGCTGTAGCGGTATACCAGGCCCACCTGCACGATGCGGTCCGTGGCCAGGGCGTGGATGATGAATGCGTCGGTTTCCTCAAGGGTGGGGGCGATGGGCTTTTCCATGAGCACATCGAGCCCGGCGTCGATGGCGGCGCGGGCGATGGGCGTGTGCGCGAATGTGGGCGTGCACACGGCCACGGCGTCCAGCTCAGCCTGCTTGAACATGGTTTTGTATGAGGAGAACAACTGCACCTGTTTGTCGCCCAGCAGGTTTTGCGCCAGTTCGCGGCGTTTGGGCAGGGGGTCGCACACGGCCGTGACCTCGCAGCCGTCGATGCGTTCAAACCCGCGCAAATGCATGGTTCCGTTCTCGCCCATTCCCACAATACCGATGCGTTTCATGAAAAGCGGCCTCCGCCAGAATAATGCCGGGCATGGAACACCCGGCGCCCGTGGCGCGCACAGCGCCAGACTTTCAAATTATATATGGACGCGGGGGAAATCCGCACTGTGTTTCTTGAGAGAATTACGGCGCGGCCCAGTCCCATGATCCGCGCCGCTTGATTTGCAATAATGCGGCAGCCGGGGAAAACGCCCGCGTATCTCTTTTATTCGCCCAATGTCAAACAGCGGTTGTGCCTGCTTTTCGCCCGCTGTCATTTCTGCATGATGACGTTCTGCTCGAGCTGCTGGATCTGGATGCCCTGCTGGCGCTGCAGGTTGTCGTTGATGTAGCCCTTGTTGCGCATCTGGATATCTTCGTTCATTTCATAGATGAATTCCGTGTTTTTGCCGCGCATTTTTTCGAAGTCCACCTGTTCTTCCATGGGTTGAGAGGGCGCATTGCCGGCCTGGAGCCAGGACTGGCCGCTGAAGAAGGCGTACTGGTCGTTCTTTTTCACGATGGCGGTGGCGCGGCCGGACACGCCCTCGGCGGTGAAGATGCCGCGCAGGTCCGTGCTGCCGTTCTGGATGCGCCCGTCTTCGCTGCCCACCACTTTGACGCTGGCCTGGCTCACGTAGCGGCCCGTGGCTCCGTCCAGCACGTTGACCCGCACGCGGCCGGACAGATCGTCCTCCTGCACTTCGACTTCGAGATTGCTGCGCAGCAACATGCCGCTCACGTATTGATTGCCGGAGCGCAGCACCACGAGGTATGCGCCGTCTTGGGTGAGCGGGATGTCCAAAGCGGTTTCGCGGTCGCGGTATTCCCGGCCCTTGGACAGGGCGAGTTTTTTATCGAAGATGGGTTTGACGCCCGAGAGCTGGATGTCGGCCATGCCCTCGAGGTTCTTGCGCATGAGGTAGAACTTGAGCAGGTCCACGCGGTACACCTGGATTTCGGCGTCCTTGACGTTGCGGTGGGTGAGCGTGAGCGCGGCTTTTTTGCCGGAGCGAATGGTGGTCAGTTCGGGAATCTGGAAGGTGACGCGGTTGAAGTAATCCAGTGCGCCCGCGGCGTCGGCAAAATTCCCGGCCACTTTTTCGTAGTTTTCCGCGGCTTTGTCGGGTTTGTTCATGGCGTGGTAGATCTGGGCGGTGAGGTACAGTGCGATGTTGCGGTTATCGCTGGGGCCGGGCTCGGCGCCGGCTGTGGCGTATTGCCCCTCGGCAACGCGGCGGCACAGGTTCAGGGCGTTTGTGAAATCCTGGCTTTCGAAATGCGCGTAGGCCTGCAGATACTCGAAGCTGTCCAGGAACGGGCTGGCCGGGTAGCGCTTGCGGAACGTGCTCGTGAGGCCGATGACTTTGTCGTTCAGCATCACGTCGAAGTATACGCTGGCCAGGGAGAACGAGGCCTCGTCAATGTACGCGCTGTCCGGGTAGAAGAGCATGTAGCGCCCGAACGCCTTGACCGACAGGGAAGCGATGTCGCGTTTTGTCAGTTTCTTTTCCTGGAACTCGGCCACGCTTTCGGCTTCCGCCGCTTTCTGGAACAGGATGTGCCCGGTGCTGTAGGCCGCGTTTTCCACGATATTCAGGTCCGGGTACTCGCGCACGAGCCCGTCCAGGAATGCGATGGAGTCCAGGAACTTGCCCTGGTTTTCCAGGAACACGCGCACGTCGCCGTCTGTCATGAAGCTGGATTCGAGCACGGTGCGGTAGATCTCGATGGCGCGCTCGCTTTCCTTGATGTCGTGGTATGCTTTGCCCACGCGCAGCATGTCCTCAAAATTCAGGCTCAGTTCCGGGTAACGCTCCTTGAGCTGCTCAAAGTGGCTCACGATGCACTTGGAGTCGTCCCGCTCGATGCAAACGTACATGAGCATGCGGTGGGTTTCCTTGAACGGTTCTTCGCGGATATCGTCGTACTTGCTGATAAACTGGTCGAGCAGGGACGCGGACTGCTCGTACAATTTGGCGTCGAAATATGCCTTGCCCATGTTGTAAAGCTGGTCCGGGGTGAGTTTGTATTCCGCGCTGTATGCTTCGCCTGAGGGCAGGACCGTGAAATCTTTTTGCTCCTGGTAGTTTCTGGTCCATGGGTTTGCCGCAAAAGCCACGGACACCGGGGGCATGGCGTATGTGCCCGGCAGATAGCCGTAGAGCTTGTACTGAATTGTGTCGCAATCATTCTGGCAGTAGAACGTGATGCGGTTGTCCCTGAGTTCGTAGTGCTGGAACCCGCCGGTAATCGAGTCTTTATCCAGAGTGCAGCCCGCGGGAAAACTGTCCTGAACCACGATCATGCCAGTGATTCTGGATTTGCTTCGCAGGGACAATTCCACGGTTACGTAGTCGCCCGGAACAACCTGGGTTGTTCCATTGGAATCATAGGATGATGTTCTGAGCACATCGGCGCCGGGCTTGAATTCCTTGCCCTGGAACCGGGGCGGGGACCGATCCATTCTCTTTTCGTAAACGTAGGGAAGGCCGGTATTCCTGATATCCGCGGGCACGACTTTTGTGAACCCGGAGACCACCACCGAGTACGCGAATTCGCCGCGTCCATCCAGGGCGAAGGAGACCTTATTATCTCCGCGCTGCACCAGGGAGCGCGGCACGGTGATGGTTTTGGCCGGGTCCGAGGAATTGGCGGCCAGGGTTTGCACGGCCGTGCCGTTCACGGAGATTTTCAGAGAGTAGCGGTTGGCTGCGGGTTTGGCGCTTGAGTAATACGCGGCCAGGGCGGTAGCCGCGGCCATGGTGGCCTCGGGCGTGCCCCAGTCGCTGCCCCAGCGCAGGGCTTCCACGCGCTGCTTGAGCGCGCGAACGGCAGGGGACGCGGGCTTGCTGCGCACCATGGCCAGCATGGCCAGGCCCACGTCCGCGTTCGCGTCCCGCCAGATCATTTCATCTTCAACGATGAACGGGTCGCGCGTGTCGGGGAGGTCGTCAATTTTGCCGGCGAGCACCTCGGCGATGTCCGCGGCCAGCTCGGGCCGGTTCATGTTCACATAGCTGAGCGCCACGAACGACAGGGCGCGCGGGGTCAGGGTGGAGCGCACGCGGTCCAGGCGGTTCACGTATGCGAAGTCCGCGCGGTCCACCAGGGACAGGGCATGCTGCAACTCGGCTTTGAGTTCATCGGTGTCGGCTTTGGTGAAGGCGGCCTCCAGGGCTGCGGCGGCCTGGTCTATGATTTCGGGGGGCAGGTCAACGCCGTGCCTGCGCGCCAGGGCCAGGGCCCACAGGGCGTTGCCGGTCACAGCCATGTCCGGGGTCGCGTTTCTCACATCGCGCCGGGTCCAGTTCCAGGTGCCTTTGCCCTGGTTGCTGTTTGTCACGAGCCGCATGCACAGGCCCTTGAGGCGGCTGGCCAGCACCGCGCGGTCCGCCTGTCCCGCTCCGGTCTTGTTCAGGTATTCCAGCTTGTACGCCGTGGCGATGGCTTCGAGCGCGGTGCTGTTGTTGGACATGGGTCCGGGGAACGCGATATCCAGGACCGAGCGCTCGGCACCCGGGCTGATGAGAATCTTCATTTCCGGGTATGTGGTTTCCGCGGCCTGGGACAGGCCAACAGTCACGGATGTATTCTCCGAGGACACGCCGGATTTGGCCGCGACAATTTCCGCGCCATACGGGGACACAGGGATTTCGCGCTGGATTTTGTCTGCGCGGTCCCCGGCCTTGGCATCCACGGTGAGCACGGCGCTGCGGCCCGCGCCTACCTTGAATTGCAGGTGCGCTGCGCCGGTTTCACCGGCTTTGAGAGACACGGTCTGCGTATCGCTGTTGCTGACGCCGTCCACGTCAAGCGTGGCTGTGATCACGGCGCTGCGGTCTGTGGCCGTAAGGTTGTGCACATCAATGATGAACCCGGCGGTGCTGCCTTCCACCAGGGCGGCCGGGTGCTTTGTCTGAATGAAGAAATCCTGCTTGGTTACGACTTTGATCGTGGCCTCACCCACCAGGGTTTTCGCGGTTGTGCCGCGCGAGGTGAGCCGCCATGTGGTGGCTGTGTCGGGCAGGGTCACGTCCAGGGACGTGCTGCCGTTGGCGCCTGTGTCCACGGCCGGGTTCCAGTACCCGGTTTCCGGGAAATAGTCGCGCAGCCGCGCCGCGGGCGCGCCCCCGGGGGCCGTCGTAGCGGCGCTTAACCCGCCCATGGGTTTTTCCGGTTCCGCGGGTGCATTGTCGTAGCCATATAATCCATCAGCAACCTGAGCCGCGGGAGAGGGCGCCTCGCGCTTTTTGTCTTTTCGCATGGCCTTTGCATCAGGGGCCTGCTTGCCCATTGCTCCGCCGGACGCCCGGTCATACGCGCCTATTTCAGCCACGTCATCAAAATCTCCGTCGTATTCATCCATGGATCTTTCCAGATGCGCGACGCGGCCCTCGGCGATGACTTCTTTTGGCGCCTCGCGGGTTACGCCGTCATAGGAGAATGTGTTGGAGGAAATGGTTTTGAAGCGTGCGGCGCGGCGCGCGCCGAAGAAGAATTCGTTGAGTTTTGGCACATTGTCCGCGAACAGGGTGTACAGGGCCTCGTCCACCAGGGCCAGAGACAGCTCCGCGCGCACGGGCCGTCCGTCCTGGTCCGTGGTGCGGACCTTGAGTTTCATGCTCTGGCCGGGGGTGTAGGATTCGCGGTCCGGCTCCAGGGTGATGACCAGGCCCTTGATCACATCGAATGTTTTGTCGGCCTGGTGGAACCGGTTGGCGCTCATCACGGACACGCCCAGAGTGAAGTTGGGCGCCAGGTCGTCGGTGATATTGAGCTTTATCCGGTTCTCGCCTTTTTTCAGTTTCACGGTTTCATATTTGTAAATGGCCTCGCCCTCGTAAGTGAGCAAAGCCGTGGCCGCGTCCTCGCGAAACACCACAGTCACCATCGGGGTTTCGCCCACGCGCAACTCCTCGCGCTCGGTGATGACCCGCACGCGGTTGGTGTCGTCGTCTCCAGAGAGAAACACGTAAGTTTCGGCCACCACGGGGTTGTTGAACTTGTCGCGGGCGAACGCGCGCAGCACGTATGAGCCGCCGTCATTAAGCGTAACCGTGGCGCGGTACACGCCCGGGTCCTTCTGGGTCATGGGCAGTTCGCGCACACGCACCTCGGAGGTGGTCCCCTTTTGCTCCACGCGGTGCAGCACCTCCAGGCGCAGGTCCTGGGCCGCAGCCGGCTTGCCGGACAGGTCCGTGGCTTTGACTGTGACTTCCACGGACTCCCCGGCCAGGTACACGTCGCGCAGCGTGCTCGCATTCAGGGTGAAACCCGTGGCCGCGATCCACACCATGCCCACGGCCGTCACATTTTCGTCGGACATGATGGCGGTGATTGATTCGGCCACGTTTTCGTCGTAGTCCCCGGTTTCAAAGGAGAATGCAATTTCGCCGTTGGCGTCGGTTTCCGCGGAAATGATTTCGGATCCGGGGCCGATGCGGTATTCGATTTTCTTGTTGGCAACCGGCTCGCCGAAATAGTATTCCGCCTTGATTTTTCCCCTGGCGGTTTCTCCGCGGAAATACAGAGGTTCATCCATGTTCACGGACAGTTTCACGCGTTCAAGCTTGTATTCCTGCACAAGGAACGAGGAGGAGAAAACCGTGGGGTTTTGCCCCTGGCCCACGGCCTGGATGCCGTAGGTTCCGGGCGCGGCGTCCGGGCTGAGATTGTATTCCAGGGACAGGGCGCCGAACTCGGACAGGGCCGCGGATGCGGTGTGCAGCACAATGCCGCCCGGCGCCAGCACGGACACGGTGTAGCTCGCGCCGGGCT
>Ga0351839_1078_pt1 | contig 17337 bp, 33 predicted proteins | sample BONcelHFGM3001E4_FD_206881 | JGI IMG/M metagenome (GOLD analysis project Ga0351839, IMG submission 206881) | Enriched cells from coal bed in the Powder River Basin, Montana, United States - BONCAT cells FGM rep1 HSBNCT.FGM.300.1.E4 ... | reverse complement strand
GGGAAAGCTCCCGAATCTCCTCCGCGTCTTTCTCCGCCTTCTCATCGGCTTCCAGGAGATCCACGGCTTCCACGTCCGCGAAGAGATTCCCTTCCTCCGGGGCCATGCTCGCGAGGTGCTTCGCGATAGCGGCTTCGAGGTCACCATCCCTGCCCATGAGCCGGGCCGCTCCAATGAGTTTCACATCATCGGTCATGAAGAGAGGATCAATGAGAAGCAGGTTCGGCTTGGGTCCGCGCACCATTGCCTCCAGCCGGGCGGCATGGTTGAGCATGTCGGCGTTTGGGTTGAAACCCTCCATGTAACGGGGGCGCGTGCCCCTCCCCACCATCTGCCGAAAGAGGTTCTCGCTCTTCGTGGGGCGAAGGATCATGATGCAGTCAACCAGGTCGCAATCCCAGCCGGTCGTGAGGAGCGCGGCATTTACAATCACGTCCGCGTTGCCGGTCGTGAAGTGAGAGAGCGCGCTCTTGTCCTCACCGTCCACCGCCACGGCGTTCAAGCCCGCTGCCCTGCATGCCGCGGCGAACTTGTAGGCAGTCTTTACGAGAGGCACGAAGACAACCGACTTCCTCCCCTTCCCGTGGTGGGCGAGGATCTGCGCGGCCTTGAGCAAGTGAGGTTCAACGATTTCGTCAAGCTCTCCGAGCTTGTAATCTCCATCGCTCGCGGTGCCTACGTTGGAGAGATCCACGCCCAGGGGAATGCACTTCAAGACGATGCGAGCAAGCCAGCCCTCGCGAATGAGCCTTTCAAGCCCCACGTCGTGCGCGAGGTGCTGGTAAAACTCGCTCAAGCTCCGGCCTTTCGGTCCTCTTGGGGTTGCCGTGAGTCCGAGCACCTTCGCGCCGGTGAAGTGGGTGAGGATCTTTTGCGCCATGCCGCCCAGGGTGTTGCGGTGGCATTCGTCCACGATGATCTTCGCGAAGTAGTCCGGTGGATACTTCTCAAGCCGCCGGTGCAACGTCTGCGCGCTGGCAATGGTCACTTTGCGCTCGAAGGGGCGCGCCTTGAGCTTCTCCATTTCCACGGCGGCAAAGTCGCCGGTGTGCTTGTGATACTTGTCCGCGTTCTGCAAGACAAGCTCCGTTGCGTCCGCCAGGAAGAGTGAGCGCCCTTCTTCCAGGTGCATAAGCTCGCTCGTGACGATTGTCTTTCCTCCGCCGGTTGCACAATTCGCCTGCACCCGGTCGTGCTCCTCAAATGCCGCGATAACGCGATCAAGAATCTCCTGCTGATACGGTCTGATGATCATGGGATGGAATGAAAAGCGGCGGAAGCCTTTCGTGCTGCCCGCCGCATCTTGGATAGAGTCTTGAACCTCTCTGCGCTGCTCCTACGCCTCCCCAGCGGGGACCTTGAGGGCGGTGGCGGAAGTCCGGCCATCCTCGTCATACTGCAACGCCCTGCGAGCCGTTGAGCCCATGTCCCGCCGGGCTCCGCCCGTGGTATAGAAAGAGCGCTCGCCGTAGTAGCTCAGCACGGAGCGCAACGATTTCACCCGGCTCCGAAGAAGCTGGATCTCTTTCTTTTGCATGACCACGGCAGCGGTGGAGAGAAGTCCCCCTTCCTGATTCAGGCGGGGCAGCCCGGCGGCAATCAGGAGAAACCCGAGGGTGCCAAGGGCGAACAAGGGAAGCAAAGACGCGGGTGCGCTCTGCATGAACGGAAACGCGAGCATGAGCCCGGTGAAGGAACCGGCTAGAAGGTGGAAGAGAGGTTTCATGATGAAATAACGAGAGCAAAAATTGAGGCGCGGCCAGCCGGAGCCAGCCGCGCCAGTTGCCAGGACTTCACTACAGGACGGCCAGCATGGAGCCATCCGCTCCCAGGGTGAGGCGCTTCACTTTCTCCACAATTTCCCCTTCGGAGTCCACGAAGTCGGTGCCATCGAAGCGGAGGGGCACGGGCGGTTCCTCTCCCGCTTCCCAAATCACGTCGCCGGAAGCGATAGCCACACGGCGGCAACCAAAGCCTTGCTCCGGAGCGTCCGACGGCGCGAACTCCACGGATTCAGCTTCCACGCTTTTCACGGCAATGGCCGAGAAGAGCGGAGCGCCTTTCTCACGCACGAGCCAGCGGCGGGATTTGTCGTTGCGATCACGGTAGTTGGCGGAAATGATGAATTGTTTCATAGTCTTGGGATGTCTGGTTTTCGTTTGTTGTTCTTTTGAAGAGAGCGGGCCGGTACTCCAGCCCGCTCAAAGGGTTGGGTAATTCATGCGCATACCATGCGCATTGCAGGCTTAGAATGGAATATCGTCGCTCTCCTCGCCGGGCTTCCGTTCGAGGTAGCTGCCAATCCGGTTACGCTTCTTGGTCTTGTCGGTGCGGTCGCGCTCCTGCGTGAGCCGGGCACGGAGCCGCTTGCCAATGAAGTCATCCGGATTCACTTCCACCTCTTCGCCCTCTACCACTTCCTCACCGATGGCGGCGCGGAACTGGTCGATCTTCCATGCCGCATTCGCGACGAAAACGAGGGTATCATAGACGATGGGGCCGGGCTCGCCGTCCGGAAGGACCACTTCGAATTTGAGTTCGATCTTGTCGTTGCCGGACTTTTCAGAAACGCCGTCTTCCGCGTTGAGCACTTCAAGGAGATACTCACCGGAGGGAACGAGCGAGGTACGGGGGGCCTGTTTGGGGCCGGAGGTGTAGGTTGCCATGGTTCTGTGTCTTTCTGTCCTGTGTTTGGGTGTTCTTACTGATTCTTGAGCGCTTTGGTTTTTTTAGCTTTGGGCTCTTTGGGGGAAGGTGCCGCTCGCACGTAGGTTGAGGCGTTGCCCGCTTGGATGATGTCCGGAGGATCTGCCGCGCCGTATTTGTCAGCCCACGCCCCACGGAATTTTTCTGCGGAGAGGTTGCCGTAGAGCTGACAAAGTTCGCCGGGCTTCAAGTGCGCGAGAGCGCTAGCCACATCCCCGGGAGCAACGAACTCGTTCCCCTTGCGGGTCTGGAGTTTGAAGCCGGGAATCCCAGCGCCTCCCCCTTCAAAGAAGCGGCGCGCGTATTCCTTGCCGTTCTTGTAAGCGTCCTCCAGGTGCTTGCATCCCACGAGGAAGCGGGAGAGCTTCTCCGGGTCGTCCTTGATATGGTCGAGCCCCTCTTTGAGTTCCAGCACTCTCAAGGATTCCGCCATGAGGTTCCGCCGGGCTTGGCAGACTTCACGGAGCGCACACCATCCGCAGGCATCGCCCGGCGTGGCCATGGATTCCGGGTCACGATAATAGGCAATAACATTCTCCACCACTCCCCTCGCCTCCTCATACGTAAAGCGCATGTGGACCACTTGGCGGAGATCGAGGAAGAGCAAGGTGCAGGTCCACTCGCTGGCGAAATGCTTCTCCATGAGCCCGTAGGCGTAGGCCGCCATCTGCTCCCGGTACTCACGAAGGATGCCGCTTTTCAGGTCAAAGGACCGGAACCGGCCCGGAGTGATGGCGTCCGCCTCTCCCCCATGGGGCAGGCCGGGAATGCGCATCCGGCAATCCGTCTTCTCGTAGAGGATCGCTTCCTCTCCGGAGAGAAGCCGGGTCATGGCCTCCGCCCATCTGAGGCTCGATTGCTCTTCCTCCGTGCAACCTTCCAGGGCGGACGCCTCGCCAGCCAGGAGGAGACGAAAGGCGTTGTCCAGCTTGCTCCCTCGCGCGGCGTAGGGGCCTGCCTCTGCGCTTGGCACGTAGCGGGGGCAGACGGCCAGCTTCGGCAGCGAAGACGGGCGGAGGAGTTCCATGAAGAGCGTAGGCTTCTCCACGGCCAGAGGGAGAGCCCCCGTTGCAGGAGGCTCAATGGTCACGGCAGCGGCGTCGCTCACGCTTCTCCTCCTTTGTCAATGGAGGGGGCGGCTTCTGCTGGCTGCATTTCGGCATGCTTGGCCTTCACACCGTCCAGGAAACGAACCGGCTCCGATTTGATGCGCATCAGATGCGCATTGGTCACGGCTTCAAACCCCTGCCCTGCTTTCAGCATGCCACGCTCCACGAGGAAGGCGCGGGCGGCTTCCTCCATGCCGCTCACGAGGTTCGGCAGGAAGGGATCTGCGACAGCATCCGCCTTTGCTGGTGCTGGGGGCGGAGTATTGCCCGTGAAGACGGCCAGCAACGAAGCGGGCACCTTCCCCGCTTGTTTGTATTCCAGCTTGTCCGGCAAGCCGTGGCGGTTCTTCGCATCGTAGGCGGCACAACGCTCCGTGAAAATGAGCCGCTCCGTGCCTCCCACGGCACGCGTTTTCTTGTCTTCGGTCTTCACGGTCTTGGTGAAGAAGTTCAAGAAAATGACAGCATCCGCCCACTCCTTCACCAGGGGCGCGCCCTTCTTGGTGAGTTTCAGCTCATAACGGTCGTATGCGCCTTTGTCTCCCGGCTCCTCGTGTCTCCGCACGTGAGAGTGGGCCAGGAGGATCACGTGTTTGCCGGAGGCAATCAAGCCGTCGAGAAGCTTGAGAAACGCCATCATGCGTTCCGCCAGCATGGTGTAGCCATCGCCATACCCGTAGTCGGCAATGGAGGCTTTGCTGTCCTCCTCCAGCATTTCGGCAAGCATCTGGTGTTCGATCCAGTCCACCGTGTCCACGGCCACCGCATCGTAATCCTCGCTCTTCCGGGCAAGAGCGATAGCCGCCCTCACTTCATCCATGGAGCGAGGCTCCAAGCGGGCAACGTCGAGGTGCGCGGTGCTGTCTTCGGCGTCAATGAAAAGCACGCGTCCGAGCCCAGAAGCCAGGGAGGATTTGCCCACCCCTTCCACGCCGTGAATCACCACGCGTTGAGCGCGGACCTGTTTTCCTTTTTTGATCTGTAGTGCCATAATTGGTGTTGGTCTTTGTCGTTGAGTCAATGGAACTTCTCAGCCGCGATCCGTCCAAGGCTCCCGGCTCCGGGCCGGGCGAGAATGAAGCGCGCTTGGATTCCCCGGATGGGGTGAGAGCTTGCTTTTTGCCGTTGGAGGAATAGGGGCGTGAGGAGTGTTTTCAGCCAGTGCCAGGCCTTCCGTTTTTTCGTATTCATGGGTCTTGGGTGCAATGGGGGTTGGGTTCTAGGCAGCACACTGGGAGCCGTCCGCCGGTGAAGGGTCGCCAGCGGCTCCGGGTTCCTGCTCTGCGATTTCAGCCATGAGGGCTCTCCGTCGCTCCCGCGCCACGAAGTCCTTGAGCAGGCGGTTCACGATGGCGGAGACGGAAGTCTTTTTCTGATCTGCAATGGTCTTGGCAGAGCGAATAAGCTCCGCCGGAAGGGTCAAGTTGGTGGGGCGCTTGGGCATGGTCAGTTTAGGGCGGGGTGAGAAGGGACAGAGTTCACAAGGGAGCGGTCATTCGGGAGAGTGGCGGCTTGGGAGTATTCAAAGCCCTGCACTCCTCCTTGAAAGACTTGGCCAGCCGTCTTGGAGCATTGGTCCACCGGCACGCCTCGCTTGTGGAGGGAGTCGAAGAAGTTGAGGAACTGCACTGCCACCGGGTGCATGGAGGGAGCCGCTGCGACGGCATAGCTCCCTGTCTTGCGAATGGCTGGCAGCACCTCAGACGTTACCCACTTGCGGAAGAGCTTGGCTTGCGGCTTGCGGGACTTGAAAATGAGGGCGTAGAGGCCGGATTCGGAAATAATGCTGGTGTTCTGCGGCCCCCCAAGGGTGTCGGTAATAGCGACTCCCTTTTCATCCTCCTCCAGCCTTTGGACGGCATCCCGGCCGTTGGCGATGCCCAGCACCTCGCACACGTCCGCAGCTACGAACCACGGGAAGCCCGCGCGCTCCATCACCCTCACTGGCATTTGATCGAAGTCGAATTGTTGGATCTTTGCGTTCATTGCAGGAAAAGAGAGGTGCGGAAAGCGAGCGACGAATTGAGGCGGAGGCTCCGGGTTTCCCCACGGGCAAACGCTGCCCACTTGGCGGATTGCGCGCGGTCGATCCTCGCCAGTGAAAGGAAGTTTCTTCGGCGGACCAGGGCGAAGAGGATTGCCCGGATGAATGGCGGAGGCTTCATCGCTTGCCTCCCTTCTTGCGAGCTTTTGGGGAGTTGGTGACAATCGTCACGCTCCCGGTGGCTTCAATTTCCTCCACGACTCGGAGGGAGCCAATTCGAACTATGTCGGAGATTTTCATTCCCACCGTTCGGGCTGCCTTTTGGCAGCGGCTCATTAGTTGAGTGTCGGCTTTTGCGGCTAGCATGTTTGCATTGTGTGACATTGTGGACAACGCGTCAAATAATTTTGTTGGACTTTGTTCCTAAAAGTTGAACATTGTAAACATGAAGAGCAAAACACTCTCCGTGCGCGTTGAATCTGAATTAGTTGCGAGAATTGAGAAGTTCGAGGCTCTGACCGGCGTCGATAAAGCGCTCCTTGTGAGAAGCGCTATCGGTGCCGTTCTGGACTTTCAGGAAGCCAACGGCTTCATTTCTTTTCCGATTGAGGTGGTCCCCAAGGAGCCAAGAAATTCGAGGTGAGATCCCACACCCTCCGCCAACTGGAAGCGGAGCATTGCGCTGCCCAATGTGGGCCGTGGCTCCATAAAGTTGGCATTGGCGATGTCGGAAAAGCGCATAGTGTTCACACGAACAGTTTGCCAAGTTGTTTGCGGCATGCAAGTTTCTCTCTGCAAGACAGTGTCTTGCAGCAACACACTTGACAGACATGCCTACACAATCGCGAACAACCCGCCTTCCCTCCGACCTCGTTAAAGCCGCCGAAATCCGCGCGGAACGCCTCTTGTACCCCAACTGGACGGCCTACATCAAGGGCCTGATCCGCTACGATCTTCTTGTCCAGGGTGGCCACGATGTCACCCAGCCATGGGCCTCCATGCCTCTCGAAAAGCAGGACCAGCTTGACGCCAAGCTTCTGACCGCCACAGAAAACGGACTCGGCGAACGGGGCCAGCTCCTCCGGCGCATTTTGGCGGAAGTTAAAGATCCCGCCAACGTGGCGGAAGGGCTCTAAAATTCGCCCCTCCTAGGGGGCCGGAGTATTGAGCCCGGCCCCCTTCTCTCAAACCAGAAGCGCCTTGACTCCCGCACACATCTTCTTAAACATTTGTACCGATGAAGCCCCTTGTTTTTTTGGTCCTGCTCCTTGGATCTGCATTTGCTGAGCCCCCTGCCCTTACCCTGCCCAAGCTTGTCACGGTATCCGGGGCCGAATATCAAAACGTGACGGTTACTCAAAAACAACCGGACGGCATCCGCATCATGCACGCCAATGGAGTGGCGCGGATAAAGTACACGGAACTTCCGGCGGAAGTACAAAGCGCCCTTGGGGGTTTCGACCCTAAGGAAATCGCTGAAGCCAAAAAGCGAGGGGAGCAACAGGAGCGCGAGGAGGCTAAAGCCGCTGCCGAAGCTGACAAAGAAGCGACCAAGGCTGCTTTCATGCGGTGGGCCTTGGACAATACCGCAGTCACCGACATCGCCATCAATGGCCCCTCAATGTTCGTCACGCTAAAGCCCGAAAAGTACACCACTCCGGAGAACGTAACGGCCATAGCGGACACCCTGGCGAGGTCCTATGCCATGCGAAGTGGGCTGAATTTCGTGGCGTGCCGGGTCTTCCGCGGCAAGCAGGAATATGCCAAGGGTACCTTTGCACGATAGCGGCTGAAAAACGCCGCTCACTCTTGACGAACCCATTTCATGCGCATTTAATGCGCCTATATGGCAGGACGCTACAAGAAGAATCCCACCGGCAACCGCGCCCGGCTCCACCTCTCCGTTGATCCCGAAGTATTGGAAGACGCGAAGGAACTCCTCCACGGCTCCGGCAAGTCCATTTCGGATGTGGTGTCAGAGCTTCTGAAACTGGAGGTGGCAAAGATGCGGGCCTCTTCGGGAGAGGCTCCCAAGGCTCCCCGGAAGCGTGCGGAGGCGAGCTAGACGCTTGGGAGGATGCCCACCATTCCCGACCGCCAGCGTAAGGAGATTCTCTGTTGTGAAGTTAGCACCGCATGCTTGAGTTGCCCACATGCCGCTTCCTAAGCCTACCCCTTCTGTTGAAATACTGGCGAAAGCCAAGGCCATCAAGGAAACCATCCACGAAGGCGACGCCAATACCATGCTTGGGCAAGGCTTCATCTTGGTGGCCGTGCGGCCAACGAAGGGGGAGGATGCTGAGAGTCATCCGTACACCTATTCCCTGATCTACCCGTTTGAGCTTACGGACGCCATTAAGGAGCTTTGGCACCTTTGAGCCCAAGGCAATAGGCAACGCCTCCCGCGTAGGGACTCACCGCCAGCAACGTCCAGCCCTCGGAAAGGAGCCTGTTCACTTCATCCTGTTCCCAGGACTCCCGAATCTCGATTACCTTGGAGAGGTTCATAGCTATCGCGCCGTGTCATCTTTCGGCACTGCCACCCGACCGACCCCACCGTAAACCGCCGCCAATCCGCCTCCACCCCGCGCCGGTGCTTTCATGAGCCCGGCGCTTTGCGTCGGGGGGATGCGCTCCCGGATCACTTTTCGTTCCGCGCTTCTGATAAGGACTTCACGCGGCGTTTTTGCATCGCCGCCTCGCACTCGCTGAGCTTGAAGCGGATCACTCGCGCGTTCGGTTTGTAGTAGGGCAAAATGCCTTCTTCGGCCCATCTGTAGGCCGTCTTTACCGCGATGCAAAAGTGCGCGGCGATTTGTCGAATGTCCAAATAGGGTTCGGGCTGCGCATGGCGCGGAGTCATTGCTAAAGCAAGTCGCGCCGATTACGCATGACAAGGGAAATTTCACCTAATTTGCAGTTGGGAGCATCGTGGCAAAGTGTGCACCCGCTGCCCCCTTTACTTTGGCCAGTCACAGCCTCGATGAAGATACGTCAGGCAGTTTCATTTCACCGAAAATCTCCGCTTCAAGTCCGCCACCCCCTCGCGCGTGAAACGCACCGTCCGGCCCAACTTAATGAAGGGCAATCGACGGTCGAGCATGTAACGCTCTACCGTCTTAGTGGACACGCGCAAAAGCTTGGCCACTTCCGGCTTTGTGAGCATTGCATCGCTGTCCTTTTTGTCGGGCTGTGTCGCAAGTTGGGATTTCATGTCTCTTGCGGCATGTCAACGGTGCCAGGGGTGAGGCTCCAAAATTTTTCAGCCTCCGCCGGGAGCACAAGCTCTCGATAGTGTTCCATGATCACGGGCACCGAGTTCCCAAGCTCAAGGGCAAGCTTGGGGGCATCTTGGAATTTCGCGATGTGATAGCTTGCGAAGGTGTGGCGAAGGGCATTGTCATGCCAGGGCTTCAGGGTAAGCCCCGCCTGCTTTTCTTCGTCAGTCTCGCTCCCCGGCGTCCCGAACCCGGCGCGGCGGCGCACCAGCTTCCAAAGATATGTTCCTCTCTGCGGTTTGCGTGGCCAGATAGTCCCCTCACCAGCCTTGCCTAGCAAAGCGGCGAGAACGGGACGAATCGGCACCAACCTGCGGCGCTGCGTCTTGGCGTCGGACGCATTTACCGTGATGAATCCCGACTTGAGATCCACATCCTTCCACTTGAGACGGCGGAGCTCCGCATCACGGATTCCGGCGAAGAGCCCTAAGAGGATGGCGGGCCTAATTTCTGGCTCCTTTTGCAGCGCAGCAAGAATCGCCTCCACCTCCTCCACCGTCAGGATGCCAACGCGACCCCGCCTCACTCGGGGGCGGAGCGCATTCGAAACAGGGTTCTTGGGCACTGCCCCCAGGGTCACAGCAAACGCGAACAGATTGTGAAGCACTCTCCTGTAGTTGACGGTGGATTGAGGCGCGAGATTCAGACCGGCCAGCCAATCCGAAATGTCCTCGGTGGAAATGCCACCCGCTATTGAGTCCCCGAAGCGCTCTGAAAACTTCTTCAGTCGAAGCCTGATGTCTTTGAGATGCCTATCTCCTGCCCTTTCCTTCGTCTTGAAGGTCATGAAGTGCTCAACAAGGTCTTTGACCGGGATGCTGACTTTGGTTCGTTCCAGGTGGCTCCAGTAATGATCGAACGCGTCTTTGATGGTCCTTCCGAGTGGCGCAAGCTTGGTGCGCACCTCCAAGAGAAAACGCTTTTCATCGTCGGTGATTTCCGAAACAGCGCGAGCACCAAGATTGCCCGCTTCAATAGCCCACCCTTCCGCCAGGGGCTTCGCTTCTGCGACGGTGGCACAGTATTTTTCCCTAACTCGTTTGCCATCTTTGCGCATGAGGGCAACGGCAGCGTAACCGGGCTTCCCCGAATGTTGCACGGTAATCGTGATGCCTGCAAATTTCTGACGGTAAATGGGGCGACGGGTTTTCGGTTGGGTCATCTGAAGAGCTTTGTGGACTTAGACGGACGCACGGCGACATAAGCGGATGCTTAGCGAATGCCTTACGTATGTCATTGAATGTCAACGCTCTAACCCGGTTTCCGGAACCGCCGATGCAGGTTCGATTCCTGCTGGGTGCACCACCAGAAAATTCGCTGGAAAGCCCATAAATCAAGGGTTTCAGCGGTTCCCCCTGCCGGAGCGACCCACGTCTCGCGACTAGAGAAGACACGAACAGACCCCAAAATAAGTGAATGGGAAGCAGATGAGCTCGGGGCCTCCCCCTGGGAGCGTGGGTGGGAACACGGTGACTGCAAATAAACGGAAACAGCGTAAACGAAAGACATCTCCTCGCAGCCAAATCCAATCCCCGAAGCCCGCACTTCACCAGCTCACCAGAGAGCGACCGCCGTGCGTCACCTCAACCAGCGGTCAAATCCGTCAGCACACCTCCGTGAAGTGGTATCGAGCAGATTCGGGTATCGTCAGGAGCGGTCTTGCCAAGGGCTAGCTGGACAAACCACTTCCACAATGCGGTTCGGCTTTCGGCATTCGGCTTAGACCTCTCCTACCGGGGAGCCCGGAAGCTGCGCAGGCCTGCGAAGGTTCCGCCTTTCATGGGTCTCTCTCCCAACTTCCTGCGGGGATCAAACTGATCTCTACGGGCTTCAAAGAATGAATCGACGAATGCCCTGCGGCCCAGCGCAACGCCGGCGGTGAAGTAAGTCACCCGATGCCGGAGCGTTTCGGCCAGCGTCAACTCGCCTTCCTCGGCTCGCACCTGCTCCCACCACTGGCCGATTGTGCTCGTCCGCGCGGTGTTCTTTGGTGCTGGCATCCAGCGCCGACAGCGCCAAGCCCTGCCGGCCACGGCCTCCGCATAACTGCACCAGCGCTAGGCCTTGGGATCCTGCACCAGCTCCGCACGCACCGGGTTGAGATCGATGTTGCGGCTCATCGCTGAGAGTGTGCAGCTCTCCCGCTTGTTGAACCACAAGCACTGCTATGCTGCCATATCGCGAAGCGGCAAGGTCAAAGCTGAGGCCGGACGCAGAGTTGCACCGCATGTTATGTCTTCCTTTTAGCAATTGTCTCCCTCCTCGCAATACTATAGGTCGTCACCTCTCAACTTAGCATGTAATTTCATAATTGAAAACTCGACGGATTGGATTGATTCGTTCACCACCACGGCAAGTATTCTGAAAGATGTATCCACCTTTTCTCTGGTCTCAAAGCAAAGCAGGTTCAATTTACCTGCTTCGGAAATGACACCATAGTGAATCACATAACCAGCCGGAATGTCCTCCTCCTTCACCTGCACAAGATAGTGTTCCGCCTCAGTCGGAATGTCCGAGTTGACAGAGTGAGCTAAACTATGGCCGGACCACCTCATCCGCCATGAAATCCAAAGATCAGAACTCCGATACTCCTCGAAACCGCCGTCACTTCTCCGCTCAGGAAAAAGTGCGGTTGCTGCGCCTCCACCTCGTTGAAGGGCAGTCCATCTCGTCGATTTGCGAGCAGCACCAACTCCATCCCACCCTCTTCTACCAGTGGCAGAAGACCTTCTTTGAGAACGGAACGGCTGCTTTTGACCACTCCTCCAAACGTCGCCCAGTGGATGCCGAAGCTCAAAAGATCGAGCGGCTCGAAGCCCGACTCAAACGGAAGGATGAAGTCATCGCGCTGGTGACCGAAGAACTGGTGCGCACAAAAAAAGAGCTTGGGGAGGACTGAAAGACGCCTGGACTCCCCCGGACCAACGCGACGCGGTAGTGGACTTCCTCAAGCGCATGAACACCCTCACGGACATTCCCTTGGGCAGCCTTTTGCGCTGGTGCGAGCTGTGCCCGCGCAAGTTCTCCCGTTGGCGGGAGCGCTACGGCAAAGCCAACGAGCACAACGCTCTGGTGCCTCGTGACCACTGGCTGGACGCCTCTGAGAAGCAGGCTATCATCCACTACGCCCAGGCGCACCCGTTGGAGGGCTACCGCGCCCTCACCTTCATGATGATCGATGCCGATGTGGCCGCCGTCGCCCCCGCGACCACCTACAGGGTGCTCAAGGCGGCAGGCCTCATTGGACCGGCCGGTGGCAAACCCTCCAAGAAAGGCACAGGCTTTGTCCAGCCTCTTGCCCCTCATGAGCACTGGCATGTGGACTTCAGCTATCTGAACATTGGCGGCGTCTTCTACTTCCTGTGCGCCGTGCTTGATGGCTGCTCACGCCTCATTGTTGCCTGGGACATCCGCCCCACGATGCGCGAAGTGGACGGGGAAATCGTCCTGCAGAAAGCCCGCGAAGCTTACCCGCAAGCCAGACCCCGTGTCATCAGCGACCAAGGCTCCCAGTTCAAAAGCCGCGAGTTCAAAACCTTCATCAACCAATGGCAGGCCAGCCATGTCATGACCAGCCCCTACTACCATCAATCAAACGGCAAACTCGAACGCTTCCACAAAACCCTTAAAACCCAGGCCATCCATCCGATGACCCCCCTGGATCTGGACGATGCCAAACGCATCACCGGCGACTTCATCGAATACTACAATACCCAGCGCCTGCACTCCGCCATCGGCTACATCACTCCGGTCGACAGGCTCCAAGGCCGGCAAGATCAAATCCACGCCGCCCGCGACAAAAAACTCGAAGACGCCCGCCAACGTCGTAAAATCCTCAGACAGCAACTCGCTCTCACCATCTCAACCACCCAAACCCTAAACACTCCCGCCGTAGTTTAGCTCTCACCTGCCTTTCGGACATTCACGCTGAACCAAGACAATAGACCCTCCTACCGGGAGGAACAAATATCCCCAGATTCCTAGAGGACTGGTTCCATTTAATCAGTCGCATATTCTCCTGTCCGTCACCGAGTGGCGGCACTTTTGCGAGGGCTACAATTGTAGGAATCTCACCGGGCAATCCATTGTACATAGCGTTCCGAGGCTACCTCAAATCTACAAGCTGCACAAACACCAAAAGTTGGACGCTCAACAAGAATGCCTGAAGTTGCGCTGGCAGCCTGAATGCCGTCAAGTCAATACCACAAGGCGCCGTGGGTGACGCTCAAAATCCACCTTTTCATGACCAGTAAACATCCGGCAAAAGTAAACACGAAGACTAACGGACTGAGAGTAATTGGCCATTGCTTTCCCAAAAGCCGGGCTGCAACCAGGACCAACACCCAGCTCAGAGCAATTGAGATTCTAAGAGGCGGCATGACGGTTTCCCCTCCCGGACTCAATCCCCAAAAGGCCAGCCAAGCTACCGTTTGCATCGCCAACGTAGTCGCCACCGCCAACTACGGCAGCCATTTCGTTAGCGGATACCTCGACAAATCGTGATTCATTGTGACCTCATTTGGTTTGATTCTGGGATCGTTGGCTCGATACGAGTCACCATAGGAGACGAAGAGTTAGGATCAAGTGAACGTTAATTTCCCCTTCATTGGTATTCTTCGATGTACTGGGTTTTAGGTGTGAAGTTTATCAGTGGTGGCATGCATCCGAATCTCCACGCCCTTGAGTTCCATCAAGTCTATTGCTTGCCACCGTTTTCGGTTTTGAATTTCGGGAACACCGTCGATAGCCATGCCCTCACCCGACGATCTAATACCGCGCCGGATCGGGTTGGGTGCAGGCGGTCTTTGGCAAGCAGTTGCCAGAAGCAAAAATGCGAGAGCGATTGTGATCACGAACCTGTTCATGGTGGGGGCCTGTTGCTAAGGGTCTGGCAAATTGCCAGGAACACAGCGCGATCGGATTTCAATCTGAAGGGCTGCCGCCGCAGCTTGGGCTTTGTGGAGGAGAGCAGTTCCTATCGCAGGAAGCGGGTAGCGAGAGATCAGGTCAATCACCTGCTTCCGCCCCGTTGCGTCGGGATAACACTCATCAAGTTGCCCATCCTCGATGAAATCAAGATAGCAGTTTAACTTGGCCTGAAGGGCCAATAAATGAGCTCTTTCATCGCTCCAGTCCCATGAGTCGGCAATTGTCAGCACCACACTATTTGTGCCGGTTTCAAATCCAACTGCGTCAACGGTATCCGTTTTTTCCAGTGACATACGTTCTAGAGCTTGCGATGAATGTCTACCTTAGGCGGTGGAGTGACTGTGCGTCCCGAATACGCCCCCTTATCCCTTGCCAACACCCGTTCCTCCGTGAACTTCTAATTCTGGATAAACAACCGTTTGGTTCGCGATGTGGACAGGACCAAACGCGATCCGTCTCGCCACCACCCTGGAGATGCAGCGGCAGTCAGAAACCGAGGGGCCTTCGAAAGCGATGTGGTGAAAAGATGCCCATCTCGTCAGCATGCCTGCGCAGCTAAAACTCCCCAGTTTCATAAGATCTAGACCGAGAAGCGGTTAAAAGGCTGGCGGCGGCGGCCTCCTGCAAGGGATACAGCGTTGTTACCAAGCATCGCAAACTCCAAACAAAAGGCCACCAGTACTGAAAATTTCCCGCAGGTCCATTTACACCCGTAGCCGCGACAGTCCAAGCGTCAAATTCGCGCCAGACGAAAATTCACCTCCTTTGTCGGGCAGGTGGTTTTCATGCAACCCTCCCCACGCTTCAGACTCTGGGACAGGTTCGACAAGTGCTTCGCCCACCAGTCCCAGCTTGGCGGATTCTCCCATGGCCTCATTCTCCGCTGCCTGGTGGTGCACCTCACTTTGGGCTTCCGCAGGCTCCGCGAACGCGACTTCTATGCTCACGCACCCGTGGTCCTGCAAGCTCTCAGCCCGCACTGGACGCCTGGTGTACAAGGCCCCCGGCAGGCTACTGACCTATCTATTGGGTTTCTGCGGAGGCCTAAAGCTCCCTCCGCAACCGGCAAAACTGCGGGTTCTGGAACGTTGGATCGAATCCCACGATCGATCTCTGACTGATAAATAGGAAGCAACTCTCCCACATGCAGACCATCCAATCCTGCGGCAGCGCCCGAATTGCTCCCTGAAGTTCAAGAATCAACTCCCCACTCAGATAGCTCTCAGACTGGAAGCCACGTCGATGAAGCGTGAATTGTTGTGATACGGGTGCAAGGAAAATTCGGTGTCGGGCAACTTCGCGAGCACAGAGGAGATTTTTCCGATTGCATGGTCAAACTCGGTATCGAAGTAAAGTCCGTCCTCCTCCTTCGGAGGATTAAATTCACGCTCATTGAACCATGCTTCAAACTCAAGTGTTGAGCAGGTTTGCAGGGAATTCACGGGCCAGTCCACGCCGGAAACGCTATTCGCAAGACCCACTCCTGGCAACTGAATAGATGGAAGCCGCCGTTAGGTGCAACCGTCGGCGACGGGTTGGCAACCCCTGGGCATTCAGGTACCTGTCAGCGGTAGATCAGCCTTCAATCACCGTTCCAAGCACGCCCTCATTCTTCGAAACTCACTGCCCCTTCACCGGCCTTACCACGCGAATCGTCAGGCGACGCCGGGTTAGAGGCGTCGAATCGTGTTTCCGCTAGTACTGCGAGTAGCCGAGCGGGAACCAAATTCCTCGCACCAATGGATTGCCCATATTCGGAACCACATGTCCTTGGTCTAGTTCAGCGATGGACACGTTCGCAATGATTCTTTGGACTTCGAATACCGCTCCCTCAAAGACGCTGGCGCGAATCAGCTCGGTCGCAGCGTGTTCAGATTCAGCTGTAACTCCGCATCCCAGATTCAGCGGTGTAGGGCGGTCGAAACCTTTGAATGTAAACCAATAGCGATGATACATAATTTTGTCCACCCCCATTTTAAGGATCACGAACGGAGCGCTTCCACGCTCGAAACGAATAGCCTGTGAGTTCCAAAAAAGCGAGGAGATACGAGGGCTGAGTACAATTCGGTACATCTGCAGCCGTCCGTCCCGGATTGCACCCCGGCTTGACAACACCGCGTGAAATCGCGCAAGTTTTACCCATGGTCCGCTGACGCCCGGTTTCTCTCCCACCATGGACACCCCTATTCTTACGGAGCGGCTTCTGCTGCGCCCCTTCACCTTGGACGATGCAGCATCGGCCCACGCATGGCTTTCCGACGAGGAAGTCATGCGTCACATCCCCGGCGGACGGGACCACAGCCTGGAGCAAACGCAGAACCGCATCCGCCGCTACCTCCAGCATGGCGGGGAACACGGCTTCACCAAATGGCTCGTAACCGATCGCACCACCGGCGAGCTGATGGGAGATGGCGGCCTCTACACCCTGCCCAACGATCCCCGCGTGGAACTCGGCTTTCGCTTTGCCCGGCAGCACTGGGGCCAGGGCTACGCTTCGGAAATGGCGCAGGCCTGGATGGCCCAGTTTCACATCCTGCTCCCGGGTGTGACGCTCTACGGCATCGTGCTGCCCGATCACCTGCGGTCTCAGCGTGTCCTGGAAAAGCTCGGCTTCCAACCCGTTGCCGAGGAAGTGCTCTACGGTCGCCCCATGAAGGTGTATCAGTATTTGCAACCGGCAGCTCCGTGCAGCTGGGACCCCACGGGCTTACTTGCAGTATGACTTCTCCTCGGCTTTGCACCGTTCATCCATCGAGGACGAGCATGGTCTCAAATTAAATGTGGAAATGAGCCTGAAGGGCGAACATACCGCCCTCAATTTGGACCCCCCTTGGGAAGCGCAGCTCCCCCACTTCACTCATCCCTGAAAGAGATGGATTCAACGATCTGCTGAGCCTCCCACAACTCACCCACGAGTTCGATCGAATCGATAAGATGCGTCACGAAGGTCACCTGGCAGAGATTGTTGCCGTCCGAGACATACCACAACCTCGTCATCTGATCGGGCCCCACCCAGTCGGCCCAACCGCCGAAGGTCCTAGTGGTGGGGTTTTGAAACTCCTGCAGCGTTGCAGGGGGTGAATATTGGTGCACGCCCTCGAATTCACGCACCAACGTTTCTAGCGCTTGGATATCCAACCGGGGGTCGCGCCCCCGTCACATACAGCGCCGTGCTGAACTGCAAGGCCCCAACGGCTTTTTCACCCCTGCTCAATGTGGGCGGGGATCCGGCGGGCAAATCGTCCGTAACATCGATCCATCCCCACGGAAGGTAAAGAAACACATTTGCAAAGCTACGCTTGGTTTGCATCGGATTGGTTTCCCTTTCGTC
>Ga0351839_1086_pt1 | contig 17380 bp, 12 predicted proteins | sample BONcelHFGM3001E4_FD_206881 | JGI IMG/M metagenome (GOLD analysis project Ga0351839, IMG submission 206881) | Enriched cells from coal bed in the Powder River Basin, Montana, United States - BONCAT cells FGM rep1 HSBNCT.FGM.300.1.E4 ... | reverse complement strand
GCACCATCGTTGCTAGAAAAAATAATGCTATTTAGGTAATACGAAGTGGTAAGATTTCGACCACTAACAATGATTTTTTGGTCGCTAAGGATCTCAATGGCTTCCATTATCACACCATCGCCGTTTGGCAAACCGGTGTTTTCAATTTCGTTCCAATGGTAACCATTGTCGGATGTTTTATAAACCAGTCCGTGTTCTGTGACAAAATATCCAATAGAACCATCACCAAATTCCATGTCTACAATATGATCAATAAGTTGGGGTTCAATCACAACTCCAGTTCCATAAAAATTTGAGACCCAGGTATTATCATCGCCTCCCTGGGTTGAAAGCGTAATAATATTTTGATACGAAGTAATGATAACACCTTCACCTGTTGTCCTAATCAAATCACACCAAACGCTTGGGTAACCATTACGCTTTACGTATTCCCAGGTTGAACCGCCGTTAGAGGTACGGAGTAAGCCCTTGGTACCCGCACAGGCAAATGCTTTGGCATTGCTCAAGGCTAACACATCAAACATTTGCGTGTTTCCACTTTCTTCAAACACCCTGTCCCAGCTTTGGCCGCCATTAGTTGTTCGGGCAATAAATTTCCACTGTTGTGCCCAAAGATCGCTATATCCAATTCCAACAGCAAACCCATTTGATTCGTTGCTAAATGAAAGTCCAGTAAATTGTTCACCTATAGTGAAACCTGAAGTAGTCAATTCTTGCCATTGAATAGCACCAACATTCACTGTTATATTGTGAGACTCCTCTTTTCCATTGATCAATGCTAAGGCTTTTAATGAATAAGTGCCGGCAGTTTCACTAATATTCCAGTTCCAAACATAAGGAGAGCTTGTTATAGTTGCTTTCAATTCGTTGTTCAGATAAAATTTAACGCCGCCTGTTACAGTGCCATTCACAGCAACATTGACCGGTATGGTTGTGCCAATTGCTTGAAAACTTCCGTTTGCCGGACTAGATATCCTGATTGTTTCAGGAATAGGCTCATTATTAAGATGCAACTTTGCGATTTCTTTATCAAAAAGTGTATAGTTTGCGCCATAGTTTAAGAAGCCTAGAACATTAATATCAATACCGGCATTGGCTTCCAATCCTAGTGTAAAATCAAGGTTGTAGTTGCTGTTAAACAATTCAGCTTCGAGGGTTGATTTTGCAAAAAGATCGAAGTAAGGACCTGCCATTCCATAAAGTTTAAGACTAACTTCAGGACCACAACGTGCAGTAAAAGAAGCATTTCCCACAAGAGTAGGCCAAGCCAAGTCAAATGTTGGCGCAGGATCCCATTGGTTTATCAATGACCAATCATCATCATATTTAATCCCTAGTTCGCGGTTAAAAGCTTCGTATGCATAGGTTTCAAAATGAGCATTGGATGTCCCTGATGCTCTAAGCTTAAGTGCAGCTTGTGGTACAAAAACAATTGGAACAGGGCCAGCCATTATCGTCCAGGGAGTAAAATCTATATGTGCAATATCAATATCAGATGGACTCCAACTTCCATTACCTCTAATTCCGATGGTTGCCTCTTGATCAACTTCAATAGATGAATATATATCTATGTCAGTTGGCAGAGCCAATAAGTCAACATCAAGTCCAAAATTAAAACCAACCTCAAAGTAGAGTGAACCAAAAGCTGTGACACTACTTCCTGATGAATTTAGGCTTTTCTCAAACGAAAGGTCAAAACCTATTAAGTCAGTTCCTTTGGTCGGGTTTAACTGCACTCCTTCTGCCAAAGTCAGCTTTTTCACCATGGCTTGTGTGAGCTTTTCTGTTTTCAATTCAATTTTTCCTTTTAGGATGACCTCATCGAGCTTCACAAACTCGGTTTCGCACACATTGCCATTTGAAGTGGCATCCACTTTTGTGATCCTCCTCAATAGACCATATGGAGTTATTTGTGTTACTCCAGCAGCAACAATATCTCCGGCTTTTAATGCAGCACCCCCATCAGGCCAAGCAGAAAAAGTCAAAGTATAATCAATGCTATCATAAGAAGTAATATTAGATATATAGTTTTCTGTCAAAACATTAACATTATCAGCAATAACAAATTCTGTTGGTTCCGGATCCGTAATAGGATCTTCTTTTTTCTTACACGTTGAAAATAATAGTATCAACACCAGCACGACAAAGGCTGATACTATGAGTTGAATAATTTTTTGAGTTTTTGACATTTTGTTTTTGTTAAAATGGTTCTAATTTCATTCTATTTCACAATGAGGGTATTGTATTTACTTCTATCCCTACGGGTAATTCAAACTTTGATTCCGGAATACTCAAATTCTCTTCAAATGTAATAGCCTCCATTACAGACAATTGATTAATTATTTTTAATGGAATACCACGGTAGTACCACACCTTTGTATGGGTTTTGTTTCCTGACTCATCAATCTCAGGCATTTCAACGACCTGACATCTTCGGTCAAGAAATTGCTCCTCGCCTACTATTCTGCCATTTTCTTCTTCGACCATTTCCTTTAATTTCGCAGTTTCGGCTGGCTTAAGATAACTCGAAATCAATGTTTCATTTTGATTGGTTTTTGATCTGAAACCTGTGTTTTCTTCAAGATTCAAAACATAACTCCAGCCATCCTTATTTATCATCAATGACTTTCCTGACATTTTTCGACCAGCAATCTCTGTTTGCGTGCTTGTAAAAACTGCATATCTTTTATGTAAATTGTCAACCCATTGTGTCATATGAGAAAGACTTTTCAAGTTATCTTGATCTACAATTGTTCGATATTCAATTATATAAGATGAAAGAAAGGCATCCTCCGGTATACCCTTCTGATTGTTGGTGCAAGACCCAAGGCAAGAAATGAAAACTGTAAACAAAAACAGCTTGCATAGTATATGTTTCATAATCAATCTATTAGAGTAAATATACTTTTTGTTCAATTCCGTTTTCAGCCAAAGGAATTATTACAATAATCCTTTGCTCCTTGTCAACAAGTATTTTTAGTTTATTCAAATCAGACCATTTAATTGTCTCAAACCATTGAGAATCAAAGAGTGGTTCTTTGCTATCATCAGGCATAACACACTGTTCAGCAATTGCGTTCAGTAAAGGAACTTCTGAAAAGCCAAAAGCATTAAAAATCATACGTGTATTCATTTGCTCTTGATTCAAAAAATCGAAATGTAACACAATGTATTGGCTGACTGTTTCACTTTGGAAATAAGCATGTTGCTGTTTAATAAGCATGCTCATGATACTGTCGTGAATGAAGTATTCGAAGGTGATTGAATGAAAAAGAGCTGAATCGAAGTTACATGGTAATACATTATTCTCAAATATATTCCCATAAACTTCCTTTAATTGCTCGTTCAACCGCTCAACCTTATGATTCTTTCCTTCGAAAACTGGAATCTCATAAGAAAATCCAAACAAAAAATTAGGATCATCTGAACGAGCTTGAATTGAGTCAACCTTTATCATTAATCCAATACCAAATTCACTGTTAATCCATTGTACTGGATGGTTTTCATTAATTTCATCTATTTGATTATCAAGTATAAAATGCGAGTAGCTCTTTAGAAAAAGACCACAAAACATCATAAGTAGATAAATAGTTTTAGAAAAATGAAATTTCTTCATGATTGTCAGATGTGGTATATTAAAAACCATCCAGTTCCCACCCACTTATTGGATAGAACATGAATGTAAATTTCGCTAAGAAGGACGGAAAAGCTTCATCGGTCACCAACGAACTCACTCTAAATGACTTACGTGCTTTTATAGCAGGAATAAACTCTGTCAAGGAAATCTCTGCTGATTGACCGGTTTCGTCGAAACCCAAATACGAAATAAGACGTAATTCATTAGCTAATACAGTATTATCACCGCAAATAATAAGATTACCTTCTACCATTTCTTTGGCAAAGGTGTCATCACCATCAGTCATGTGGAGCCGCGTTGTTATTCTACCCCCTTTATGTGTAACCACTCCACCGTCGCAAGCGTAAGGAAAAGTTTTACTTTCATCATAGTCGAGATGCATGCATTTATCTTCCAGGTTTGATAGGTTTACGATCAGGTGAAAATTCTCCCATTGGGCATATCCGCCAATGGTCACATAATCATCTTCAGTGTGCCATTCAATTTCCACTTTTCCAACAGCCACCCATTTTGTTTCGCAAGGTTCGCATCCCTTTTTGAGAATTTCTTCGGCTTTGGCTTGCAACAAATCGTCCACTTCACTGTGAGGTATGTTTATCAACTCTCTCTGCGTCATTGCTTTAAAGATACAAGCCAAATAATCTTTGCATAATTCATTACCAACCGGTGGCATCGTGTTTGCAAACTGAGTAGTCCATAAATTAACTCCTTCTGATGCGCGTTGCATTCCCCTTTCAGACAAGTCGGAATTGCCCGTCAGTTCGACTCTGGCGGTAAGCTTCAGCAAACAGGCAATGTGACGCACTGTTGGGTTATCTTTACAAAAAAGACCCTGAGGATCAGGAATAGGTTGCTCAATGGCCTGCAGCAAGTCAGCTTCAGCGAGTTGAGCTGCTTGTTCCATCATTGCTTGTGATCCGGCTTCATCGCCGGATTGTTCCATCCTAGCTGCTTCGCGGAGCAATTCTTCAAAACGGTTTTCATCAAGTTGGCTGCACGACCTACTCTGTGCCTGCATGGAGGAACCCAAAACGAAGAAAAAAGAAAAAACAAGTAATACCTTGAAGAGTAATTCTTTACTTTTCATAAAATTCGTTTTTTGTTCATGTAAAGAAAATGTTTTAATTCTAATATCCCTAATTTTAAAAATATCAACCCCATTGATAATAAATAAAAAATCCTGGATTAATCTCAATTCGCTTGCAACAAGTCACAAATCCATATCTTGACTAGAAGCAGGCTAATACCATTCAACTCCATTGGGCAATGAGGCCACATTTGAGTAATCTGAAACATTATTGTTATCAAAATATACTTCAATATTCCATCCTTTTTTATACGTACTATTGTAGTGAACATATCCATTAGCAGAAGTTCCAACTACAGTAGCATCTGATCCTGAGAATATGTACCCATAATTTTTCTCAGGATAAAGCACTGAACCTGTACCAATTAGATTTGGACTAACAAATTCGCCAGCACTGGAAGGATCGTTATCTGGGTAAAATACAAAAAGAGGATGCATTAAATTAGTCCAAAACATTGGCGGATTTGCTGTTATTGTTCCACCACCAAGAGGCAGATATTGAACAAGTTTAGATGTTTCAATTTTACCTGGCAATGTTATTGAGAAATTCCCATTGGCATCAACAGTACCGACAGACCAATCTTCAGAGACACTATAAGAGCAGTGCAGCTTGCCTTTACCTTTTGTCCATGCGACAAGAATCAGGTCATCACCATCCATATCTACTGACTTTAAAACACCGGAAATAGGAAAGTCGGCAGCATTAATTTCTGTGACGCTGGGATTATCTTCCCCATCATCTTTTTTAGTACACGAAATAAACACGAAAATCAGTAAAGAAAACAAAAGAAGTTTTTTAGATAATTTCATAAATGGTTGTTATTAATTTGTTTAATAAAAGATAAACGTTAAAATTTCACGAACTCTACTCTTCGATTCTGTGCTTTTCCTTCGGGAGTTTCGTTACCGGTCATTGGTTTGCTTTCGCCCCAGCCTTTGGAAGTGAGTCTGTCAGCAGCGATACCAAGCTCAACCATTTTTTCCATTACTGCTTTCGAGCGGGCTTCACTTAGTTTTTGGTTGGATGCATCTTCTCCATCACTGTCAGTATGGCCCTCAACCGAGAATTTCAATTCAGGATGGTCTGTCATCATTTTCACCACGTAGTTGATAGTTCCAATCGATTCGGCTTTGATGCTAGCTTTATTTACATCGAATTTGATGCCTGTTGTAACGAACTTTCCATCGGTAAGGAATTTATCATACAATGGCACAGCACCTTTAGCAATACGTATGTTTTTAATAAAGTATTTTTTTTCCTTCTGACTAGTCGTACCTAAAGTTAAGCCTGTCGGGTTTTCTTCAATGTTCGGTATATTAAGCAACCGAGCATCATCCATATATACTTTTAATGCCCTCTTGTTAAAGGAAATTGCAATATGTCGCCAGCGCGCTTGTTTATCAATATTTGAGCGGCTTGCACCAGGATAAATCCCTTGAATGTCAGTATTTCCATATTGAGCCTGATTTATATTTAAAACAAGCCTATTTAAAACTGATTTTTGTTTTTTTGATGCATAAAAATTTACATAATAACGCTGACTGTAAACATCCTGCTCAAAATAACAATCAAATTCAATCGTGAATTCATCGGGCAAATAATCACTTTTGCTATCGCTGAGCAAGGGTGTAATACCACCAATGTTGCCTGTCTCTCTGAAATAAATGACATTATACTCGTCGAAGAAAGCATTCTCTACAACGCCACCTGCCAAATCCCATTTACTTGGAAACTCCCCATTCTGCTCGCCTTCCTGATTGTCTTCGAAAATGATCTCAGTTCCTGGAACAAAATCATATTTGGCCCAGGTTAAAATTGGAGCAGGTTTCTCAGCCTCTTTAGATTGAATTTCAACCGCTGTTTCATCAGATTCTGATCCAACATTCTTTGATTCATTCTTCTTTTTTGTGGATGTGGTTTGATTCTTGGTTTCAGTTGTACTTTCCTTTTCTTTTTTATCTTTCTTTTCCTTATCGTCACCCTTTACGCTTTCATCGATTGTTTCTTCAGTTTTATCCAGAGCTTTGTCAACTCCCTTGTCAATCCTGCGTTCTACACGATTTTCGACATTTCGCTCGGCCTTTTTAATACTGCGGTTTACAACTTTATTAAGGTCTATTTGAGCTGATGCGGTGGAAATAAAAACCACCAACATAAAAAGTAAAAAAAATAACTTTTTCATTTTTCCAATAAATTTAAAGGGTTGTTATATTTCAATTCGATAATAGAAACTGGCAATTTGCAATCCTGATCTGGACAGCAATGAAGGAAATAAAGATTAAAAAGATTGATTATAAAGTTCATCTTTTTAGTCGAATTAATTTGGTTGAAGCAAAAATACAAACTAATTTTATGGTTAGTATCAAGAATTTGAATACGTAATGATAACAACAGAATTCGTTGTAATAAGTATCAAAATCGATTCAATAAGTTATACATTGTACTTAAAGCTTAGCAACCACTTCAAGTAGCAAGGGTTTCCTACGAATTGAAACTGGAATTGAAGAACCATCAACTAAATGTAAATGACCGCCCTCACTTTTTTCAATTCGTTTAATGAAAGCTAAATTGACCAAATGAGACTGATGTACTCTAAAGAAACCATGTTGTTCCAGTAATTCATCATATTCTGACAGTCCCTTGGAAACCAATAATTTGTCACCTGATCTGAAATAGAATGTTGTATAAGTATTATCGGCAACACAATGAACGATATCCTTTATTTCAACAATGTGGATATCAGTAGATGTACGTAATACAAGTTTTGTTGAATTTCGTGGTGAATCAGAAGTAATTTGTTGATTTACTTTCTCTTCATCTTTTAAATTGATCGCACAGATAGCTTTTTCAACTCCTATTTTAAATTCTACTTCATTAAGTGGTTTCATAAGATAGTCGAGTGCTCCCATCTTGATTGCTTGAAGTGCAAATTCATTGAAAGCAGTAATAAAAATCAATTTGAAGGATTTCCATTCAACTTTTTGGAGCACATGAAAACCAGTGCCGCCTCTTATTTCAATATCAAGAAATAGCAAATCAGGTTTTAATTGGTTTATCTTTTCAACAGCTTCATTAACGCCTGCTGCCTCTCCGGCGATCTCAATGATCGGAAACCAACGTTCCAGGAACATTCGAACGGTTTGCCTTATTGGTAACTCATCATCCACAATAATTGCTTTCATTTTTTTCCCTTTAAAATGATTGGTAAGAGGATTTTTACAGAAACTCCTTCTAATAATTCTGATATCTGAGATCGATCAACAATTTGAAACATGATCGGTTTTTGTAGCCGTAGATTTAGATTTTGAATTCTTTCTTTAAAAATTGTTGTTGAGTATGAAATGTGGCTGCTTTCATTCTCAGTTTGGCTAAAGCCTGGGCCATCATCCTCAATTAGAAATTCTAAAGAATCATTCTGTTCAGAAATTTTTATATAAAGTTTACCTGGTGTTTCACGCATACTTATACCATGTTCAATAGCGTTTTCAATAAATGGTTGAAATAATAAAGGAGGAACAAGAATAAAGTCTGACTCGATATCTTCTTGTATATCAACTGTATAAAGTAAATGCTCATTAAATCGTAATTTCTGAATTTCCAAATAAGTTTCTATTATGAGTATTTCTTCTTTCAAACTTATCCACTCCTCTCGCGAACTTTTCAAAACTGAACGCATTAATCGGGCGAAACTACCCAAATAAACAGAAGCTTGCTGACTATCGCCACGAACGAGGTATTGCTGAATTGCAGCCAAGGCGTTAAAGATAAAATGAGGGTTCATTTGAGTGCGAAGAAGCTTTTGTTCAAGCAATAATTGTTGTTGTTGATTTCTCAGCTTGTGCTGTCGGTAAAGTAAAAAAACAATAGAAGTTATTAAAATTATAAAAACAATTCCAATCGCTGTAAAGATTCCAATACGAGTGATTTGAGCTCTTTGAAGCTCATTTTGAGTGCTTAACAGTTGAATTTGTTGCTCCTTCTCTCTTGTTTGAAAACGTGTTTCAAGTAAACTGATATTTTTCTTAACCTCAATATTTTGTATTGAGTCATTAAGTTTACTGTAAATCAATTGGTAATTAAAAGCATCTTTATACATGCTTAATTGAGATGAGGTAAAAGCAATTCCTTTTAGCGCAATAAGATATACATCCGAATAATCAAGAATGGATGGGTGCTTCAGAGTTTTTTCATAAAAATTATGTGCCATCTTCATGTCACCCATTTGTTTGTAACAGCTCGCAAGGTTTTCAAGAGAAGAAATCTGCCTATACGCACTTCCATCTATTGACATTTCATAGGATTTAATGGCAGCGTTCAACGCTTTTTCAGGATCATTGAGTGCAAAATAAACTTCAACAAGGTTTGAGTTTGCTGTTGCAACTCCTCTTGGATAATTATTTGTGATTGAAAGTTTTATCATTTCTTCATAGGCATCCAAAGCACCAGAAAAATTTCCTTCATCTGTATAGATTCCACCCAGATCATTCAATATGGAGACGCGTGTGCGTAATTTTGCATATCTTTCATTTAGAGCTAAAAATCTGGCTTTTTCAAGGTATAACTTCCATTGATCATTCAGCTTCAACTCTTTATAAACTTCACCTATTTGCTGAAAATAGAAACTAATATTGGATGAATCGTTACACATTAATCTATATTCCAATGCTTTTTGTTTTGTCGACAAAGCCATTTCATACTTGCCACCATTTACATACTCCATTCCTAAATTAATCAGAACATCAGCAGCTTTAGATGTATCTCCGTTGGTAAGAAACAATTCTGATGCTTCTATATACATCTCATTAATGGAATCCGCTGTTCCATCCAGTGAATATGATGAGGCAAGATAATTTAAAATTTGTGCTGTTATCTTCTTTTCAGTACCTTTTCGAGCAAAAGCGAGTCCTTTTCGCAAAAATTTGTTGCTTAGCAATACTGAATCCATTTGATCATAATAAATACCAAGTTTATAGTATGCGTGGGCTATTGTAGCTGGATTTCCTTCTTTTTCAGCTTCTTTTATGGTTTTTTCAAGTACCTCTTTTTCATCTCCATAAGCAATACTTATGCATAAAAAGCAACTTAAAACTAAAATCAAAATATTTCTCATGAACAATAAATCAATATAAAGGGAACGTAAACCATTTCAAAATCCATTTAAGTTCTTGACTGGAAGTTTTAAAGAAGTCCCGTTGTTTTCATATGTTGAATAGTATCCTTGAAAATTCCTACTACATTAGCAACCATAACTCTCATTTGAGCAATTTCCAACTTTTCGTTTTCATACTCAATACGTTCAAGCAAATCAGCAGCTTCTGTCATCTGGAACTGCCGTGCTGATGACTTCATGGAATGGGCAATTTTACGTAGCATCGGCCTGTCTTCATCATTAGCCGAAGTTTCAAGGGTTCCCATCATTTGAGATGAATAGGTAACGAATGATTGAATAATGTCTTTCAGATCATCCGGGTTATCTCCAATCATTTTAAGAAGGATTGTGAGATCATACTTTTTCATAGTAGCAGAACCAGTATCATCCAATTTTAAACTGTTTTCTTCAATCATTTGATGAATGCTAGCAACTAATTCCTCTGTTTTCTGGTAATTCTTCAGGATCAAACCATTGATCATTGCCTTCTTACAAGCTTCACGTGTTTCATCAGAATCATCAGCGCTATAGGCAATTATGCAAGAATTTTTGTTGATCTCACGCATTTTTACTGCAAGTTCAAATCCTTCAATATCTGGAAGATATAGATCTAGAAGAACAAAATCATAGATTTTTTTTGCATATAACTCAAGAGCTGATTCACCATCCTGAGCAAGATCAAAACTGCAAGCGGCATCTTTCATATGACGCACAGTAAGCAATTGTATCATCTTGTTATCCTCAACAATGAGCGCTTTTAACCCTGACAAGTCGGTTGGTTTTATCACTTCTTTTTCGTGATACACTAATTCAGGCCTTTTCAGTTTTTCAATGATGGTTTGAATAAGATTGTCTTTATCGTAAGGTTTTGGAACAAAAGCATCCATTCCGGCATTCAGACATTCCTCAATAGTTGTTTCCTGAACTTCACCAGAAACCGCAACAATAATAGCCTTGCTCTTTAACTCTTCCCTAATAATTCGTGTTGCACTAATACCATCGAGTACAGGCATACGAATGTCCATCAAAACAATTTGAGTGTCGGTATTCTCTCGTAAAAACTGAATGGCATCATAACCATTTTCAGCAATACTAAGCTTCCATCCTTTTAGCATTTTCGATCCCATGTCACGCTGATATGGATCATCGTCAACCAATAAAACCTTTATATTAGCTGTTAATTTTTCATCAGTTTCAAGATGTGGATGCCATATTAAGTCTTTACGATGTCTATCCTTCCTAAAAGGAAGTCGGAAAACTACCTTAGTACCTTCCTCTTTAGTGCTAATAAGTTCAAAAGCTCCTCCCATGCGGGTTATAAACTCATTAGCTATACTCAAACCAAGTCCTAATCCACCATAATGACGTGTAATGCTATCATCTTCTTGTCCAAAAAATTCAAATATTTGATCAAAATGTTGTTTTTCAATTCCTTTTCCGGTGTCAGCAACTTCAAATTGCAGGGCAATCGTGTCGTTGGTGTCGGCTAAAACTTTAACATGTACGTTCACCTCTCCTTTTGCAGTAAATTTTATTGCATTATCTAAAAGATAAATCAACACATCGTTTAGCTTCGATACATCACCTAAAAGCCAACTTTTTAGTTGGTTATCAACAGAAAAATTCAGACTTAAGCGTTTTTTTGCAACTTGGTGAGCCATCAATTTTTCTAACTGATCAAATAACTGAATGAGGTTAAATGAGGTCGTATCAAAAACATTTTGGTCAAGCGTTAGGTTGGTAAATTGAAAAACTTTCTTGACAGTATAATACAAACCCTGACTTGTATCAGTGACAATTTCGAGGTATTCCTTTTGTTCCTTGCTTAATTTTGTTTCAGAGAGTAAATCGAGATAACCCATTATAATATTAAGTGGATTCCTGAATTCATGGCTAAGGGTTGCAACAATTCGACGTTGAAAATCTTTTCTAATCAGTAAATTACTAAGTGCCGACCTACTTTCACGACTTTTTTCACGTTGCAATGCACGCTCATAAATCGCAGCGTCACGTCGCAACTGATTCACAAACTTATCCAACACAGGTGATAGCTCGTTATAATCATTCTTGCTAAAGAGGTTACCTAATCCAAAAATACCTTTTGAACTTTTATCAAAAATCAACTCTATAAACCCAGCATTACCTAATGAAAGCAAGAAATGACTTGTTTTAGCTTGCTGATCGATAGTTGGAAAAAGCTCGGCAGTGGGTTCTGTAATAAACCCCTCCTCCGACAGCCTATCAAATAATCTGTTGGCATTGAATGAAATAGCTTTTTTTTCTGGTTCGGGGTAACTTACATAGAGCTCAGCGTGACCAGCAATTCCATCAAGAGATGGTAAAATAGAAGCTTTCTGAATCCAAAAATTTGCCTTAGGAGCAAGCTGATTCTTAACGAGTGATGTAACAAAGACCTCAATACTTTTTTTAAAATCTTCTGAGTTACCAATTGAAAGGGCTATTGAATACAATACTGATTTATTGATCATTGGGACAATTTATATAGAATTTATTAGTCAGTTTGAACTATTCACTGACCCAAAGGTAAGAATGATTTCAAGTTTTTGAATAAAAAAAAATTGTCATTCCAAAAATTAGTAAATTTGAGCCTTGAGTCATTATTTGTCATGAAAAAAGTTGTTATAGAACTACCTATCTTGAGTCAACAATTTTAACTTTTTTTATATATACGTTGAATATGTTCAAAGTAGATCTCATTAACTCTTTTCTTCTAGAACTTAATAAAAAAATTGAGCATAGTAAACCTGAAAGTTTTTGCATTTTATACATCGAACCCAATGAAAAAGAAAAACGTCCGTATCCTTGCTTTAATTCTAGGTCTGATAGTCCTTCTGCTCATTTCCCGAAATCTGGGTAAATTCCTGCTTTCGTCATCACCTGCAAGTCAGAGTGATTTAATTTTCGTCCTTCTTGGACCAGTACCCGACAGAGCTTTGCTTGCAGCCGATTTGTATCATACTAAGATGGCTCCCAGGATTTTAATGGCCAACGAGTATCAGGCAGGTTTAGATGCAGTTTTAGCCGAAAGACTACATATTGATAAGACAGCTGACGTTTTTAAAACGGCCATTATGTCTTTGGGGGTACCTGAAAAAGATATTAAGTTACTTCCTGAAGTTTCTTCAAGTACAAAAGATGAAGCTCTTATTCTGAAAAATTATCTTCTATTGCATCCTGAGATTAATTCAGTGATTATTGTAACCTCATCATATCATGGTTTAAGAACAAAAAAGATTTTCAAAAAAGCTATCGGACAACTCGATCGAGATATTTTGGTCAACATCCCATTCAATAAACATTCAGTATTTTATTCTAATAAATGGTGGACAGATCGTTACAGCGCAAAAATGGTTGCACTTGAATACCTCAAAATTGTAAATTACTATTTAAGCGACCAATTTAGTCTTTAAATTAAATTTCAATCGCCATACTTACGATTAAGCTCTTTGTAAAAAATGATCCACTGCGCAATTTCTTCCCAACTAATGTCATTAAAAAGCTTTTCAGAGAAAAAAATTCGCGCATAACCCGATTGTAAAGGAAGAAAATTACTTAGTAAATTGGCATCGCCCGTGCGTATAACTAAATCCAATGGTTTCGTGACCCATAAATGATCAGTGAAGTTTTCTTTTTCCTTTGTATGTTGCTGAGCTTGAGTTATTTCTTCCAATGGATTATAAGCAATACAAAGGTTTATTCTTAAATTTTCATTTTTGAGGGAGGCTTGAGTCAACTCATTCAATAGTTCTTTTGATTCGTTTCCTAAAACAGATGAATTTCCTGCAATGACAATTTTTACACCAAGTTGATTAATGAGATGTTTTAATTCTTCGGATAAAGCTTGATGAATAATGGATGAAAAAGCTAAAACCTCATGATGCTCTCGTATATAATTTTGACTACTCGAAAGATAGATACTTATCTCGTCAACACCTTCTTGAAACAATCTTGTAACAAACTCTGCCAAAAGAGTTTTGCTCAAAGTATAAGACTCGATCAAACTCACATTATTTTTCCTAGCCCAACGTCTGCCGCCATCTGGGATTAAACCAACATGGAGCCCTCTTATCAATTTATCAGGGTGAAAATCATTTTTCATAAAGTAGTGAATCATTGAGAGTTTAATGAAAAAAGGCACCTTTGTTATTAAAACAAAGATACCTTTTAATTTTGTTTGCTTAGATTTTAGCAGCTTTCAAACAATTAATTTCCTTTGTTATAGATAAATTCTTGATCGCGATAGCCTTGTTTGTCTTCGTACCAATCCATATAACTGAATCCGCTACTCTGTACCCACTGCCCGAAAACCAAATGTGCATCCAGAATCACTTTCTTTTCCAAAGGATATGAAAACTGTGTTGGCAAATGCATTCCCCATGGTAAATTTGTTTTTGACTTATAATATTTTCCTAAGGTTAGATTCGTATCATCATCCTCTGTACCGAAATATACAGGGTTGGCCTTTGCAGTTGGAGCATAGCCAGGTAAATGTACCTCCTTGCCACGTTCTTTATTTATAAAAATGAACGGATTGTATGGAGGTAAGCCAATAGCTGCCATTGTTTGCGCGTTGGTAAAAGTTACATTAACAGTGACTGATTCCGGCTGAACATAGGCCATTTCGGGACGGGTATTCACAAAACCTGAACCAATTGTTTCAAAAAGGTTGTAGGTATTATCAAAAGGAATAATTGTGGCTTTGCTCTGCCCTGCTTCGGTATTGTTAGCATTAAGTGTTACAATATTCTCCCTGTGATCAAAACCTGTAACAGAGGCAACAGCTGATGAAGGTGCATTGATTTGATATCCAAAACCATTCTTATAGCCTGCACCAATTGCCTCAATTGTAAAGGTTGAAACGATATCTTTAACCAAATTATCTGCATTTGTCACTTGGTTAATATTGTATGTTAGCACCAAATCATTGAAATCATAATCACCTTTCATAGGCCAAAGGTCTTCGTAAGCCAATGAGCCTGATTTATTTCTGCCGGGAAAATAATTATTAAAAGCCCTATCTGGATCGGTTGGATAATCGTCCATAACATCAAAAACACCATCACCATCAGTATCAATTAGATTGGGATCAACAAAAGGCATATTCGTGTTATCAATAGCCTCAATTGGGTTAGATGTCACATAATAAATAGCGTCATTGAAATCGTTGTCACAACCTGAAGAAGTTCTTGTAATATCTTCAAATCCAATAAGATAAAGCTGACGCACAGCGTCATACAATAATACATTATGTTGACGTTTTGTAACATCAGTTTCAGGGTTAAAATCAGGGTTGGAATAAAAATGTACTAAGTTTGTATTGACAGTTGAACCTGTGTAACCATTTGCTATAAGTACCCAACCTATCCCTGTACCGGCGGGAAAAGTTCCAATTTTTACTTTGTCGCCAGAATATAAACCACCTCCACTGTTATAATAAGATAGATTAGGAAAGATAATTTTGATGGTATCAATTTCAGCCTTTGTTGCTGGTGGATCAGTTAAATCGTAAGTATAAAACGCAATGGTATTTTTATACCCAGCCCCTTCATGAACGAAAGTAATCCAAACATCAGCATCTTCAATAATCCTGGTATCAGTTTGATTGTTTTCAGCTAAATATTCAGGATGATATTGTGGAACAGGAGCTTTTTCAGGTAAAGCTGCATTGATATCAGCTAACATATCAGCATCAATCACATCACCTGGATTAATTAAGCATGCCGGTGTTCCTGAACTATTAAAAGCACAAAGATATAAGTAACCGGCGGCTATATTTTTCAACTCATATGAACCTTTTAATTGACTTACAACACTTGCAATTCCGCCAATTGTAACATCAAATGAACTATTTTGAACATTTACTTCTGTTACCGTTGGCAATCCAACATAACGAGTTACGATAAAGAGCTTTGTTGTGACAAAATCAAGCGGATAGGATGTTTCCCAAATTCCAGCTCCATTGGTACGACCTGTCAGCATCAAATCACCTTCAAAGGTTTCTTCATCAAAAGTTCGATATATGGACACAATAGCATTCGAAATTGGATTGTCATAAATATCTTTTGTAACGATGCGCATATTGAATGGCTGAACCATCTCAAAATCAAAGTTATCACTGACAACAAGTTGATCAATTGATGTAATTGGTTCCGGATCGTCCGGATCATCATTTTTTTTATTACACGACTGTAAGCTTACGAGAATAGCCAAAGCCAACCATAAGGTATTAAAATAAATTTTTGTTCTCATTTGATTTAGGGATTTTATATTTCTAGACAACGATTATGCCAATTTTATATATACCTGATTAATAAATATATATGACCAATAAAACAAACAAAATATTCCATATTTCAGATTGCTTTCTAATTTGTACACAAGGTGTTCAAAATAGGAATTAAATAAGTTAAGTCGACTTATATGTGAGTTTTTTAGACCATTGCATTGCTGGTTTTTCGATGAATTTGAAGAATAACCAAGCAGCGAAAACAGAGATAATCATTGCAACAAAAACTGCAACACTTCGTTGAAACTCGGTTTTTAGAAAGTTCTCTGCCAGATTTATCATCCGACCTCCGATGGGTATATGAACAAGATAAAGTGAATAGGAAATATCGCCCAGGAATTTTGATATCCGATCAGTGAAATCAAGGTACATGATGAAAAAATAAGGAAGCAAGGCGGCTATGAGGTACCTTTTATCGAAACGAACGAAAATCATTATAAGTACAACCATAAGCATCAACCCAAATTCCTGGCGCGTTATATAGTTCACTTTTATTTGAAAAATCAATATCCCAACGATAAAAAGTAAACCATAGTTTAATATCAAACTATGCTTATCGACGAGGAAGCCAGATAAAGCAAAAGCAATGATAATGAGGTAACTCAGCCATTTTTTTGGATGAAGTATGAGCGGAAAAACCAAGGCAATAAGCAGATAATATTGAAACTCAATGGCAAGAGTCCAGTAAACATCATTATACCAAGGATAATCAAAAAAGGCATTTAAATAACCCAAATGAAATGCTAAAGCTGTGAAATCAATAGAAAAACCAGCACCTCTATAATAGGGTGACAATGTACTCACCCAGTTCAAAATCAAAACCAGAGCAATACTAACAAGATAAGGTGGTTCAATTCGGATGAAACGTTTTCCCAAAAACTTCCAAAAATTGGAATAATGATATCTTCCACGATACATTGAATAAGGTATCACGAATCCTGAAATGACAAAGAAAACCTCTACGCCAAGAAACCCATATCTGCCCGTGATAAATAACGGATTTGTTTTGCTTAATAATTCGGGATTACCATGAGTAAAATGAAAAAAAACCACTGCCAGCGATGCCAATCCTCGCAAAAGATCCAGCGAACCTAAATATCCAAGGTTTTCCTTTTTAGTTTCCATTACCAATTTTTGTTTAATGCCTTAAAAAAATGTTTTGCTTTATCCGTATCTGTTTGAAATACATAGCCATCTTT
>Ga0351839_1068_pt1 | contig 17854 bp, 15 predicted proteins | sample BONcelHFGM3001E4_FD_206881 | JGI IMG/M metagenome (GOLD analysis project Ga0351839, IMG submission 206881) | Enriched cells from coal bed in the Powder River Basin, Montana, United States - BONCAT cells FGM rep1 HSBNCT.FGM.300.1.E4 ... | reverse complement strand
TTTCGCGACTACTGTAGATAACTTGTTAGGCAATATTGAACCTCCTATCCCAAATGACGATGAGATTAAGTTCGCCCTCTTCGGCGTTGATCCGGCGAATATTACCGACGCACAGTTTGAGGAAGTCAAGCGCTTCTCGCAGTTTGTAAGAGAACAGAAAATGAAACAAAGCGGCAAGTAGGCCGCTCACCTTTCATCGGAGATTTGATTGATGTCGACAGAAGAACTCCTATCCTTCGCGGAAAATCACGGTCGCAAGATTTACTACATGAACCTACAGTAGGTCAAAGCAGTGACCCTCGATTACGATGGTTCATTCATTGCGTTATCTAAAGCGCTACATGGGGTAGAGGAAAAGGAAATCGCCGCCCATGAGCTGGGCCACTGCGAGTACTGCGGCACCTACAACCGTTACTCGCCATTTGATATCAGCGCGAAAGCGGAGCGCCGGGCGGACAAGTGGGCATACCACAAGCTGGTACCACCTGGGGAACTGCGGGAAGCATTCAAGATGGGCGTTGTGGAGGCTTGGGAGCTGGCGGAGCGATTTGAGGTTTCGGATGAGTTTATGGTGAGGGCGCTGGAGTATTACAGAGGTGTGGGGGTTTTGTAAAGGATAGCACCGTTCATATGTGCTAAACCGTTGAGCGTTTACTTCTATCGCCTGATCTTGTTTGTTATGAAAGGTTGAGGATTATCTTATGAAAATTTCAAAGGTACACATTACCAATTATCATTCATTGAAAGATATTGAGGTTTTCTTCGATAATTACTCGATCTTTATCGGTCCAAATGGTACAGGGAAGTCATCAGTTCTTAGAGCACTAGACTGGTTTTTCAACGGTGGTTCATTGACCGCCTCTGATATACATGACTTTCAGAATGATGACGGCACTCCGAAATACACGGCTGAAGAAATGCAAGCAAACCCAAGTCTTGACACGGTTCGTGTGACTGTCATGTTTTCTGCGCTGACAAATCGTGACCAAACATTGTTACAATCATATGGTCGAGGACAGACAGCGGTTTTCAGTAAGATTTGGCGTTTAGGTCAAAAAGAAAAATACGTTGGGCAAGCTCTACAAGGGCCGGGGTTTGCAGACATTCGTGCATTTTCAAGACTTACTGATAGTCGTCCAGCTTATCGAAGCCTTCGAACAAACTATCCAGAACTTCCAGATTTAGGAGCATTACCTCAAAAGGATGAGATATTGTCAGCATTACAAGCCTGGGAGGATGATCCAGTAAATAGGGATCGTTTGGTTCAGATCGATGAAGAAGAAGCGACACACATGTTTGGTTTTAATGGGCCAAACATTATCAAAGAGTGCGTCTCGTTTGTATTGGTTCCGGCTTCTTGCGATATGACCTCTGATATTTCCATTAATAGAAAAGGTTCAACATTGAATAGCCTTATTGGTAGCTTAATGAATAGTGCGAGCGATTTAGCTAAGCAATCATGGATACAACAGAATAAAGAAGTCATAGATCAATTAACGGAAACGATGAGAGATTCCATAGCTCGATCTACAACATTGCAATCCGAACGAGTGAATGAGAAGCTCACTCGACTTATACCATCGGCTTCGATTGAGTTTTTCCCTCATATACCGGATTGGATTCCAAGCCCAAATCCAGACATTAGCACTGTTGTAACAATTGATGGCAGTCAACGCAGTATCGGTAAGCAAGGTGATGGCATACAACGTGCAGTTATGATTGCTATGTTTGAATCACTAATACCTGATCGAACTTATTATGAAAAGACAATGATACCGGAAGCGGGACAAAGCGAAGAAGAAACCGCTATCAGGTTAAGCGAAGTACTTGATAGGCTCCCAGCGATAGTAATCTGCATTGAGGAACCAGAAATATATCAACATCCGGTTCGTGCACGCTCATTTGGAAGAACACTGCTAGAAATGTCATTACAACCAAACGTACAAATAGTTATTGCCACGCACAGTCCATACTTTGTTCTTCCGAGCCAGTTCTCATCTATAAGGCGTTTCTCACTAGAAAATGGCATCTCGAAAACCAAATATGCAACTATTCCAGATATAGCAAGAATAAGCTCTACATCAGAGGAAGATGTTTTGAAAACTGTTGAAAGATATTTACCGACATCTTTCTCAGAGGGTTTCTTCTCAGACAATGTTGTACTTGTTGAGGGAAGCACAGATAAAGCTATCTTAGAAGCACTAGCAGAGAAACTGGGCACCCCCTTCGATTGCAGGGGGATATCAGTACTTGATATGTCTGGTAAGAACAATCTACACATACCTCATATAGTTTTAGAAGCTTTGGATACACCTACATACTTGATTATCGATGGTGATTCAGCTGGTGCTGCAAGGAAACATCCTCAAGATTTACAAAAACAAAGAGATTGCGAAAATTCAAAACGGGCGAGCACAGAGAAGGTTCTTCAATGGCTTCCAACAGCAACGATTGTTACAGAAGGTAACACTCCATATGCCTACAGGAATCCAACAGTTGTCACCGATAAGTATTCAATCTGGATTGATGACATTGAAGGAGAGCTTTCTCTATGGCCGAGTTTTTGTCAAGCACTAACTTCAAATGGTGGTATCTTAAGAGATGAGAAGAACGTGAGAAAATACAGACAAGCAGTACTTGAGGCCAGTTCGAGCGATGTACCGCCCACGTTGATTAATTGTGTGCAAGCGATACTTAACATGTAGTCAAAATTCATATTGATACTGATTAGTTAGAAACAACGGTCGAGTATACTGAAGTTCGCAATTTCATAAAGTAATGGCAAAGCCATTGGTACTCCGCTAGAATGAATGGTGTCGAGACATTCAAAGAGGAGGAGAAAACCAATGGCCAAGAAAAACGATACCACAAATCTCACGGAATTGCTACTGCGTTGTATGGGAGAAGCGGATCCGATGCTCAGTATGCTGGAATGGCTCTGTGCTCGACTGATGGAGGCGGAGGTTTCCAGCAAGTTGGGGGCAGAAAAGAACGAGCACTGCGACGATCGAACCAGCAGCAGGAGCGGATATCGGCCACGAAGGTACGATACCCGGATGGGCACCATGTACCTACTGATCCCCAAAGTCAGAAACGGCGGCTACATCCCTTTCTTCGTAACCGAGCGCAAGCGCAGCGAGGCAGCTTTGATTCAAGTGGTACAGGAAGCTTTCGTGCAAGGGGTATCAACTCGCAAGATGGACAAGTTCGCAAAGAGCCTGGGCATTGAAAACCTATCCCGCAGTCAGGTAAGCGACATGACCAAAGGGCTTAACGAGCAGGTACAGTCGTTCAGGGAACGTCCATTGGCGGGAGAGCCGTATCCCGTGCTCTGGGTCGATGCCCTGTATGAGAAGGTGCGTTATGGCGGTCGTGTTGTCAGCATGGCCATCCAGATCGTTTGCGGTGTAAACGCGCAGGGGCATCGTGAAGTACTAGCGGTCGAGCCCATGCTGGAAGAATCCAAGCACACCTATCAGCACCTGTTTGATGGCCTGAAGGCGCGTGGTCTGCAGACGCCTTCGCTGGTCGTTTCGGATGCGCATAAGGGGCTGATTGCCGCCATTCGGACGAGCTTTGTCGGCGCATCGTGGCAACGGTGCAAGGTACATTTCATGCGAAATACCCTCGCGCATATCCCTCACCGCGACAAGGCAGAATTCGCTGGGCAGCTCAAGGAGATTTGGCTTGCCCCCTCCGCGGAGGGGGCAAGGGCGCGCGCTGCGGCGCTGGGTGAGAAGTATGCAGACAAATATCCCAAAGCCATTGAAACGCTGGAGGACGGGCTGGAGGATTCCCTTTCCTTCTACGCCTTCCCTAAGCTGGATGCCCGCAAGATCGCCTCGACCAACATGTTGGAGCGGCTCAACGAGGAGATACGGCGGCGAACAAGGGTTGTCGGAATCTTCCCGAATCCAGACTCATACCTGCGTCTGGTCACCACGTTTCTCATGGAATATGCGGAAGACTGGTCGGTTTCTAGAGCCTATCTCAGCGAAGAGTCCATTCGTACCCTATTACCCCAAGCGGCTTGATTCATATGCGGAGTACTTCGAAATTGCGAACATCGCTTGACACTATCGAAACAACAGAGTGACATAAATTGTTGGGGGTTATCAATTGCCGCGTGCATCCTTAAGACAACGAAATGATTGTCGCTACACCGCCAAGTACAAAGGCATTCAGTTCATGGGCAAAACGCAGGCAGATGCCTACGCGAAACGTGATGCCTACAAAAAACATGTGGAGGTCAACTGTGAAAGCTGTTATTTATGCCCGCTACAGCAGTGAGTGTTATCGCCGGAGTATAATTGACCGAGAACGCCGGTAGGAATTGACCCACTCAAGGAAGGTCGCTACCATGATCTGGAAGAAGATCGTGGAGGCGGGCACTATGCTAAGGAGTGGGATGATTCTCATGATACGAAAAGAAGCGCGAAACGGGAAGAGCGCCTATACCATCGGGAAACAGCTCGGAATCTCCAAGAATACAGCCCGCAAGTATATTGAGCGTGGCGAGAATAAACCACCACCGAACGATCGGTTTTCAAAGCTGGATGCTTATAAACCTCTCCTTCACAGCCTCATGAGTCAGGGGATTTTCAACTGCGTGGTACTGCTGGAACGGTTGCAAGGAGTAGGTTACGAGGGCGGGATTACGATTCTCAAAGAATACGTGCATCCCTTTCGTCCGGCCAGGGCATTGCCCGCCGTGCGCAGATATGAAACACCACCCGGCAAACAGGCGCAAATGGACTGGGGCATCTGCCATTACCAGGATGCGCAGGGCGGTCTGCACAAAGTGCCTGCGTTCGTCATCATTCTGGGGAACTCCCGCATGAAATACGTTGAGTTCACCAGCCGCTGCGATCTGAACAGTCTGCATCGGTGCATGGTCAACGCATTTGCGTATTACGGCGGGATGCCTCAGGAGATATTGACCGACAATATGAAGACGGTCGTAACAGGCAGGGAAGCAGGGCAGCCCATTTGGAACACGCGTTTTGCAGATTTCGCCGTTGACATGGGTTTTACGCCGAAAGTGTGTCGCGTGCGATCTCCACAAACCAAAGGGAAAGTAGAGCGCCTTGTTCGGTATGTGAAAGAGAACTTCCTTCCCGGGCGGCGGTTTGAGGATCTGGACGATCTCAATCGTCAGGCAGTAGCCTGGTGCCGTGATGCCAACGGTAAAGTACATCACACGACCGGAAAGATCCCACTGCAAGCATTGGCCAGCGAAAAGCTATTGGAGTTACCGTCACAGGCAAAACTGGATCAATATCGCTGGGAGGATCGTATTGTAACCCACGACGGGATGGTCAGCTTTGACGGTATTCGATATGGTGTCCCTTGGCAATACAGCGGGAAGGAGGTACGGGTTCGGCTCTACGAAGGCTCGCTGGAGATCTGTTATGGCGGCGTATTGCTGGCCAGACACAAGGCGCAATATCGTTCCGGCAATGTCATCATGCTTCATGGTCAGTACCATGGTCTCACGGAAAGGAACGGTATCCCGGTTCCGCTTCCCTGTGCAAAGCAACAGGCCGGCACGGTCGAAATTCGTGAGCTGAGCATCTATGACCGGCTGCTGGGAGGTGCCTCCAATGGTTGAACTGGAGCATGCCCGGGCGCTGCTTGCTTCACTGGGCCTGGAAACGGCAGCGGTGTTGCTGGATGCACAAATGGAGCGCTCGCAGCGGGAGCAGCATACCTATTCGCAATTTCTCAATGACCTGCTGACCACCGAGCAGCAGGAGCGTGATCGCAAGAGCGAGGAGATGAGGCTGAGACTGGCTCACCTTCCGCACCGGAAAGGGCTGGACGAGTTCGATTTCAGCTTTCAGCCAAGCATTGATAAACGGCAGATCGATGAACTGGGTACCCTTAGTTTTGCGGCTCGCTGCGAAAATCTGATCTTTCTCGGCCCGCCGGGTGTTGGCAAGACTCACCTTGCTGTTGGACTTGCCATGAAGGCACTAAAATCGGGGCTAACGGTTTACTATACCAGCCTGGCACGTCTCATTGAGGATCTGAAACGATCCATGGAACAAGGACGGCTGGACAAGCGATGGCGGGTATACCTGCGCCCAGCAATCCTCATCATTGACGAGGTCGGTTATTTGCAACTTAACCGACAGGAGGCCGAATGGTTCTTTCGTCTCGTCTCTGAGCGATATGAGCATGGCAGCATCATTCTCACCAGCAACAAGTACTTCAGCGATTGGGGTGAACTGCTCAGTGATACGATTGTCGCAACGGCTCTGTTGGATCGGCTGCTCCATCATGCTCACGTGATTAATATCCGGGGGCAGACATATCGGCTGAAAGATCGCCTGAAAACAGGGATTCAAACGGTTCCGCCAGCGGATATTCCGGCGGCAGGGTAACCGGCGTTATGGGTCATTTTTCACCGGCGTTTTCGGTCATTTTATCCCGGCGTTGATAAAAGCCCATCCTCGTTGAAGGTTTGCGGGATGATCTTAGGTCATTTTACTTTTAGGCTATCGTGTTTGGCACAGTTTGCCATCCTTTATATGGTGAAAAACTGACTTTGTCAACAGGTCCAATATTGTACCTTATCCAACGATCCAGCGAAGTTGTTGTTGCTAAGAAGCTTATGAAACAAGGGTTTTGGTTGACCCTGTTTTGGATAATCATAAAAAAATCGACTTTGTCAACAGCTCCAATATTGTACCTTATCATGCTAGACGGTGTGGACACGAGATCAAGCGAGCACCTTTAGCCACAATACAATGCATCTGATTTGCACGGCAGCAACGAAAGAAGAAGTATTCTTTGCTTATCGAGTTGCAATTCCCCGCCACTGCTTGAGGTGAAGAAATGCATTCTCGACAAGGTGCCGTAAGCGATATAGGTATTTGTTATACTCGCGTTGATCCCGCCTATTCTTCTTGGGTGGAATGACCACCTGCATGTTTTGCTCGAGAGCTTTGGCAATGATACTATTGCTGTTGCAACCCTTATCGCCCAATAAGCATTCCGCACAGATACCGTCAATCAAAGCGCAGCCTTGTGAACAATCAGCAACGGTACCCGATGTAAAAAGGATTCGGACCGGCATACCATTCGCATCCACGGCCAAATGTATCTTTGTGTTGAGTCCCCTTTTGTACGTTCCATATCTTGATTCCCGCCAACAGCCCCTGCCGCATGAGGATGAACCTTGATGTGACTTGCATCAATCATTAACCATTCGTAATCAGGATCGTCTATGATGCACTCGAGAATCCCTTCCCAAACACCTTGATCAACCCAGCGTCGAAACCTTTTTGCTACGCTGTTCCAGTTCCCATATTGCTCTGGCAAATCACGCCATGGAGCGCCTGTACGAAGAATCCAAAAGACGGCATTGATGAATCGTCGGTTATCTTGTGCAATCCCTCCCCACTGTCCCGGTTGCCCGGGTAAGTGCGGTTCAAGCAAAGACCATACTTCATCCGAAATGTCATGTCTGTGCAGTGCAGTGGACATAATCACATCCCCATTCATCGGTTGATATGATCATTATCTCACAGTTTCCATCTCGTGTCCACACTATCAAGACCTTCTTCTTTCTACACCTGCGTTTCGTGCGCAGGTATGTTTGTTGACCCGTTTTGAAGCATCCCCGTGCGTGAATCTGCAAGTTGTCTGATTGCCTTTGTGTTGCGTCTGAGGATACAGAAATGATGTATTTGATCAACACCGCCTGTTGATTTCTACATTAGTCTGCCGGACGTTTTGGAGTGCTTGATAACCGTTTTACTGATTCACGAGTATGGCGACGCTTCACAGGCATTCCCCCAAACACGTTCATCCCGTCATACGTCTCTCTCTAACCACAAGTGTCCGTGCACATATCCTCCATCCGATGTGATTTGAAGGTATCGCTTATCAGCGATGCTGATCATAAACAAATCATAGATCAATCGGTCGTTCATCGCTGAGGCGGTACAAAAATTGATATCAGTTGACCATTCAGGCGTCTGCCATTCCAGATATCCATCAGGCTTATAGAAATGAGCGCGATGATTCCCTGTAAAGTCGCTGATGGAAAACCGTTCATGAGGCCAACGCAAAACCATAAACTGCCCGCTGTCATCAGGCGCTATTGACGGGCAGCAACATTGGTTCGTATGATCGGGCTGGTGCAATACAGTGCCCCAAGGTGCGGAAAGCCTGCCGGACCGCCGATCCAGAATACTGGCCAGTTTGAATGCCGTCACCAAATAGCGTCCATCCGATGATATTCCGCCGCCATACCCGTTATTGGCGATCTGCAATGGTTCGTTAACTGGTTCATACCCCTCATCTATCTCCAGCATATACGTTTTGCCTGGTTGGGGTACATCATCATGCATTGCGTTTTCGTCTCGGTACACTACATACTGCTTATGCGTGATCTGATCAAAAAACCAACGCGGATTTGCACCAAAACCAACCCGCTTGGGTGTATCATCGCCGATTCTTAGAATAAAAATGTCAGTGGCGCGAAACGTTTGGTTGTATAAAACCGCCTTGCCGTCAGGAGAAATCAAAGGGTTGAAGGACTTGTAACGATCATCGTTGGGGTATTCAATCACCGTTGGAAATTCAGAATCGCTCTGATAATCAAGAATGAACAACGAGCTTCCCTTGGCACGCTCAGCAGCGCGTTCGCCGTGCGCCTGCAATCCGGTTTCCCGGCGTAACCTGTATAGCAGTCTGCATCTCTTGGCATTTAGAAAGAACAATACTTTCTGTGACGGTGCAAACTCGATTCCATCCCGATAAATGATATCATTCATGGTGCTTTCCCTCTCTCCGTTAGTCTGTCTCTATGTTATCATTCTGTAACCCAATAGCCGATTGAGATATTTTGTTTGGGCGTCAAATCAATATTGAACCGATTTGGCAACAAACAAAAGCGAACACTGGTTATTGTGGCCTCTACGTGACACTTTCTATTACACCATCGACGATAAGAAATACTAGTATTGAACTTGAACGACGCGATCAATTCACCTCTTTCATAATCTATCTATCCTCATAACTGCATTTTAACATAATCGCTATCGTAGTTCAATATTATCCATAAATGCATTTGATTTTCTTCATTCAATGCTGTCGGGCGATCAGAAGCAAGAGCATACAAACAAGCAAAAGGTGCTGTTGAATCGGTAAACAGCACCCAAGAAGCAGTACAGATGGTTCGTAGAACATCGATCAGATAGCGTCGTTATCGCATAACCGTGTTAGGTAATTCGGCAGACGCTATTGCCAACAACGAGGGTATTGTCAATAACAATTCTAGCAGTATCTTTTCTTTTGTCATTGATTTTCTCCAGAAGCCGTTTAATCGTGAAGTATCCTTTACTTTTAAACATGACCTTCACATACGTAAAATCAAAATCCATCAACATATGAAACGGCAGCTCATCGATACCAATAATCGAGATGTCTTTCCCAATTTTATAACCACAATCCTGAAATGCTTTAATAGTCGCAGCCGATATTGCGTAATTTTCTGATAAAACAGCTGTTGGCAATTTTGGCGCACTCTTGATATAATGAACGATATTTGTGTAAATTTCCTCAATTTTTGTTCCCATTTCTATCATAGAAATGGGCTGCCCGCTTCTTCTCATTGTGTTTTCAAACGTTTCACGCCTGGTCAAGAAATTATATATCTGTTCAGAATTATAGAAGTAAACAATATCACGATGTCCCATATCAAACAAATGTTTCAGAGCAAGGTTAACCGCTTGTATGTTGTTGAAATAGATATAATCCATTTCTATGTTGTCCGATTCATAGTCGCAAACAACAGTGGGAATATCTTGTCTGTAAAACAACCGAATTTGGTCATCCGTCATATCTGCCGCGTGCAGAATAAAACCGCAAGTTCGGTCGTGTTTGCTTTGCTCTATCGTGTTTCTGATCTCCTCAATGTTGTGAACAAAAACAGAAATGACATTGTATCCAGCTATACTAGCGAATCTCGTGATTTCCATCATGATCACAGTATAGAAGCTTACCGTATCCTTATCATATAGATACCGTTTGCTCAATAACGAGATCACTTTGATACTACTATTATTGTAGTTCGCTACCATCTCGCTCTTACGTCTGAGTTCATCCGCATAGGAATTCACACGTCTTTGCATCTGTTCGCTGACACCTGGTTTATTGTTGAATACCAAGGAAACCGTTGCTTCAGATATCCCCAAGTCCTTGGCAATCTGCTTTGCTGTTACTCTCATGCTACTTCCACCTTGCCTGCTAAATATTGTTCAAAGGCATACTACATTTTAGTGAACATTCTCAGCAATGTCAAGAATCCATGTCGACATCGTGTCGATGGAAAACAAATGAAGCTTAACATGACGCTGCACTGCCGTTGACAAGCCAACAGCACGCCAGAGTCGCTTGCCAGTTAGATAATACAAAACGATTGGCTACTAACCGCCAGTGGGTACGCCAGTTTGTCTCTTGAAATGACGAATATCCAGTCCTGCTGTCCGAGTCTTTTATTCGGGGGGGTATACATCTTGATGCCCTTTTGCTCTGCAAACCCTGCAAAGCTGGCGATACCGACGACTGGATCAATCCAATATACATAACCAGAGGCAAAGGGCACCTTGCCGATATCAACCTCAAAGGGTAGTCCAGAATAGGAATAAACACATACTGCAGTTTGCGTACGAAAGGCAACATTATAGGCATATTCCTGGCCATCGTTGTGTACAAGAAATTCTTGACAGGCTGAGCCCTCGTACCAGCGGATTGCTTCCATGATGCGGCGCATATGTAGCATCTGAATGCTGCCGGGATTGTGCAGTGATTCTTGCCATGGAAGCATCGCGCCATACGCTGCCGTTTCTGTTCCAAACCAAAACTGCATAATGGAGTTATCTCCATATGTATGCCCAGCAGCACCAGATAGCATAGACCAGTATGCATACCGCCGTACATCATGTGCCTGCCAGTAGGGCTTCTTGCTGTCGTGCAAACCATGCGGTATCAGTTCATAGGACGGCTCGCCGTCGAGAGTCGGTTTCTTAGGATCCATAGCTAAGTCCTGTCTGACATATTGGTAGTTGTCTTCACCTACCCAGCGTTCAACGTCAACCTTATCATCCCACTGGTTGAGCTTTATCTGCGAGTAATCTCGATGACCGGATTGAAACATATTGAAATCGAGCCAATCACAATGATGAAACCACATCGATGACGAGCTTCGGCCAAACGGATGATAACCGATCAGATGATTAGGGCACTTCATCCGCAGCGCTTGCCCCATTGTAACAAAGTTATCATATGCATGATCACCGCGTACATCGCCCCCAACCAGCCACAAAATATTCGGGTAATGGCCGAAACGCCGGGCAAGAAAATCTGAATATGGCTCGATTGTCTCCGGATTGAGCGATCCATTCACATAAAACTCTCCCCAAGCGGGGAGGAGCGCCATGACCAACCCAAGGGAGGCAGCATAGCGAATTGTCTCGTCCACCTGATTCCAAAAGCTTTGCGGATTCTTATCCATGTTTGGAAGGTCAAATCGTTCATCCACCAGAGCAAGCGAACCTGCAGGGTTTTGGGTAAACTTCTCGTGCATCAGCGATGCTTGAATGACTGTAAAGCCCTTTTGTGCTCTGTTCTCAAGGTACATTTTCGTCTCAGAAAATGATAGTTTCCGAAACATCAACCATGCGGTATCCCCTAACCAGAAGAATGGTTTGCCTCCACGCAAGAAGAATTTGCCGGGTTTCGTCACCGATAAAAAATCAGGCATGTCATACTCCTTTGCATAGACTCTCTTAGGCAATTATGGTTAAGACATGTGGGAGTCTATAGAACACAAACTGGGACACCTCACTGCGAAAACGGAGCAATGCGAGACACCCTTTGATATGACCCATAAAGGATATCAAAGCAGCTTCCCGCATTGTCAAGTTTACTGAGTATAACAGCAATGACTGCTGTTATGCTTTTTGCTTTTGTGCAAACAATGCCAGCTTACAATACATATCTTCCAGAATCAAACGACTGTCGATTGATTTGTATACACGGATTGGTCGGTTACGGGAGGAGTGAATATATGCCATATCGCTGGATATAAAAGGTGCGGGTATATACTCATAGCTATTACGGTGTTCGTACAGCATCAAACCTACGGATGGATTATCACCTAGAACCCAGGTCTCGCCCGTACGGAAAGGCGAAGTTCGTGGCAAATCCTCATAGCTGTGAGCTTGCAGTTGATCGCACAAGTACTGCCCGATATCACCACACGGCCGTACGCGACACTCCAGTTCTGCAAGTGAAACCGCCATCATTTCATACACGTTCTGAGGCACCTGCCATAGTTCAACCTTGCTGGCAAAAACAACATTGGCTGCGTTGATATCATTGCTGAGGTTGAATTCAACACATCCGTTGGGATACACGCCTCCCCCGATCCAAATAGCCGTCAGGCGGTTAGCAATCCGGGGTTCAATTAGCAACGCGGAGCCCAAATCAGTAAGCGGCCCCATAAAAGTAACGAATAATGGCGACGGATTGTCCTTCATCGCTTCGCGGATGATTAGTTGAGCGCCTTCTGAATCAACCGGCTCCTTGCGCGAAGGCATTGCATGCGTCGCGCCGCGGTATAGCATGCCGGTTTTGTTGAGATGCATCTTATCCATGACGGTTTCGAGTTCTGCATAGCTCTGCTCCATGCTATCTAATACACGCGCTGTTCCAAAATGGGCGGCAATCAAACCAACGTTGTCAAATTTGGGGCTGAGCAGCGTTTGCACAATGGCAAACTGGTCATCCGCTTCGTTTTTTGCGTCGGTATTCGTGATCACTCGGATTCGTTTTTCACTAGGTACGGAGAATTCATAATCATTGTAAGTCATATGTTATTTCATCCTTTCACTGCGCCATTTGTTAAGCCTGCAACAAAGTATTTTTGGAAATATGCAAATACGCACATCAGCGGTAGTGTTACCATGCTGATGCCTGCGGTATACATGCCCCAATCGATCCCTAATTCTGATCTGAAGTTTAACAGCCCCACCGGCAGCGTTTTGATCCTGACATTCGACGATGTTACAATGCTGGCCCATATCAGTTCTCCCCAGTTGCCGATGAAGGTAAATACGATAACCGTGGCAAGCGCGGGCGTAACTAAAGGCAGCATGATATGGGTAAATGTTTTCAACTCTGTACATCCGTCAATGCGTCCGCTCTCAATCATCTCATGCGGTATTGTTTCAAAGTACTGTTTAAAGATATACATACTAAACGGTAGATGCCACGCGATATAGGGAATGATAATCGCAAAGTAACTGGATGTCATCTTTAATTGTCCCAGCATTTGAAACAGGGAGATGTAGATCGCTATTCCGGGTATAAAATTGAATACCATCAGAATGGACATGATCAGATTCGCCTTGGGGATATTTAGTTTACCAAGCGCATACCCGCCCAGCAGAGAAAAAATACTTGTTGCGATGACTGACGATATGGTGATAATCATGCTGTTGCCAAAGTAAAAGCCAAGTTTTCCGGTAGTCCAAGCGTTTGCATAATTTGACCACTCGGGCTTCTGCGCTAATCCAAATAGATTCGTGAAAAACTCGGCGTTTGTCTTCAATGACGTTATAAACAGAAAAATCAAAGGATATGCTACGATGATCGTGTACAGACCCAGCACGAAATATGCTGCACCCTTTGTCATCTTGTTGGAACGAAATGCTTTACTGTTCATATGTTGTACCTTTCACGAATACTTTCGCAACAATCATGCCAAGCAATACAATTAGCACGAATATCATGCTCATCGCTGCACCGTACCCAAATTTGTTTAAGGTAAAACTGTTCCTAAGTATCCACAGCGGCATAACGGTAGTAGCGTTGGCAGGTCCGCCGCTGGTAAGGGCAAAAACTGTGTCGAAAATTTTTAGACCGCCCATGAGAGCGAAGATAGCGCTCAGCTGCACAAACGGCATTATGAGCGGCAGGATGATCTTCTGAAATATTTTCCAGTCGGATGCCCCATCCAGGCACGCTGATTCAACTAAAGAAAGGTTTAATCCTTGCATACCGGCGAAACAAAGTACCATGGTTAAACCCACCTGTTTCCATGCCGAAACAAACAAAATCGAGTTCAACGCTGTTGCCTTATTTGTCAGCCATGCTGTTTGCCAACTTTCCAGCCCGACCCAACGAAGTAAGCTGTTCAAGATGCCAAGCTCAGGCTCATAGACGAAAGCAAAAATCAAAGCGGTAATCACAGCGGGCAACATGCTTGGCGAAAAGAGAATGGTACGAAAGAAGGATCCCCAGCGTCGCCCGACGTACAAAAGCAACCAAGCCATCAGTACGCCGATCGTAACACTGAAAAATGCGGAAACTACACCAAGGTAGGTACTGTTACGAATTGCAAGCAGAAAGGTTTTATCTGAGAATGTGTTTACATAGTTATCTATGCCGATAAACGTGCTTGGACTAAAACCATTCCATTTGAAGAATGAAAGAACCATACTATTTAAGAACGGATATACGGCAAAAATCAAGTACACTACAAGCGCTGGTGCAAGAAACGTGAATCCGGTCAGCGTAGTCCTCTTGTTAAGCCAACCGAAGGAAGATGTTTGCTTCAATATCCTTTCAACTCCATCTTTCTGTTTGAAAGTATAAACTCTCTGCGTAAGGTTTTTAAAACGGGCAATCCATCGGGATGAATTGCCCGTTCATCTTGCCTTGCGGTCGATGGGTTACAAGATAGTGTTAGTCTTGGATAGCTTTACGCAAGTCTTCCAGCTGCTGCAATACTTCATCAACAGGTGTTCCCATACAGACAGCGCCGATGATTTCGCCCATCTTGATATTGATCTCAGAGGACAGCAGTTGCAGATGCGAATAGGGGACTACGTTGTCACCAGCGGAGGTGGCAATGGCGGCTTTGATCAGCGCATTATCAATCTTTGCTTGCATGGAAATCGTGGTCGGTGCGCGACCGCTCTTTAGGACTTCCATCATACCGGCATCGCTTGTATAGTACTTCATGAAACGAATAGCTTCTTCGGGATGCTTTGCATTGACGGGGATAAAGAGCGCGTTGGTGATGACGTTGAGCGCATACAGGCCGCCTTCTTTAACCAGGGGATGCTTCATAGCGCCCACGGTGAAAGGGCATTCCTTTTCATACAAACCAGCAGCCGCATTCGCGTTGTAGACCATTGCGATCTTGCCCTGGTACCATGCGGCCTCAGTCTGTTCCTTCGTGGAAGTCAGCGCGCCTTCGCCGGGATACCAATAGCCGTTGTCATAAACATTCTTCCAGTTCAGCAGGCACTGTTTCAGCCCCTCGCTGGTTGTGAAGTCGACTTGACCGCTGGTGGCAGCTGCCAAGGTGCCGTCGTTTGCCATGTACTGGTAGGCAGACTGGAGCATCTGGTGGTTAAAACCGTTCCAGCAGCCAATGCCATACACGCCGAGTGCCTTGAATTTAACGCAGGCATCCAGAAGCTCATCCCATGTTTCCGGGACTTTGATGTTGTTATCGGCAAACAAATCTACATTGTAGAAAATGGTTTCGATAACAGGCTGATAGGAAACGGCATAGTAGTTACCATCTTTCAGCCCTGCGTCAATAAACGCTGGCACGAATGTATTCTTCCATTCGTTATCGTTTGCCGTCAAGTAGGGAGAAAGGTCAAGCGCCATGTCATTCTCCGTAAAAGTGATCATGTTCGTGCCCCAGAAGAAGCTGACATCAACCGGATCTCCAGAGGCGATGCCGGTTTTGATGATCTGTTCTGCGTTATTAAAGTCAATGGGTACGATTTCCACTTTTACATCAGGATTCTCTGCTTCAAAGCCTTTCACAATATTCTGGTTGTATTCTTGGTCTGCTCCATAAAAACGAATTGTGGTTACCTCTTGTGCAGATGCTACGTTCAGTATGCTTAGGCACAGAACCAATAGCAGGGATAAAGTGATTAGTAAGCTCTTTTTCATGGTTTACTCCCCTTCTCAGATGATTTAGAAGAACACCAGTTGATAACCTTCGATATTCTTCTTTGTTATTTATAGTATATTCTTCATTTTTATATTGTCAATACTTAATTTTATTTTTTCCTGAGTACACATCTTTATTCATGCATGTACAAAAACGTAATGCACTCGGGTCAATCAGGCTATGGATGCCAGAATCGCATTCTAGGAACCCGTTATCGCCGGGAGAAGCAAGTCGTAATATCCATATAGACCTTCGCACATGACCATGCTCGATTTCGTCTATGATCTTGAGAAAGCGAAGCTTTCTGTCCTCGATTGTCTTTGATTGTCTTTCCTACCGCCAGCTGAATTTGTCAGAAATCATGGGGCTTATGGGCCATAATCGGCTTCGGTTTTCTCATTGAAACATGACCACTTTTCGGGGATACCCAATACCAGCCTGACGCTACAATCTCAACAAGTGGTGTAAATTGGCGCGAGAAGGAAAAGCGAAGACCTGTCCGGGGAGGACAGGTCGAGCGCTTGACAGAATGGGCGTCAATCGAGTATTCACAAGTTAGTCGACAACTTGAAAGGAGTACTCATCATGACACCCAAACAAAGTATATCTGCCGTAGACGAGCTTGGCAAGCTTCTATATGAAGCCGATGGGGATTTACTCCGCGCTTCGCTTGAAAAGCGCTACAACCTTCTCATGGCATTAGATGTTGAAAGCAAAACCGGCGCGGCAAAAAATCAGCGCAGCGAAGGCAGGACCAATGATCGTAATGGCACCCGCTCAAGGCCCTTGGATACCTCGGCCGGGCGGATACAGCTTGATATACCCAAACTGCGCCATGGCAGTTATATGCCTTCCTTCATTGAACCAAGGCGCCTCACGGACAAGGCGCTTGTCAGTGTCATCCAAGATGCTTATATCAACGGTGTGAGCACCCGCAAAGTCGACCACCTGGTGGAAAGCCTTGGTCTGGATATAGATGAAAGCAAGGTGTCCAGACTGTGTAAAAGCATCGGTGAGACAGTCGAACAGTTTCGCAATCGGTCTTTACGGTTTCAGGAATATCCGTATCTTTTCCTGGATGCCACCTTTCCCAAAGTTCGTGAAGCCCTTGCCACACTGGTCGCAAACGCCTTTGTTGACTGCGGTAGCCTTATTTTCACTGGGATCAACACGAGTATTGCGCAGGCAAAAGGATTTCACGGTATTGCGTGAAAGCCCCAACGCATCAGCTATCGTAGCGAAGCTTTTGCCTTTCAGCCGCATATGGCTGATGCGCTCCTTTTGTGAATTGGTGGTTGCGTCTTGTCAAGTGGTGTAAAAAGTATTCCCAGGATAGCGAGTTACGAGCCAACGGCAACGAGGAATGCCATAGCATCACCTGCGGCTTTCAGATAAAGCATATCCATTGATTCAGCGGAGAGATAACGCTTCTCAGCCACCAACCACTCGTCGTGCTGTTCCATGATAACCGCCCCGCCAAGGCGAATGACGGATGCCCTGTCGGGGGAAACGCTGACGACGTTGAAGCGTCTGCGAATCTCCTTGTTGAGGCGCTCCAGCACGTTGGAGGAATAGATCTGCTGCCAATGCTTTTGGGGGAAAGACATATAAGTCAACACTTCATCCTCAGCATCAATCACAATCTGCATCGCCTTGGGAAAACGCGTGGAAAGCTGATCTACGACCATGCGCAACTGCTTTTTTGCTTCTTCCACCTTATCCGCGGTGAAGATCGTACGCACCCTAGCGCTGACCATGCCCTGATACTTCTTGGGCACCTGCGACAGGACATTGCGCATGAAATGGACGCGGCAGCGCTGCCAGGGGATTCCGGTAAAGACCTGCCCGATCGCTTTT
>Ga0351839_1076_pt1 | contig 17975 bp, 19 predicted proteins | sample BONcelHFGM3001E4_FD_206881 | JGI IMG/M metagenome (GOLD analysis project Ga0351839, IMG submission 206881) | Enriched cells from coal bed in the Powder River Basin, Montana, United States - BONCAT cells FGM rep1 HSBNCT.FGM.300.1.E4 ... | reverse complement strand
GAGGTCAGTGGTGCCATCTGCTCCAAAAAAACCATTGAACAGGTGAAGATTGCACTTCGTGGTGTAGTTGAACACGGCACAGGGAAAAGTATAAACGATGAGAGATACTCTATATCCGGAAAAACAGGAACTGCACGCATTGCATTTGACGGAAAATACATTGATTCACAGGGATACAGAAAGCATCAGGCCTCTTTTGCCGGCTTCTTCCCGTCTCAAAATCCAAAATACTCTGCAATAGTGGTGTTGTACACCAATAAGACAAGAGAGAATTTTTACGGAGGTTCGTGGGCTGCACCAATTTTCAAACAGATTGCAGATAAAATCTACTCTACCAGCCCTCAGTGGAACGACCCTCTCAGTCCAAACCCGGAGATTGAAAAAGATAGTGTATTCATACTTGCAGGGAGCGGAAAAGCAACCAACAATGCTCTCTCCCGGCTTACCCTCCCCAAAGGGGTAAAGGTTGCATCCGGTGAGTGGCTTGCAAAGGATAGTATCGGATACAATTTAAAACCGTACGAGATAATAACTGACTCTATCCCCGATGTTTCACATATGGGTCTCAAAGATGCTCTCTACTTACTTGAAAACTTAGGATACAGGGTAAAATTCAGCGGAAAAGGCAGAATAGTAGCCCAATCCCCTGCAGCATCTCTGTGTAGTCAACCAATCTGTTGCCGATTGTTTTGTACCTCTTTTTCTCTTTTCTCGCTATTACCAGCTCTTTTTTATATTCAGATGAACTCTTGTCTTTAAAGAAGCCGGAAAGTGCAGCTGAGAGAGCATCTGCCTCCTTATTGAAAACACTCTCCTCAGGAACAATACAATCCATTCTTATTTGAAAATAGGGAACAGATGTGGAGAGAGGCCTTCCATCCCTGGCAAGAATACTGCCTCTGTTGGCCTCTATCTCCTCCTGACGGTAAGAGATGTCTGAATCTGTGGTTTTAATATCTGCGAAATACTGAAGAAAGATAATCTTCCAGATTATCATAATCGTGATAATAATCAGGATTACATATACAAAATATACCCTTTTAATGAATCCGTTCATACCCTATTCTCCTATTATTACTCGTTTGGGTGGATTCACCGGTGCTTTAATGGTTGAGCCAAGATTAAGGAGTCTCTTCTCCACCTCAGCTCTTTTGCTCTGATATTGAAGCCTGGAAGCTTTACTGGTATAGTCACTTTTGAGATGGCGTAACTCTCTTTGGTTTTTTCTCTCAATCAGGAGACTTCTCTCCATTCCGAAGTTGATGCTTATGTATATTATTACAAGAACAAAAATGAAAAGAACATAACGAGCTTGTTGCAGAATCCCGCTGTGAAGCAGAATCTGTCCCCCTAAAATCTCGTTCATCCAGTTCTTCTTTGCCATAGTTTAAGTTTCAGTTTGTTGTTTTTCAGTTTTTTATCGCTATTCTCAGCTTTGCGCTTCTGGCCCGTGTATTTGAGGCAATCTCCTCCTCTTCGGGGATTATCGGCTTCCTTGTAATTATTGTAAATGGTGTCTCAAAGTGGCCGTAAAGATCTTTTTCAATGATTCCGGCGGTATTGCCGGAGCGTAAAAAATTCTTTACCATTCTGTCTTCCAGAGAGTGATATGTTATCACTACCAAACGACCTCCCGGTTTAAGAGCCTCTTTTGTCCCCTCCAGAAAGAGCTCCAGTGCTCTCATCTCGGAGTTAACCTCAATACGAAGTGCCTGATATATCTTGGCCAAATACTTGTGTTCAGAAAACTTTGGCAGAACCGGAGCTAATAATTTGTTAAGATCTGTTGTGGTTTTTATCTCAACTCTCTCTCTCTGGGAACAAATAAGTTGTGCTATTTTCCGACTCTTATCTACCTCTCCGTATTTGTAAAGGATTAAGGAGATATCCTCCTGACTATAGTTGTTCAATATGTGTGCTGCAGTATGTTTTGCCAGGGTATTCATCCTCATATCCAAAGGAGAGTCAAATCTGAAGGAGAAGCCTCTGCTCTCTGTGTCAAACTGATGAGAGGATACTCCCAGATCTGCCAATATGCCGTCCAATTTTTGGACTCCGTGAAATTTTATGTAGTTGTTGAGAAATCTAAAATTGTTGTGAATGAGAGTAAGTCTCTTATCCTGCGGGGCATTGGCCAGAGAGTCGGAGTCTTTGTCCATCGCAAAGAGCCTCGAGTTGCTATCCAGGCGGCTTAAAATCTCCCGGGTGTGTCCGCCTCCTCCAAAGGTGACATCGGCATAGACCCCTCCCGGTGACAACGCCAAGGCTGATACACTCTCTTCAAGTAGTACTGGTGTGTGATAACTTTCCATAACCGACTCCTTATCCTAATATTTTCTCTGCCAGGTCTGAATAATCGCTGCCGGGGAGTTTATCCTCACCGTAGTGCTCTTTTGCCCAGATCTCGATTTTATGATCGTTTCCGGCAAAAAGAATCTCTTTTGTAACTCCTATCTCATCGAGGAGCCTTTTTGGAATGGATATTCGGCCGAGTTTTTCGTCCGGTTCTACCAGTGCGCGATCTCTCATATACTCTCTCCAGAAGAGAGCGTGCTCTTTTTTGAAAAAATTGAGACGAGACTTTACCTCTTCGGATTGCCTAATCCATTCGGTATAGGAATACATCTCAAGACAGTTGAAATAGAGATCTTTTTTTATGACAAACTTCTGGTCGCTATCGGAGTCCAGCATAGATTTGAGTGACGAAGGGAATACTACTCTCCCTTTGTCATCAATTTTTGCGGTGTATTCTCCTATAAACTTTACCATAAAGCCTTTTTTCTTCTCTTTTTAACCTATGCAAATTTAAAGAAAGTTTTCCACTTTTTTACATTTTATTACAATTTTTTCCACAATCTTATCAACAAATATGGAATAATGCATATCTTCGGGGGAGAAAAATCTTTGAATATGCTTAGACCTATTACAATTCTTGTAATTTTTACAATACTCTCCTGCTCCCCGAACAGAGAGACAAATGATAATATTTTACAACAATCATCTGCACAAGAGCGCATCTATGAGTTTGGATTTCCGATGGATGAGTTTGAGTCTAAAGAGGGGCAGATAAAACGGGGGGAGTTCTTTACAACACTTATGACAAAACTGGGGGCATCCAATTCGGATACCTACTCGCTGACTCAGGCATCCAGAGGTGTTTTTGATCTTAAGAAAATTAAAGTTGGTAATAGCTACAAGGCCTTTTATACCAAAGATGAGCCGCCAAAACTTGCCTATCTTGTATATGAGGATACAAAAACATCGTTTGTCACATTTGGTGTTCACGACTCTCTCTTTGTGAAGATATCTGAGAGAGAGATTACAAGAAAACTTAAAATAGCGCAGGCAACCATCAATACATCCCTTTGGCAGGATCTTCAAAACGCAGGCTTAAACCCTGTTCTTGCTTTGAGACTTTCCGACATATACGCCTGGTCTATTGACTTTTTTGGACTTCAAAAAGGTGACTCTTTTACTGCAATCTATGAGGAGCTTTATGCAGGGGAGAACTACTACGATATTGGTATCGTTCACGCAGCATTTTTCTCCCACGCCTCAAAGATGTATGATGCCTACAGGTTTGTACAGGATGAGTCTCCTCAGTATTGGAACATCAAGGGCGAAAACCTCAGAAAAGCTTTTTTAAAGGCACCTCTTAGTTTTACCCGCGTATCTTCCGGATTCTCTTATGCAAGACGGCACCCTGTAACCAGAATTGTGAGACCACACACAGGAGTAGACTATGCTGCACCCCGGGGGACTCCGGTAATGAGCATTGGAGATGGTGTGGTAATACAGAGAGGTTATCTGGGAGGTGGGGGTAATACCGTCAAGATACGGCATAACTCAACCTATACAACTGCATATTTGCATCTGCAGAGCTATGCAAAGGGGCTCTCGGTCGGGAAAAGAGTGAGCCAGGGAGAGGTAATAGGTTATGTGGGAAGCACTGGACTCTCAACAGGTCCCCATTTGGATTTTCGGGTCTGGAAAAACGGGGCTGCAATAAATCCGTTAAAGATGGAGGCACCGCCTGCAGATCCTATAAAAAAATCTAACAGAGAGCTCTTTACGGCCCAGGTTGAGCAGATAAAATTCAAAAGAGACTCCCTAATCTCCTTAAGATATGTAGACACACTTCTGCTTAAGTTGGGAAAGAGATAATATGATATTATCTTTGCCGCAAACTAAATATTAAGATGGCGGACGAAAAGATAATTTTTTCAATGAACGGCGTAGGTAAGATACTGCCGAACAACAATAAAGCAATTCTAAAAGATATTTACCTATCTTTCTTTTATGGCGCCAAGATTGGGATTATCGGGCTAAACGGCTCCGGTAAGAGTACACTCCTGAAAATCATTGCAGGAGTAGAAAAATCTTTCCAGGGAGATGTTGTGTGGGCACCCGGTTACTCCGTTGGATTTCTGGAGCAGGAGCCCGTACTGGATGAAACCAAAACAGTGATTGAAATTGTGAAAGAGGGAGCTTTTGAGATTGTTGATCTTCTAAAACAGTACGAAGAGGTTAATGCAAAGTTTGCAGAGCCTATGGAAGACGACGAGATGAACCGACTTATAGAACTTCAGGGTGAACTTACAGATAAGATTGAACACCTAAACGGATGGGATATAGACTCAAAGCTTGAGAAGGCGATGGATGCCCTACAGTGTCCGGATCCCGACGCCCTGGTTAAACACCTCAGCGGAGGAGAGAGGCGCAGGATAGCACTTTGCAGGTTACTTCTAAAGGAGCCCGATGTTCTGCTTTTAGATGAGCCGACCAACCACCTGGATACAGAGAGTATTCAATGGCTGGAAGCTCACCTTCAGCAATATAAAGGTACTGTAATAGCCGTAACTCACGACCGTTATTTTCTGGATAATGTTGCGGGATGGATTCTTGAGTTGGATAGGGGAGAGGGTATCCCCTGGAAGGGTAACTACTCATCCTGGCTGGATCAGAAATCTACCCGCCTTGCTCAAGAGGAGAAGCAGGAGAGCAAAAGGCGCAAGACTCTTGAGAGAGAGCTGGAGTGGGTGAGGATGTCACCTAAGGCCCGCCACGCTAAATCCAAAGCCCGCCTTGGAGCATACGAAAAAATGCTTAACGAAGATGGACGAGCTAAGGAGGAGAAGCTGGAGATGTTTATTCCAAACGGACCAAGGCTGGGAGATAAGGTTATAGAGGCAGTGGGAGTAACAAAAGCCTATGGAGAGAGAGTGCTTTTTGAAGATCTCAATTTCAAACTTCCTCCGGCAGGTATTGTAGGAGTAATTGGCCCGAACGGTGCAGGAAAGACAACACTCTTCAGGCTGATAATGGGTATTGAGAAGTGTGATGATGGTCTCTTTACTGTTGGGGAGAGCGTTAAGACAGCCTATGTAGACCAGCAGCATAAGCATATTGATCCGGACATAACTGTCTATGAATCTATTTCTCAAAATTCTGAGTATGTAAAACTTGGGAACAAAGAGATGAACGCAAGAGCATATGTCTCAAGATTCAACTTTTCCGGAGCAGACCAGGAGAAGCTTTGCGGAATTCTATCGGGAGGAGAGCGAAACAGACTTCACCTTGCACTCACCCTAAAGGAGGAGGCAAATGTATTGCTGTTGGATGAGCCGACCAATGATGTTGATGTTAATACAATCAGAGCTCTCGAGGAGGGACTGGAAAATTTTGCAGGGTGTGCGGTTATCATATCTCACGACAGATGGTTTCTGGACAGGATTGCCACACATATTCTTGCATTTGAAGGAGACTCTAAGGTCTACTTCTTTGAAGGAAGCTACTCGGAGTATGAGGAGAATAAGAAGAGAAGGCTTGGAGATATCACTCCAAAGAGATTTAAATATAAAAAATTGACCCGTTAGAGGAATCTTGACTAAGGGTTTATATATCTGAGAGCTCTAGCCATCTCTCACTTTTAGAGTCAATCAGCGAGAGTAGTGCGGAGAATCTTACAGAAGCCTGTGTGAGCTCATAAGAAGATAGTGTACCGGAGTTAAGGGCAGCCTCAAGGCTGCTCTTCTCTTTTTCCAGCTCTCCAATCTCTCTCTCCAGAGTATTGAACTCCTGCTGCTCTTTAAAGGAGAGTTTTCTCTTTTGATTTGACCCGCTCTTAATATCTGATGGCTCTCTGTTTTCTACACTCTGCCCGGCTTTTAACTCTTTGGTTGCAATTCGCTCTTTATCTTTCATATACTCCCGGTACTCGCTGTACTTGCCCACAAAGTCTTTAATTACTCCGTTCCCTTCAAAAACAAAAAGATGACCTGCAATCTTATCTAGAAAATATCTGTCGTGGGATACAATTATTACACATCCATTAAAAGTTTCAAGATACTCCTCAAGAACATTTATACTCATTAAGTCCAGATCGTTTGTGGGCTCATCCAGAATGAGAAAATTGGGATTTTTCATAAGGACGGTAACTAAATAGAGACGTCTTCTCTCCCCTCCGCTCAACTTCTCTACCTTCATATTGTGCATTGAATGGGGAAATAAAAATCTTGTAAGAAATTGACTTACAGAGATAGTGCTGCCATCACTCATTGTAACTGTCTCGGCAATCTCTCTCACTATATCAATAACCTTATCTTCTGCCTTAAACTCAAGGCCTGTTTGTCTGTAATAGCCGAATACTACTGTCTCTCCCCACTCTGTTTCACCTTTTGTTGCAGGAATAGCTCCTGTTATAACATCCAGAAATGTAGATTTACCCACCCCGTTTACCCCCACTATACCAATCTTTTCGCCCCGCGTAAAGTTGTAGGTGAACTCATCTATTGTAACTACCGGGCCAAAGCTGTGGGAGATATTTTTACAGTTAATAATCTTGGTACCCAGCCTGGAAGAGGCTGTGTTGATTCTAATATTATCGTTGTTTACCCGCTGCCCGGCTCTCTCTTTGAGGTCATAAAAGGCATTAATTCTGTATTTTGCCTTAGTAGTTCTTGCCTGAGGCATTCTTCTCATCCATTCGAGTTCGGTATGAAAAAGATTTCTGGCCCTCTCTGTTTCGGTATTGAAATTCTCTATTCTCTCCTCCCTCTTCTTTAAAAAATAGGTGTAGTTACCTTCGTATGTATAGAGTTTACCACTTTCAAGTTCGATGATTTTATTACAAACCCTGTCCAGGAAGTATCTGTCGTGAGTAACCATAAGCAGAGTAACTCTGCTTCTTTTAAGGTAATCTTCCAGAAACTCAATAATCTCAAGATCTAGATGGTTGGTGGGTTCGTCCATAATTATGAACCCTGCGTCCTGGATCATCATCTTTGCAAGGGCTACCCTTTTCTTTTGACCTCCGGATAGTTGCCCCATCTTTAATTCGAGACTTTCAATTTTAAGAGATGTAAGAATCTGCTTGATTTTCAACTCAAACTGCCATCCCTTTACACGATCCATCTCATTTATTGCCCTCTCCAGAGCTGAGTGGTCGGATCCTTTTAGTGCCTTCTCATATTGAGCCGTTATATGTGTTATCTCACCGCCGCCGGAAAATACCTCTTCAAAGAGTGTTTTTTCGTTATCAAAAACCGGTTCCTGATCAAGAAAAGCTACTCCACCCGAGCTGAAAATTTGAATTGTGCCGCTCTCTCCGTTATCATTCAAATCCGGAGTATCTGCACCTGCTATTATCTTAAGAAGTGAGCTCTTACCCGTACCGTTGGGAGCAATAAGAGCGACCTTTTCACCTTCGTTAATATTAAGATCCAGGTTTTCAAAAAGGACCTTTGTGCCGTATGTTTTTGTAAGTTTTTGTGCTTGTAATACCGTTGCCATACTGCAAAGTTAATTGAAAGAGAGATAATCTTGTCAGGTATAGAATGATCAAACGGATAATTTTTTGTATATTTGTGATTGATAGATGCTTAATATCCTTTTAAAAATTGTTATATGAAGAGATCATCACTGTTGGCCCTACTCTTTTTAATTTGCAGCTCTCTCTATGCTCAGCAATATTTTGACGAAAACTGGAAAAAATGCTCTGCCAGCAAAGCTGTATATATTGTAGATGCCGATAAATCGGGAGAAAATAGTCACAGAGTAAGAATTAAAGAAGATGATGAAATTCTGAGTGAGTATGCCGTCTACAGAACTAATGATTTTTGCAGCGGTGAGTATACTCGCTTTAACGCCGACGGAGATACACTTGTGCATATGTTCTACAAGAACTCAAAGCCTGAGGGCATTTACAGATTCTGGAAAAATGGAAAAACTCTCTTTAAAAAATCAAATTACAAAGATGGTAAGGAGGATGGAATATCTGAGGTCTATTTCCCTAATGGTCAGATATCAGCCAGATACAAAATGGAAGAGGGTAATAGTGTTGAGAGCGACTTCTGGAATGAAGATGGTTCTGTTCAAGAGAATCGCCATTATGCCAATTTTTTCCCCACTTTCCTTGGGATGATGTATAGTGCTTTCTCAGATTGGGTTACAGAGAGATTGGTATATCCAGCTGAGTGTGTTAGCAGAAATGTTCAAGGAGAGGTAAGACTTAAAATCAAAATTGACGAATACGGTAAAATTCAGGATATAAAAGTCTTAAGAAGTCCTCACAAGCTAATGTCAAAGGAGGCCGTCAGGGTAGTAAAGCTGTCTCCTGACTGGACTCCAGGATTTAAACATAATCAGGTAAGCACTACAACAATAGTATTGCCCGTACATTTTAAACTTAAGTAACTAATTATTAATATTGTATTTTTTAAATTATTGCTCAGTTATGAAAAAAATTGCTCTTCTTATTATTTTTATTACAACATATATATATGTTTCGGGTCAGGAGTACTTTGATAAGTATTGGACAAAATGTTCTTCTGATACAGCATTTTACTTTGTGACACGGGACAAAACCGGAGGTAATTGTCATCATATAAAGATGAAACACAACGGTAAGTTCTCTAAAGAGTATCTAATTTATAAAACAGACGATTTTCGCAATGGTGAGTGTACCCGTTTCAGGAAAAACGGGGATACAGTTATGCACTTTTTCTATAAAGATGCTAAACGAGACGGATTGTTGCGCATTTGGAAAAAGAGAGGTCATCTATACAAAAAAGCATTTATTAAAGATGATTTTGAGGATGGGATAACTGAATATTACTACCCAAACTCAAAAATTTCTGCGAAATATTTAATGGAAAAAGGAAAAGTAGTGGAAAGTACTTTTTGGAATGAAGATGGATCAGAACTAAATGATGTTAGATTAGCAAATGTAAGACCAAAATTTCAGGGCAAAGATGAAAATGCCTTTATAAGATGGGTTGCAACAAGGTTGATTTACCCACCGGATTGTGTAAGACTTAACATTGAAGGTACGGTTTTACTCACTTTTAAAATATCTGCCAAAGGATTAGTAAGGGAGGTCACTGCTATAAAAAGCCCCCATTTCCAACTCGAAGCAGAGGCAATCAGAGTTGTAGAGAGCTCTCCCGCCTGGACTCCTGCAGTTTTGCACAATCAGGTGAGCGAAATAATACTTGTTTTTCCGGTAATTTTCAAAAAAAGAGGGATATAACTCTAATCAGAATTATTATATAGTGATTTTAACCGGCTTAACCATATGTTTCGGGTCAAGAATGGTGTCAAGTTGCTCCTTGGTAAGAAGTCCCTTCTCCATTACTAGCTTGTAAACACTTCCGCCGGTTTTTAGTGCCTCCTGTGCAATCTCCGAACTCTTTTCGTAGCCGATGTACTGCTTGAGGGCCGTAACAATTCCGATAGAGTGCTCCACCATATGGCGGCACTGGTCTTCATTAGCAATAATTCCGTCGATACACTGTTCGCGCAGGGCTTTAAGGGCCCTTATGAGCCAGTCGCTGGACTCGATAATGCTGTGGACTATTACCGGCTCCATTACATTGAGCTCCAGTTGGGCTGCTTCAGAGGCCAGGCATACAGCCATCTCGTTTGCAATGATTTTAAAACAAACCTGATTAACCACCTCTGGTATTACAGGGTTTACCTTTCCTGGCATAATTGATGATCCCGGTTGTTTAGGAGGAAGGCTGATCTCTGCCAACCCTGTTCTAGGTCCGGAGGAGAGTAGACGAAGGTCGTTGCAGATCTTTGATAACCGTATGGCTATCATCTTAAGTGCAGATGCATAGAAGACCATACTTGATGTGTCGTTTGTGGCCTCAATAAGATCCTCGGCAAGACGAATATCCCATCCGGTGATATCCCGGATGTGTTTGATGCAGGCCTCTGCATAGCCCGGTTCGGAGGTTATTCCTGTTCCGATTGCAGTTGCTCCCATATTTATGAACAGGAGCTCTTTTGCTGCCTTCTCCAGGCGACTGAGTTCGTGTTTCATCGCAAATTTATAGGCTCCGAAACTCTGCCCGAGGGTCATAGGAACTGCATCCTGAAGCTGGGTACGCCCCATTTTGATGATGTGCGCAAACTCCCTCTCCTTTTTTTCAAAAGAGTCAATAAGTTTTTGTAACGCCTCCCTTACGTGAAAGTGGGTGAGATAGAGTCCTATATGCATTGCAGTAGGGTAGGCGTCATTTGTGGACTGAGCCATATTTACGTGGTCATTGGGGCTGCAGAATTTGTACTGTCCCCTTTTTTTACCCATAATCTCAAGAGCCCTGTTTGCAATCACCTCGTTTGCATTCATATTTATACTTGTACCCGCTCCCCCCTGTACCATATCTACCGGGAAGTGTTCCAGGTGCTGCCCATCCATAAGCTCTTTACAAGCAGCAACAATTGCATCCTTAATTTTATCATCGATGAGCCCAAGTTCGTGATTCGCCAAAACTGCCCCCATCTTAACTATACCCAGAGCTTTTGTGAACTCGGGATACTCACAAAGATAGTCTCTGCTGATATCAAAATTTTCAACACATCTGAGGGTTTGTACTCCGAAAAGTGCCTCTACCGGCACCTCTTTACTCCCAAGCAAATCGTGCTCGGTACGTGTCTTTCCACTGGTTTTTAAAGGAATTCGCTCCATAACAATCTTTATTAAAAGGAGCTACAAAGGTAATGATATGTTATGCTAAAAGCTAATTATTCTTAGAGATTATAAGAGTAATTCCTATCAAGCAAAGAATTTATTGACCTTTTTCAATGCAGATGGCAGAGCAAATACTACAACCCGGTCATAAGGCTTGATCTCTGTATCTCCAAGAGCAATGAAGCTGTTGTTCCCTCTTATTACACCACCTATAATGGCATCTTTGGGAAATCCTAAATTGCGGACTTTATCTTTTGTTATGGAGCTGTTTGGGTTTACTATGAACTCCAGAATCTCTGCGTCCGAGCCGTTAAGGCATTTAATGGACTGCACTTTGTTGGAGAGGGTGAATCTAAAGATACGACTTGCGGTGATGAGTTTTTTATTGATAACAGCATCTACACCCATACCCTCTGCCAGTTTAATATAATCTATGTTCTCTACCTCTGCGATAGTCTTGGCAACGCCCATCTTCTTTGCCATTACGCAGGAGAGAATGTTTGTCTCTGAGCTGCTTGTAACAGCCACAAAGGCGTCAAAATCATTAACATCCTCTTCAATAAGAAGGTCTGTATTCCTAGCATCACCGTTGATTACCAGCGTTTTACTAAGCCTTTCATTTAGTACATCGCAACGCTCTCTTTTTAGCTCAATCAGCTTGATATAGTCAACAGTACTTTCAAGTTTCTTTGCAACCATCTCACCAATTCTGCCGCCCCCTACAATCATAAGCCGTTTTACATCGATATTGTTTTTTCCGGAGTAACTCATAACCTCCTGAACTCCGGTTCTTTTGGATATTACAAATACAAGATCGTGCATCTGAAATCGGGTAGAGCTCCTTGGAATAATGGTCTCGCCTTCGCGTGAAATGGCAACTGCTCTGTACTGAGGCTCTCCCACTGCAGTGTAATCTGCCAGAGTTTTGTCAATAAGAGGTGCTCCGTCATCCAGACGGAAGACAATCAGCTGCAGTTTACCACCGGAGAAGTCCATAAACTCCGAAGTTCCGGTCTGTTTAAGAAGGTCAATAATTTCGTGAGAGGCAATCTTTTCCGGATAGAAAAGAAGATCTATACCCATCTCTGTAAATAGGAGTTTGTTTTCGTTTTGCAGATACTCATCGTTGTTAATACGGGCTGTAACTTTACTGCTCCCCATCTTTTTTGCAAGAAGCGCACTTATAAGATTTACATCCTGCTCCTGAGAGGGACTTACTGCAATAAAAAGGTCTGCCTTAGCAGCACCGGCATATGCAAGTGTTTTTATGGAAGTAGGTGACCCGAATACAGTAAGAACATCTGAATTCTCCGCAACTCTGTTTAATCTGGACTCGTCGTTGTCTATCAGCGTCAAGTCGTGATACTCATTGCTAAGCATTTTGGCAAGGTGGCTACCCACATCGCCGGCACCTGCAATAATTATTTTCATTTTAAACTATTTTAATACTCCTCCTCATTGAAGAAGAAGTCCTCTTTGCTGGGATAATCGGGCCATATATCCTCAATGCTGTCATAAACCTCCCCATCCTCCTCTAAATCTTCCAGATTCTCGATCACCTCAAGAGGTGCTCCTGAGCGGGTTGCATAATCAATAAGCTCTTCTTTAGTTGCAGGCCATGGAGCATCCTCCAGTTTCGACGCCAGTTCAAGTGTCCAATACATAGCACAAATAGTTAATAATTAAGCATTTACAATAAATTGCCAAAATAGTTTGCGAAGATAGTGATTTTTTTTTGATTTACAAGATTACTGATACCAGAAATCATCCCCGATTCCGTTAACCATTGATAAGTATCTGGCGTAGACATAGAGGTAGTCCGAAAGCCGGTTCAGGTATTTGACAGCAATCTCAAGTCGCGGTTCTGTCATAATTGATATTGATGCTCTCTCTGCTCTACGGCAAACAGTCCTTGCGATGTGGCACTCCGCTGCAACACGGGGTCTTTCGGGCAAGATGAAAGCGTTCTGCTCCGGCAGTTTAGCTGTCATCTCATCTATCTGGTGCTCGAGAAATTCTATTTCAAGATGGTCAAATGATTTTAGTTTTTGAGATGCTATCTCGTCAGATGCAAGGTGGGCAGCCACCAGCATCAGGTTTGCCTGAATCCTTCTGAGATTATCGTGGTAAGGTTCTCCAAAAGCGTCTGCCCTTAAGAGTGCAATATGTGAAATAAGCTCATCTACACTTCCGTATGCATTTACTCTTGGGTCGTCTTTACTCACTCTCTCTCCTCCGACAAGAGATGTTCTCCCTTTATCTCCGGTTTTGGTATATACCTTCATTCTAATCTTAAATTAAAGTAAAGCTTTTAATTATAATCCAGACAATTTGGATTAACCTCATCTGACTCAATAACTCCGTCTCTGAGCCGGATTATTCTTTTTGCGTGTTTGGCAATATCCTCTTCGTGAGTTACCACTATGATTGTGTTCCCTTTTTTGTGAATATCTGCAAAGAGTTTCATAATATCTGCAGATGTCTTGGAGTCCAGATTCCCGGTCGGCTCATCTGCAAGTATGATAGATGGTTTATTAACAAGAGCTCTTGCCACAGCCACCCTTTGACGCTGACCTCCGGATAGTTCGTTTGGTTTGTGATGGAGGCGGTCTGTTAGGTCTACGCTCTCAATAGCCTCTCTTGCCATTAAGTCCCTCTCTGCCTTTCCAATGCCGGAGTAGATTAAAGGAAGGGAGACATTATCCAGAGCGTTGTACCTCGGAAGAAGATTAAATGACTGAAAAATAAAGCCAATCTCCTTATTCCTCACCTCTGCAAGATCGTTATCATCCATCTTTGAAACATCTGTGCCATTGAGGATATACGTGCCTGCTGTAGGGCTGTCAAGACAACCCAGGATATTCATCATTGTAGATTTCCCGGAACCGGATGGTCCCATTATGGCAACATACTCATTTTTGTGAATTATGATATCTACTCCATTAAGGGCTTTCACCTCTTGATTGCCAACTTTGTAGAATTTTTTTATTCCTTTGATAATGATGATTTCCTTGTTCATCTTGTTTTGGTTTAAAGTGCAAATCTATAAAATAAAGAGACTCTCTTTGTTATGTGATAGTGGAAAAATTTCTGAGCTACTTCTGTAAAGAGCCTCGACAGCCTTTTTACCCTCATCTGAAATATCTATAGAGTATTGATTTACAAATAATTTAATATGTTTTTGCAAAACTTTCGTCTCCATCTCTCTGGCGTGGAACTTGGAGTATTCTACAGAAAAATGAGGGTTTTGGAATGCAAACTCAATACTTCTTTTGATAATTCGGTTCACTCTCTGTTGGGTCTGGGAATCAATTGATCTTCGTATTGCAATCCCACCGAGGGGAATAGGGAGTGAGAATTTTTTCTGCCACAAATCTCCTAAGTCTGCAATTTTGCACAGACCCTTTTCCTGATATGTGAAACGGCTTTCGTGAATGAGAACGCCGTTTGAGTATCTCCCTGTTAAAATGGCATCTTCAATCTCAGAGAAAACTAATGGTTCTGTTTTTTTTATCTCCGGGAAGAAGATTTTAAGCAGCAGAGCTGCAGTTGTTTTCTCTCCCGGAATTGCGGTAACGGATCTGCTCAGCAGCTCCAGATCAATACCACCGTTTTCTAAAAACAGGGGAGATCCTTTTTTTGCAACCAACAGTGGACCATTATTATAGCCCAATGCGCTTCCTGAGCGTAACATTATATATTTATCCAGCAGGTGATAATATGCGTGGTAGCTTAGTTTGCAGATATCATAGATGCCTTCTGCAGAACTAATATTGAGGGTATCAATATCCAAAAGATTGACATCAAATGTGAGACCCTCACAATCTACAAGGGAGTGAACCATTGCGTGAAAAGCAAAAGTATCGTTGGGACAGGGCGAATATGCAAGAGTAAGTTTCATTTAACCAGAGCCTTGAGCAATGTTTTTGAGGCATCCCTGAGTGAATCCAGGGCAAGAGGTATATTCCATTTGGCCCTCTCCCGCTCTCCAACCTCATTGGACACGGAGCGAAGCTCAATAAAGGGAACTCTCTCCAGAATACAAACATAGAAAAATGCAGCACCCTCCATACTCTCTATAGAGGGTAAGAAGTCTCTCTCGAGCTGATCTCTCTTGCCGGGCAGACCGCTGACCGTTTGAACGGTAACAGCTGTAGCTCTCTGGTAAGACGATAAGGCTGCCTCTACTGTCTCAGACAAATCGGGAGCAAGAAGTGCACCGCTGTGAAACGGGTGAGTATCTGCATCCAATATCTTATAGTCAAACAGGGTCTGGAAACCGGTACAAGTTTCAAAACCGAGGTCTCCGAAATACTCTCTATCTACTCTTGCTACAGATCCAATCGGGAACTTAGATGAAAAGCTTCCGGCTATTCCTATGTTAACAGCCAAATCAAATTTGGCAGAAGATGTATTCAATATCTTTGTAAGCCTGTAGCTTGTAGATGTAGTTCCGATTCCGGTTAACATCCACTCAATTTCTAAACCGTATTGTTCACTTTTAGTGAGTGAATTGTAAGCCTGTCTTGCCGTTATGAGCTCCTCCTGTTCGGCTGCTGTTATCAGTAATCTCATACTATGTCCCTTTTTTTTGTATAATTGCACCATATTTGAACAATTCACGAAATTAGATATTTATTATGGCATATACAAAGATTGAGCAATATGACGAAGAGACAACTCAGTCTATTGCGAAACACTACAAAGAGATACTCAGACTTTTAGGTGAAGATACTTCAAGAGAGGGTCTTATGCTCACTCCGGTAAGAATTGCCCGATCTGTACAGTTTTTGACCCAGGGATACGAAATGGATGGTCCATCTATACTGAATTCGGCCAAATTCAAGGAGGAGTACCAACAGATGGTTTTAGTAAAAGATATTGAGCTCTACTCTTTATGTGAACACCATATGCTACCTTTTTACGGCAAGGCACATATTGCATATATTCCAAACGGCTACATAACCGACCTTAGTAAAATAGCGAGGGTTGTTGATGCCTACGCGAGAAGACTTCAGGTTCAGGAGAGGCTCACTGTTCAGATTAGGGATTGTATTCAGGATACTCTTAACCCGCTTGGAGTTGCAGTAGTTATAGAGGCTTCACATATGTGTATGCAGATAAGGGGAGTGCAAAAACAGAACTCCGTAACCACAACCAGTGCATTTACAGGAGCTTTTCTAAAAGATATAAGAACCAGAGAGGAGTTTATGCACCTGATAGGTGTCACCCTGCACTAAAGCTTCAGTGCCAGAGTAAAATCAAATTGAAGCCCGGTATTTACTCTATTACATACAACAATTTTTCCCTTATGAAGATGAACTGCATTTCTCACAATTGAGAGACCAAGTCCGCTTCCGCCGCTTTTTCGGCTTCGTCCCTTCTCTACTCTGTAAAAACGCTCAAAAATTCTGTGGATATGCTCCTCCGGGACACCTTTACCAGTATCGTAGTATGAGAAGAAGGCTTCACGCTCCGAGACTCCGGTAACCTTTACATAGATGTCCAGATCCTCTCCTGCGTGCTCAATGGAGTTGTCAATAAGATTCTTAAACAGAGAATAGATTAAAAGATAGTTACCTTCAATCTCCAGATCTTGGCTTACATCTGTATTGAACCGAATCTTTTTCTCCTCCAGCTTAAATGAGAGGTCGCCCTCTATCTCTTTAAGACAGTGGTAGATATTTATACTCTCGTACTCGAACTTATCTGCTGCCTCCTCTATTTTGTTGAGGATTGAGATATCATTCACAATTGCAGAGAGGCGAAGAGATTGAGCATAGGCTCTCTCAATGAAGAAGCGACTCTGCTCTTCATTCAGATTCTCCTGTTGAAGCAGAGTTTCTAGGTAACCCCTTATTCCCGTAACGGGAGTTTTTAGTTCGTGCGAGACATTATGGGTGAGCTCCTGTTTATATCTTTTAGTGTTCTCCAGCTGGCGGAAAGCGTTCATAATCTTCTCTCCGACTCCTCCCATCTCATCCTTTGGAAAACGAATTTCATCGTAATCTTCCTCCCCCTGCTCAACCCTTGCGATAAACTCTTTGAGTGCGCTGTAGGGTTTGCTTATCTGCCTTGTCAGGTAAACAAGAACCGCAGATGCAAGCAGAAAAACAATTATTATGTATAGTTGCCAGGTTTTATCACTCTTTATTACCGGCAAAATCAAAGAGTCGTAGTCCAGAGCAACCCGGACATATTTATCGGGATATTTTTTTGCAAAATAGAGATACTCACTTTTTAAAGTTTTGGAGTATCTTAATGCAGAGCCGGTGCCGGTTGTTGCTGCTTCAATAAGCTCCGGTCTGTTGGTATGATTATCCAGAATTGAGTCTCTGTTTGAGAAGTTGTCAAAAATCACCCAGGCGTCACTATCCATAACAGTTATTCTCATCTCGTCGGGGAAAAAGCCGCCTGCAGAATCCAATGCCTTTTCAATCTCATCTACTCCATAGCAGTCTTTAATAAAGGCATAAATTATATCCGGATAGGGGTTTATTCTGTAGGAGAGTTGCTCCAGCTTAAACTGACTCTCCCGCCGGATAAGTATCAATGAGAATAGCAGGCTGGTAGCCACCAGCACTAATAAGAAATATGTGAGAATTTTATATCTGTAGCTTATTTTCATCTTTAACCCTCCTCACCCGGGTCAAAGCAATAACCATACCCAGATCTGTTGACGATTGAAGAGCTGTATGGCTCTATCTTTTTTCTAAGCCTTGCTATGTGAACATCTATTGTCCTGTCTAAAACGTAGGACTCATTTTGCCATACACTATCCAGAATTTGTGACCGTGAGAAGATTTTTAGAGGTTGACCGGCAAGCATATATAATATTTCAAACTCTTTTTTTGTGAGTTTGATCTCCCGGCCCTCTATTGTGACAATTTTATTTACGGAGTTGATTGACATACTCCTGAACACAATTCCCGATTCGGATAATTTCTTGGAAACTTTCGAGTTAACATCCTCTGCAGTTGTTCTGGAGAGAACCGCT
>Ga0351839_1080_pt1 | contig 18047 bp, 13 predicted proteins | sample BONcelHFGM3001E4_FD_206881 | JGI IMG/M metagenome (GOLD analysis project Ga0351839, IMG submission 206881) | Enriched cells from coal bed in the Powder River Basin, Montana, United States - BONCAT cells FGM rep1 HSBNCT.FGM.300.1.E4 ... | reverse complement strand
CATCCTGATGGGCAACACACTTGTGAATGTTGCTGCCGGAGCGTTGAGCGCCGAGGTGACACGCACCCTGCTTCCCGGAACGCTGGGCTTCGGGCTCGGAGTGCTCGTGATGACATTCATACTCCTTGTCCTGGGGGAGATAACACCCAAAACATTCGCCCGTTACAACAATGAGAAGTGGGCGGTCCTTGCCGCGCCCATCATATCGCCGGTAACCAGGATCACATCTCCTCTGACCAGGCTTCTGGAGAGAATGTCGATCAAAGCCGAGACCGGCCGACATTTGAGCAGGAATGAGATCATCACCCTCGTGGAGATGGCCAGGGGAGACGGGGTCGTCGGGGAGGAAGCCCTTGTCGCTGGAGCGGTTCTATCCCTGGGGGACCGTCAGTGTCAGAGCGTGATGGTCCCCCGGCGGGAAGTTGTCGTAATGAGAATGGAGTGGTCCCTCGAAAAGATGCAGACCGAAGCCAGGTCCAACCCCTACATGAAGTACCCAATTGTCCAGGGTCCGGGTGAAGAGATACTTGGTATGACCCACATTCGCGACCTTCTGGGAACCGAAAAACTAGTGGTGCGCAGTGTCGAGTTCTTTCCGGAAACAGCCTCCCTCGACCAGGCTTTGCGGGAGATCAGAAAGAGTGGCTACGGTCTTGGTGTTGTGGTAGATGAGTACGGCGACTGGAGCGGGATACTGACGGAGAACGACATCCTCGCCCGTGGGGTGTTTGATTCCGCAGGTTCCATGATGCCCGCAGGTGTAAGGAGAAGACGAGACGGATTTCTCGTTCCAGCGGGATTGTCCCTTGAAACTCTGGGAAGGATAGTGGGAGAAACCCCAGTGAGCCGCTGGGCCGAATCCTGCGGCGGCTTCGTGGAGGAGCTTTCAGGCCGTATTCCAGGCCCTGGAGAGAACTTTTCCTCCGGTAATCTGGAGTTTCGTGTCGAGTCCGCCACGGAAAGCAAGATAAACCATATCCTGGTGAGGCGGATCCAGGCATGATGGGGGAGATCCTCGTATTCCTGCTTGCAGTTTCCCTGTCGGCGCTTTGCAACATTACTGAAACCGCATTTTCAGCCGCCGGCCGCATAAGGGCCGCAGCCGCGGCCGAGCAGGGAAAGCCCCTGGCGAAGCTTGCGGCATGGTTTTTGAAGGAACCCTCAAGGTACCTGACCACCACCCTGGTGGGCACCAACATTGGTGTCGTGCTTTCGTCCAGCATGACTTCGGGCTGGTTCGCTGGACTCGAGCCGGTTTACGCCGCGGTTCAGGTCTTTCTCACGGCCGGTTTCCTTCTGGTCTTCGCAGAGATAGTACCGAAACAGAACGCACTGGCCAGGGCAGATTCCCTCACTGGCCCCCTCTCACCGCTGCTCGTGCTTCTTCGGGTGCTGTTCTTTCCCCTCATAGCCTCCGCCGGTTTCATCGCCGGCCTGATTGCGGGGCGGCCATCCATAAGCCGGTTCTTTGAAAGCCGGGGTGAGGTGAGGAGCCTTCTGGAACTGTCGGGCGGCCATGAGGGGCGGATCGCCTGGGATGCCATCGAACTGGGCGAGAGCAGCATTCGGCTTCACGCCCGGCCCATTGCCGACTTTCCCTCCATCACCCTGACAACCTCACGTCAGCAGGCCGTTCAGAAGATAGTTTCATCCGGCTCCGACTTCCTGCTCGTGTTCGAGGGGGAGGGGCGCACTCTATCAGGCATCATTGAAAGCAGGGCGATTCTGAAAAGCAGCGGGGCGTGGAACCCCGGACGCATGCTGACCGGAATACCGGCTTACCCCGAGGACGCCGTTCCGCTCCGGGTGCTTCTCGACCTCTGGCGCTCAGGCGCAGGTGCCGCAGTGGTTTTGGACGAACGGGGCCAGCCCGGGGGAATCGTTGTACAGGGAGCTGTTCTTGACTGCCTGCTTTCGGCCGGAACGCCAGCCTGCGCTCCCCTTGACTGACGCAATTCACACGTCTATGTAAAGAATGTCAGGTTATCACACCCAAATGGGAGGTAGTGCCCTGAATTCCCAGTTGGATCTCAACCCCCTCACCGGTCTTCCCGGCAATCGGACGATCAGGCGGGAACTGGAAACAACGGTCATCCAGCAGGATGGTGTTGCGGCCTTTCTGGACATCACGGGTTTCAAACCCTTCAATGACCATTACGGGCTCTCGCTGGGCGACTCGGTCATCCGCAGGCTTGGAGAGATACTTCATTACAGTGTCCAGCCCTTCTTTACCGGCCATGTGGGCGGTGATGACTTCGTGTGCGCCGGGCACGGCCAGGACTTCCGGGACAGGGTGGAAAGGGCCAGGCTCGAGTTCAGGGCCGTGTCTCCAGGTTTTTACAAAAACCGTGACAGGGAGGCGGGAGGAATAGAAACGTTCGACAGGTACGGCGGATACCGTTTCTTTCCCTTTCTGGACCTTACCGTCGTGATGCTCACGCGTGCGAAACCTGAAGAAAGCGTCGAGAACCTCTGTCAAAGGGCCTGTGTTGAGAAGGAGAGGGTAAGGGGTGTTCCAGTTCCCGGAAAGCTTTCCCCCCTCCTCGACACCAGTGGTTTCGTGGGGATGTCGGAAAGGGATGTTAAGGCGTATCTGGAGGCTGCCGGCATTCTCAGGGAAAGCGAGGCCGTACCTTCGGTAAGGAAGGTACTTGAGGGCGATTTTTCCTGGAACATACGGAAGAGCGCGGCTCTCTCATTGGGAAGGATTGGCGGTGAGGAGGCCGTGAAAGCCCTTCTGGAAGCCCTTGGAGACAGCAGCCCCCATGTGCGGACCCGGGCCGTGGAGGGGCTTGTTCTCGCCTGGGGAAGCAAGGCTGGGTCCCACGTGGCTGAGTTGGCCAGGGATCCGAGTACATGGGTCAGACGGGCGGTGTTCAGGGGCATGGGCAGAACCGGGTGGCGTGCGGGTCTTCCGGTGCTTTACAAAGCGGCTGCGGGGAGTAGCGTGAACTCCCGGAACACTATCCCCGAGAGGACCGCAGCTCTTGAGGGTATCGCGCTCATCGGCGACCCGGATTCCGCGGCGTTCCTTGCAGGACTGTGCGGCAATCAGAACTACCAGCCCGGGGGGGATGCCTTCAGGGCGTTGTGCGCGGTGGGAGGTGACCAGGCTGCCGCCGAGGTTCTGAAGAGGGGTGTGATACCCGAGAACATAAGGCTTGAAGGGGTTTCACCCGCTTGCCTTTCAGGACTGGAGAAGCTTGCGCTTTCGATCCCTGAGAGAAAGGGGCTCAGACTTCTTGCCGGTTTCCCGGGGGAACTTTCCGCCACCTCCCGCACGACGCTCAGAAGATGGCTGGGCTGTACGGGCGGGGACCTGTTCCTTCAACTCGTCGGCCTTCTCGAGGCAAAGGCAATCCCAGCAGACGCGTCGTGCGCCGCACGGGTATCCGCAAGGCTCGAACGCGGGGACAACTCTCTGGACACCCATTCCATAAGCCGGTTTCTGGTATGGTTGTCCCACAGTCCCGGGATCCCGCCGGGGGTGTTCCTGAAACCTTTCTTGCGCATGACGTCCGGGCAGGTCAGGTTCGCTGCGGCGACCGCGCTTTCCATGCTTGGCAGGGGCTTGACGGCGGAGCATTCTGAAAAGAGTTTTCAGGACTGAAGGAGAGTCGATTTGAACGAACGGTCGGAAAAGCTTCTCGGGTATCTCAGGGCGTTTGACGACCCCACTCTCGTCACGTTCACACCGGACTCCGAGGGGATCAATCTTCTGCTCCGGAATATCCCCGCCGCGGTTTTCGTGAGGGACGTCCAGTCCGGGCAGATCATGTTCATGAACGACCAGTCAGCCGATCTTTTTGGAACCACGATGAAGGACGCGTTAGGTAAGACCCTTGCCGACTCGGGAATGGGCATTACCTCCGAGGGGAAGGCGGGCCTTTCCGGTGCTGTGAAGGGCATTCTTCGAGACTCGGCCGGCGCAAGGGTCAAGGTCATGGTGTTCTCCAGAAAGGTCGAGATCCGGGGACAAACCGCAGAGATCGTTCTTGTCATCGACTCGACCCTTTTTCGCGGCGAAGGCGGGAACGACGCTGAAACCGGGCTGAACGTCTTCCGGCGGGCCCTGGTTGAAAGCGGTACTGCATACATCTACAGCGAGCTGGCAGGGAGTTCCATCGAACGCGACATGATAGTGCTGGAAACCCAGGGCACCCTTCCCGCCTTCCTGCAGGGCAAGGCAAAGCCGGGGTGCTCCATATCCGAGCTCTTTCCCCCAGTCGAGGCTGCCCGGCTTGTGGAAACAGCCATTTCCCTCTCCTCAGAGCAGGGGGCCAAGAACCTTGAACTCAGGGGTGATGTCGATATCAGGCTGATCTCCGGCGGCGGCAACCGTGCCATGCTCACGTTCCCGAGCCGTCGTGACCGCGAGGCCCCATCCGACAGGGTCCAGGCCAGAACCGGGAAGCTCAGCGCCACCATAAGAAGAACCGTTCTAAGCATTGATCCCAGCGGTGACTCCACCGCCGAAGGCATGCTTCGGATGCTTGGCTTCACCGCGGTAAGCGTGGACAGTGTTGCAAGCGGACTGATCCTTCTCGAGGAAACCCCTGAGCGTTTCCTTTTCGTTCTGCTCGAGCAGGAGAACCCTCCGGAGTTTCGCGCTCTCGTGGACATACTGATGAAGACCAATACCGGGCTGGTCGCGGTATCTTCCCGGGAGACCCCACCCGACACCCCCGAAGGGCTCAAGTTCGCCCAGGTTCCCGCCCCGCTGGGTATCAACTCCCTGGCGTCCGCTGTCTCGCTGGTCTGCTGAGACCGTTAGCCGCGCCTTTACCCTGAGTTTCCTGAAAAGTATCTTCCTGATCGGTAGCCCAGTCTTTCTCTGAAGGGGGAAAAGGCCGTGAAAACAGTTCTGATCATTGTCCTGTCTGCTGTTACCATTGGAGTCGCCGGTCTTCCGGGGATAACCATGCCCCTCGAACCTGTTGTCTGCACGGGCAGTTCGGTTCACCTTGTCACTTCCCGCCCCTCCATGCCCTCCGCACCCGTAGTCTGGTCGGGGCCAGCTCCGGTCTTCGACCCCCCCTCGGAGTACGAGGTCGTAGCCTCTGTCGATTGCCGCTTCGTAGTCCCCGCAATGGGAGGCATCTACCCTGTGCTGGCCGATCTGTCCGGGGAGAGCCTGACCCTGAATCCGGTCATTCAGCTGACGGCCCAGGCCCAGCAATCCGTCGACATCAGCCCTGGCTGGCTTCAGGAACACCTGATCTGGAAGTTCTCGGTTCTGAGCGCCGAGAACCAGGACCGCTACGGGGCGCTGCTCATGGCACACCAGGGGCAGCCCTACTACGATGAGCTTGCCTTCACTGTTGCCTACCTCTCCTGGGTGATACTCGCCAACCCCAACTGGGACGAGAGCGTTCTTGTGGAGAACGCCCAGGGCATATACGTTCACGACCCCCTTCTCAGTTACGTGAACGTCGTGGACTACACGGGTGACGACTACTACAGTACCACACAGTACAACACCATCGTCGATGGCGACACGGTGTGGGTGGAGATACCCAAGGAGATCTACTACCACTACATCGTCATGCCCAAGGTGTCCGATGAGCGCCCGCTGAACGACTCAAGCGTCTACAACGAGTTCTGGCGTCAGTACCTTTGGGACATGGACGACCCGGGCTACCCGGTTCTCAGCGAGGTGCTGAACCCGAACGTGCAGGTTTTCTGGGACCAGCAGACCAAGAGCTACGGCTGGTCTTCAGAAGTGGAGTTCTCGGACAGCCTTCACGCCGTTGACATCGTAACGGGCTGGGTGAGGGCAACCATCGACGAGGGCGCTTCAGGCAACAGACCCATCCAGCCAAACGTGATTGCCCACGAGCACAACGGGAACTGTGGCGAGAACCAGGACCTTCTCTGCGCCGCTGCCCGAGTGGCGCTCATACCGACGGCATGCGTGATGGACATCAACGAGGATCACGTCTGGTGCCAGGCCTGGTGGGGAGACACCTGGCACGGCTGGTACGTAGACACATTCAGCAACGACTACTGCGCTTACGACAAGGACAGGATGGCTGGCGGCAAGGACTGCAGCTGCATCTGGTACTGGCGGAACGACGGCTTCACGTACGACTATGTGGCCTACTACTCCAACTACTGCAACCTCACCGTGACCGTCACCGACTCAGCCGGAGTTCCGGTTGACAACGCCGCGGTTCAGATCGCCAGCGAGGGCTGGCAGACAAGTGAGCTCTACAGGGGGACCTGGGGCCAGACCGACGGCAACGGCCAGATAACCTTCGAGCTGGGCGACAGCCAGCACTACTACCTGAACATCGGCACCGCCCTGGGCAACTACGGTTCCGGCGGCTACGTGATGGTGATAGAGAACAGCATCCCCGACCAGCAGTACTATTTCGAGTGGAGCCCGCCCCTCCTGATGCCCGAACTGCCCCTCACGGAACAGCCCGGCGGAAGCTGGACCAAGTACCTTGTTCAGGTGAACTACGACCTTCCTGCGGATCTGATGAACGGCAGGGACTACTACGCCAACCCCAGGTCCGAGTACGCCGAGCCCCAGGAAGGCGGAACGGCCGACTTCTTCATCGTGGACTCCAACAACTGGGGACTCTACCAGGCCGGGGAGGAGTTCGACTGCTACGAACTCATCCAGGGTCAGAGTTCCGGTGAGGTCTGGTTCTATGCGCCCTATACCGATGACTGGTACATCGTTTTCAGCGGTGACAGGCACCAGGGCTTCCTCACCTTTGCCAATGCCGAGGTTACCCTCTGGAGGCATGACGGCACCGGCATCGAGGGCGCGGAGGGCGCCGGGCCACAGGTTGCAGTTTTCCCCAACCCCTGCCAGAGCGTTTCCACGGTGCGCTTCACCACACCAGCACCCGGGGCGGCCTCCGTTCAGGTCTATGACCTCCAGGGCAGGCTTGTTCAGACCCTCCACCAGGGTTTCCTCGACGAGGGAAACCACGGCATACCCCTCGACACCGCCAACCTTGCCAGTGGTCTTTACTTCGTGAGGATCAGCGCGAGCGGGGTTGCAGCCACGAGGAGCGTCGCAGTCATAAGGTGACAGAAGAGCACCACACGGAAAGGCCGGGCCCGAAAGCCCGGCCTTTCCTGCACATGTTCAAAAAGAGTTACTGAAGAAAAAGGCTCTTCATAATTTCGCATCCACGAGGTCACGGATTCTGAGGAACAGGTATTCCTGATCCCTCAGGCCGCAGGTGTTCTTCAAGAGTCTTCTGATCTGCCCATTGAACGCTTCAAGCTTGGCCGAGGATATGGGGCAGTCGAACCAGTTCAGAATCTTGTCCTTCACTCTCCCAAGCCACTTGCTGATCTTAACAAGCATGGCAACACCCGAGTTGGCTGCCTTGACCAGCCAGTTCTCAAGGTGTTCCGCCGCTTCCGCCTTGCTGCTCAGAGACCAGAGCGATGCAAGCTCCTCCTTCAGGTAGTAGGCGATGTAAAGGGGCTCATTACACCTCAAAGCCTCATCAAGATCGAAGAGAGCGCCTCTTCCAAGATGTGCCCTGCTTCTCAGCAACAGCCACCTCGTTCCCTTGAGAAGCCTCCTCCCTTCATCACCCGCCTTCCTGAAGAGCTGACAACGAAGCAGCGTCAGCTTGTCATTCATGTACTTCACGAGATGGAAGTGATCCAGTATCGACTTCGCTTCCGGAAGATGCTCCTCCACGGCGGCCATGTATCCTGAGGCCATGTCGGTGCATACTGCGTGAATCCTTGCCCCGCTGCGGGCCAGACGCCGCCAGAAGCCCTTCAGTGCAGACGCTCCCTTGCCCCGTCCTATGTGGAGCACTTCACCGCTCTCGAGATTAATGACCAGCGTCAGGTACTTCCGGGGACGCCCCACGCAGACCTCATCGATCGCGATGATACGAACACCCCCAAGCTTGCTTCTCCTGTGCTTCCGGCGCAGGCCCGCCTTGTGGATCTCCTTCACCGTATTCCAGGAGAGACCACAAAGCTCTGCCACTGTTTTGAGAGGAAGCAATCGGCACAGACTGAGGACGTACCTGGCAAGCGCTCTTGTGTATCCCTTCCGCCTGTCGGCAAATGGCAGATACACCTGTCTCACCGCCCCGCACTCCCTGCACACGAGCCTGGGGATGTAGAGCCGAAGAAGGTTCTTCCTGGTTCCCGTGGGAACAAGCTTGAACTCCCTGTACACACCGCCTGACTGCACTACCCGGTGTGATCCGCACTTGGAACACCTGCAGCAGCCGTTCGAGACGACGGCGTGAAAGACGGTTCTGCCTTCCGTGAATTCGGTCCGGGAATGATGTATTCCCTTCAGATCCTGGGCATGGTATAATAGGCTCGTGGACATGGCGCTCCTCCAATGGTTTACGTCGCTGTTTGCCATTGAAGTATAGTGTCATGTCCACTCTCATTCAATCACCCATGTACGCAAATCTCGGAAGAGCCAAGAAAAACAGGCATCATACCGCTATTGGCAAAAAAGCATAGGGAATCTCCCGGCTCTCCCCACTGCAGATAGACCATGACCTGGAACGTGGAATCATGGGCCAGGGTCAGATCCCACTGGGAATCACCGGTGGAAAAGGCTTTCCGGTAAACAAGAGTGCTGTCTCCGTCAACCTCTCCGAAAAACACGGCATGAACGTTGTTCACTCCGCCCAGTGCGGTATCCGGCTGGTAGGGGATGGATTCACCGAGCCGACCATCGCTCAACCCGTAAGGGGAGTAGTACTCAAAAAAGTCATCCGTTAACAGTGAGCCTGATACCGTCATCGCACGGTTTCCGTCCACGTAGTAGTCCTCTCCAAAGTGTTCACCAGAGTAGACGTTGAAGGTGACCAGGTCAGGCATCTGGCATCTGTACCATTCAGTGGTGTCGGCAACCTGGGTGACCATGATGTACAGGCTGTCGCCGCTCACCGAGCAAAGAACGCTGCACGGATCCGAGAAGAGATCCGCGCAGGGCACCCATTCGTAGTCTTCCCATTCGTGGGTGTTTTCCGATGGAGTCGTGGGGTTGCTGCAGGCTGCGAAACAGATAGCCGCGCACATTAACCGTTTTATGCCGTTCAATGTACCCTCCTTCGACTGATGTACGCTGCCATTATACCACTGGCGACAAATTGTTCCAGAATCGTCCGGACTTGAATGGAACCTGATACAGGACAGCGGAAAACAGCCAATAGAATGACAGGCATATGTATGTATAGCTGAAAGTCTCACAGGATGATCGATCCGGAAAGTCACGCTCAGATCGCTTCATTGTTATCAGTACGGACAAGGTGTCCATTGACGTATCTACTGCCTGAATGTATCTACGTTCTCGTAGTGGTAGTGCCTGTTCAAGAGATTCTCTCTGAAAGGGGGACACATGAAGACTATGCTTGCATTGGGTCTTCTCGTGAGCAGCTCCCTGGCGTTTGCTGAAACCAATCCCTCCCTTGCCACAGTACTGAACCCCGAAGGTGCGATCACGGAGGGGGTATCGGGAAGTTTCGATCCTGCAGGGTTCCACATGGTGTACGGCAATGGAGGAGAGCCTGTGTTCGTTCCCGATGACCCTTCCGCGGTTGAGCTTGTTCCTGTCTTCGATGAGCAGGATGCTGACGGGTATTGGGACACCCGGTTTGGCCCGCTGGGGATGAATAGCGTGGTGAATACAATTGCAATGAGCGGATCGGATGTCATTGCTGGTGGATACTTCACCTATGCAGGAGGTATTCCAGCTAGGCGTGTTGCCCGATGGGACGGCATTTCGTGGCATCCACTGGGAAGTGGTGTGAACCACTGGGTCTATGATATCGCTGTATGCGGTTCGGATGTGTATGTGGTTGGCGAGTTCAGTTCTGCGGGTGATGTACCCGCCAACCATATCGCCCGATGGGACGGCAGTTCATGGTCAGCACTTGGCGACGGTATTGACGGTACGGTCATTGCCATAGATGTGAGTGATACGGGAATGCTGTACGCAGGCGGCTGGTTTCAACAGGCTGGCGGGGTTTCTGTCAATAACATCGCCCGCTGGGACGGCACTTCCTGGTCAGCCCTGGGAACTGGTGTAAACAGAACCGTAGAGGCTATCGCAGTCAGTGGTTCGGATGTGTATGTAGGGGGAAGCTTCTGGAAAGCTGGGGGCAATCCCGCTAACTGTATTGCCCGCTGGGACGGCAACTCCTGGTCGACACTTGGAAGTGGTCTGGAAAACTCGGGAGGATACGGCGATCCGAGTGTCCGTGATATAGCAGTGAATGGCTCGGATGTATATGTGGGTGGTATTTTCACCATAGCTGGGGGCAATCCCGCTGCCTATGCCGCTCGATGGGATGGCAGCTCCTGGTCGGCACTTGGGAGTGGCGTGAACAACTTCATCTGGGCCATCGCGGTGGGAGGTTCGGATGTATATGCGGCCGGCAGGTTCGGTCAAGCCGGGGGGAACCCAGCAAGTGCTATAGCCCGTTGGGATGGTACTACATGGCACAACATGGGGATTGGTTTGAGCGATCATGCATATGCCATCGCAGTAGACGGCCCGGTGGTGTATGTTGGTGGTGTATTCACCCGGGCCGGAGGATTTGACTCGCCAAGAATCGCCTGCTGGGTGGAATGGCCAACCGGAATCGATCCTTCTGTGGAAGGAGCTGAAACCTCACTTGGTATCTCTCCCAATCCAATGTCAACCGGCGCTAACCTTTTGTTTAAGAGCATCGGCCTTTCTCCCCTGACCCTGAGTGTCTACGACACTGCGGGACGCCACGTGAGAACGCAGGATCTTGGAACCCTCCCAGTCGGTTCCCACACCCATTACTGGGACGGGTGTGACGGAAGTGGTTCGCCTCTGGCCTCCGGAGTGTACTTCGTAAGGCTTTCCAGCGCGGAACTCCAGGCTTCGACACGGGTGGTTCTGATAAGGTAGAACGACCAATGGACAAATGAAGGGGAGTCTGAGGGCTCCCCTCTTCTGCTTCGTGATAGAATGGGATGCCTGGTACACCAGACCGCGGATGACTCGAACCAGATCCGGGGCCACTTTCTCCCTGAAAACTATCCGTCCTGACATCCCCAAACCGCGCAGAGGCCCTTACAGGAATCCACTCATGTTCGCCCGTGAACTTCAGGCTGAGATGTTCAGGTACAACCTTACCCGTGTTCAGCTCGGGCGAAGGCACGGCGTCACTTCTGACCGGATCACACAGTGGCTCTGTCTGCTGAAGTTGCCGGAGGAGAAGCAGCGGGAGATTGAAGCCATGGGGGACCACTGGGAAAGGCGGTTCATCTCAGAGCGAGTGCTTCGGAGCCTACTGAGACCCAGCACCAGGGGAACAATGTCTCTCACCAATGAATTCAAAACGGGGAAGTCTACATTCATTGACACAACTCACTAGCCAGTATATAGATGGTAAGAAATGATAGGGTAATACCATTCCACTGGAAAAGGAGAATCGTGTGAATACTCGACTGGTGGAGCTTCTGAACCTGTGCCTCGTCACATCTTTTTGTTTCGCGGATACTGTTGACATCAAAGGTTACGTTTATTATCAGGACTACAATGAGCCATATACATATGAATATGATTCAGAAAGTGAACCAGGATATGTTGCATATCCGATCGATGATGCTTATGTGACTTTATATAAGCGAACATCCTCTGATACATGGGTTCAGTACGGATCGACCATCCAGACAGATGAAGGTTACTATGTGTTTGAGGACATTGATGTGGGCAGAGATGCATCCGATCTCTGTACAAATTCAAACTGGTTCAGAATACGGATCAATGCTGATGGTTGTCTTCCCGATAAATGGCAGTACATGGTGGAGATGGTGCGGTTTTCGAATAATGCCGTTCGTCCTTCAGGTATTACGGACGCTGGAAGCATTCGCGTAGACTGCGTATTCGAAGCATGTTTCTGGGATGAGTACGATGGATCATCGCTCCAGGCTGACGCGCTTCAGGGGCACTGGGTTGCCGTTGACAACGGAACCGCGTTTTCGCTGGAGCGTTCCAATGGAGAACTAAGCTGTCCGATCGACCAGAATGTCATTCCGATTCAGATGTGTTTCCTGGGTCATGTAGGTGTAGATGATACAGTCTTTTCGCTATGGGAGGACGAAGAAGACTACATGGAGCTGGTAGTCTGGCCGAACGAGGAAGATGAATCGGAAGCATTTGGATGGTTCTACGCTTATTGGTCGGACGACTGGCCCAGCTACGCATTTCATGAGTCTCAGGTCCTTAAGCAGTACATAGTGGTTGACTTCATTGACCCGTAGATCCCGAAGACCAGACGGTAAGTTAAGTTTAGGATAAGCGAGAAGGAGCGGGATGACTGAATTCAGAACGGGAGTACTGGTACTCGGCTTCATCCTGGCAATACCTTCCTCCCGTGTGGCGTCCTCCCCGGGATTCATCCGTAACGAAGGGCAGTGGCCCGCGGAGGTTTCCTTCCTTCTCAGTCAGGGTGATGCTGACTTCTGGTTCACGCATGAGGGCGTGACTGTCTCGTTGTACCTTTTCGCCGATCCCGAGCCGCTGGATGGGTTTGAACATCGACTCGAAACCGACCGGGAAGCTTCTCTTCCCGTAGGCCAGTCTGTTCTCCGCATCCGATTCCTTGATGCCGCTCCCGAATTGTCGATCGAGGGAGAGGACCGTCAGTTGACATACCACAACTACTTCCTGGGGAACAATCCCGCTCTCTGGCGATCTCACGTACCCCTTTTCAGCAGGGTCAGGTATCGGGAGGTCTATCCCGGAGTCGATGTGCTCTATCATCCGGAGGGAAACGGACTGAAGTATGACCTGCTGGTAGCTCCCGGAGCGGATCCGTCGCAGATCGTCCTCCAGTACGAGGGTGTCACCTCACTGGATGTGACCCCTGATGGTAATCTTTTCGTCGGCGTCGGCGAGACAACGCTCCTCGAAGGTCGACCTGATGCCTGGCAGTTCCGGAACGGTCGCAGGATCCCGGTTGATGTCTCCTTTCACATACAAGGGAATGACACCGTCACCTTCGAGATCACGGACTATGACCGCATGCTGCCTCTGGTGATAGATCCACCAGTTGAGCTGCTGTACAGTTCATACCTGGGGGGATCGGAAAGGGAGAACGGGAATGCCCTGGCTCTCGATGCTGATGACTGCAGGATCATTGCAGGCGAGACGAGGTCCAGCGATTTTCCCGTGGAAGAGCCTTTCCAGGAAGTCTACGGTGGGTCCCGGGATGCTTTCGTCTCCAAAGTCTCACAGGATGGCGGTCAGTTGCTGTTCAGCACCTTTCTAGGTGGATCCTTCGTAGACTACGCGAGAGATATCGTACTTTCAGAATATGAAGAGATTGTGATCACTGGCAATACCGGGTCATCGGATTTTCCGCTACTGAATCCATTTCAAGGTTATCAGAATGGGCAAGACGGCTTTATCACCAAGCTGTCTCCGGATGGTGCGACTCTGCTGTCAAGCACCTACCTCGGAGGGAGCATGGATGAGTCTTCCCAGGCGATTACGATCGATCCATCGGGATCAATGACCGTGGTTGGATATACGGATTCCCCGGACTTCCCGCTGCAGGACCCGTTTCAGGCTACCTACACCAGTCCGCTGGATGACGCATTTATCACCTGCATCAGTCCGGAGGGAGACTCTCTTGTTTACAGCACTTACATGGGCGGGTATGGAACAGACCAAGCCTACGATGTTATCGTTGATGGAGAAGGCTACTGCTATGTGACCGGCAGGACATCATCAAGCAACTTCCCGGTGATGAATGCCTACCAGGAGAGCTTCGCGGGAACGATGGATGCGTTTGCAGTGAAGCTCTGTCCGGACGGTTCGGAGATGATCTACGGCACCTATCTGGGCGGGAGTCTATGGGATGACGGACGGGCTGTTGGCCTGCATGAGGGTTGCCTGCTCATCGCTGGCTCAACGGAATCCCTTGACTTCCCTGTGAAATACGCTTTTCAGGAAGAGCTTGCCGGAGGCCCCAGTGGTGACGGCTTCTTAACGAAACTGGATCCCACCGGGCAGGAACTTGACTACAGTACTTTCTATGGAGGAGCCCTCAGTGATGGACTTCGCGGCTTATGGGTCGACGAGGGAGGGAGTGCTTTCGTTACCGGATACACGTTGTCTCCGGATCTGCCTCTCCAAAATCCATTTCAGGGCAATCTGGCGGGAAGCAACGACTGTATGGTTGCCAGGTTCACCCCCTGGGGAACTGAGCTTTTCTGGAGTACGTTTCTCGGTGGTACGGAGAGCGATGCCGGACTCGACATCGAAGTGGATGCTTCCGGGAACACTCACATCGTTGGAACCACTTACTCTGCAGACTTTCCGGTCCTGAATCCCTATCAGTCGGAGTTGCTGGGCACATCTGATGTTTTTCTCACAACATTCGGTCCAGAGGGAACTCCGGTGCATCCGGGGCATGATGCAACACTGCCGGGTGTTTCTTCATGGTCGCTGCATCCCAATCCGTTCTACGGTACACTGGACATCAATATCGGTACACTGGAAGAGTCTCTCATTTCAATTCTAGCCTTCGATTTGACGGGTCGTCAGGTGGGAGTCATCCACGAAGGCATGCTGTCAGCCGGGGAGCATTCTCTGGTATGGATCCCGGAGAACCTGTCCCCTGGAGTGTACTTTTTAAGGGTTCTGTCCGGGGATGTACCGCTGTTTTCGAAACGGGTTGTCCTGCTTGATTAAAACCTCAACTGAGGCAAGGCCCATATTCCATATCGTTCGACTGGGGGGATGACTGGTACGCCCGTAGGGACTCGAACCCCGGCTTGTCCGGTCAGTTTCCAAGTGAAATGGGGCACCCCGGAGGGTGCCCCCTTGCGTTTGGCCCCTTCGTTGCTCTGGATGAAGAGCATCATAAGTTGTAAATCATTATCTGTGAGCATATAACACAGCCGTTTCAAGATCGGGTCTGAATTTAAGCAGCTTCGTTGTCGCGCTCCGGCGGTTCACGAAGTGCCCTAAATTCTTCCCGTTCACGGCGAGCCCCCAGACAGCGTTTCTCATCTCTGTTATCATCATCCCGGTACTCATTCTTCCTGGTTCTGTCTGTCCCCTCCATTTTGGCAGGTGGCCGCTGAAGTTCGCAGCTACGCCGGGAGCTGTGGATGCCAGTTGCAGGAACGCGTAACTCAATGCCGTAAGCTCAGGGAACTTCTCCACTGACTTCGCGGTCCGTACCGATGACTCGCCCATCCCGAGAAGACTCTTCTGATCACGGAAGTTCACCTCGATCTGCCACCTCCAGAGATACCACTGGAGAATACGTGATACATCAAGCTCGGGATCGGTGCATATCAGATAGGCCGGATCCCGGTATAGAAGCCTGGACTTCTTTGTCAGTCTGTAACGGAGGGGTTGAATGATCAACAGGCACAAATCCCTCTCCCCGGCGATCTTCGATCGGATGTTCCTGACCACCTTCAGCCGGAAGGTGTGGGTTCTGTCAACGGAAAACGCATCCACATCCTGCCAGGGTTCCTCATCTCCCTGCCGGATATCCTCAGGAGTCGGCAGTTGCCGCCCGTAGAACCTCTTCCTGCCCCTGCGAACGGGTTCGTCATCTTCGGGTCGGGCATAGAGCTTCGCATCCTTACGGATCCTGCCGATCAGTGTGGTCCGCTCGGGAAGCGCGCGAACCACACTGCTGTTGGTGTACCCGCCGTCAACGCTCACGACCAGTTGCCGACCGCCCATTGACTCGTTGTCCAACCCTTCTCGCAGGTCGCAGATTGCCTCCGCACCCTTAACACTGATCCTTGCACTGTCCCGGAGCTTCCAGTACGCATCCCAATCCGAATCCGGAGCTCTTTTGGAAGGCCGCTTGGGAATGGGACAGTGCTTGAGCAAAAAGGGTATCCCCCGACATGACCCGGGGCGATCCTCCTCCGGCAATGCACCCGATATCTGAAGGTAACGGCCCGCCCACACAAAATTGCAGCAGAACTTCGGACCGTTTGCATCCCTGTGCCAGGAAGTGCCGGACACCTTCTGCCCTCGTCTCTTAAGAATCGTGTCATCCATGAAGGTAACCACGGGCTGATCAGCTTCCAGACGATCCACCGTCTCCCGACGAACCACACAAAACATCTTCTTCGTATCGAACCGTTCCCGCTCAAAGACCCGGTAATCCGCTGACCAGTCCTTGGCATGACCTCCAGTGGTGGTGATCAACCCTGTCACAGTGTGCCGTCCCAGACAGAGAAGCATTCCAGTACTGAGCCTGACAGCACGTTCCCAGGAACTATCACGCTCAAATGCCTCCCTGCAGTGGCCCCACAGCTTCAGGTACTCTTCCATCAGTCCGCCGCTGAAGTTTTTTTTAGAAGGGATTCGGGAACATGGCGTCTCTTCAGGGCAAGGAGTCCCTTGTCTTCCACAACCCACTCGACGACTTCTCCCTTGTTGAACTCCATTGCCAGGGCAATAGCCGAGGGGAAGTTCACATACCACTGTTCGCTGTTCTTGCGCTGTATGAGCTGAACCTTCGTTGGGAATCCCATGACATCTCCCTTCATTGTTCTCTAGTTATGTAACTAGTAACACAACAATACAAAAACAGCCCTGCAAACGCAAGGGCAAAGCTCCTAAGCCGTTTTGCTACTCTATTTGTCTAGTCAGGGGCCAAACGCAAGAGATGGGGGGCGGACAACCGCCCCCCATCAAAGTGACTCAGACCTAGAGAACGTTGTCCTTCAAACCTTTGCCGGGCTTGAAGTGAGGCACCTTCTTGGCCGGGAAATCAACCCTTTTGCCTGTGCCGGGGACTATGCCCTTCCTGGCGGCTCTTTCCTTCACACTGAAGGTTCCGAAGCCCACCAGGCTGACCTTGTCGCCTGTCCAGATGGTCTTGTGGATACCGGCAAGGATCGCCTCGACAGCCTGAGCTGCCTGCTTCTTGGTAATCTGGGCCTGATCGGCAACATGTGCCACGAGTTCGCGCTTGTTCAACTTGCACCCCTTTCTGTTCAAGAGTTACGGACCGGTTTACCTGCAACCTTAGGATGAAGAGAATGCCGTGTCAAGGGGTGTGCGGGGCTTAGAAGCTGCTGGCGTGCTGTTCAACTTTGATATCGGGGAACACTTTCACGTTTATGCGGAAATAGAACCCAGTGTCGATATCTGAAACATGCCTTGTAAAAAGTGCTTCCCAACTTTCTAAATCCCTCTTTATCGTGTAGCTCTGACTTAAGAAATCGTTTTCATCAAAGTCATAATATCCCTGATAACTGATGCTCCAATTGGGTGTCACATCCACCGAAGCGTTGACCCGTATCTTGTTCAGATCATCCCCCTCCCCGGACAGCACCGGAGACCACGTGTGGGAGAGGTTAAGGCGCCACGGCATATCCGTGCTTTCCAGACTGTCCGGTGTGAAGGATGGGTCGTACCCGGCAAGCCTCAGGGATGTGGTCAGGGTGAGGTTGTCCATTTCACCGTCGTACGGGTCCCAGGAACCATCGGCCCTCAGGGAGGCCGACTGAATGGGAGTGATTTCCAGACCCGCCGAGATGTTCGAGAAGCTGCGGGCTCCGGATAGCGGCTCGGGGTTGTACGTTGACGAGAGGGAAAGGGTCGCGAGGGTGGCCCTTTCCACTCCTGCCCTTGAGGTCCTTTTGCCTTCCAGGCGGTTGAGAAGTGACAGGGAGTACAGATCGCCTCCCGTCGGAAGGCTGAAATCGCTGAAAACCGGGTAAACGCTGTCGGCATGATCGACCGGTCTTGATACTCCGTTTCCGTCGATGTAGCTGTCGGGCGCCCACGACCATGTTATCGAGGGGCTTAACGTGTGCCTCAAGGAGTTGTAGCCCAGCCCCTGTCCGAACACCCCGAAAAGGTCGGTCCCGACGGTGGTGGAGACGGAGCCGTGCAGCCAGGCGGGGAAGGGGTCTCCCGAAAGGCTGCGGTCGTATACGGCGCCCGTGAACCGCGCCCGTGGAGAGAAGGCCAGAATGCCCATAAACCTCTGTGAAAAGGTCAGGTCCGACGTCATCCGCAGACCGGCGTCGTACCTGTCGTCGATCTCCCTGATCTCCCTTTCCGC